>Ga0182024_10007761_pt1 | contig 23041 bp, 24 predicted proteins | sample P32metaG_FD_120480 | JGI IMG/M metagenome (GOLD analysis project Ga0182024, IMG submission 120480) | Permafrost microbial communities from Stordalen Mire, Sweden - P3-2 metaG (Illumina Assembly) | ecosystem: Environmental > Terrestrial > Soil > Wetlands > Permafrost | place: Sweden: Stordalen... | reverse complement strand
GTACTACGAAGAGAAATATCGAGAACACGAAATCCGCAGCATTCAGAAAAAGGCGAAGGATCTCGGCCTCGTGGTTACTCTCACCGCCACCACTGCCGCAGGATAAGGGAAGTTTCTGAGGAGGCTGCTGAAAAACTTCAACTTCGACTGCTGGTGCGAGGACCACACGATTATCAAGCTGAACGGTGGTGGCCTGCTACCGCCGCATCTTCCGCCGCATAATCGAACTGCGCCAGGAACTCGACTGACGGCGGATTCTCCCGCTCCCATTGTATCGTCTGCCGGATCGCTTCCTCCATCGCTACCGGCTCGTCGTACCCCAACTCGCGGCGGATTCGCGCCGAACTCGCCGTCCAATGCTGCGCGGCGTTGCCAGGCTTTAGCAAGTGGCGCGGCGTGCGCTCCAACGGCAGAACAACGAATTCCCCCTCCCACCGCATCTCGCTGGCGATTTTCCGCGCCCATTCCAGTTCGCTGAACGATGGTTCCTCGCATACGTTATAGACAGTTCGCCCTGCGCGATCATCTGTGGCAGCCAGAGCAATGGCTGCGGCTACGTTTTCCACGTAGCCCCGCGGCGAGCGCCACGCGGCCAGCGTCTCGGGAAAAATGATGTGCCGTCGTCCGTCGGCGATGCGCTTCACCACGGAATAAAAACGATGCAGCAGATCGCCAGGTCCATACACCATGGGCAGCCGGAGCACCGTCCCGGGAAGTTCACAGTCGTTCATCACGATGCGCTCCGCCGGGATCTTGTCGTAATCGTCCGTCACCCACGGGAAAATCTTGCGCATGAGTTGCACGCTCTCTGGTGGGTAGGGATGCAGACTGCGCCGCAGTTCCGACTCCTCCGTAAGCGGCAGTTCCTGCAGCGGACCACTTTCCGTGCCGTGCGAAACGCCCACCGCGCGGTACACATCAATGCTGCTCAGCATGATCACCCGTCGCGTCGCGCCCCGGAAGATGTTCATCAGCTCTTCCGCCTGCGGACCTGAACTCATAACCAGGTCAATCACCACATCGGAAACAAAGTGCTTCAGTTCCTGAGCGCTGGCGCTGAGTTCGTTACGGTCGCCCCGAATCTCCTCAACCCCAACGGGCGCGGCCGTCGTGCCGCGGTGAAACATTGCTAGCGTGTGCCCTTGCTGCTTTAGCGCAGCCACGGTGAATCGCCCGATGAAGCCATTGCCGCCGATTAAAAGAATGCGCATAGAGCAGTCAAATAATCACAAGAAAACGCGTCCGCGACTAGAAAACTCTCTTGTTTCCAAGCCAAGCCGGGTGCCCCATCCTTGCGCGTTCTTTGCGCAAGGGTGGGGATTTTGACTTGCATTTCCTTCAAGGTAACGGTCCTGACGGTCATAATCGTAAGAGCCAGATACATCGGTTACAACACAGGCATTGCAATGGCGGTTCAGTGGTAGTACATAGCCGCTCTGCTTAGAAGAACAATATTCGCCACTGGCGTGAGAGGGGCGACGTCGCGCTTGGAATTGTCATTTCTTCACGCGCCAAGGTCTTTGGTATCTGCCGGTAAGCACGGTAGCCCGACGGTCGATGCGCAATGTCCATGGCGCACCGAGTTCTGCCGGTCGCCCGCAGATTGTTGCCTTAAGCCCCATCGTTCACTCGCTCGGGATTTAATCTCCCCCCTCTTTCATCTCCCGCTTCATCACGCACCGCAGCCAAACCGGCTTCTTGGCTTGTAGAACTGCTCCCGCACCGACACCTGAGACCGCTTCGATCCTTCGCGGGGAGCATGGTTCTTAACTCGCGCCTAGCGCACACCGGCAACGGCTCGGGCTTCGTACCCGACCTTGCGCGGCTTAATCCCTTTGCCAACTCCACTGCCTTCGGCAATTCTTAGGTCGTAGTCATTCTGCAGGTTGAGCCAAAACTGGGCAGGCAGACCGAAATACTTTCCCAGGCGAATGGCGGTATCGGCGCTGATCGCCCGGTCTCCGCGCACCACGTCATAAATACCGGGAAAATTCAGGGCCTTCGCCAGCGCATAGGCGCTCACGCCGATTGGCTCCATGAACTCTGTCTTTAAGATTTCTCCCGGATGAACTGCGAACAGCTTCCTCGTTCTGACCATGGTCCTGGGCTCCTAATGGTAATCCACAACTTCTACATCAAAGGCGTTTCCATCCTGCCACACGAAACACAGCCTGGATTGCTCGTTGACTCGGATACTATGTTGTCCGGCGCGGCCCCCGCGCAGTGCTTCCAATTGATTGCCCGGCGGCACCTTCCAGTTGTCGAGTCTGATCGCCGCATTTAGAATTGCGAGCTTCTTAAAAGCTCTGCGGTGAAGGTCGACAGGAAGACGGCGGCTTTTGCCGGATCGCCACAGCTTTTCGGTTTCCTTATCCCGGAAACTCGCAATCATTCCCTGCCATACTAGCGCTGTACAGTACTACTGTCAAACAGCAGTATAGAATTCCGCCCTGTTCTTGGGCGAAGCCGAATAATTGCCCGGCCGACGCTCTAATCCCCCGACTCTTTCATCTCCCTCTCCATCACTCTCCGCAGAGCGCCATTGATCCGCGTCTGATAGCGTCGTCCATCCCTGCGGAACCACGCCAGCACATCCGCGTCCAGTCGCAGCGTGACCGGCTTTTTGATCGGCTTGTAGAACTCCATCACCTCCTCCATCGAAACCGCAGAACGCCTGGAGAATTCTACCGACGCCGCGAGGTTCACACCCTTCCGCGATTTGCTCCTGCGCCGGGCTCCGCCACTCGCAGATCGCGCACTGCGCCGGCTATTCTTTGCCGCTCTCGGAACTCGTTTCTTCTGCGCCATATATCCCACTATCCTTATATCATTGTACGTACACAATTGTAACAACAGTGTTCCTGGAGGAACACTGTGGAAAACTTCCGGGGAATCCCGCCAACTCCCTCATCCTGCTGCGGTTTCTTCCAACCCAATGTCCTCATCCTCCATAAACCCGAACACCTCCTGCGGCACCGGATTCTGCCATACCGGCGCGAACGACTGGCGGTGTAGCGGCGTCGGCCCGAACTCGCGCAGCGCGGCCAGGTGTTGGGGCGTGCTGTATCCCTTGTGCGAGGCCAGGCCGTAGGCAGGAAACACCGCGTCCCATTCGCACATCATGCGATCGCGTTCCACCTTGGCGAGAATCGAGGCGGCTGCGATCGAGGCCGAGAGCGCGTCCCCATGAATGATCGCAACCTGCGGCTGCTCGCAGTCCAGACGCAGCGCGTCAATCAGTAGATGGTCCGCGGCAGGCGCCAGGCGGAGCACCGCTTCGCGCATGGCCAGCCGCGACGCGTGATAGATGTTGATCTGATCGATGCGGCCAGCGTCCACGGCAGCCACGGCCCACGCCACAGCGCGCTCGCGGATGCGCTCCGCCAGCCCTTCGCGCCGTTCCGCCGGCAGCAGTTTGGAATCGCGCAGCCCGCGCACCCGGTAGGCGGGATCCAGAATCACGGCCGCCGCCACCACGCAGCCGAACAGTGAGCCGCGTCCAACTTCATCCACGCCAGCGACCCGCACCGCCCCGGATGCCCAAGCCTTTTTTTCATAGCGCAGCGTGCAGCGCAGCTTCTTCAGCAGTCGCAGCTTGGCCGCGGCGGGCGAGAGCGTTGGTGCGGACGGTGACTTCATCACAGAAGACTTCATGACGGAAGACAAGGAGTTGTCCACCATCTTCGTCCACAGTAGAAATTCCTGCAAGCGAAGTTTCATCCTCAGACAAAGAAGGACAGATTCCTCGCTTCGCTCGGAATGACAACCCTGTTTTCTAATTCTGATTTCTGATTTCTGACTTTCCGCCACCCACCGACTGCCCTACGCCCCTTGGATAACGCCAACGTAACCATATACCTGGATTACGGGGGTACATTGCCCGTTCGGACATGTACTGGTAACGTGGCCTCAGTCGAACTCGAACCGAGAGGAAATATTGGAAAGCAAACCCAACGCGTCGCCGGAGGACGGCCTGCTCACGGGAAAACGGGTGCACCTGGCACTTCCTGTGCGCTGGAGTCTGATGGGGCAGGAGGGACGCGGCGCGGCGGAGGTGGCTTGCACCTACGACATCCACCCGCATGGCGCGCGGCTGCTCAGTTCGCGGGTGGTGACTGTTGGTGACCTGGTGATGGTGGAACGCGGGCGCAATAAAGCCGTCTGCCAGGTGGTCTGGGCAGGCGATGCGGCTTCCGCCTTGCGCGGACAATTCACGGTGCAGTGCGTCGAGGGCAGGATGCCCTGGGACGAAGAGTTGCGGCAGATGGAAGAGCAGTATCAGCCCATTGATCTCGACAGCGCGGAGCGCCGCGCGTTGCCTCGGGGTCTCGACCGCGCGGAGGCCAACCGGCGCCGGCGTCCGCGGTTCTATGTTGAGGGCCAGGCGCAGGTGATCGACGGGGTACAGAAGGTCGAAGGCGAGGTGCAGCAGATTTCGGAATTTGGGGCGCGCATCGCGTCCACGGAAATTCTGCGCCCCGGAACTGACTTCCGCCTGATGTTGAACATGTTCGACGTCAGCGTTGCGGTCAAGGCGCAGGTGAAATATCTGGTCAACAATCTTGCCATGGGCGTGGAGTTTCAGGAAATCCGCCGCGGCGACCGCCCGCTGCTCAGCTATGTGTTGAGCAGACTGCGAACGAGAAAAGTCAAAGAATTCGTCGACGCCGAAGTGATCAGGGAACCGCTGGCCTCCGCCGCGGGCTAATCCGCGGAGCATGTAAGATTCCAAGCATCCAAGAATCAGATCGGCAACTCGTCGTAGGCCTTGCGACATTTCCACCGCGGCTTCATTTAGAATGGGTCTCGGGTCCAGAATGTCCTCCATTGGAAAGGTGAATGCGGCTCTGGCCGCCGCGGTACTCTTCCTTCTCCTCAGCAGTTGCTCCTCATACTTCGCATTCACCCGCATGGACGCCAGCCAAGGCTGGGTCCGCCATACGCGCGACGTACAAAGCGCGCTCTCTCAATTTTCCATGGCTACCGCCCGGGCCGGGCGGCTGCGCTCCGAATACGTGGATTCCGGCGACGATTCCTTGTTGCAGCAGCAAGCCGAGGTGGTGGGTCAGATCCGGAATGCGGTGGCCGTGATTCAGCGGTTGACGGCTGACAATGCGCAACAGCAGGCCAATTGCACGACTCTTGCGGAATTGAAAGAGCGGCGAATTGCTCTGCTGGATCAGGCCATCGATCTCAAGAAAACAGGAAAATCGAGCCCCGTGGCCCAGGCGGCGATCAGCAAGCAGAGCCTGGCCACAGCGGATGAGATGGACCTGCTCTTGCAGCGCATGTATGACACCGAGGAACAATTGCTGGCCGAGCGCCAGGCGCGGGCGAGCCATTCCGCTTCGCTGACCGCGACAATTTTAATCACCAGCCTTCTCCTGGCCCTGGTGTTGTTTCTCTTGCACCATCGACTGCTGATGGACCAGGTGGCGGCACGCTCCCGAGCTGAACTGGCGCAACGTGTGCTCAGCGCCAAGGTGTTGACGCTGCAGGATGAAGAACGGCGGAAGTTTGCGCGCGAGTTGCACGATTCGGTGGGGCAGCACCTGGCAGCGACAAAGATGGCGGTCTCGACGCTGCAGGCGAAGTTGCCCGGCGACACCACGCTGCAGGACTGCATTAAATTGCTGGACGATTCCATCTCGGAAACGCGGACGATTTCGCATTTGCTGCACCCGCCACTCCTCGATGAAGCGGGGCTGAACTCGGCTTCCCGCTGGTTCGTTGAGGGATTCGGAAAGCGCAGCGGTATCGACGTCAACCTGGACATTCATGATGGAGCCAGCCGCTTACCCGAAGCAACCGAACTGGTATTATTTCGCGTGCTGCAGGAAAGCCTGACGAATGTGCACCGGCATTCCGGGGCGAAACGAGCCGACGTCAGTCTGCAGACGACAGGCAATCAGATGATTTTGCGAGTCAGAGACTACGGCCGCGGTATGCCGCCGGCAGTGGTTCAAAGCCTTCGGGAAGACGGTTCGGGCGGTGGCGTTGGCCTGGCCGGCATGACCGAGCGCATTCGTGAGATTGGAGGCAGGCTGGAAATCAATTCAAGCGCCATTGGTACCGAGATTGTGGCACGAGTGCCCGTTCACAAGAGACCCACGCAACAGGTTTCTCCGCCCAGAATGCAAGAGGTGAAAGGATGAATCGGAAGATCTGGCTGGCCGTGATTTGCGCAGTTCTTCTGATTGCAGCGAGCGCGTGCTCCAAGCATGTTTCCGCGCCGCAGGTGATCGTCGAGATCCCATCCGGCTTCAATGGAGACTTCCGGCTGGAGATGGGAGTCAAGGACGCGCCTCCGCTGGAGAAACGTGGAGACGCGTATGTAGTGCCCGTGCCCAGGAACGGGAAGGTCGTCACGTCCACGCTGCTCACGAATTCCGCGCCCACATTCCGGAATTCCAGCGAAGGCGCGGTGTGGGGATATTCGCACTCGGTGTTTAACACGGGCGATGGAATTCCGGTGGGCGCCAAGATCGAATTTTTCGTGGGAACCAGAAAAGAGTACGAGGCGGAACAGGGCCGAAAAAAGCATTCCGGAAGATTCTCAACTGCGCCGGACTTGACCACAGCAAGCGCCTGAAGGCATGAGGTTGAGATTTCCCTCAGCGGCTACCGTAATTTATTTGGCTGCCCCACCTTGACGTCGCGCATTTTGCGACGTTAAGGGGGGGATTACGACTGGCGGCATGGCTGGAAAGCCGCGTCCTTTTAAAACAAACCCATAGCAGCCGATTCCGTCCCGCACTTAAGCTATCTACGTGGCTGGCGTCTACGCTTTCTCGACGTCGCGCAGGCGGGCGGCTTTGCCCCGGAGTCCGCGGAGGTAGAACAGTCGGGCGCGGCGAACCTTGGAGGAGCGCAACAGTTCAATCTTATCGATCACCTTGGAGTGAACGGGGAAGATGCGCTCCACGCCCTGGCCAAAGCTGATCTTGCGCACGGTGAAGCTGGCTTGCGGACCGTTGTCGCGCTTGATGACCACGCCTTCGAAGGCCTGCACGCGTTCCTTGTCGCCTTCCTTGATCTTCACGTGGACACGGATGGTGTCGCCGGGACGGAATCCGGGGATGTCGGTACGTTGAGATTTGGCCAGCAGTTTTTCGATGATTAGGTTTGACATGATAATTTATCCTTCGTGTTTCAATCTCTGAATCAGAATATCTTGGTGCTCGGTGTCAGGTCTTGGTTCTTGGGTCTCGGGCCTTGGCTGTTAAGTGAAAGACTAAGACCTCACACCTACGACCTAACACCCCGCCGCTAACCGCGGCTCCCCCGAATGCTGGCCAAAATCTTGCTGTCTTCGTCGCTGAGTTCCACGCCCTCAAGCAAATCGGGACGGTTGCGCAGTGTTTTTTCCAGGGCCCGCAGCCGGCGCCAGCGGCGGATTTCCTGGTGATCCCCGTTTAGCAAAACCTCCGGTACAGCCATCCCACGAAAATCTGCGGGGCGAGTGTAATGCGGATAATCGAGCAATCCGCCGGAGCCGCAGGTCGAATCCGCCGCGCCCGCCTCGGTTGCCGCATGCGCGGTGAATGATTCCTGCCGCGTGGAGGCTTCATTGCCCACTGCGCCCGGCAGCAACCGCATGACCGCTTCGATGATTACGGCTGCGGCCAGCTCGCCGCCGCTCAGCACGTAGTCGCCAATCGAAAGCTCGCGGTCGGCAAGAAAATCGGCCACGCGCTCATCCACGCCTTCGTAGCGGCCGCAGAGCAGAACGATGCGATCGAGCGCCGCCAGATCCGCGGCGATCTGCTGCGTGAAGCGCTGGCCTTGCGCCGAAAGCAAGATGACAGACTGCTTGGCGCGTCCGGCCATGCGCTCCTCTCGACTCGCCAGTTGCAACGACTCCAAACATTCAAAGAGCGGTTCCGGCTTGAGCACCATGCCCTCGCCTCCGCCGAAAGGGCGGTCATCCACGGTGCGGTGCTTGTCGTGCGTAAACTGCCGCAAATCGTGGACTTCGATTTTCGCCAGGCCCATTTCGCAGGCCCGGCGGGTGATGCCGTGATCCAGTGGTCCGCTGAAGAAGCCGGGGAAGATGGTGAGAATATCGGCTTTCATCTCGGACCTAACACTTAAACCTTTAATCCCAGAGGGCGCTGATGTCCCCAGGGGAAACTCTTTCTCTAGTGCCTTTTTTTCTTTCCGACTTGCTGTTCCTGCTTCTCTTCTACCGTGACCGGGGCATTGATTTCCAACAAGCCCTCGGGAAGGTTCATGCGCACTTGTCGCTGCGCTATGTCTACCCCTTCCAGATACGCTTCCGCAAAAGGTACTTCAAACTTTTTTCCTGCGCCGTTTGCAACTATCAGTAGCGGTGCTTCACCGGCGCCGAACTGAACGTCTTCGATACGGCCGATCTCGCGGGCGCGATCAAGAACAGCGCAGCCGATCAGGTCGCTGACGTAATTCCAGCCTGATTCAAGCTGCGCCCGCTCCGCGCTTGGGATCTGCAATTCCGATCCGACCAGAAGCTCGGCGTCTGAAATCGAATCTACGCCGCGAAACTTCAGAACCAACAGGCCCTTGTGCGGCCACAGATCTTCGACTTCCAGATCGCGTCGCGCGTCCTGCGACCTCCCCAGTGCGAATACCTTCATGCCTGCCGCGAAGCGTCCCGGGACGTCGCTGTGAATCTCGGCGGCGACTTCGCCCCGCCGCCCTTGCGTCTTCACGACGCGGGCCAGGGTTATGAACTCGTCGTTGGTTTCAGCACTCAACGCCGGCGGTCGCCCTCAGCGGCTAAAGCCGCTTGTATTGTGCTGCTCCGGAGGCGCGGCTGAAGCCGCGCCCTTTCAAAGCCGCTCGGTTGCTACTCGATGATTTCCAGCGTGTAGCGTTTTTGGGCCCGGTGGCCGGCGGCGCTTAGCAGGGCGCGCAGAGCGCGAGCGGTGCGGCCCTGGCGTCCGATGACCTTGCCTACATCGCTTTCGGCGACTTCCAGTTCGATCACGTCGTCGTCGAACTTCTCGACGAAAACTTCGTCGGGAGTGTCGACCAGCGATTTTGCAATCAGCTCAACGAGAGCGCGCACATCTCCAGAGGGCTCATTCATAACATCCTAGTTCTCGCGGTGCAATTGAGGTCAACGGTCCCACCCTTCGACGCGCTCAGGGCAGGCTCCTTTCGCAAGAAACGCAAAAGGATGGAGCACCCACACTGAGTCTTAAGCGGCGGCGGCCGGAGCCGGCGGCTTGGAGAACAGTTTGTTCACCCGATCCGACATTTGAGCGCCCTTCGACACCCAGTATTCGACGCGGTCGCGCTTCATTTCGACGCTGGCGGGATTGGTACGGGGATTGTAGGTCCCGACCACTTCCACCGGACGGCCGTTGCGGGCGCGCGCCTTCTCAATCACCACGATGCGATAGTGCGGTTGTTTGCGCGCACCACGGCGCGCCAGACGAATCATTAACACGAGTCTTATATCCTTGTTCCGGAAGAGTCCGGGGAGATCGAGGCAAACTCTTATTATGCCGGAGGTTAGGTGGAATGGCAAGGGGCGAACGCGCTCAGACGTGCTCAGAGCTTGGCGAGCTATGAGAAATCCCGCCGCCTGAAGCCCCGTCGAGCGCCGTGACGGATGTGGAGCACATCGACTCGCTTCTTTCTCTCAAGGACACGATAGATCACGCGGTAGATGTGAGGCTTCTGTCCGTACAGAAGATGCCGGACCTGCTTTTTCTCGGGGGCCACCGGGCATCGGTCGGGATGGCGTTCCAGTGTCAGATCGCCCGCTCTAAGCCTTGATACCAGCGGAGAGCAGCGGCTGATTCCGCTGCGTGGATATCTTCCTGGAGTAAGACCAGATCTCGCTGAGCGCGGGCCGTAAGCTTAGCGAGATAGGCCATACTTTCTTCGGAGTTCGGCTTCAAATTCTGCAAAGAATTCGCGTGCGGGGCGCGCACGACCCTTTCTGGCATCGTCCAAACCCTGGCGAATGCCTTCGCGGACGTCGGCGGCCGCGGCGATGTCGAGCAATCTCTGGTAGGCTTCCGCGTCCTGAACCACGGCGGCTGCCTTTCCTTTTACCGTAAGCACGACGGGACGGCGGCTTTTCTTTAACTGCTTCATGAAGTCGCCGGAACGGCGGCGGAACGTGGTGAGCGACTGGATATCCTGAGTGAGATCGAGCATGCGACTCCTTCCTGGAGCACCTTTTTAGGTGCGTATAGAATACCTCAAATCTATCCTGCTAGACTCAAGCGTTTGGAGGTGCGGGTTGCAGGCTGTTTATATTCTTTCGGGGGTTAGGACGCCGATTGGGAAGTTTGGCGGGGCACTGGCTTCCTTGACGTCGGCGGACATCGGCCTGGTGGCGGCGCGGGCTGCGATGGAGCGGGCCGGGATTGAGCCGGCGCAAGTTGAGGAGACGATCTTTGGCAACGCGCGGCAGGCTGGGGGCGGGCCGAATCCGGCGCGGCAGATTTCGGTGCGTAGCGGGGTGCCGCAGGAAGTTCCCGGCTTCACGGTGAACAAGGCTTGCGCGTCGGGGATGAAAGCGATTGGGCTAGCTTATCAGGCAATTCTTCTCGGTGATGCGAACTGCATTCTCGCCGGCGGGACGGAGTCGATGTCTCGGGTTCCTTATTATCTGGACGGGGCGCGCTGGGGATATCGGCTCGGCAATCAGGAACTGGTAGATGGGATGTATCGCGACGGATTTTTCTGTCCGTTGGCGAAGATGGTGATGGGCGAGACGGCCGAGGTGCTGGCGGAGCAGTACGAGATTACGCGCGAGGAGCAGGATGAATATGCGCTCGTGTCGCAGACCCGCGCGGCGCGCGCGATTGCGGCGGGGCGGTTTGATGCGGAGATCGTTCCGGTGACGATCGAGGGGGAAAAGGGCGTGACGACGTTTGCGCGCGATGAGCATCCGTTCCCGGACGCGAGCATGGAGAAGTTAGGGAAACTGGCTCCCGTATTTTCGAAAAGAGGGACGATCACGGCGGGAAATTCTTCGGGAATCACCGACGGGGCGGCGGCAGTGGTCGTGGCCAGTGAATATTTCGTGAAGCAGAATAATTTGAAGCCGCTGGCGCGAATCGCGGCGGTGGCTTCGGCGGGAGTGGATCCGCGGACGATGGGAATTGGGCCGGTTCCAGCGCTGCGGAAGTTGGAGGAGAGACATAATCTCAGGACGCACGAGTTCGGGCTGATCGAGTTGAACGAGGCGTTTGCGACGCAGGTGCTGGCTTGCGACCGGGCGTTGAGTCTGAATCGTGACCGGCTCAATGTGAATGGCGGGGCGATCTCGCTCGGGCATCCCATAGGATGTACGGGCACGCGCATCACGGTGACGCTGCTGCACGAAATGCTGAAACGCAATACCAAGCGCGGCGTGGCCACGCTGTGCGTAAGCGGCGGCATGGGAATGGCGCTGGCGCTGGAAAACGTGGTGTGACCGTGGGATCCGTGTGTTCTTTTGTTTTGGGCTCTGGCAAGGCGGCAACTTCTGCTATGCTTTCCCCGCTCCTCCCCCGGTATCTCGCGCTAGCGTCGGAAGATCGACATAGACATTCAAGGGGATTGCCATGCTTCGACTGATAATCCGGGCCATGATCCGAAGATTGTGCTTGATCGCATGTCTGGTGGCAGCGAGTTCTGCGTTCGCTCAGACCGAGTTCTCCGCCGAGATTGTGGATACGCAGAAACCCGACAATCCAAGCAAGGCCGAAATTTATATGGCGAAGGACAAGATACGGATCGAGCCAGTGGCAGGCAATGCCGGGGGCCGGAGTACGGGTGGGGTGGTGATCATGAATCTGGCGACCCAGACGTCCACGGTGCTGATGGAACCACAGCACATGTACATGGAAATGCCGGCGCAAATGGCGAGCCAGCGGAACGCGTACAACTTCTTCCGCACTGGTGATGCGGAGAACGCTTGCGCCGACTGGCTGCAGCAGGCAAAGAACAAGGGCGGGACATGCCACAAAGTGGGCAGCGACACGGTGAACGGTCGCAGCACGGTCAAGTACGAGGGCACGAATGCCAGCGGCGATACCACCACGGTGTGGCTCGATCCGAAGCTGCGCTTTCCGGTGAAGTGGCAGGGGAAGAGTAGCGGAGGAGAACTGCGCAACATTCAGGAAGGGTCGCAGTCGGCGAGTTTGTTCGAGATTCCCGCGGGCTACACCAAGATGGATATGGGCGGCATGATGAAGCGTCCGCAGTAAATAACGAGCCGGTGGGCGCGCAAGATCCTTCCCTCCGCCTGAAGAACGGCTCCGCTTAGGATCACGCCATAGGACTGGAGCTGTCGAAATCAATCTACGCCGCAAATCCGATGGCTGCGTTGCGCGGGGAAAATCGGGGCACTATACTCAACTCAGCGTTCCTGGCAGTTTTCCGGAGCAACAATGGCTTTATCTGCAGTGATCGTGGACGACGAGCAGCTCGCCCGCGACGAACTCGCCTATCTGTTGAAGAATGCCGACGATGTGAATGTTGTGGCTCAAGGTAAGAACGGCCTGGAAGCTCTGAACCTCATCAAGGAACACAATCCTGATCTGCTTTTTCTGGATGTGCAAATGCCTGGGCTGGACGGCTTCGGAGTGATCAAGAAGCTGCTCGACAAAAAAATTCCCCTGCCCAAGATTATCTTCGCCACCGCGTTTGACCAGTATGCGGTGAAGGCGTTCGAAGTGAACGCGGTCGACTATCTGCTGAAGCCGTTTGACAAGAAGCGAGTGGCGCAGGCGATTCAGAAAGCGCGGGCCCAGCAGGATGCGGACGGGCTGCCGGCGGAGAAGATCGAGACGCTGGTGCGGATGATCGAATCGCAGAAGCAGCCGGCCTCGAAGATTTTGCTGAAGACAGTGGGGCGCATGTTTCTGGTGGATCAAAAAGACATCTGTTATGCGTGGATCGAAGACGGGGTGATCTCGGTGGTGACCGGGGGACCGGCCGGCATGGAAGGCCAATCCAACTGCCGGACGCTCGAGGAACTGCTGGACAGCTTAGACACGAATCTTTTTTGGCGGGCGCACCGCTCCTACCTGGTGAACATCAACCGCATTCGCGAAGTCGTTCCCTGGTTCAAGAGCTCCTACCAGTTGCGCATGGACGACAAGAAGCAGACCGAGATTCCGGTGAGCCGGGCTCAAACCAAGCGGCTGCGGGAACTGTTCGGACTCTGAGCTATCGCTGGTACAAGCACGTGGGATTTTTGTGCCGCTTTCTCCGCGCTGGCCGCCGGGCTTTGGGTTTGCGGCGGATTGGCACGGCTTTGAGTTCGTTCTACCAGCGCGAACAGGTCGTTGATCAGCGTACCCGAATACATTTTCCTCATCTCCGCCCAAGAGTGGCGGAGCAAGTGTTCAGAACAACCCGGAGGACGACTGAAAGAGACGTCGTCCTCCGGCTCCTAGGAGGGAGGCTAAACTGCCAGAGCTTCCAAAGCCGAGCGGTCGCGAATGATCAGGGTGGGCCCGTCCAGACGGATCAACCGCTTCTTTTTCAGATTGCTCAAAAGACGGGTTACGGTTTCGCGGGAAGCGCCAATGCGCTGCGCCATTTCTTCATGGGTCATGGGGGAATGGAGGCGAGTCTCGGAGGCTTCCACTCCTTGGGTAGGCGCGTGCGAGAGCAACATCCTGGCCAGCTTTCCGGCGGAAGAACGAGTGAGCACAAGGTCGTGAATGTCGCGATAGGCGGCTTGGAAGTCGCGACTCAGGCACTGGACCGTGTGCATGCCAACCTCGCTGTGAGACTGCATGAGTTCGAGAAAGTGCTTGCGGTCCACGAAGTCCAATTGACAGGGAGTAGCAGTCTCGGCGGTCGATTCGTAAGTCATGCCGGAAATGGCAGCGCTGAGGCCGAGGATTTCTCCAGCAGCCGCAGTTTTGAGAATGAGAACCTTGCCCTCGCGCGAGGTGGTGGAAAGGTTCACTTTGCCCGAGCACAGGATGAACATGCCGCGCGGGCTCTGCCCTTCGACAAATAGAATTGCGCCGGCAGGGAGGACGCTCTTGTGACTGACCTCGTTCAGCGACTGCAGTGCGGGATAAGAGAGCCCGGAGCAGAAGCCGGGGGTGGTATTCGCGCCGTCGCTGCAATTGTCGATGATATCAAGTCCATAGGGCGCCTTCATATTTGTCTCCATCGCGCTCGACCGCGTTTGTCTGGGGGCGCGACACGAGGCAGCGCCTTGACCGAGTCCGCTCAGATGGTGCGAACTGGCGAGTAGTGAACGGGCATGCGCACGGGTGTCGCCGTGCGAACTCTGCGCAGCCGCAAGGAGTTCCCAGGCGGCGCTCGGCTCTTCCTGCTGTTCCCACTCGATGTGACGAGCGAGGAGGTAGAGGGAATCGACCTCTTGCGGGTGAGCCTGAGGATTGGGCTGAGGATCCGGGCTGAACAACGGCTGCTCGATCAGCTCCGCACTCCAGCCTTTGGTGTTTGAATGGTGAACGAGATGTGGCTGGGGGACGGTTGGGGCCTTTTCGAAAAGGCGGCCCAAAACGCTCGGGCACACCGGTGGATACTTGTTCGTCGATAACATTTCTCTAACTCCACAACTCCGGCCGAGAATGCCGGGGGCTGGTATTGCTGGGGGAGAGCTAAGCTTCTGCCGCGAGGTCGGGAACAAATCTGGGACCAGCCAGCGGCAGATTCACTCGAATACTATGCACGCCACGTTCCGCAAATGGGCGGCGGAGGGAAAACGGAAAACTTCCCTGTTTGCAACGAGTTCCAATGTGGAATCGGGGGAGACTGTTCGACTTAGATATCTGCTAATCGGCAATCTGCCGATTAGCAGTCACAGTCGTGTTGGCGCAGGTTGTATGCGCGGAAAATATTCATGATGGGAAGGGACTAGCTTCGACGAGGACCGGTGTAATCCTGGCGCGTGATTTTGAGGCGCTGCATCTTGGATTGCAGCGTGGTGCGTTTCAACCCGAGGCGACGGGCGGCGCCATCCGGGCCAGAAAGCATGCCTCCTGTTTCCCGGAGCACGCGGAGGATGTGTTCGCGCTCGGCGCTATCCAAGCTTTGATTTGGGCATTGATCTGGGCTCTGATCTGGCTGGGAGACGAGGGAACGGTTTTCGGTCCGCAATTCCGATAATGGGACACGGAGTGTATTGCCCTCACTGAGGATGACGGACCTTTCCATCAGATTCTCGAGTTCTCGGATGTTCCCAGGCCATGGCAAGGCAATCAGAGTTTGCATCGTCTCTTTGGGAATGGTTTCGATATGGCGTTCCATGCGCGTGGCGAACTTGCGAACGAAGTAGCGGACCAGCCGAGGGATATCTTCCCGGCGCTCGCGCAAAGGAGGTACGCGGATAGGAAACACGCTGAGACGGTAGAACAGATCACTACGAAATTGGTGCTGTGCCATGCCCTGGGCCAAGTCCCGATTCGTGGCAGCGATCAGGCGCAGGTTCACTTTGATGGTACGGTTGCTGCCTAGCCGTTCGAACTCATGATCCTGAAGAACGCGCAACAGCTTAGGTTGCATTTCCAATGCAATTTCACCGACTTCATCGAGAAATAAAGTACCGCCGTCAGCCAGTTCCATGCGTCCGACCTTCGAGCTAATGGCCCCGGTAAAAGCGCCTCTCTCGTGGCCGAACAATTCGCTCTCGATCAAGCCGGTGGGAATGGCGGCGCAGTTGAGCTTAATGAAGGGTGCGTGCTTGCGGCGGCTCAGGCGGTGGATGGCGCGGGCGATCAATTCCTTGCCGGTGCCGGTCTCCCCCAAGATCAAGACGGTGGAGTCACTGTGGGCGACGGTTGTTACCTGATCGAGGACCTGTTTGAGAGCTGGACTGTCGCCGACGATTTCTTCGAATAGGCCTTCGGAGCGGAGATCGCCTTCCAGATATTTTTTCTCTTCGCCCCAGCGTTGTTTGAGCGACTCGATCTCGGCCGCCGCTCGGTGATTTTCCAGAGCCACGGCGATCTGGGCGGCGACCTGATTGAGCAGTCCTAGGTCCTCCGGGTGAAATGCGCCGCTGCGAGTGCTGCCGAAGACGAGAACACCAAGCGGGCCGTTGGGCCGCAGAAGTGGGGCGCAACACAGGGAACGGAGTCCTTCCGCCAGAAGGTTCTTTGTGATCTCGGCTTCAAAGCCCTGCATCTGTTTTTTCGAGAAAATCACAGGGGCGCCCTCCTGCAGAGAGCGGCCTCCGGGACTGTTGAGTGGGCTGATGGGGAGAGACAAGAGTAATCCTTTGCCCAACGGGAAGTCTTCGACTTGGCGGACCAGAAGCCCGGTATTGGCGTCGTACAGCTCGAAGCCGGCGTATTCGTGGCGCAAGACGCGGCGGATGCGAGCGGAGATCCGCGGGAAAGCCTCATGCAGGTTCCAGTTCGACGCCATGATGGTACTCACGTCTAACAGCATCTGCAGCCGGTCCATCTCCTTGCGCAGTCTCCCGCCAACGTCCTGGAGCAATCGTTCCAGCTTTTTCTGCTCAGTGATCTCGATCACGACGACAGCGATTCGCTGGACTGTTTCGGATCCATCTTTGATCGGGAAGTAGTGTTCAATCCAGTGGCCAGCTTCCGTTCTGGTGGGGAGCACGACGGAAATCTCGATATTGGCAACCGGCTCCCCGGTAGAGAATGCGCGTCGAAACTGGGATTCGACCGCGCCGGCAGCGTCTCCCAGGACTTCCCGTAAAGTCTTGCCTATGTGGTCTGCCGCCGGTATGCCGTTCATTGCCGCGAGAGTGTGATTGATCGTGTGATAGCGCATCTCCGAGTCAAGGATGCAAAGGCCAACATTGGACGAGCTAAAGTAGGCAGCGAACAACTTCTCCGGTTCGGTGAGAGCTTCGGGGTGCGTGAAAGGAATCAGATCGCCTGCGCCGGAAGGATTAGTCGCCATGGCAGGAAACCTCAATCAGCGGGATCGGCCCCGCAGCTAGTCCTGCAAAACGAGTGTTGGACCCTGGTTCGTCCCTGCCCCGGCACCATTCACACCATGAAAATCGGCTTTTCGGAATCCGGCATTTCTGGAGTTGGAGATCGGGGATTAACCGATGAAAAAGCGAAATCAAAGGACCTACGAAGGACGATGCGAGGGGGAGCGCGGGCCGAAAATTGCACCAATGATCGCGGGGAGAATCGGGGTGAGACCAGCCTTCGACCACACCTAAAAGTGAAGTGTGGTGAGGCAACTTAAATTTCGAGCGTGGCGCTCTCGAGGGGTACACAGATTAACAGCTCTCCTGTTGCCGCCTCCCCTCAAAAGGCGGACGTACTGATTACGAATGATGCGCGGGCATTATAGTCACAAAATCAATTGGGTCAACCATTATTTCTGGTGTGTTAGGTTTTTGTAACAATATCGACTTTAGTCCTTGTCTTCATTCGTGAAATAATTCGTGCTGCGCATCCGGGTTTAGCACAGGTGAGAATGCCTGGGTCGGGGAGCAAGCCCAAGGCCAAACCCGCGAAGGGCAAATAGCCAAGGGTTCGTTGGCGGCGGGCCTGAGCGCGTTTCTCTCCGCGGATGGGGTAGGGGGATTCCGGCGCGGGAAAGAACCGAGGACGATAGTGACGGTACTCGCACTGGTGGCACCTGGCCAGTTACAGAAGGAAGACCACAGACACTCGATCCAGCCACGTCAGCGGCTCAGTGCGTGAACGGTAGGCTTCATGATCGCCGCAGTAAGGACAGCCTTTCTACCCAATTCTTAGCATGACGGCAACACCTTTCCTCCTCGTTGTGCTGCTGTTCTCGGCACCTATGCCGAGCGCCTACGTTTTTTGTCCACGTCATCGTTCGGCCGGTGTTTTTCCTCGTTCTGTGGCTGTTCTCGGCGGAATGACTCCGGCTTCTTGAGCGCTGCAATGGGTACGGTCTGCCACGAGCTTCTTAGCCTGTTCTGGGGTCAACTTTGTCAGGGTGGGAGGAAAATAGGGCTTTTTCTTCTTGTCTTTGGAACCGGGTCCCATGGTTTCGGTGCTCTCCGACGAATAAGTTTTCACGGTCTCGCTTCGCCTTCAACTGCCTCTTTGTTTTTGTTACGAACTCCGAACACCCGCACTGTCCAAAGGATAATTCCGACTACAATTACTTCATGGCGCGAGGTTGGGAAAGCAAATCCGTGGAAGCGCAGCAGGCGGAGGCGAGCGACAAATCGTCCCACAATCGTCCGCCGATGAGCGCAGAAGAAGCCGCACGCTGGCGAGAAAAAGAGAGTCTTCGGCTCGCACGGCAAAGAGTGCTACAGCAACTGGAAGCGAGCACCAATCCGCGGCACCGCAAGATGCTGCAAGCCTCCCTGGCCGATCTGGATGAAAAGCTGAGCAGGCTGAAACTGTGAGAAGCCGAGCGCCGGCCGTAGGTCGTGGGTCTTATGGTCTTATGGTCTTAGGTCTTAGGTCTTAGGTCTTAGGTCTTAAGGTCTTAGGTCTTAGGTCTTGGGCCTGGGGTCTTGGGTCCGACGTCCGAAGCCTGTCACGTATAATGATCTTTTCATGACAGCCTACGTCTACGTTTCTCTCAAGAAGAGCGTTCTCGACCCCCAGGGCAAAACCATTCAGGGCGCACTCAAGAAGATGGGATACAAGGGGCTGGAGAGCGTTCGCCAGGGAAAGTATTTTGAGTTGACGCTGGACGGAGGACTGTCGCGCGAGGAGGCGCAGGCCGAGGTCGAGCGGATCGCCCGCGAAGTATTGACCAATCCCGTCATTGAAGAGTTCCGTTTCTCCTTAGCCGAGTAGCAATGGGCCGAAGAATCCCATGAGGACTTCCCATGTGTGGCATTGTCGGATACGTCGGTAAAAAGAGTGTGGTTCCGATCATTATCGAGGGCCTGCGGAGGCTGGAATATCGCGGGTACGATTCGGCCGGGATCGCGGTAGCGGGGAACGGGGAGGGACTGCAGCTTCGGCGCGCCGAGGGCAAGCTGCGCAACCTGGAAGAGGCCATCCGGCTGAATCCGCTCCACGGCAGCTATGGCATTGGACACACACGCTGGGCGACGCACGGACGTCCTACCGAAGAAAACGCGCACCCCCATCGCGACTGCACCGGCAAGATCGTCGTCGTACACAACGGGATCGTCGAAAACTATCTCAGCCTGAAGAAGAAGCTGATTGAAGAAGGACACAAGTTCACCACCGAGACCGACACTGAAATCATTGCCCATCTCATCGAGAAATATTCTGGCAGGTCGGGGAACGGAAATCATCGTTCTCTGGAAGATGCGGTGCGGCAAACGGTAAAACAGCTAACCGGAGTTTTTGCACTGGCGGTAATTTCGACCGAAGAACCCAACAAGATTGTCGCGGCGCGCAATGGGCCGCCGGCAGTGATTGGGCTGGGAGACGATGAGTACTTTGTGGCGTCGGATGTACCCGCCATTCTGTATCACACGCGCGACATTTTCTTTCTGGCGGATGGGGATATGGCCATAGTCACGGCAGACGGTGTGCAACTGACGGACTTCGACGGCAAACCCGTGGTACGCCAGATACAGCACGTGATGTGGGATCCTATTTTGGCGGAGAAGGGCGGCTTCAAGCATTTCATGCTCAAGGAAATTTACGAGCAGCCGCGCGCCGTTCGCGACACAACCTTGGGGCGGGTCTCGCAGGAGACAGGCCACATTTTTCTCGACCAGATGGAAATCAGCGAGGCCGAGTTCCGGTCCGCGAGCAAGATCAATATTATTGCGTGCGGAACCAGCTGGCACGCCGGGCAAGCCGGCAAGTTTATGATCGAGACGCTGGCGCGGGTACCCGTGGAAGTGGACTATGCCAGCGAATGGCGATATCGAAATCCCATTGTCGATCCGGAGACGATTACGCTGGTGATTTCGCAATCGGGCGAAACCGCGGATACGATTGCCGCCCAGCGCGAAGCTAAGGCCAAAGGATCGAAGACGCTGGCCATTTGCAATGTGGTGGGGTCGATGATTACGCGTGAGGCCCAGGGCACGATTTATACGCATGCCGGGCCTGAGATCGGCGTGGCTTCGACCAAAGCTTTTACGGGACAGCTCACCGCGCTGTATATCTTCGCCATGTATCTGGCGCAGCTGCGGGGCAGCATGAGTGCCGAGCAGGCGCGGGCTGCGATGCAGGAACTCACGCGCATTCCGGCAAAACTCGAAACCATCCTGACGCACGATGAGGCTTGCGACGATCTGGCCAAGCGATATCAGAAGGTCCATGACTTTTTGTTTCTGGGGCGGGGAATTCATTATCCGATCGCGCTCGAAGGCGCACTGAAACTGAAAGAAATTTCCTACATTCACGCCGAAGGATATCCCGCCGGCGAGATGAAGCATGGCCCCAACGCGCTGATCGATGAAAACCTTCCCGTGGTAGTGATTGCGACTCGCGACGTGAACAATCCGGGCTCGGTGCTCCGCTACGATAAGACGATCTCCAATCTGAAGGAAGTGAAAGCGCGGTCCGGGGTGGTAATTGCGCTGGCCACCGAGGGGGATGAAGAGATCAAGGAAGCGGCGGATCACATTCTTTACGTTCCGGCGGCGCCGGAAGAGTTGTCGCCGATTCTGGAAATCGTTCCGCTGCAACTGCTGGCGTATCACATCGCGGTGCGGCGCGGCTGCGATGTGGATCAACCGAGGAATCTGGCGAAGTCGGTCACCGTTGAGTAGGTCATGAAGGTCCTCATCTTTGGAGCGACGGGCATGGTCGGGCACGGTGTCGTGCGCGAATGTCTGCACGATCCCGGGGTGCAGCGGGTGCAAACGGTGGGGCGAACTCCTGGGGGCGCAGAGCATGCCAAACTGCGGGAAATCGTACATACAGATTTGTGGAACTTCGCATCCATCGAGAGCGAGCTTTCGGGCTTCGATGCCTGTTTCTTTTGCCTGGGTGTTTCGGCGGCTGGGATGAACGAGGCCGAGTATGAGGGCGTGACCTACGGCATCACGTTGGCGGCAGCCGAAACTTTGGCGCGGCTCAATCCGAAGATGACTTTTGTTTATGTATCGGGCGCTGGCACCGACAGTTCGGAGCACGGGCGTACGATGTGGGCGCGGGTCAAGGGCAAGACTGAGAATGCACTGATCGGTCTGCCGTTCAAGGCCACGTACATGTTTCGGCCCGGTGTGATTGAGCCGGTGTATGGAGCGAAGTCCAAGACGGCCTGGTACCGTTTCTTCTATTCCATCAGCAAGCCCTTGCTGCCGGTGGTTCGGCGGACCTTTCCCAACTACGTCCTGACTACCGCGGAGATCGGCCAGGCCATGCTTGCGGTCGCCCGAGACGGGGCGCCGAAGAAAACATTGGAAAGCAAAGATATTCGAGCGATCCTGCTGAGCCCACCACTCTCTGCGGCTTAACGGTCCGTCGCCATCGCGGCACTCGGAGCCGCTGTCATGCCACCTCCGAAAAAACATACTCATGCTGGCCATCGCGGATGATCAGTATGCGCTTGCCTGCCCGATCGCCCACTACGAATTCGAATCCGTCGGTGCCGGGATCGATGGTGATGAATGAAGTGGTGCCATCATCATTCTTTCGCGAAGCCACGGTGCTTTTCCACTCGCCCAGATCGAATGTAGTAACTCCGCCGTCGGTCAGCACGGCCAAGTCGCCGAGTTCCTTGCTGGAATAATGCTTGGCTAAGCCAGAAACCAGCGCCGGTGTAGCCGGCACTACGAGGCGTTCCCGGTCTTTGGCGAGCGCTGCTTTATGGGACGCGGCGCGGGAGGCAACTTCAGCCGCGGCTTCCGGCTTGCCGTCGAAGACGACCTCGAGTAAGCGACGCCCGAACGGACCGAGAAGCATGCCGCCGTTGTCCGAATTGGTGAGCACCACCGCGCCGATGCCGGAATCCGGAAGGAAGTAGAGGTTGCTCTTGAAGCCCGACATGCTGCCGCCGTGGCTCACCACCGGAACGCCATAGGTGTGATCGACAATCAAACCCATGCCGTAGCTCGCGTCCTCGCCCAGGGAAATTTGCGGAGCGCGGCGCATCAGCAAGCTTTCCGCCGAAACCAGTTGCTTGCCATTGGGCAACTTGCCCTGCGCGAGCTCATCCTGCACGTAGCGAATCAAATCAGCGGACGAGGTCCACACGGCGCCCGCCGGACGGGCCGGCACGATTGAGTAATTAATCGCCATGCTGGCTACAGTGGGTTTGCCATCGATATCGTCGCTATGCGGAGTAGCATGGTTGCCTGCCAGGGCGCGCGCATAATCGAAGGTCGTCGACTTCATCGCCAGCGGATCGAAAATCTTTTCCTGCATCGCTTTGTCATAGGCGGCGCCGAGTTCCAGGTCGGGATACACGAGGTGTGCGCCGATGTATCCGGCGGCAGCCGCCATCAGGTTGCTGTATTGAAAAACTTCGCCGAACTTGCTGGTGGGCTGCATGGTTCCGAGCAGGGCCAACTCGGTTTCCGGCGTGGCATTCTTGAACTCGAATAACCATTCCATATCCTGTCGCGGCACTCCGGTACAGGCACAGATCAGGTTCTTGACGAGAACTTGTTTCGTGGTGTCGGCGTCGCCCAGTTTGAAAGCCGGGTAGACGTCGATCACCGGCTCATCCCACTTTAACTTTTTCTCGTCGACCAACTCGGCGAGCAGCAGCGTTGTCATTCCTTTCGTGTTGGACGCCGCCATGAATACTGTGTTTTCGTCCACGCGCTCCGGCTTGCCGAGTTCGCGTATGCCGAAACCACCCTCGTAGACGATCTTGCCGCGATCAATGAGCGCGATGGACGCGCCGGGGATTCCGAGTTGCTGCATGGAAGTTTCCACGAACGCTTTGAGTTGCGCGATGTGTGCCTCATCCAGGGGGTGCGGCGTACGTCCGGCGAAGGACTCGCGCTTGTAATCCTTGGGACGCAAGCTTTCAAAGACAAGGCCTATCGGGGCGGAGCGCTTCTCCACCGTGGGATCGGTTCCTTCCAGAATGACGACGCTCCAGCGGTTCCCGGCACGAAGCGCGAGGACCTGGACGACCGCACGCTCGTTGGGAGAAGTCTCGTAGTCAAACACTTGGCGCTCATCCCATCCCTCGCGCGCCGGACGAGGCGTGACGAGTTTGACCGGCCGCTTGGATTCGGGATTGTAGG
>Ga0182024_10007759_pt1 | contig 23042 bp, 19 predicted proteins | sample P32metaG_FD_120480 | JGI IMG/M metagenome (GOLD analysis project Ga0182024, IMG submission 120480) | Permafrost microbial communities from Stordalen Mire, Sweden - P3-2 metaG (Illumina Assembly) | ecosystem: Environmental > Terrestrial > Soil > Wetlands > Permafrost | place: Sweden: Stordalen... | reverse complement strand
GCGCGCCATCACAACCTGAAAAACATCTCGGTCGATATTGCCCTGAACGAAATGACGGTCATCACCGGCCTGAGCGGCTCGGGCAAATCGACGCTTGCCTTCGATCTCCTCTTTTCCGAGGGCCAGCGGCGCTATCTCGACAGCCTCAACGCCTACGCGCGGCAATTCGTCGAGCAGCTCGAACGGCCCGACGTCGATTCGATCACGGGCATTCCGCCCTCGGTGGCGATCGAGCAGCGGGTCACTCGCGGCGGACGCAAAAGCACCGTCGCCACCATCACCGAAATTTTCCAATTCGTTCGGCTTCTCTATGCCAAGCTCGGCCAGGTCCGCGATCCCGAAACGGACGAGCCCGCCATCCGCCAGACGCCCGCCGAAATTCTTGCGCGATTGGAGAAAGCCGCGCGCGGGCAGGACTTGCGGATACTTGCTCCTCTCATCAAGGGTCGCAAAGGCTTTCACACCGAGGTCGCCAGGTGGGCGGAGAAGAAGGGCTATCCGCTGCTGCGCGTCGATGGAAAATGGATCGAGCCCGCGAAATTCAAGGCGCTCGACCGTTACGTCGAGCACACCGTCAGTGTTGAACTCGGACGCTTCAACAAAAAGCAGCCTGCGGCGGATCGTCGTCGCTTGATCGATGCGGCCCTCGCGTTGGGGCGCGGCACTCTTTACGTCCTTGATGCGCGCGGACGCGAGACCGTTTACAGCACGCAGCTTTTTTGTCCTGGCACGGGCCGCTCCTTTGATGAGTTGGAACCACGTCTCTTTTCTTTCAATTCGCCTCACGGCTGGTGTCCGGCGTGCCAGGGTTTTGGCACGTTGTTCCAGGTCCACACCGAGGGCGAAACCGAAGCGGAACGCGAAGTCGAAATCGAACGCGCCCGCGAGTGGACGGATGAGATTCTTCCTGTCTGTCCGGAATGCCAGGGCCAACGGCTGAATCCGCATGCGCGTGCGGTGCGTTTGCCGCTGGGACTTGGCGCGAAAGAACATGGCGGCTTTACCGTTGGTGAAATTGGCGCGCTATCCATTGTCGAGGCGGTCCGCTTTTTTCGCACGATCAAACCGAAGGGACGCGAGGCCCGCATCGCGCGCGATATTCTCCCAGAAATCGTCCAGCGCCTCGAATTTCTCGTCGAGGTCGGGCTCGGCTATCTGTCGCTCGACCGCTCTGCCACCACGCTTTCCGGAGGTGAATCGCAGCGCATCCGGCTCGCCGCGCAATTCGGCTCCGAGTTGCAGGGCGTCCTCTATGTTCTCGATGAACCGACCATCGGCCTCCATCCGCGGGACAACGCGCGGCTGCTCGATTCGCTTGGAACATTGCGCGACCGGGGCAACACGCTCGTCGTGGTCGAGCACGATGAAGACACCATGCGCTTCGCCGACCGCATTATCGATCTCGGTCCCGGCGCGGGCACGCAGGGTGGGGAAATCATCGCGCAAGGTTCCTGGAAAACTCTGGCGAGTCATGGTGAATCGCCGACCGGGAAAATTCTGGGCAAGCCGTTGCGTCATCCGCTACGCGGCGAGAGACGATCCACCAAGGACGCGCCCGGCTGGTGCCGCGTACTCGGCGCTCATGCGAACAATCTCAAACGGCTCGATGTGGGATTTCCTGCCGGACGTTTCATCGCGCTTTGCGGTGTCAGCGGCGCGGGCAAAAGCACGCTGCTTCACGACGTGATCAAACCGGCGGCGCAGGCTTTTGCCGGGAGAAAAGGCAAGCGCGGCAAGGCTGCGGTTGGTCCGTGGAAGAAACTCGAGGGCTTCGATCTTTTCACCTCGGTCTACGAGGTGGATCAGGCGCCCATCGGCAAGACTTCGCGCTCGACGCCCGCGACCTACATCGGCCTGATGGACGAAATTCGCGGACTCTTCGCGCGTCTGCCGCTGGCGCGCCAACGCGGTTACGAGGCCTCGCGCTTTTCTTTCAACAGCGGCTCGGGACGCTGTCCGGCCTGCCTCGGCCAGGGCGCGGTGAAAGTGGAAATGAGCTTTCTGCCCTCGACCTTTGTTCCGTGCGAAACCTGCCGGGGCCGTCGCTACAATCCCGAAACGCTCGAGGTGCGTTACAACGAAAAATCAATCGCCGACGTGCTCGATCTCACCATCGACCAAGCGGTCGATTTCTTCGCCGACGTGCCGCGCCTGCATCGTCCGCTCGCGTTGTTGCGCGACACTGGTCTCGGCTATCTCACGCTCGGACAACGCAGTCCCACGCTCTCCGGCGGCGAGGCGCAGCGCATCAAGCTCGTGGCGGAACTGGCGCGCTCGCTCGAAATGAACACGCAAAAGCGGCTCAAGACGCGCGGCTTTGGCAGCCTGCATCATCTTTATCTCCTCGAAGAACCGACCATCGGGCTGCATCTCGCCGACGTGCAACGGCTCCTGCACGTGCTGCATCAACTCGTCGATGCGGGTCACACGGTGATTGTGATCGAGCATCATCTTGACGTTCTGGCCGATGCCGATTACCTGATCGAACTGGGTCCCGAAGGCGGCGATGCGGGAGGACGACTCATTGCGCAAGGCACGCCGGAGGAAGTCGCGAAAGCAAAACATTCCGCCACCGCGCCGTTCTTAACCAAAATACTTCGGTGTCATTGAATTAATCGTCTGGCTGGCGGCGCGAACGCCATGCTTCAATTGGCAAGATCTTCCAACTCATATAATGAATCCATCCCGACTTCTTCTCACCGTCACGACTTTGGCGTTCAACCTTGTATTCACCTTTGCGGCCTTGGCCGCCACTACGAGCATGACCAGCAAAATTCCTCCTCCGATTGATACGAGAATCTTGATCAAGTCAGTCGACGTGAAGGCAGATACGATTACAATCAAGTACATGCGCGATGCCAAGGAGCCGCCTCACACTTATAAGATCGACAGTGTTACCACTCTTACGGTCAACAATGTCAAGGGAACCATTGATAAAATCAAAGTTGGCATGCAGGTTCGTAGTTATATCGAGAGAGATGACGAGACTCTGGATAGTGTTTCCGTTGATATCGCGGACCCGCCGCCCGTGGTGCCCAAGAAATAATAACGTTCGATGCTGTTCGATGGCTCTCAGTTCGCTTGAGTCAGCCCCTCGCAAATCTTCCGAGCGACGAGCGGCCCTTCGTAGACGAAGCCGGTGTAGATTTGCAGAAGACTCGCGCCCGCCTCGAACTTCTCCCGCGCGTCGTCGGCGTTGAAAATTCCACCCACACCGATGATCGGCACGCGCCCGCCGGTCAGGCGATGCACCGCGCGGATGATCTCCGTGCTGCGCGCGGTGAGAGGACGTCCGCTGGCGCCGCCCTCTTCTTGCACGGAGAGCCCGCGCTTATCGATAGTCGTGTTTGTTGCCACGATTCCGGCGAGCCGGTATTTCTCCACCGCGTTCACCACATCGGCGATCTGCACTTCAGTCAGGTCGGGCGCGATCTTGATCAGCAACGGTCGCTTGCAATCCGCATCTTCATCTCGGAGCGGTCCCAAAATGGAATCGAGAAACTGGCCCTGCTGGAGATCGCGCAGGCCCGGCGTGTTCGGGGAACTCACATTCACCACGAAATAATCGGCCAGGTCGCGCGTGCGGCGAAAACAGGTCACGTAATCGCGACCGGCTTCGGTCAGGGGAGTGTCCTTGTTTTTGCCCAGGTTCAATCCCACCGGCGTGCGTGGCCAGCGGCCCGAGGTTTTGATTTTTTCCAAACGTCGCGCGACTTCCTCCACGCCGACATTGGGAAAGCCGAGCCGGTTGATCAGCCCTTGTTCGGCGGGAAGCCGGAAGACGCGCGGGCGCGGATTGCCCGGCTGCGGGCGCGGCGTGATGGTGCCCAGCTCCATAAAACCGAAACCGAGCCGTGGCCAGACGGTGACGCCTTCGGCATTTTTGTCGAAGCCTGCGGCGAGTCCGATCGGATTGGGAAAAGTGAGGCCGAACAGTTTTTTTTCCAGCGAAGGAAATTCTCGATGCGCAAACGGCTCGATCAGCGAGGCTATCGGTGTATTCGTCAGGGCCCCGAGCGAAACGTGATGCACCCACTCGGGCGGCAACGAAAAGAGGAGCGGGCGGGCGATGCGGCGATAGAACATGTGCGCGCTGACCTTATCGTGTGGCGGCCCGCTCGTCGATATTCCGCGTGATTCTTGCATCACGACAACTTCATGCGCATCTTTTGCCATGCCCGAACTGGCTGAGGTCGATTATTTTCGCAAGCAATGGAATCGCGGCCTGGGGCATCGGATCGACGAGGTGGCGATTCACGAAAAGAAACGCATCTTCCGCGGGATCGATGCGAGGCAATTCCTCAAGGCGTTGACCGGCGCGACGCTTGAGCGGTCCGAGGCGCGGGGCAAGCAGATGCTTTTTGTGGCGAAAAAACGTGGCACAAAGAACTATTCCTGGCTGGGACTGCATCTTGGCATGACGGGAAAATTGCGCATCGAGCCGCCCGATTTTAAATCGGCCAAGCACGACCATCTCATTTTGCGCCAGGCCGGGCACGCGCTGGTTTTCGAGGATCCGCGATTGTTCGGGCGAGTTCTCTTTGCGGAAAGTCGGATCGCGCCCGATTGGTGGACGAAATTGCCGCCCGAGCTTTTATCCTCTGCATTCACCGTAAAGGAACTCGAACTTTTTCTGAAACGCCGCGCTCGCGCGCCGATCAAGGCGGTTTTGCTCATGCAGGAACGATTTCCCGGCATCGGCAACTGGATGGCCGACGAGATTCTTTGGCGCGCGGCGATCCATCCCCGGCAGCTCGCCGGTTCGCTCGATGCGGTTCGCGTCAAAACACTCTATCGCGAAATCCGCACCGTGTGTCGCGAGGCGCTACGCATCATCGGCAAGGATTTCTCCGATCCGCCCGATTCGTGGCTCTTCAATCATCGCTGGCAGAAAGGCGGTATCTGTCCCCGCACCGGCGCGAAGCTGCAGCATGCGACTATCGGCGGCCGCACGACCTGCTGGTCGCCCGCGCGGCAGAAGTTGATCAAATAAATCTTTCCGTGCGCAACGTCAGAATTTTCGGCTAGTTTCCGTGCATGACTTTACAGGAAATAGCGAAGCTGACGCTGGCCGATGGAAGCGCGGTCAAGGCCGAGGTGGCGTGCCAAGTCGTCAAGTCGCGTGAGAACGTGACGAAGGCGGGCAAGCCCTATCTCGACATCGAGATCACCGACGGCACTGCGACGGAGAAATTCAAGATTTGGGAGGACGGCGACGCCTACGAATCTTTCCACGATCTCGAGGACGGCGATTGCGTGCGGCTCGACGGCTCCTTCTGGCGGAATCAATATGGGCTGAACGTCGATCGCATGCGCGTGCGGCGGCTGGAGAAGCAGGAAATCGTGGAGCTTTTCGCGGGGACGCCGGAACGCCGCGCGGCGCTCGAACGCGATTGGGCGGATGTCACCGCCATGGTTGCGGCCATGGAAGACCCGCGCCTGCGGCTATTGTGCCAAACGTATCTTGCGGAGTACGGCGAAAAATTTCGCCGGGCGGCGGCGGCGCGGGACTACCACCACGCGCGGCGCGGTGGCCTGCTCGAACACACCGCGCAGATGATGCGCGCGGGTGTGGCGCTCGGCCCCGTTTATCCGGGGCTGAACTGGGACCTCGTGCGCGCGGGCCTTCTCTTCCACGATTGCGGCAAGCTCTGGGAAATGGATTATCAGCCGCAGGGCTTCGTCAGTCCCATGACGACCATTGGCGAATTGCTCGGGCACATCACGATTGGGATCGAACTGGTCAACAAGCTCTGGCGCGGGCTGGAAGCCAGCCCGGAATTCTCCGCGACAGTCCAACCGCCGCGCGAAATGGTGCGCGAACATCTGCTGCATCTCATCGCGTCGCACCACGGTCAGAAGGAGTATGGCGCGCCGGTCACGCCGCGCACGCCCGAGGCTTGGATGTTGCATCACATCGACAACATCGACGCGCATCTCGAAATGCTTTCCCAGACCTACGCGGAGAAGTCGCAGCTCGCGCCGGGCATCTACGATTATCGCCGCCCGCTCGAAGGCCGCGCAGTGGCGCCGCTGCCGAAGTGGACGGTGCAGTTGTAGCGGCGGTCTATGACCGCCGACGTCTTGGCGACACGGTTCTCCCATCCCGACGGCGGTCATAGACCGCCGCTACATTAAGGGAATCACGCTCCCGTGGTCAAACGCGAAGCGGGCGGCTTGCCCAGGTAACTCTTCTCGAATTTCTTGAGCACGGCGCGCTGCGGCTCAAAGGAAAAGAGTTCGGCGTAACGCGCCCAGCTGACCAGGGTCTTGAAGAGAACCTTTGGCCGCTCGTTCGGGAAGAGCTGAACAAGGTCGATGAGGACCCCCTCTTCGGTGATTTCCTTTTGGTCGGCCTGCTCGATCTTGTCGAAGAGATACTGGAAGATTTTTAGTTCGAGCAGTAGATCGCGCATCATTTTTTTGCGCTGCTTGGGATCGGCTTTTTGGAAGGCGATGCCGCCTTTGGTCAGGCGCACGGTCTGGCCGGGCGTTTCAACGAGGTCGATCAGTTCGGCTGCCTTGATGACGGAGAGAAACGTGCTGAAATCCTTCTTCAGTCGTGTGGCGAGGCCAAAAATGCTTTCCGGCTCAGGGTGCAGCAAGGTCACAAGGCCGATGACCTCACCGAGGCCCACGTTGGGCAAGGGCGCGAAGGCCGCCTCCTCGGTTCCTTCCGGCGTGACGAGTTCCGGTTCGGCGACGGAGGGTTCGTCGTGGAGGACGGAGTTGGTCAGGATGGCGTGGATCTGCGCGACGAGTTGCTGGAAGGCGGGCGTGGAGGCGTCGCGCGGGTAGGGGAGCGGATTGGGCACGATTTTTTGCACGCGGCCCGGATGCGCGGCCAGCACCACGATGTTGCGCGCGAGATAGACCGCCTCGACGATATTGTGCGTCACCAGGACCAGGCTCTTGAATCCCGCGGCGGGGTCCATGGCGATGCGTCCGATTTCGTTGCGCAACGTTTCGCCGGTCAGCACGTCAAGCGCGCTGAACGGCTCGTCCATGCAAAGAATGACCGGCTCCATGATGAGCGCGCGCGCGATGCCGACGCGCTGTTTCATGCCACCGGAAAGTTCCTTTGGCAGCACGTCGCCATAGCCGTCGAGCCCGACCATTTCGATGATCTTCTGGAAGTGCTGCGTTTTTTCCTCCTCGCTGTAAGTCGAATTTTCAAGACCGAGCAGGATGTTTTCCCGCACGCTCAGCCAGGGGAAGAGGGCAAAATTCTGGAAGACCATTGCCACGCCGGGATTCACTCCGTCCAACGGCACGCCCTTGTATTTCACCACGCCACTGGTGGGCTGGATCAGGCCGGAGAGGATGCGCATGATGGTCGATTTGCCACAGCCGGAGGGTCCAAGCAAAGCCATCACGTCGTTTTCCTGGACGGTCAGGTTGATGTCGTCGAGCACCTTCATTTTGTCTCCGGTGCTTTCGCCGAAAGTCATGTCGATGCCAGTCAGTTCAACAATGGGCGTGGTGGTCGTGGTGGTGGGCATGGTGATCGATGGTTAGGTGAGAAGCTGGCAGCGTTCCTGGGCAATGGCGGCGAGGCGCTTCCAGACGAAGCGATTGAAAAGAACGACGAAGATGGCCATGGCCAGTACGGAGGCGGCGAGCATGGGGTAATTATTATTGTTTTGCGCGTCGAGAATCAAAGCGCCGAGACCGGTCGCCGTCTGAGTCTTGCCCTCGTACTGAACGCATTCCGCAACAATACTGGTGTTCCACGCGCCGCCCGCCGCCGTGATCCAGCCGGTGGTGAGCGCCGGGAAGATGCCGGGAAGCCAGAGCGTGCGCCACTTCTGCCAGCCCTTGAGATGGGTCAGTTGCGTGCAGGCGCGGAGATCCTGTGGAATGGCGCTGGTCCCGGAGATCACGTTGAAAAGAATATACCAGATCGTGCCGAAGATCATCAGGATTACCGATCCCCACTCCAGGTTGCCATGCAGCAGGAAGATCAAGATGGCGATGTTCGGAAATACGAGCGGAGAAGGAAACGAGGCGGCGATCTGGGTGAGGGGCATCAGATACCGTGACAGCTTGGGATTGGAGCCGATCCAGACGCCGACGGGAACGGCAATCACGGTGCTCAGGGCGATGGCGCCCAGGACACGGAGGAGCGTGAGGAGCAGGTCGCGGCCGATAATCAGCCACTCATGGACGGTGACCTCCCTGAGCAACTCGAAGACGTTGTACCCGCCGTAAGCGATGAGGGCGAGGGTCAGAATCAGGAAAATCTTGCGCCACGCAAAGAAGGTCAGAAATTTGGAGGGCGTATGGACTACCGGAACGGGTGTGGTCGCCAACTTGATTGGTGCGGGCCGCATGACCAGGCTGTTGAATTTCTTGCCAAACCATGTGACAACTGTCGAGCGGCTGAAAAAGCGAAGGACTGCCGAGCGATCCTGGTATTCGGCCTCGGTGTCCTCGATCTTGAACTTGTTCGACCAGACGATGAGCGGACGCCAGATGAGCTGGTCAATGGCCACGATCATGATGACCATGGCGATCACCGCATCCAGTTGCGCCCAGCCGTTATTTTGCTGCTGCGCCACGCTCATGTAGGAGCCGACGCCCTTCACGCGGAAATCCTTGTCGCCGGGTTGAAAAGCTTCGATGACCGAGAGGTAGAACCAGCCTCCGGCTATCGAAACCATGCTATTATAGACGAGGCCCTTGGTGGCGAAGGGAAGCTCGATTTGCGTGAATTTTTGCCACGGAGTGAAGCGGGCTAGCTTGCCGACAAAGGCAAAATCATCGGGCAGACTCTTCAACGAATAATAAAAGCTGAAAGTCATGTTCCAGACCTGGCCGGTGAAGATGACGATGATGCAACTCAGCTCGATGCCGATATTGCTATGAGGAAAGATGGCCACCATGGCTAATTCGACGGGCACGAGGAACGCGGACAACGGGATGCTTTGCAGGATGTCGAGCAGGGGGATGAGAAAGCGCTCCGCGTGACGATCGTAGGCGGCCCAGCGCGCATACCAAAGAGTGAACAAAAAAGAGAGAACGTAGGCGACCGCTCCGCGCAGGAACGAAAGCATCGTATAGTAGGGCAGCATCCAGGGCGAGAGACTGATGTCGACTTTGCTCTGAAAAGGATGGTGCCATTCGCGGCCCATGGCGATGAGGCTGCACAGTCCCGCGACGATGGCCGCCAGCACGAGGAGATCGGCCCCAATCGAACGACTCGGGGGTTCGGGCGCTTGCCGGCGTTGGGCGGGGTTGAGGTCCATGAGCGGAAACTTTTATCGTAGGTAGGAGTAGCTACTGGCTTTGTCCACCGCAATGGCGATAAAAACAAAAATATTACCTAATTGTCATATTGACGCTCTCGATCCGACTCTTCTTCAGACGAACGAAAAAATCTTCGTCTTGTCGTTGGGATATTTTCCCGCAAGATCGTTTGTTCGCCTTATGGCTTTGATTCGTTCTTCCAAATCCCGTTTTGCCCTCGTCGTCAGCGTATTCAATCACGAATACACCGACGCACTGCTCGCTTCGGCCCAAGCCGCGCTCAAGGGACATGATCTCAAGATCGTCCGCGTGCCGGGCGCATACGAGATTCCGCTCCAGGTGCAACGCCTGGCCCGCACGAAACGCTACGCCGCCGTCATCGCCCTCGGCGTCATCTGGCAGGGCCAGACGCTCCATGCGAAGGAAATCTTGCGCGCGGTCACCGATGCTCTCATGCGCATTTCGCTGGAAACCAATGTGCCCGTGCTGCACGAAGTCCTTGCCGTGACCACCGAAGCCGAAGCGCGGGCGCGCTGCATGGGCACAAAACTCAATCGCGGACGCGAAGCGGCGGAAGCGGCGCTGGCGTTGGTCGCGCTTGAAAATGCGAAGGGGAGTCGCTGATCCATGGGCCTTCGTCGCGACGGGCGGGAAGCCGCCATCCAGTTTCTTTACCAGTTCGATGCCCACAAGCCCGCCAATGTGGACGAGGCGCTCACCGCGTTCTGGAAACAGACCGAGGAGCCGCAAAACGTGCGCGTCTTCGCCAACGACCTGCTCCGCGGCGCGCTGGAAAAGTTGCCCGAGGTCGATGCCAAGATCCGCACCCTGGCCGACAACTGGGACTTCGAACGGCTCGCCGTGGTGGACCGCAACATCCTGCGACTGGCCGTCTACGAAATGCTTTTCCGGCCCGAAATTCCCCCCGTCGTTTCCATTAACGAGGCGATTGAAATCGCCAAGAAATTCAGCACGGCGGAATCGGGCAAGTTCGTCAACGGCCTGCTCGACCGCGTGAAAAAGGAATTGCTCCGCCCTGCGAGGCAGGCTGCGGGATGAAGAATTTTTAGACAGGAGGAACATGAATCACATGAAAGAAGCATTCTTTTTTCGTAGGTCTGTTTTTCATGTCCTTCACGTTCCTCCTGTCTAAATCCTTCCCCGTAATCTTGTAAATCTTGTTAATCCTGTCCAAAATTTTCTATGCCCTCAATTGGAGTCCATACCGATGTGGAGCGTTTGCAAAAGCGCTGGGTCTTCGGCGCGCTGGGGATCGCATTTGTCATCCACCTCGTCGTGGCTTGGGCCATGGGCTGGTATAAAATTCCCGGCATGGAAGTGCCTTTCAGTCACAGCCCGCCGACCGGCCCGTTCACAGTCAAGCGCATTGAGATCAATCCCGACGCGCTCAAATCCCAGCAGGACGATCCGATCGCACGCCTGCCCGTGGCCGACCCGTCAAAGAATCCGGCCCAGTTCAACCTCGACCCAAATCTGATCGAGAAGGCGCTGCAAACGCCGCAGCCAAGCCTCGCGACTCCCTCCGTGCCGGAGCCGAACAAAGTTATCGCCGCGACCGACTTGAGCCAGGGTCTGCCCTATGCCGAGTCGGATTCGGCAAAAATTTCGGCGGAAATCGCGCGGGTCGAACCGACCGCGACCAGTGGACCGCTCACCTCCTCGAAGCTGGCCGAGCAATTGATCAGCTCCAATACCGGCCCCACCCAGCCGGGCACGCCCACCGGCGCGCCGCCGACCGGCAACGGCACCACCGGCAAGCTACCCGGCTTTGCGGAACTCGCGCCTGCTTTCAAGGCCACCGGCCCGAACCTCTCTGACCTGCCCGAACCGGTCCTCTTGCGCCTGCCCAGCGACGTGCTCTTCGATTTCGATTCAGCCCAACTCAAGCCCGAAGCCGATTCGCTCCTGAGTCAGGCAGTCGGCTTGATCACGAAATATCCGGAGGCGGACGTGCACATCGACGGCTACAGCGATTCCTTTGGCAAACCCGACTATAACGCGACTCTTTCCCAGCAACGGGCGGAAGCGGTGCAGGCCTGGTTGCAGGAACGCATCGCGCAGGAGACCTACAAATTCCATTCGCTGGGCCACGGCAGCGCCGATTACGTCGTCAGCGCCCAGGGCAGCATCGAGCAGCAGCAGCCCAATCGCCGCGTGGAGATCCTGATTCAGGCGTTGAAGCCATAGGCAACGGAACCAGGACCAAATTACTAAATTTTGAGATGGTTTTGAGATGGATATATGGATTAGTTGGATGGTCGTGGGACGGTTGACCGTGTAAATTCTCCCAGCCTGTCTTCCGCTGCCTTTAATTTGGAAATTTGGCATAATTTAGCAATTTGGTAATGCCTTTCGCTGCCTACCTCAAGAATGGCGTTGACTCTGGGGGCGGCTTTGGCAGACTGACCAGCCCCTCAACTTTAACCTGAAATATTCTTATGCCCGTCGAAGTCATCCTCAAAACCAAAATCGAAGGTCTGGGCAGCGAAGCCGACATTGTCTCGGTCAAGCCCGGCTACGCCCGCAATTTTCTGATCCCGAAGGATTTTGCCGCTCCCGCCACCAACGCCACCAAGCGCCAGGTGGAGGAACTCCGCCGCAAACGCGCCGAGCGCGAGGCCGCCGAGTTGAACGAAGCGCACGAGCTCGCCGGCAAGCTGGGCAAGCTCAAGCTCGTCTTCATTCTCGAGTCGGGCGAAGGCCAGGAAAAGAGCTTCGGCGCCGTCACCAACCTCGACATCGCGACCAAGCTCAAGGAAGCGGGCTACGAAGTCGATCGCAAGAAGATCGACCTGCCCAAGCCGATCAAGGACACGGGCGAGCATGAAGTGACATTGAAGCTGGGTTCGGAAATCCAGGCCACTCTTCATATCACGGTCAATCATCCTGCTCCCAAGGTCGACACCGATGCGGCGGAAGCGACCGATGCCAAGGGCGGAAAAAAGCCCTACAAAGCCAAGAAGGCTGAAGGTAAGCACGAGAAGGCTTAAAGCATACGCACGGCTGTAAAAAAATCGGCCGTGGAAATACTGTCGGGCATCGCGCCTTATTCGCTTGACGTTTATTGGCGGCATCTCCAAATTCTGGCGAGATGTTGGCTAGTGCATTTTAAATGCGGGACTTGTATCGCTAAGGTACTTGTCTTCATTAACAAAGGGGAGATTTGAAACTTTTTACTGGACGAATGAGAAATTCTGGATTTGCCAAGGCACTGGCAGTCGCACTTTTCGTTCTCCTACCCTCTCAAGGGGCCTTCCCGCAGACAACCAATGCTCCCGACGCGTCGAGTGCGGCATCTCCCGCCGTTTCGCCGTCCGATCAAGCGCCAGCTCCGGCAGCGACGCCCGCGCCGGATCAAACCGCTTCCGCTCCGGATACCTCCGCGACTTCAGCGGAGCCGGGGGTCAAAAAAAATAAAAAGCTCATCGCCGCCCCCGATACCCAGGCTCCCGCTGAAGGCCAAAATGGTCCCATCGTCCGCGACATCAATATCGAGTACATCGGGCCCAAGACGGTGGCCAAGTCGGTCATTCTCTCCAACATGCGCACCACGGTGGGCGGGGTCTATTCCGCCTCCTCAGTCGAAGAGGACGTGCGCAATCTCTACGCCACGGGTTTTTTCACCAATCTCGCCATCAAGGACGAGCCTTTGGGCGACGGGGTAAGAGTGAACGTCGTTGTCCAGCCGAAGCCGCTGGTGAAGGAAATCGTCATCACGGGCGCGAACAAAATCAAGGAATCGCGGATCAAAAAGGAAATTAAATCGAAGATCGGTGAGCCTTTGAGCGAGCAGCAGATTTCTGCGGACACGGACAAGATCAAGGACTATTACCTGAGCAAGGGCTACAATCAGGTCGAGGTCAGCTACAAGATCGACACCAACGAGGAATTTGGCCGCTCAGTCGTGACCTTTATCATTAGCGAAGGCGATCGCGCTTTCGTCACGGAGGTTGATTTCATCGGCAACGATCACCTGACCACGAAGGAGTTGCGCAAGATCATGAAGACGCGCAAGAAGAACTTTTTCTCCTTTATCAACAAGTCGGGCCTCTTCAAGGAGGACGATTTCAAGGACGATTTGGATAGCCTGCGCACCTATTACAATAGCAAGGGCTACATCGACATGGAGGTCAAGGACGTCAAGTTTGCGTATCCCGCCAAAGGCTTGATGACGGTCACCATCACGGTGTTTGAGGGTATTCAGTATACCGTGGGCAAGATCGATTTTGACGGCAACACGATCTTCACAAAAGAGCAGCTGCGGAATTACCAACAAGGCAGTGCCACTCTGCACGTTGTCCGCATGGACGAAGGCAAGGTCTATTCCCCCAGGGCCTACACCCCGGATAAAAAGGAACCGAACGAAGAATTGCCCACGCTCGAAAACGACATCAAGCGCATTCGTGATCTTTACCGCGCGCGCGGTTACATCGACGTGGAAGTTACGCCCGAACGGCAGGCCAACGTCGAAAGCGGCAAGATTGATATCCTTTACCATATCAAGGAAGGCCCGCAATCCTACGTGGAGCAGATCATCATCCAGGGCAATAACCGCACCAAGGACAAGGTCATCCGCCGCGAATTGCTGCTTGCGCCGGGTGAAATTTACGACGGGGTGCGTGCGGACGTGAGCGAGAAGCGCCTCGAAAATCTCCAGTATTTTGGAAACGCCAATGGCGGGTCGGGGGTTGATATTTCACCCCAGGACACCACGGTGCCCAACCGCAAAAACATGGTCGTCACGGTTGAGGAAAAACGCACCGGCTCAGTCACTTTTGGCGCCGGCTTCAGTTCGGTCGACAGCCTCCTCGGATTTGTCGAAATCACACAAGGCAACTTCGATCTGTTCAACTTCCCCTACTTCACCGGTGGCGGGGAGAAATTCCGCGTCCGACTCCAATACGGTCTGGAGCGTCAGGATGTCGAGGTTGAGTTCAAGGAACCCTGGTTCCTGGAACAGCGGCTGTCGTTGGGCTACAATCTCTTCTATCACAACGCCACTTACCTCTCGACTTACTACAACGAGCGGAACTTCGGCGGTTCGGTCAGCCTGGCCCGCGCCTTCGGTCAATTCTGGAGCGGCTCCATCACCTACACCCTGCAGGATTTTGACCTCTATGAGTTTGCCAGCAATTCCTCTCCACAATTGCTGATGGAGCAGGGCTATCGGACGGACAGCTCCATCACCTTGGGGATGACCTATGATAGACGCGATAGCGTCCTGCTCACCCGACGAGGTTTGAAGGCCGACTTTTCCGCGGAATTTGCGGGCGGTCCGCTTTGGGGTCAGACCAACATCTACAAATTCCAAGCCGACGCCCAAAAATACATTCTTCTGCCTTATGACTTGATCCTGACGATTGCCGGCGCCACTGGCGTTGCCGATTATTATGGCAATAGCACGGAAGTTCCTCTCTTTGACCGGTTCTTCCTCGGAGGGTCGCGGTCGATCCGCGGCTTTGGCAACCGCGACATTGGTCCAATCGATGACAACAACGAACCCTTGGGCGGCGACACCATGGCCTATACGAATCTGGAATTAACCTTCCCCATCATGGACCGCGTGCGCGGCGCGGTTTGGAATGACATGGGCTTCTTGGATGCCCGTTCCTTCCATTATACGGACGCCATACAAGAGGGCGATGCGGCAGCCGGTGTTGGCCTGAGGTTGAACCTGCCCATTGGACCGTTGCGTCTTGACTACGGCATTCCCTACAAAGACCAGGGCTGGAATCATAATAACACCGGCAAGTTTAGCTTTGACGTGGGCTATCAATTTTGACAGGCTTCGCCGCTCATGAATAAGTTACTGCTGGTTTGTCTTTTGGCCTTTGCTCCGGTCACCATGGCTTCGGCCGATTTAAAAGTCGCCGTCATCGATCTCAGCAAGGCGTTTGACTCGTATTATAAGACAAAGGATGCCTCGGCTCGCCTCCAGGAAAAGTACAGCGCCTATCAAAAGGATGTGCAGAGTCTCATCACGGATTATCAACACATGGGCGCAGAGGCGCAAGAGCTTGATAAAGAGGCCAGTGACCCAACCCTTTCCGCCGCCGCCCGCCAGGATAAGGGCACAGCTTTAAATGCGAAAAAGCAGGATTTGGTCAATCTGGGAGAAAAGATCAAGGAAATGCAAACCGAGCGTGGGCGTGAGTTTGATGATGAAAAATTTCGCCTGCACCAGGAAATCGTGGGCGAAATTTCCAAAGTCATTAACGATTACTCCGGCCCGCAGGGCTACGATCTTGTCATCGATAAATCCAACGCTTCTGCCGCCAGCGGAGTTTCCATCGTCCTTTACAATTCCAGCAAGCTGATCGATATCACGACGGATATCATCAAATTGCTTAACCAAGGGGCCCCGGCCCCCGGTGGAGCAAGCCCCAGCAGCAACGCTACCATTCCTGCCGCGCCTGTCAGCCCTTAACCCGGCGGCTCGCCGGCGCTAGTTGCTGCTTGTGACTGTGCATACTGTACGCTCTCTCGCCGATCACGTCGGAGGTACAATCATCGGTGACGGTGCGGAAAGCGTCATCACCGGCATTAGCGATCTCCGATCCGCGCAGCCCGATCAGGTTTCCTTCCTTGCCAACGCGAAGTACGAGCCCGATGCGCGTGCCAGCCGGGCCGCCGCCATCCTCGTCAGCCAGCATGATTCGCCGAGGTTCTCCTTCACCCGAATCGTGGTCGAGTCACCCAGCGCAGCCTTCGGAAAAATTTCGGCCTTATTCGCCCCGGCTCCCATCCGTGACGAGCCGGGCATCCATCCCAGCGCGGTCGTTGCGCCTGATGCCGTCATCGGCGAGGGCGTCAGTGTCCAGGCCCACGCGGTCATTTCCGCCGGTGTCCGCATCGGCGCGCGCACGGTAGTTGGCGCTAGCTGTTTCATCGGCGAGCAGACGACAATCGGAGACGACACCCGGCTTTATCCGCTGGTCACGGTCCGCGAGCGAAGCGTGATCGGTGCGCGGGTCATCATCCACAGCGGCGCCGTCATCGGATCGGACGGTTTCGGTTACAACTTTGATCCCAAAACCGGACGCCACGTCAAAATCGCCCATACCGGGCATGTCCAGCTTGACGATGACGCGGAAATCGGCGCCAACACCACCATCGACCGGGGACGTTTCGGCAAGACCCACATTGGCGAGGGCGTGAAAATCGACAACCTCGTGCAGATCGCCCACAACGTCATCATTGGCGCCCATTCGATCATCGTGTCGCAGACCGGGATTTCAGGCAGCACTTCCCTGGGACGCTATGTGACGCTTGCCGGACAGGTCGGTTTGGCCGGGCATCTTACCGTCGGAGACAAGGCCACCATCACGGCCCAGTCGGGCTTGAACAAGGATGTTCCCGCAGGAGCGACTCTGGCGGGACACCACGCGATGCCTATCCGCGAAAGCCTCAAAGTGGAAGCTCTCACGCGCCGGCTCCCGGAATTGGTCGAGCGGCTCAAGGCGCTTGAAGAAAAAGTCCAGTCGTTGCCGTAGGGTGTGTTAACACTCGTCTCAGTCGTCTGCGGCAACCCCAACGGGGTTGCGATCATATAGCCTAGAGCATATTAAAGTATTGTGCACATGATGGAGATGGGATATGCTTTGGGTCCATGCGAGCTTATTCTTTGGATTTACGGCAACGGGTGTTGAAGGCGTACGACGAGGGCAAGTGGACGGTGGGCCAAATCGCCGAGCGCTTCAAAGTCGGCGAATGGTGGGTGCATAAACTCAAGCGTCAACGCAAGATGGGCGGCGGTATCGGCCCGCGCAAGGGCAAGGTGGGTCAGCCGCGCCGCCTCGGTTCCGAGCAGGTCAACCGGCTGACCCAATATGTGGACAAGCATCCCGATGCCACTCTGGAGCAGATGCACGAGAAGATCGGAGCCACCTGTACGATGGTGACCATCCACAACACGCTGCGGCGGCTCGGCTACCGCTATAAAAAAAACGCTGCGGGCCAGCGAACAAGATCGCGCTGACATCGCCGAAAAGAGAAAACTCTGGAAAGAGGCCCAAAGCGGGCTGCCGATGGACCGACTGGTCTTCATCGACGAATCGTGCGCCAAGACCAATATGACCCGGCTGCGGGGCCGCGCCCGCCACGGTCAAAGGCTCCATGACCATGCTCCCGGCGGTCGCTGGGAGACCACCACGATGCTGGGGTCCATTCGTCTCAATGGTCAAACCGCCTGTCTGGTCATCGAAGGGGCCACCGACTCCGACGTGTTCCGGGAATATGTCCGCCAAGTCCTCGGCCCCACCCTGCGTCCGGGCGACATCGTCATTTGCGACAATCTCGGTGCTCACCGGGACGCCGAAGCGCAAAAGCTCATCGAAGCGCGTGGGGCCCGGCTGGTCTTTTTGCCTGCCTACAGCCCCGATCTCAATCCCATCGAGAACATGTGGGCCAAAGTGAAAGCCCACCTGCGCCAGGCCAAGGCCAGGACCCAGGAAACTTTACTCATCGCGATCCAAGAAGCCCTCGACTCCGTCTCGGCCAAAGACGCCCAAGGCTTCTTTCGTCATTGCGGCTATATGTGCACTATATCTTAAAATGCTCTAGGGTTGGCGTGCCAACGCCTACCCTAGGAAAGTTGGGAAGGAGATCTACCCTGAAAGGGTTGAAGCCAGCCTGCCGGTGGCGGCCCGATTCAACCCCTTCAGGGTTGTGGGTCTTTTAAATGTGTACCCAGGGTAGCTCGTTCCGAGCAACCCTGGGCTGTACGATTCCAATCCCTTCGGGATTGGCTGAAGAATCTGCGACGGTCATAGACCGCCGCTACATTTAAAAAGCGCCAGCCAGAGTTTGCGAAGGAACGAGACTCGGACGCGGCCTCGATAAACCTGGTAATCGGCGTGCTCGATTTCATCCAGGATGGCCCCGTAGACCGTGCTCATGAGGCGCGCGCAGAAACGGGAACCGTCCGCAGGAAGCGCGGCGATGCCCGGTTCCGCTCGGTTGTAAAAGTCGCGGGCGCGACCGATTTGAAAGCGCATCATGGCCCGGAAGGAATCGCCGGTGCGCTGCCGGGCGATGTCTTGATCGGTCAGGCCAAATTTTTCCAGTTCGTCGGCTGGGAGATAAACCCGGTCTCGCTGCCAATCCTCCGCGATGTCGCGCAAGATGTTGGTCAATTGCATCGCCGTGCCAAGATCGCGTGCCGGCTTCAACAATTCAGGTGAAGGCTCGGTCAGGACATGGACCATGATCAATCCGACCACGGACGCCACGTGGTAACAATAACGGTCTAACTCGTCCCAAGTCTGGAGTCGCACCCGGCCGCGATCCATTTCGACGCCCTTCAGCAAATCCTCGAAATAGGCGGCGGGAATGGCGCGGCGCCGGATCGTCTCGCGAAAGGCGCGCATCCACGGCAGGCGACTCTGGAACGATTCCGCATCCGCTCCGGGCAGATAAGCGGCATGGAGAAGATGCGATAGGTCGGCAAAGGCACGCATACGCGCCGCCTCGTCCGGAGCCAGGTCGATTTGATCGTCGACATAACGGCAAAACGCATAGACCGAATAGGAATCGCTTCGCTTTTGGGCGGGCAGGACATGTGAGGCGAAATAGAAGGTCTTCGCATGATGCCGGGTCATGCGGCGGCAGGCTTCGCGCGAGGCGGAAAGGGTTGCGGAATCGGACATGGGCTGGCGAGAGGCGGCAATCGCGCGCGCGATTACTTACTGCGTCCCGGTATGCTGGGTCTGTTGCCGCACGAGCGCGAATGCCTCCCGCAGACCCTCGCGCTGGGCCGGGGTGAAGGAGGAGTTTTCCAGCGCGGTTTCGGCTTTTTGGAAGAGGGCTTCCATCTTCTGGGTGAGAAGACCGACCGCGCCCGACTTGTCGATGAGCTGCTCGATCTTGCTGACCGAGGCGTCATTGGAAGTGCGGGTGCTCAGGCAAAGCTGGAGGAAACTGCGGTCCACATCGACCAAATGGTCGTAAGCTGCGCGCAGGAGGAGCGTCTTTTTGCCTTCGAGGATGTCGGTCTGGCGCAGCCGGTCTATGCCCTTGAACTGGTGATACTCAATCAGGTCGTTCTGGATTTGAAAGGCAAGTCCGACCGGTTCAATCAGTTCGGCCAGTTCGCGCAGGTGATCGTCATCGACCCCGGCCAGCAAGGCCCCGAGGACTAGGGGCGCCTCGAAGGTGTAGCGAGTGGTTTTCAGCGTATACATCCGGGAGATGTCGGTTTCCTCCACGCGGGCGATATCGCGCGTGCCGAGGAGGATATCGTAAACCTCGCCCGCTCCCGTGTCTGAAATGTAGCGCAGGAAATGGGAAAGCGCGGCGTCGCGCACGGCGGGGGCGAAGTCGGTGGAGCGAAGCGTATCGACCGCCATGGCAAAGAGAATGTCTCCCACCACCACGGCCACATTGCCGCCCACACGGGCCGCACCCTCGATCTTGCCCAGGCGTTCCTCGACCAGCTTGTGAAAAGTGGGCAGGCGGCGGCGGCGTTCGGATTGGTCGATGACGTCGTCGTGGATCAGGATGAAGGAGTGGAGCAATTCCAGGGACAACGCGGCCCGCAGAAGGGAGTTGTCCTCAAAGGACCGGTCTCCGCCAAAAATGCGGTACGAACCGAGCAGCAACATGGGGCGGATGCGTTTGCCGCGACGCGCGACAAACTCCGTGATGTCGAGGTAAAGCGGCTCGAACAATTCCCCGTAGGCGTAGCGTTCGGTATTTTCCTGGAAAAAACGGACCAGGAAATTCTCGAATAACGACGGCGCGTGCTGCAACTCGGCGCGGAGCTGGGCGACGGGCGGGTTCATGCGTCGTGATCCGGGGTGCACAAAGGGGACATGGGGCGGATGCTAATCGAAAAACTTCATCCGCGCAAACTTTGAAGAGACACCCGGATAAGAGGTTCGCATTCCAGTGCAAATATCCACGCGACCATAAAAAATCATCGGCATCGCCAGCAAGAGCCTTTAGGATCGGGAAATGTCCGAGGTAGCTCACCAGCGCATCATGATCGATGATTTTTTCGATATCATCGTCGAAACCAATGCTTCAGATCTTCACATGCAGGAGGGGCAGCCGCCCAAAATGCGCCTTCACGGCGACATTCAAAAAATCCGGGATCACGTGCTGACCCATGCGGAAATGGAGCAGATGCTGAGCGAAGTGGTCGGGCCCAAGCGCTGGGAGAAATTTGTCAAAACCGGTGATGCCGATTGCGCCTATGAACTCAGCGCGGACGCCCGTTTTCGTTGCAATCTTCACAAACAGCTTCACGGCTTGGGCGGCATTTTTCGGCTTATTCCCAATAAAATCGCCACCCTGGAACAGCTCAAGGTGCCTTCGATCATCAAGCGCTTCGCCAATATCAAGGGCGGCCTCGTCTTGGTCACCGGCCCCACCGGCTCGGGCAAATCGACCACCCTGGCCGCGCTCATCGATTACATCAACAGCAGCTACGCCCGCCACATCATCACGATTGAGGAACCAATCGAATTCGTGCACCAAAACAAGCTGAGCATCATCACGCAACGCGAGGTGGGCGAGGACACGCCGAGCTTTGCCATGGGCCTGAAAAACGCGATGCGCGAGGATGCCGATGTGGTGCTCGTCGGGGAAATGCGCGATCTGGAAACCATCGCGCTGGCGTTGACTGCGGCGGAAACCGGCATGCTCGTCTTCGGTACATTGCATACCAACAACGCGCGCAAAACGGTCGACCGCATGATCGACGTTTTTCCAAGCAGCCAGCAGCCCCAGGTGCGCACCATGCTCTCCGCCTCACTGCGTGGCATCGTGGCGCAGCTTCTGATGAAAAAAACGGATGGGAAGGGCCGCGTCGCCGTGAACGAAATTCTCATCTCCAACAATGCCGTCGCGTCCATCATTCGCGAGGGCGCGGTCGAGAAGCTCACAGACGTGCTGATCAGCGGCAAAGGCGAAGGCATGCAATTCATGGACGACGCCATCAACTCGCTCCTCCAACAGGGCACGATCAACGGGCAGGAAGCCTACATGAAGGCCATCGATAAAACGCGTTTCGCCCAGTACTTGGAAGGTCAGATGGGAGACATCGCCAAGGGCGGTGCCAAGGGCAAGCCCAAGCATTAGGGCCTGTTCACACTGAGGGGAGACCTGTCCCGGAGGGACAAGCGAAAGTAGCCCGACAATTTATTGCCGGGGTTCTGGAAAGGATGCTTCCCGTCCCAGCGGGACGGTTGAAATCCACTCAGACCATTTATGTTGGGTTCCGTCCATCAAGCGTCCCTTTGGGACTTGAGGCTACCGCAGATGGCTAGTATTCGTGTGACCACGCCTTAATCAGACGGGTTTCTCAGCCTCAATCTTCTCGATCTGCCGCCACAGCGTGACCCATTCCGCGGGGCTGAGATGCTCCGCGCGGCGTCCATTGTCCGTTGGCAGGAGATTCGACAGCTTCTTGCGCCGCTGGGAAAAACCGCGTTGGACGACGGCGGCGAAGCGCTCGCGGTCGGTTGGAATCACCAGGGGTTGCGCGCGCGGGGTCAGTTGCACCGCGACCGACTCGACTTCGGGCGGCGGATAAAAGACGGAGCCGGGCAGCGTGCGGACCACGGCCACGTCGTAGGCCGCCTGCACCAAAACCGAAAGCGCGCCGTAGGTCTTGTTTCCCGGCAGGCTGGCCAGGCGTTGCCCGACTTCCTTCTGGACGAGGAAAAAAAGCCGCGCTGGTGCGCCGGGCAGACGCAGGCATTCCATCAGGAGCGGGGTCGAAATATAATAGGGCAGATTGCCGCAGATCACGGCGGGTGTCACTCCGAGCCGGGGCAGCATTTCCAGCGCGTCGCCCTCCCGCAAGTCGAGGCTGCCCCGCGTGATCTCCGGGCCGAAATATTCCCGCAGAAAGACGCACAAGCCGCGATCTTTTTCCAGCGCGATCAGGTGGAGATTTTTCCCGAGCAGAACCGAAGTCAGCGCGCCCAGGCCGGGTCCGATCTCAACCACATTCGCGCCTGTCTCCAGTCCCGCGATCGCGTGTTCCGACAGCCACTTGGCCAGATTTTGATCGTGAAGAAAATTCTGACCGAGCTGCTTCAGCGGGCGCAGCCCCCGCGAATCGAGCGCGGTGCGGATTTCCGTCAGGGTCATGCTAAAAGTTTTCGTTTACGATATCGAAGACGTCCGTGTTGTTGAGAAAACCGCGTAACTGGGACGAGCCTTCCCCGCGCGAAGCCAGCCACGCCGGTTCGGCGGTCGGATAGGCCTGGGTTTGAAAACGAAGGGCCGGGTCGGGCTGAAGGAGACCGGACGCGTCCGTGCCGAACCAGCCGCTCTCGCTGTGCCGCTGCAACCAGGCCGCTTGCGCGCGCGTGACGGTGGGGCCTCCCGGTCCGGCCAGCCAGGCGGGTTGAGGAGGCGGAGCCATCGGAATGGCCGGGGGTTTGACGTCGTCGCCATCGGCGTCAACCGTGGGAGGCGACGTCACCAGATCGCCGGCCGAGGGTGGAGGCAACGGACCCACCGCACCCAGGCTGTAATTATTGGTTACCATGACGAGGGCATCCGGGCCGGCATATTCCACGGCCGATTCAATCGCATCGTCCACCTCGGCCACTTCGTTTACCGCCAGCTTGCCAAAATTTCGTTCCGCCGCCCGCGCCACCAGATCGTGCTCCACGACGAGAAAATAGCCGCTGTAATTATAGTTGAGGAAGGAAATGGCGATGCGGGTCATCTCGGCCAGCGAGGGCTGGCGTCGATTCTCGGGTTGCAGGGAGGAAAAGTAAAACTGATCGGGCGCAAAAAGGCCGAAGATCTGGCGT
>Ga0182024_10007758_pt1 | contig 23043 bp, 12 predicted proteins | sample P32metaG_FD_120480 | JGI IMG/M metagenome (GOLD analysis project Ga0182024, IMG submission 120480) | Permafrost microbial communities from Stordalen Mire, Sweden - P3-2 metaG (Illumina Assembly) | ecosystem: Environmental > Terrestrial > Soil > Wetlands > Permafrost | place: Sweden: Stordalen... | reverse complement strand
GGTTGATGTCGGGTCGTCGGGATCGAGCGTGCGAGCATCGGGCGTGGCGCCGGCGTTGACGAAGATCAAGCGCCAAACGGGAGAGACATTTCCGCTGGAATCGGTGACCGACTTGTTCAACACGACCCCCACCGGCGCGTTCAGCATTGGGTAAGTACCGCCGCTTGCCCCTGCCTTGACGCCGTACGGGTAATAAAGATTGTTGGAGTTGTACAGGTCGTAATAGAATTCGCCCGACGCTTCGGCGGCGGCGGGGGCCGACTGATATGGGGCCGCGGCGCCGCTGTTCTGTGTTGAGTACTGGGTCACCCAGGGGTTGTAAAGCTCGATGAAGCAGGCCGGGATGGGGAGGAGCCGCGAATCGAATGTTGGATCCGGTTTCGCCATATCGGTCGTTTTCGTTTTTATTCCGTTGTCGTTTGCCAAATCCTCGGTACGCGTGTCGTGCCAGGCGAGTGTTTCAGTAATCAGCAGCTCCGGCCGCTCGCAGCCCCAAACCAGCCCACGCTGACCACCGCTCGCGGGGGTGCTGGTGTCATCCGCGCTGATGATTATCGTGCCATCGCCCACCACTCCGTCAACACCCCAGCCGTCGAAAGGCTTGATGTCGAACTCGAATGGCGTCATCGTCGAGTCGCGATCGAGAAAATCGACGCAGTTGACCGCCCACTGCGCGAGCGCGTATTCCGCCTGGTAGATGTTCTGGTTATTTACGTACGGGGGGACCGTCGGCGAGCCGTCGGCGTCGTACTGGATCGAGATGTTCTGATTCGCGGTGGTGAGCACGGTCGGATCGACGGACATCATGGCCAGAACGTAAAGATGCCGGGCCATGATGTGCCGGGCCATCAGGGCATCGTTGATGTCGATCGTGCCATCGCCATTCCAATCGACCGCCAGGTAGACCGCATTGGGCGTTGATGAAGGAGCGGATGAGGGGTTATTCGGGAAAGGGCTGGTCCCGGTATCCTTGGGTTTTGTGTTGCCAGCGATCGGCGAGATCCACGCCGGCTCGCCCAAGCCATATTCATCGGGCTCGTCGACCACGCCGTCGCCGTCGTCGTCACGGCCATTGCCGAAGGGCCGGTTGATGTTGAACCGCTGTCCAGCCAACAGCTCCGGAGGGAGCATCAACTGCAACTGGACGTTCAGGTCGTTCCAAGCGGCGTGCGGGGCGCCCGATTGGAGCATCGGATCCGGGGACGGACCGAGCGGACCGTTGAAGCCGCCACCCCAGAACTGCAACGAGAGGAGGTCGGCCGCGCTGGAGGCAAACGGAAACGGAGAGGGCTGGCCTGCCGAAAATGTGTCGACGGTGAGAAAATTCGGGCAAGGCAAGTCCCAACTGTCGGTGGTCACCTGCCGGCGGAGAAGCGCGAGGGCCTGCGGCGACGCATTGGCCAGCAGCGCCGCCAGCCGGGGCGGGAGCGAGTTGACGTCGGCATCGTTCGAGCGGAGGAGCCGTTCCAGTTCAGCCGGGGTGAACGGATTGTCGGTCGCGCCGGTCGATTTTGCGCCGCGGACCGTGGTCCGCGAAAGATTCAGCGTGTAAGGGTTGCTCAGCGTGTCGTAGGGGCTGCCGAGGCCGCCCTGCCAATTCGCCGTCGCCGTCGTGGACTGAAACGGATGAAACGTTGTGGCTGTGCCCGACATGCTGGGCATGAGGGGTGCCCCGCCGATGTCGAGGGCCGAGAAGCAGCGGCCCCAAAGATCGGGGGCCGATCCGTAGGCGGTCAGCATCGTCGGATAGCCCGGAAACGGAAACTCCCAATGCTTGATCAGTCCCAGCACGCTGGCCGTGAGCTCGGTATCGTTGCTGATGGTCGACCCGGGGTAGGGGGGAGTCGCCGCCGATGGCTGTTGCGTCGAGTCGTACAGAACCGTGGAGGGGTACGCCGTGGACGCTGATTCGCCATTGCGCCCCTCGTAGACAGCCGGCGGGGGCGATGTCACGGCGCCGTTACCACCCAGCAGGTATCCGTATTGCGTGGTGGCGGTGGTGGGGTTTTGCTCGGTGAAAAGAGGCTGGAGATTGATTTCGGCGGTTCCATAGCCCGACCCGAGGGCCGGATTACTGTAACTCAGCGCACCAATGGCAACCGAACTGGAAGTTACCGTGGTCAACGGCGTGCCCGTGGTGCTGGGGAAATTGGCCGGAACCGAGCTCGGCGTGGCGTAGGCCGTTTCGACTTGGGCCGAGTTGCCGTGGGCGTTGACGTTCAACCGGCCATCCATGTCGAGAACGCGGATGGCGAAGAGGGGCTTGTAGGTTGTGCCGTCGGGGGCCGTTTGCACCGGCATGCCGAGATCGACCCACACGCTGTCGGCGATGCCGTCGCCATCGGTATCGACATCCCACGGGCCGTTGACCGGGTCGAAGTAGCCATTGGGGTTCGAATTGCTGCCGGTGAAATTGGGGTGATCGGTCGTGGCGGGAGTACAGCCAGGATAATAACCGAGCGGCCGAAACGAGATCTGGCGAGCCAATGGCAGGTTGGTGGCGACCGCTGGGGTGCCGGAAGTGTACTGCAGAAATGCCGGCCAGGGCGGCGTTGGGTTTGGCGGCATTGCATTGTTGATCCAATTGTTGATCCAATAATTGACGAGCTCGGGCCGGTGAAGCGACGGATAAGGCGGGAAGTTTACCGTGGTGGGCGCGCTGTTTATGGAGAGCGTGCCGTTGACGTCGCGCGGGTCCAACGGAAGTCCGAGCAGCATGTTGTTCCAATCGGCCGCGTCATAATCCTCGTCGGCCCCGCCGGCGCCACCCGCAACGGTGTAGTTGCCGTTGGGCGCGAACCCGACCGGATTCGGCAGCAAAGCGTAGAGACGCAAATTGGCATCCTGGGCATCCACCAGGTTGGTCGCGGTGTTGAAACCGAAACCGACGCCGTTGAACGGCCGACCATTGATCAGGAACTGGGCGTTGAGCGAGGTTGGCGTTGCCGCCCCGTTGTTGGTGACGGTCGCCTGGATCAGGCTGGTGGCCGCGGGAAAATCCATGACCCGCAGGGTGGGAACACCGGTGGTGTTCTTCCCCAAGCCGCTGTCGTAGCCGACAATTCGAGTGCTTTGGCCGGCCGCGGGACCGCTGGTGAATGTCAACAAGCAGCCATTAAAGGACCCGCTGGGGGCGATGCTGTAGGTCGTGACCGGGGTCGCCGGCGTGGTGCTCGTTGCCGGGAGCGTCGTGATGGCGAAGTCGAGGGTCGTTACGTTCGATGGGGCGCTCGTTCCAAAGTAGTAATAGGGCGGCGCGCCCGTCATTGGTTGCGTCGAGGTCGTGGTGTTCGGACTGCCCGAGCTGTTGAGGCCGGCAAAGTAGGCCGCCATGGGCCAGGGCAGGGGGACCGGCAGGGCCACCGAACCGCTACCGGTTGTGGTGATCTGCTGGAGCGTCAAGTCGATCAACTGTGACGTCTGTCCCGACGCCGCGTTCTGAAACGAGGAGACTGCGGAATAGATGGTGATCGGGGCCGTAGCGGCCGTCGGCGGATTGCTCGTGGGGACGGAGGTGGTGGCGCTCGATATCGCGTCGTTGCCGTTCATATCCTCCAGCAAACTGTGAATGCTCAGAACGGAAAGTGGACTGCTGGAGCCGCGAAAGACCTGCTTGGCGGCTTCGTCGAGTTGCTTGGCGGAATCGACCGCATATTGCTCGAGCCGGGCCGGGCCACCCGCGCTGCGGCGGAATTGACTCGACAACAGGACGTACGTCACTCCGACGACGGCGAACAACACGAGCAGTGACAACATCAACAGCAACAACACGCCGCGCCGCTCGGTCCGACGGCGCCTGCGGAAGGCTTGCACCCACGTGGGCAGGGGAGGGGAGTCGGTCCGAGGCGATGTGCTATGGGTCGATGCGCCGCGGTAGGACGGCCGGTCAGAATGGGTGTTGTTCATGGCTCTTGCTCTCTCTGCTGCGATAGTAGATGCCCACGCGCGCGGCGCGGACGAATCGAACCACTCTCATGCCCGCGGGAGCAGGGTTCCAATTTGCTCCGGCGGCGTCGTCGAGTCTGTAATCGGCAAGCTATATGAATTGCAAAGTAATTTCACCGCGGAACATTTCGATACAAAATATTTCACCGCAGAGACGCAGAGGACGCAGAGAGGAAATTAAAAGCAATTCATCGGGGTAGTCGCAGGCACGTGAGGCATTCTGTCAGGCACTCCCCATGCATTTCTCTGCGTCCTCTGCGTCTCTGCGGTTCATATTTCCTACGCGTTCCGCGGTTCATTTCTCCTACGTGTCGTTACTACAGCCCAGTGCGATCGTGGCGTAATGGTTTCGTTAGATGACTGTTAAAACGAATTGCAAAAAAATTCACCGCAGAGGACGCGGAGAACGCAGAGAATAACAAGAAAGAGTTCTGTATTAAGTATTGCTTTCCTCTCTGCGTCCTCTGCGGTAGAAAAGTATTACAAACCGTTAACTCGGTCGTTTAGTTCCGCGGCGTCTCAGCTAATTCGGTGACTGTCAATTCAATTCGGAGACCAGGGGGAGCCGGTCTGTTCGAGTTCCATTTCTTTTTCGTAGACCGCCACCACGCCGTCGCAAATCGAAGCGTAGGTGGGAGTCGGAGCGGTCGCTGTGCCCGGATTCCAATCGGGACCCGACAGAGTGACATTGCGGTAATAGGGCCCGGCGCCCACAATCGGTCCCGTCGCCACCACTTTGTACCAGCGATACCAGTAGGTGGTATTCGCTTTTGTCGTCGCGCTCGCGGTCGTGCTGCCATTGGCGTAGAAAGGGAGCGTCTGCTGCGGCGCCTGGCTGAGCATGATCCACTGGCCGGCTTTCAGGTTGAGATAGCTTTGGCCCAAGCTGGTTGAAAGCTGCACGTCGCCCCCGGCAACGCCGGCGGGAACCGTGCCTGTGACGGTTGTCCCATCCGGTCCGATGGGCTGGGGGGTGGCGGCGGTGGCCACGGTTGAGGTGGCTGCCGTGGCGACCGTAACCATCCGCTCCGAGGGAGGGGTCGTTGCATCGCCGGGCAAGATCGTCGGGATGCGTTTGTAGAAGACGACAATCGAGACCCGCACCAGGTTGGTGTCGCCGATGGGCGTGTTGGTCGGCGGGGTGTTCGTCGTGTTGCTTTCAAATGTACTAAAGCCGGGAACGACGGTCGCCAGCCAGGAATAATCGCCTTGCGACTGCCGGCGCCCTGCCGAGGAATAGATTTGCGTCGGCGGAAAGTCGCCGTTGGGCGGATTGAGCAGCAGATCGTCTTGCGAACGAAAGACCAGATCGGCTTGCCCGGCGGTATAGACCGTTGGGGTGGTGGTTGAACTCGGGATGCTGATCGGCGTCGTGTGGGGGTTGGGCAGCGCCTGCGGATACGACATCAAGGTGACGCGACTGAGGCAGGGGGTCGTACTGGAGCCCGAAGGTGGCAAGCTAATTGGCGAACCGGTGGGGTCCGTTGGTGGAAAGCCCGCCACGACGGTCCCCGCGGCATTGTTGGCAAGCACGCCGATCGGATCGATGGCAAATCCTTGCGTGTAATTGCCGATGCCGAACCACGCGGGAGTAGCGTTGGTGTTGTTGCAGTAATAATACGGCGGCGCGCCGGCAAACGGCATGGTGGGGGCAAGCGGCGCAGTGGCGGCCGGATTCGTGCTGGCCGAGATTGTCCCTCCGGGAGTCGAGCCGTCGATGAATTGTCCACTCGAAGGGGCGGACAGGGCGACCCAAGTCTGCGTCAGGCCGGTGGTCGTGACACCGCCTGAGGTGGTGGTGTAGGACTGAATGGGGCGGTGCATGCCGAGGATTTTGAACGTGCGCTGGGCGGCCCGGGCGACGGCCATGGCCCGGTCGATCTTGGCCCCTTCGCTCATCTCGACCCCGCCGAGCCAGAAGAGCGAGGCCAAGCCCGCCAGCCCGACCAGAGCCACGAACATCGAGATCAGCACTTCCAACAGCGTGATGCCGCGGCGGCGGATTTGAGTTCGCGGGCGGATTTGTGCATTCCGGCAGTGGGCCATGTCAGCGCCCTCCAATGCTCGAGGCTTGTTGGGCAAATTGGCGCGGATTCGTGGTACCGGCCATGTTTTCGGCGGTGACCACCGAACCCGACTCCGGGCCGACGGCAACCCACATGCAACTGTGATGGTTGATGTTGAATGCCGTGCTTGCCCCACCGAGGTCCTGCATCCCTTCGCGCCGACCAATCAGCAAGTAGAGCGTGCTCGTTAAATGCTGCGGTGGATTGTTGTCGTAATAGGCGAAGCCGACGGAACCGGTGGGGCCGAACATGAGCATCGGATTGGGATACAGCGGGGGACCACTTGCGTACGGAACGGTCAGGAAGGTGTAATTGAGCCCGATTCCCGACTGGATCAAATCGATGACCGTATCGCCGGGCATTTGAAGAGGCTGGGCGGCCGATTTGACCGGTTGGCGAAGAATTTGATAGGAAACTTGAGTGGTGGCGCCGTTGGTAGTGGCCGGGTTGAAAGTGCCCGGCGGGAGCGCGCCGGAGCCATCGGCGGCGACGAGATACCAGGGGCCGGGCCCGCCTGGGGACGCGGGAGAAGGCGGAGGCGGGATCGGTGCAGCGGTGATCGGCGCGGTGCTGAGGGTAGCGACTCCGTTGAGAACATCCAAGGGACTGGTGGGGCCGTAGAGCAGGTACCACCGGCCTTGGTAACCGAATTGAATCAAGTCACCGGGCCGCACGAGGCCGGCCCAGCCGACGTCCGACCCCAACCCGGTGATGGTGCCGTAAGTGCCAGTCGGATAGATGGGCGAGGCGTTGGTGGCGGTCAATTTCTCCTGCGAGACGGTGGCGGTCGACGTCGTGGTGTCGCCGGCATAGGGAGGCGGCATTTCGACGCCGACGAGCGTCATCGAGTAGTTCTGCCCCGCGTAGCGCTGAATCATCACTCCAGCGGGGCGGCCGGTTTCGATCGCCCGCGATTTGGCCGCGCTGATATAGCTGCTGACCAATCGGGCCGCCTCGCGGACGCGCCGCTGATCGGATCCGGTGGTCAGCATCGGAATGCTGGCGGCGGTGACGATCGAGATGATGACCATCACGATCAGAAGCTCGATCAGCGTGATGCCACGCCGGCGGCCCGATTGCCGGGCGCAGACTTGGAATGTCGTCGCCGGCATGTTATTTCGTTCCGATCAGGTGGTTGTGAATGTTGTCGAACCAGCCGTAGGCTTGAATGCTTGGCTGGTAATTGGCGTCATCCGTCGTGGTGCAGTCTCCATTTGCGGGATGGCCGCCAATTTGCGATCCGTTGCTGCCGACAAAGAACGGGAAGCAATTAATCGAGGTCGTGGTCACTGACAAATCGCAATTTACGCCGTAAGTCTTGTCTGGACCGCCGGAATAAATCAGCGGATAAATCGCAAATGGAACGGCATCGAGCGGGCTGGTAGTTCCAATCGGATAGACGTGAGTGGGGTCAAACGGGTCGGGGTCTATCCCGAACATTGCCGGGGAGGTGTTGACCAGGTTCGCCGTGAACGTAAGCGTCGTCTGACCGGCAGACGGGGTATTGTAAAGCGACGAACTGATCGTGGTCGTCTCCCGAATGCCGTTCCCGCTGGTGCTGTAGAGCGTTATAGACTTGCCGGCGTATGCGTTGGTCACAGGCGATAGAGCATTCGCAACGATCGAGTTCGCGCCGGTCGTTACGACCAGCCCGCCGGCACCGTTGAGCTCCGACTCGGCGAAACCCGGGGTCCACCGGAGGAACCTGATCGGCATACCCCAGGCGTCTTGAAACTCGGGAAAACCATCCTTGTCGATGTCGCCAACGTTGCTCTCGTTGAACAGATCCCGGCCGCCGAGTTCGTCGACGAAGCCGAGCGAAACGATCATGTAGAGACATTCAGCTCCCTGGAACGCGTAGAGCGGGGCAGTCGAGCTCGTTGGGAGTGGATTCGAGCCCCAGACGGCGTAGAATGCCTGCTGATATGCGAGATTGAGTGAGGGAGTCGGGAGCGACAGACCGCTGTTCTGAAGCGTCATCGGTCCGGAGGTGATATCGGACCAGCGGTCGGGAAGCTCCATTCGCATTAGGTCGTGCAGCGCATCGAGCCTGTCCTGCGCGGTCCGCCTCTGGACTTGGCTGTTTACCGTAAATGTCTGCGCGGGGGTCAGCGGATAGGTATAACTTAACGACGCAGCGACCGATGCCTGGGTAATAGCCAGGTTGAGTGGCACGCGGCGGGTGCGATAGGCTTCGTAGCGAGGCATGATCAGATTGTTCAGCTTCACGATCATCGACTTGGTCTTCATCGCTTTTGCTTCTTCGGTGGCAATCTGCAGCGCACCGAGGAAAATCGAAGCCAGAATCGCGATGATGCTGATCGTGACCAGCAGCTCGACCAGCGTCAAACCGGCGTGCCCGCGCCGGCCGGCCTGAGGCCGGAAAGCTACTCTCGCGTATTGGAAGAATGAAGGTTTCATGGGAAGTTGATCGCGGCCGTTTAATGTGCGGCGGTTTTGCGTTACAGCGCGAGTTTATGGTTTCGCCGATTCCAGGGTGTTCTTCTCGCAGAAGTTGGTCACGTTGTCGTCGTCTCCGCTGCCGCCGCCGGGTGGCGGAACGTCGTAGTTGTAGCCGGTCGGATAGAGACGGCCTTGCGTCGGCTGTGCGATCGTGCCAAAGCAGCCATCCTGGCCGGCGGAGATGATCTGAAACGACGTCGGTTTGCAGAACGTGTCGCCGACATTGAAGCTGCCGCTGTTATTCAGATCGAAGGCGTATGGCATGACATAGCCGGTGCCGTTGAAAATCTGAACGTAGGCGGCGTAGCTCGGGGTGGCGCCGGTGGCGGTCAACCACTCCGGATTTGTGGACGCGGACGTCGTACTGGCAAAGGCAATCCCAGCGTAAGTAGGGGGACTGCCGAACGCAGCAAGCGGGGCAGCGCTGCCGACGTTGAATGTCGTCGCGCTGGTGGGATACATCAACGTTCCGTATGAATGAGAGTCGAAATAGCAGTAGGCCGCGTTGCCGTACGGGGCGTTATAGATCATGTTGCCGTACGGCGTGCCCGTCTGGACACCGGCGATGGGGGTGGTGATTGGAAGGCCTGTCGAATAGTCCAGCAAACGGGTTTGATCGAACGAGAAAAACGACGAACGAGTGAGGGTAGCAGAGCCAGTCCGATTGAACGGATCGGTCGGATCGCTCGTGAACCCGCTCAGCCAAAAGACCAACGCATTCTGCGGGTTGATGACCGTCGGGTTTGGGAGCACCACGCTGCCGGTGCCGATCGTCAAGTCGTAGCCGATCTGCTCTGGGAGCGTCATCAGGGCGGGTGGGCTGGCAGAATTCATGGTGACGGGGCTGTAGCGTGGAAACGCCCGGGCAACGAACGCCGTGAGTTGGGTGTTGGCGGCGGCCAGCATGTTAGCATCCTGTGGGCAGGTCAAATTCGTCGGCGGATAGGAATTGTACTTTTGCTTGAAGGCTTCCATGGCGGCGGCCAGCATGTCGACTTCGACCTTGATCTTGGTTTGCTTGGCCGACCACATGGCGTTGGCCGCGGCGGCGGTAATCAAACCGGCCAAGATGGCGATGATGACGATCACCACCAGCATTTCGACCAGGGTAAAACCGGCTCGCACTCGTTTGCCGAAGCGGATCATGAAACTGTTCCTTTCGTTTTCCATCGCTCCCGGAATCAATCCGGAAGAGTTCCACCGCAGAGGACGATTCGCCCAGACATTATTTTTCACCGCAGAGGACGCAGAGGATCGCAGAGAAATACATTCTTGATGAAGAGGAGTCTCTCCGCAGGCATTCTCATGGTTGGTGATTAACATTTTTTTCTTCTCGTCCTCTGCGCGTCTCTGCGGCCTCTGCGGTGAAATATCTCTTAAGTGTTGTAACTTCGGCCCTCGCTCGCGCGTCGGGTTAGTGTCGAGGCGGCCTGGAGTTTCCGACCTGTTTTTTCGGGTGTCCATTCTTTGAGCCACGCTGTTTTTAACCGTCCTGTTTTCTTAACCGCGCTATTTCCTAACCGCTCAGTGCCGAGATCAGTTTGACCAGCGGCAGGAAGAGGGCGATGACGATAAAGCCGACCGCTCCGCCGAGGAAAATGATGAGCAGCGGTTCCATCAAGCTCATGAGGGTTTCGGTCAGCACCTCGACTTCTTCGTCGTAGGTGTCGGCCACCTTGTAGAGCATGGTGTCGAGCTCGCCCGTTTCCTCGCCGACGTCGACCATGTTGACGGTCAGGTCGTCGACGACGGTTTGATTCATTTTGAGCAGGTACATCAAGATCCCGATTCCCGGGATGAAGAAGGTCCAAAAGAAGGCGGCAAAGGGTTGGAATTTGCACTTGGAAAATTCCTTCATCGGCTTGGCGATCGATTCGCCCTCGCGGATTTGTTCGCCGATTTTGGTGAACATGAACTCGAACATGGCGTTGCCGGCGGTTTCGCGAGTGATGTTGAGTCCCTCGAGAATCGGCACGCCGCTGGAGACCAGGGTGCCCAGGGTGCGGGTGGTGCGGGCGAGAATGCTTTTTTCGATCAACGGTCCGAAGATCGGCATTTTCATGGTGAACAGATCCCAGCCCATGCGGCCGCCCTTGAATTTGCGCAGCAGCTTGACCATCAGCCAGATCGAGATCGGAATGCCTGGAATTCCCCACCAGTAGTGGACGCAGGCATAGGAGATTTTGACCAGCAGGACGGTCATGGGGGGGAGATCGACACCGAAATCGTCGAAGATGGAAATGAACTTGGGGACGATGAAGATCATGATGAACGTCAAGATGAGGACGGCCACCATGACGACGACGATCGGATAGATGAGGGCGCCTTTGATTTTGCGCTTGAGGGAGAGCGAACGTTCCTGGAACTCGGCGAGGCGTTTGAGAATGGTTTCCAAGGCACCGCCCGCCTCGCCGGCCTTGATCATGTTGACGTACAAGCGATCGAAGGCCTTGGGGCTTTGGGACATGGCCTCGGAGAGGGTCGATCCGCCTTCGATATCGTCGCAGGTATCCATGAGGCTGTTCTTCAGCCGGCCTGGCTTCTGCTGGTTCTCGAGGATTTTGAGGCTGCGCAAGATCGGCAAACCGGCATCCTGCAGAATGGAGAGCTGGCGGGTGAAGGTGGTCAGTTGTTTCGATTTGACGCCACCGATGGCGAAGGCCCGTTTGCGTCCGTCGCCCCCTTTCTTGGCCGCGGCTTTTTTCATCTTTTTGACGGAGATCTTCGTGATGAAGTACCCCATCTTTTGGATGGTGACCTGCGCTTCTTCCTCGCTGGCCGCCTCCAAAACGTCGCGAATTTCCTGTCCGGTCCGATCGAGGGCCTCGAATTGATAAGTAGGCATGGCTGCTCGCGCCTATGGGCTGTTCAGAAGACGTTTGGATTGGTGAAAACGGTTAGCTGCGAAAACGGACAACGGGATTCAACGGGTGAACCACGGATTCAATAAGTTGGCAACGCGTAAGTTTTTTTACCGCAGAGGACGCAGAGGATCTCAGAGGAAAAATTGAAGAATTACAAACACGTAAATTTGGTTGAGACATTTTTTATCCAAATTCAGGACTCGTCTTCTCTTTCTCTGCGTGCCTCTGCCACCCGCCTGCGGCGAGTACCCGCTGCGGTGAATTCTGAATTGCGCGTTGACTACATCGTTACGAAATTGTCGTGTCGCTATTCGGTCGCAAGGCGAATCAACCTTCCAAAATGGTTTCGCGGATGACTTCGTCGGCGGTGGTCGCTCCCTCGTAGACGGCCTTCATGCCGGCATCGCGGAGGGTGACCATGCCGAAGCTGCGGGCGGCGTCGCGTAGTTCGTCGCGCGAGGCGTTGCGCATGATCATGTCGCGCAGGTCGTCGTTCATGATCATGAGTTCGAACAGGCCGACGCGCCCTTTGTAGCCGGTGCTGTTGCAGACGTCGCAGCCGCGTCCCCGGTAGAAGGTTTTGCCGACGATATCGGCCGTGGTCAGTTCCAAATCGGCCAAGGCATCGGAGTTGGGAACCATGACTTCGCGGCAGTTGTAACAGATGCGGCGGACGAGCCGCTGGGCCAAAATGGCCTCGACCGTGGCCGTGATCAAAAACGCCGGGATGCCCATGTCGCGCAAGCGCGTGACGGTGCTCGGCGCGTCGTTGGTGTGCAAGGTGCTGAACACCGTGTGGCCGGTCAGCGAGGCTTGCACGGCGATTTCGGCGGTTTCGGTGTCGCGAATCTCGCCGACGAGAATGCGGTCGGGATCTTGCCGCAGAATCGATCGCAGACACGCGGCAAAGGTGTTGCCGATCGACGCATCGATTTCGACCTGCACGATCCCCTCGATGACGTACTCGACGGGATCTTCGGTCGTGATCAGCTTTTCCTTGACGTCGTTCATCTCGCTGAGAGCGGAGTAGAGCGTGGTGGTCTTGCCCGAGCCCGTCGGACCGGTCACCAGGATGATGCCGTTGGGCTTGTGCATGACGGTGCGAAACAACTTGAGCGTGACCTGATCCATGCCGACCTTGTTCAGATCGAGCGAGACGACCGAGCGATCGAGAACCCGCATGACGACGCTTTCGCCGAACATGGTGGGGAGGACCGAGACGCGCAGGTCGACCGGATGGCCGCCGATGCTTAGTTCGATGCGTCCGTCTTGGGGCACGCGGCGTTCGGCGATGTCGAGCTTGGCCATGACCTTGATGCGGGTGGTAATGGCAAAGGCCAGATGCCGTGGCGGAGGAACCATCTCATAGAGCACTCCGTCGGCCTTGATGCGAATGCGGAATTCGTCCTCGAACGGTTCGAAGTGCAAGTCGGAGGCCTGATCCTTGATGGCCAACAAAAGGACCATGTTGAGCAGCTTGCGGACGGGCGCGGAGTCGGCCGCGCTTTCGAAGCTGCCCAGTTCGATCGGTCCCTCGCGATTGACCATTTCGGCCAGCTTGGCCAGTTCTTTGTCGCTTTCCATGTCGGCCACGAGCGATTCGACGCTCTCGCTGCTGGCCGAGTAATAGCGCTCCAGAGCGACATTGATGTCGCGTTCGGTCGCCACAACCGCGCGGATTTCGTAACCCAGGAAGGTGCGCAGCTCGTCCTGGATGGTCAGATTCTGCGGATCGCAAACGGCGATCGTCAGCGTACCGTCGCGAAAGCTGACCGGCACAATTCGATAGAGTTGGGCCATCGGCTCGGTGACATAGCCCAAGACCTGCGGCGGGACGACGATGTCGGCCAGATGGATGACCTGCATGCCCCACTGTTCGGCCAGGGCCTGGGCCAACTGTTCGTCGGTGACGTAACCGAGGTCTTCGGCCACCTTGCCCAGCCGTCTTCCCGGCCGCTGCTGCTGCTCTTCGAGCAATTGCTCCAATTGCTCGTCGCTGATGAAGCCCAAGTCGACCAGAATCTGGCCGATCCGCCGCATTGCCATCATGCCACCTGCTTTACCGCAAACTTGATGATCCCTACCGCCACCGAGCCGTTTTACTTGCTACTTTGCGTGTGCTCTATGTGCTCAGAGAAGCCCGCGCTCGGCCTTGTCGATTCGCAGATTCAACTCGTCGGGCAGGTGAGCCTTGAGCAACACTTCCGCCTTTGAGCATTTCTTATCGCGCCACAAGTTGAACAGCGAGTCGTCCATGCGAATCATTCCGTACTTTGCCCCTGTGTGTATGGCCGACGTGAGGCGAAACGTCTTATTCTCTCGAATCAGATTGCCAATGGCCGGAGTGACGACCAACATCTCATAGGCCGCGATCCGCCCGCCGCCGATCTTTGGCACCAGGCCCTGGGCCAACACGCCGATAAGCGACGCGGAAAGCCGAGTCCGAATCTGGTCCTGCCTGTCGGACGGAAAGACGTCGATGATGCGGTTGACTGTTCCTTGCGCACTTTTGGAGTGCAGCGTGCCGAACACGACGTGCCCGGTTTCGGCGGCCGTGATTGCGGCCTCGATCGAAGCCAGGTCGCGCAAGTCGGCAACAACGTGGCGAGTTTTTCCGAAGCCCTGCGTCGTGGCTTCATTCAAATGGTCGATCATGCTGGCCAACGAGGTGCTCTTTCCCGAGTCGGTTGGCCCGGCCACCAGGAACAGCCCGTAAGGACGCCTGATCAACTGCTCGCAAACCGTCGGCAATCCGAATTCGTCCATCGAACCGCTTACCATGTTGCCACCTGCTTTGCTTGCTCGGGCCGAAAACCCTTCGTGTACCCACACCGCCCCTACGCAGCCACCCAGCCGCACAGCCGATTGCTCGGCCCGCGCGTCTGGAGATGAACCGCTCGGCCGTCAATGTTTGCCGCCGCCCTCGGCGCGGCGATCTGCTTCTCCCTCGTCTTCGAAAATTCCACGTTCGGCCTTGGCGATACGCAGGTTCAATTCGTCGGGCAAATGAGCCTTGATCAGCACTTCTTCCTTGGCACATTTCCCCTCGCGCCAAAGATTGAATAGCGAATCGTCCATCAGGATCATGCCGTATTTGGCCCCGGTTTGAATGGCCGAGGTGATGCGAAACGTCTTGTTCTCGCGGATCAGATTGCCGATGGCCGGAGTGACGACCAACATCTCATAACAGGCGATCCGGCCGCCGCCGATCTTCGGCACCAGGCCCTGGGCCAACACGCCGATAATCGACGTGGAAAGCTGGGTCCGAATCTGGTCTTGCTGATTGGTCGGAAAGACGTCGATGATGCGGTTGACCGTGCCTTGCGCGCTGTTGGTATGCAGCGTGCCGAACACGACGTGGCCGGTTTCGGCGGCACTGATGGCCGCTTCGATCGTCGCCAGGTCGCGCAACTCGCCCACCAGAATCACGTCCGGGTCTTGTCGCAACGCACGGCGCAGAGCCTCGGAAAAACTCGGCACATCGACACCGATCTCCCGCTGATTGACCGTGCATTTCTTGTTGTAGTGATAGAATTCGATCGGGTCTTCGACCGTGATAATGTGGTGATCCACCGTCTCGTTCAAATAATTGATCATGCTGGCCAGCGAGGTGCTCTTTCCCGAGCCGGTTGGTCCGGTCACCAGGAACAGCCCACGAGGGCGTTTGATCAATTGCTCGCAAGCTTTCGGCAATCCCAACTCGTCCATCGTCAGCAGCTTGTTGGGAATCTGCCGCAGCACCATGGCGATACTGCCGCGCTGCTTGAAGATCGACACGCGAAACCGTGCCGCGTCGCCGAAGGCGAAGCCAAAATCCGAGCCACCGACCGTCTGCAACTCTTGCTGACAGCGGTCAGGCGCGATGCTCTTCATCAGCGCCATCGTGTCGGCGGGCTCAAGAACCTTGGTCTTTAAACGCTGCATCCGGCCATGCAATCGCACCACCGGAGGCTGCCCCACGGTAATGTGCAGATCGCTGGCCCCTTCCTTAACCACTGCTTGCAGCAGCTTATCGATGAGAACCTGTTCGGCCATGAAACGTTCATTCCTCCGCAGCCCGTGGATCGCTCACTCGCCTCGCGGGCGAGAAAGAAATTGGCGGCGGTGTGACGGCAACAAAGAAAAAGAAAAGATTAGCCTGATCTGTCGGCTGCGGTCGGTGTCTCAATGGTTTTCAGAAAGCTCCGCCCCAAGAGCCTTCCCCCCGCGCGAACGACAAGACGCCACGCGGCAAAACCAATTGGAGCCCTTCCCCCCGGTGAATTCCAGAAGTTCGCTCCGCACACTCCACGCAATCTCAACATTTGCCGACGTTTTTGGGCACGTCGATGGTGTTCCAGCCAACGACGACAAAGACTGCCCACGAGCGAGCGGCACAACGATTATTCGGGTTATTATGAAAAAACGCCAATTCTCGGCGACAGATTTCCGGGGCGCCGCGGGGGCCGACCCGAGAACCTGGCCACCCTGGCGAGCGCCGGTTATCGGCTTAAGTGGCAACGGAAAAAAGACTTATGAACTGATCCGGCGCCCATTTTCGAGATCGAGCGGCGAGAAGAAGCGGAACGCCCTTCGGTTTCGATCAGCTCCCTAGTGTTCCGTCCGTTTGGCGACGCGCATAACTTCTTCGAGCGTGGTCATACCGCGCATCACCTTTTGAATGCCATCGTCGTAGAGCGTAGCCATTCCGGCGGCGACGGCCGTTCGCCGGATGTCCTGGCTCGACGCGCCCTGGAATGCCTGATCGCGGATTTTGGAATTCATCAACATCAATTCAAAGATTCCGCGCCGGCCCCGATAGCCACTCTTTTGGCAATTACCGCAGCCTTTCCCCTTTTTGAACGTGGCGCCGGCGGCCATCTCGGGGGTAATGCCGGCAGCTTCCAGGGCCGCCTCGCTCGGCATGTGGGGCTGGCTGCATTTGGTGCAGATGATGCGGACAAGCCGCTGGGCCAACACGGCGATGACGCTACTGGCGACAAGATAGGCGGGAACGCCCATGTCGACCATGCGTGTAATGGCTCCGGGCGCATCGTTCGTATGCAGCGTACTGAAAACTAAGTGTCCAGTCAGACTCGCCTGAATTCCCATCTGAGCGGTTTCTGCATCCCGCATTTCGCCGACCAAAATGACATTCGGAGCCTGACGGAGCATCGCCCGGATAATGCGCGCAAAGTCGAGGCCGATGTTGTGCCGCACCTCGACCTGGTTGATCCCTGGTAGGTAATACTCGACCGGATCTTCGGCAGTGATGATTTTGCGGTCGGGCCGATTCAGTTCGTTGAGCGCGGCGTAGAGCGTGGTGGTCTTGCCGGAGCCGGTTGGCCCGGTAACCAGAATGATTCCATTGGGACGGCGGATCAGGTTTTTGAAATGCCTAAAACAATCTTCCGACAGTCCCAATTGTCGTACGCCGACCTTGATGTTGTCTCGGTCGAGCAGCCGCATGACGACCGACTGGCCGTGCTTGGTCGGCAGAACACTCACACGCAGGTCGAGCTGCTTGTCCCCGACGGTGATCTTGATCCGGCCGTCCTGGGGACGCCGCCGCTCGGCGATGTCCATTTTGGCCAGGATTTTGATGCGCGACAGCAAAGCTCCCAATAGCCGGCGGGGGGGGCTATCACGCTCGACCAGAATGCCGTCGATCCGATAGCGAATCCGGATGCGGTGCTCGAAAGGTTCGACATGGATGTCCGAGGCCCGCAACTGCACCGCCTCGGAAATCAACAAGTGCGTCAACCGTACGATCGGCGCGCTCGCCTCGTCGACGACCTCTTCTCCTGAGTGCGATTCTTGTTCGGTTTCGGTGAAATCGATGGCCGTGTCGGTGAATTCCTGCAGCATCGAGTCGGCGCTTTGATCTTCCATCTGGCCGTAATGCCGATTGATCGCCTCCAGGATATTTTCCCGTGGCGCCAGGGCGATTTCTACCTTGCGGTTCAGAATGAACCGCAGCTTATCGAACGTGTCCAAATCGTTGGGATCACTGACGATAACGCGCAACGCACCGTCATCGAGCTCGGCCATCGGCAGGATGGCATTCTCGCGGGCGACCGACTCCGGCACTAATTCGACGACCGACGGCGGGATAGCGACTTCGTGCAGATCGATGAAATCGAGCCCATGCTCTTCCGCCACCGCCCGCATGATCTCGTCGCCCGAGGCATAGCCGAGCGTGAGAATGGCCTCGGGTAGTTTTTTGTTCGACGATCTGGCGACCTTTTTCGCCTCCGTGACCTGGTCAGCGCTGAGCACCCCCTGGGCGATCAGAATCTCGGTAAAGCTCCTCTTCGGCGGCATAGCTCGTCTCGATCTTGTGCCAGCAGCGACTCGCCCCGACTTGAGGATGCTCCCAAATCAGTGCGTCCCCTTGCGCGCGGGACAGTACGCAATGTGCCTACTGGCCTGCGCCTAGGCGGCAGCAGGCCAATCCATCGCCGATTGCCTGACGCGCGCGAAATCCCGGTTTGCCAGGTGCTGTCAGATTGCCCGAGCGCACCGACGGTTTGGGAAACGGGGGGAAAGGGGCGAATCGCACCCCGAAGCGCGGAAAAAGCGGTAACTCTATTCAAGTTCTACAGTAACGGTGTTCTGGCCGCTTGTCAACCGGCCACCGGACGCTGGGGCCCCCCATCCGCCGGCTTGCCAGGACAACCGTTCCGATCCAGGCGCGATTGGGCGAATCGTTGCTCGGAGGGACCGATGATGCCGAGTTGCCGAGTTTGTCTTGACACTCATGCCCGGTTCAGCCAATAATCCGCCCCACTTTTTATCGCCATCAGGCGCCGCGGGGGCCGGAAGGATCTTCGGTTCGCGTGTCATTCGAGCGTTTCGCGGGGGCAACTGTTCCAATCGTCTGCTCAAAGCGGCCGTCTGCCGACAGGTCCTCGTCAATGCTCCGTCCTCTCGTCGACACGCTCGCCCGATGCGTAATTGCCGCTAGCGGCAGTGCGGCGGCCTGGCTCGTGTTTCTGGCCGTCCCGCCGGCGAGCGCCCAAACTACCACGACGAGTGCGGTGACCGTGTCGACGGTGAATGTGCCGCAGATTAACGTGCCCAAGATCAACGTGCAGGTGCAAACCGCCCGCCCGGCGCCCAGCACCGGCGGCACAACTGCAGCGTCGTGGGCGGTCTCCGCGCCGAGCGAATCGGAATCTGGCGAAGAGGATTCCGAGAATCCGCAATCCGAGGGCCTACAACCGCTCGTCTCGCGGCCGATTGGTTCGCGGACCGGGAGCTATCAAAAGCCGACCGGAATCCTGCAACTCGTGGCCGCGACCGAGCCGGTCGATCCGACGACCGAGGGCACTTTCCCGGCCCCCCCTCCTGACCGACTGCTGCAGCCCAATGGACCACCGACGCTCCAATGGACCAATCCCTACGAAACAGGGCCGGCCGAAGCGAACACCGCCACGGGCTGGCACCGGCTTGTCCCCCTGGGCATGCTCCCTTGGGGACCACGGACGCCGCTGGCGCAGCGTTCGGTTGGTTGGGGCGAACCACTTTTGGGGACCAGTTGGCTCAATCGTCCCTGGAGCGCCGGCTTGTTTGCCGGAGTGATTACGGGTTCGCCGCTGATGCATGGAGTCAATCAGCAGCCGAGTTTCTACGGCGGGTATCGAGCTGGCTTCGATTACGATTTCTATTGGGGGCTCGAGGCCCGGCTCGGAGCGTCATCGATCTGCCTGAGCGAACCGGACCGCACCGGTGGTCAGCCTGGGACCAACGACTACTGGAACCTCGACCTCAATTTGCACTATTATCCCTGGGGTGACAGCGTGTGGCGTCCCTATGCCAGCTTCGGCGCAGGAATGGCCAATTTCGCCTTTTACGACCAAAACAACAATCACTACGATCAAGTCGAATTCGCGACGCCGATCGGCGTTGGCCTGAAATACCGCTGGACCAACTGGGTGGCGTTTCGGGCCGACTTGATGGACAACATCGCCTACGGCCGGGGGGTAGTCGACACGACGAGCAACTTCTCACTGACCGCCGGCGTCGAAATGCGTTTTGGCGGAGCTCGGCGGAGCTATTGGCCCTGGAATCCCGGCAGGGTCATCCGCTAGAATCGCTGCTGACTCGCTCCCGCCTTTTCGTCCGCGCCGCCGTTTCGCCGGGGCGGCGCTTCATCCGATCCCCCGGCCTGCCAGACCACGTCGGTCGTCGATTGACGAAATGAGGGTGGTGTCTGAAATCTGTGTTGGTCGGAAGCCGGCGGGGCCTGTCCAATTCAGTGGGCGGCCCCGCTCAGCGGCTTGACCGCGCGGGCCCATGAGTCGCCGACCCGTAGCCAGCATTCGCCGGTCGTAGTGTCGCACAGATACAGCTCCGCGCTTGCGACTCCAATGAATATAAATTTCCCGGTTGCCTGCGATTGGGGGCCGCTATCTTGCAACAATGTTTTATCCCGCAACAAGATTTCTTCTTTGCCGCGCTGGGCGACCGCAGAACCGCCCATGTACAAGGCCAAGCAGACAACACAAAGCGCCGCCAGACCACCAACAAGGCTCGTGCGTACGTTGATGGCTTTTCTCCGTGAATGGTTTCTGGATCGACTGGGGTCCCCTCATACCCCACCCGGCCCGCATCGGGTCGGAGGGGGCGTTGCCGCCCCCGTCCGCCCACACCACCGTACGTACGGTTCCGTATACGGCGGTTCAGTTTGAACGCGCCAGACGCTGTGATTCCTCAAGTAGACTGACGAGACCCAGTTGGCGGAGGTGCCGGGTCGGGATCGCCTGGTTCATGTGGCTTGCGCCCGTATTCCACCAGGGTCCGTGCCCGTTGGTTGCGGAGGTCCAGGCCCGGTCACGAGCCAGACCCCCACGCATGAGTTCGCGGAACCGCTTCGTGGGTCGCTTCCACTGCCGCCAGAGGATGGCACGCAGTTTTCGGCGAAGCCACTGGTCGAGTTCCTCGAACGCATTGCGTACCTCGGATTTCCGAAAGTAGCCGGTCCAGCCTAGCAGCACCGGCCGACGTTCTTCAACAACGTGGCCGAGGTTTTGGCCTCGACCGCGGCGAAGCAACGTCCGCATCCGAGCCTTGAAGCGTTGCACCGATTGGGGTGCCACCTTCAGCTTGGGCTGGAAGTGCGTGGTGAATGTGTAGCCCAGGAACTTGCGGTTCCAAGGCCGATCCACCGCGCTCTTTTGTCGATTGACCGTCAAACGCAGACGATCCCGTAGGAACCGCTCGACCGATTCCAGTACGCGTTCGCCCGAGCGTCGTGACCGCACATAAATGTTGCAGTCGTCAGCGTAACGGACGAATCGGTGTCCCCGTCGCTCCAGTTCCTTGTCCAGCTCGTCGAGCAGGATGTTGGAAAGCAGCGGCGAGAGCGGGCCGCCTTGCGGCGTCCCTTCCGTGCGAACCGATACCAGTCCATCCTCCATCATTCCCGCCTGCAAGTAGCGGCGGATCAGAAGCAGGATGCGTTTGTCCTTGATCCGACGTGCCAGCCGCGACATCAGGATGTCATGGTTGACCCGATCAAAGAATTTCTCCAGGTCCATATCGACCACCCAGCGGTGACCGGCGGCGACATGCTCGCGTGCCCGTTCCAGGGCGTCGTGGGCACCGCGTCCCAACCGAAAGCCGAAGCTGTGGTCGGAGAACCCGGTGTCGTACCAGCTTTGCAAGGCTTGATACAGGGCCTGTTGAATCAGTCGATCGACTACCGTCGGGATGCCCAACGTCCGCGTACCACCGTCAGGCTTGGGTATTTCTACCTTCCGCACCGGCGACGGTTCGTAGGTGCCGTCGAGCAGTTCCTTCCGGATGGCTTCCCAGCGGGCCTGCAACAAGGGTTTCAGTTCGGCGACGGTTACCCCGTCTACGCCTGGAGCACCTTGGTTGCCAACCACCCGCTCGTAAGCCCGCCACATGTTCTCACGACATAAAGCCTTCTCCAGGGTCACGGGAATCTGGTCTTCGGCGTAATCGTCGCATGCCGCGTCCGCTTGACGCGCAATCGGCGTACCCTCGGTGGTTCCGCCACCTACTCTCGGCCGTTGCTCGGGCGTTTCAGCCTTCTGGTCTGCGTCTGGATCGGACATCGAATGCTTCGTGCCAAAGAGGTTCAAACTGTTCGGCCCTTCGTCGTGGCGGTGCGGTCTTGCGACCTCCGGCTGTTTCTGCCCTTACGGGTCAGTGTCTCGGTCGAGCGGACCGTCGGCCCACGGTTACTATGGCCTCGGCTGACTTCTGCCACCCCGTCAGGCCACCTTGCAGTGGCCCTAGCCTTACGGCAGGACGACAGATCTCTCAGGGTAAGACGCGTGACTTTCCTCCCACATATCCGCCGCATATACGCCGGCTCGATCCGGATGACATCGGGCTTCGAGTCTTTGCGCCCTCTCGCCCATCAAGCCGTCGCCTCAGATGCGATTCGTGTTCCTCGGACCGGGAGTTTGCCTGCTGCTTCCTTCAGATTCCGCCTCACGGCGGACACCCTTACAGTTCGGCTAGGAGTTCCCGTCATCAGGGCCTCCGCCGGGACTTTCACCCAGCCAGTCACATCCTGGCTCGCTTTCGCTCACCAGTTCGCAGCGTCAGGTCATGACGCTGTCGCGTCATGCCTGACGCGCGCATGAAAACCCCCGCCGAGGGGCGGGGCTAGCCTTCCATCGCAGGGAATGGTGGCGGGCTCACGATCCACTCGCTTAGCACGGAGGTGAAATCCGCTCGACCTAATGTGCCAGACGCCACCGCCACCCAGTACCCATTTCTGGCACGCATCGCTGTTGCGCTGACTAGAAGTGGACCACGGAACACGTGATCGTCATCGCCATCGGGCGACACGGGCCGGCCACGAGTGTCCGACAGTGGGGCCTGGCCGCCTTGCCGCATCGCACGGATCCAATAATGGAGCAAACCGGCCACGACAAGCATCATGGCTCCGTCCAAAACCCGGTTCTGCAAAGCGTGTCGAAACGCGTCCGGGCCGTAAGGCTGAGGACCCCAATACAATCCCCCAATGGCCAACACCTGCAATAAAACGAACAATGTCCACAGCAGCCGCGCGTTGCGCGTCCATGCACAGGTAATCAATGGGACCGCATAGAAAACCGCCAGATTAAATTGGCCGGGAATCAGGGCGTCCAACAGTGCGATGACGACGATAGTCGGCATGGCGATCAACATGCCGAGCATTGCACTAATTTGAGTGTGCGCGCGATCGAACTCGACGGACGACTGCCGGTCGGGGCGGCAATGATCTGCTTCGAGCCACATTTCTAACACCCTCGACAGCAACCACAGCATGCCGATCACCATCGAGCGATTGACGATCCGATAGCTGAGAAATTGGGGTCCGGACTCCGGGGGTATCAGCCAATATTTGACGAAGTAGGTGATGAACGGAAACGCAATGGCAACCAACGTCACCCACCGCAATGCCCGCACTTGGCGATAGCAAGCCAGTAGCGTTAGCGGAATGGCGTAAACCGACATTTCCCATTTGGGTTGAGCCGGGAACCGAGCCCGGATCGGTTCCCGGCTCAACCCAAATGGGAAATGTCGGTTTAACCTTTAGCCTCTGGCCTGCAGCCTCTAGCCTAGCCCGTAGCCTCTTTTTGCGAGTGTGGGTGTGAAGCATGCTTTGATCACCGGCGGGGCAGGTTTTATCGGCAGCCATCTGGCCGAAGCCTTGCTGGCGCGCGATTATCACGTCACCGTGCTCGACGACGAGTCGACCG
>Ga0182024_10007757_pt1 | contig 23047 bp, 17 predicted proteins | sample P32metaG_FD_120480 | JGI IMG/M metagenome (GOLD analysis project Ga0182024, IMG submission 120480) | Permafrost microbial communities from Stordalen Mire, Sweden - P3-2 metaG (Illumina Assembly) | ecosystem: Environmental > Terrestrial > Soil > Wetlands > Permafrost | place: Sweden: Stordalen... | reverse complement strand
CGCGCTAAGTTCCCCAAAACTGTGAGGTCGATGATGGAAGAGCCTGGCAGCGCGCGCTGAATATCGAGGTTAAAATTTTCCGCGTAGCCGGTCGGCCGATTGCGGTTAAAGTAGGTCACCGTGGTGTTAGGATTTTGCCCCACAGCCACCGCTCCATAGGAACTGCTAAGCGTTGGAGCAGTCGGCGTCGCTGGAACACCGTTGCGGAGATAAAAAGGCGCGGTAATGCCGTTATCAGGACTGTTGAGTGTCACTGAGGTCTGGAAGCCAAGCGCGACAATGGGAACGGGACCGTCGTACGGCAACCCGAAGAAGACGCCAGACCCTCCGCGTATCACCCAGGACGACGACTGAAATGGCCGCCATGAGAAACCGAAACGTGGTCCGAAATTATTCACATCCCAGTTGTATGGCGCTTTAGGATAGCCATTAACTCCGGCAAACTCTACGACGCCGGGTGTTCCCGACACAGGGTTGATTGCGGTTGCGTCAAAACCATTCAACCGGTTATTGGCGTCTACCATGGGGGAATCAGTTTCCCATCGTAATCCCAGGTTCAGAGTCAACGAAGGCCGGATGGTCCAGTTATCCTGCGCGAACGCCCCGTAGTACCAACTAGTGCGCTGGATTTTATCCACGTCCAGTTCTGTAAACGCGGTCGGGAAGCCAACCATGAGAGAGGCCAAGCCGTTCCCGGTGGCTGAATTGTTGGGAAGCCCTGTCGCCTGAGTGGCAAATGTAAATGCTCCTGCCTCCTCCTGCTGGTTTGAATCGTAGTCCATCGTCTTGCGCGCTTCTCCCCCGAAGACAAAGGTATGGCGGCCCAGAGTTTCGGTAAAGTTGTCGAGAATCTGAAATTGGGCAACCGGAGATTGCAAGCGATACTGAGAAGTGGAACCCAACGAGCTGAAACCTGCGGGTGCTATGTTCGGGAAGTTATTGCCGACAACGCCGGTCAAGCCAATCTTTTGCGGATAGTTCCTGCCCTGGCCCGCCGTAGTCGTGAGAGCTAGCCGGTTGGTGTAGGTAAAGCGAAGATCGTTCACCTTTGCGGAGCTAATGATTCGGGTCCACGCGCCGTACCAGAGGTTCGTATGGTTGGCGCTCACTCCGGAGGGATCAGCTCCTGGGTCAGGATAGACGCTATGAGGAACAAACCCAGGGGCGCGATAGAATATATAGCGGCCAATGAGCTTATCGCGAGCGGAAAGATCGTGATCTATCTTCACCACAACAAAATCGGTGTTGAATCCACTAACACCGGTCAGACTGAAGTTATTGGCGCCGGCAACATTGGAGGGAGCCTGGTTGGGGAGCGGATAGTAGTTTAAGACCTTGAGCGCGACAGAATCTTGCTCCCCCACCGGAATCTTATTGCTGGGGAATTGGGTACGCGTTGTAACACCTCCGACCGTCGTAGTCGTAGACGGATCGTAGATAGGGATCAGCGCTCCCTGGGCGTTGAATGTCTGCGAAAAATCACCGCCGCGTTGTAACACCGTAGGCACCGTTAGTGTGGTTACCGCGCCATTCAGTTGGCGGAGACCTTCATAACCTACAAAAAAGAAGGTCTTATTGTGACGGATTGGCCCACCGAGCGTTGCGCCAAAAAGATTGTATCTGAGCTCCGGATTGACTTTACTACCATTTGGAGCAACTTTTGCGAAATATCCAGGCGCATTAAGATCGTCGTTGCGCAAGAACTCATATGTGTTTCCGTGAAATTGGTTCGTCCCCGATTTCGTAGTTTCCACTACCACTCCTCCATCCGATGCCCCATATTCGGCGGAGTAATTGTTTGCCAAGACCTGAATGTCCTGCGTAGCCTCGATTGGGGGTTCAACATTTTCTTGACCTGCGCCAATGCGAATGTTCTGACCATTACTGCCGTCGATCCAGACCATCTGAGTCTGTCCTCGCCCTCCCGCAAGACTATAGACGGGCTGGCCATTTGGACTATCAGTAACGAAAACGGCCGCAGGCATCAACTCGATGATGTTCATGGCACGCCGATTGCCAAGCGGCAGAGTTGCAATACTCTTCCTTTCGAGATTCTGACTAAAATCCGATGTTTGGGTTTCCAGCAAGGGCACACCACTATTGACCGTGACATTCTCCGTCACTGAACCGACAGGAATACTGACGTTTAGTTCGAGAACCTCGGCAGTATGCAGATCAATTCCGTTTCGGACGTACGCCTTGAATCCTTGATGGTCAACCTTCAGCGTGTATTGACCGACCGGCAGGTTGGAGATGGAGTACAGTCCCGAGTCGTCGCTGATTGCCTTGTACAACACGCCCGTTGCATCATTTAGAGCACTTACCGCTGCCCCATGGACGACAGCGCCGTCAGTGTCCGTTACGATTCCGGTCAGTCGGGCGGTATTCGTCTGACCAAAACCCGACGCCACCATCACAAACATGAGAACGCTGAATAAACCCAGAGATTTTTTCATTTGGCCTCCTTCAATGAGTTGTCTGGTCCTGCTGGGACCGGGGCTTGCCTTCTTGAGCTCCGGACGATGTTCGAATTGTGAATTTCCTATTGAGAATTTCAATCCTCTTGGGGGAACCCGTTTGGCCGTCAAGAATTCGAGCATCCCGACCAACAGATTTTTGGTGAGACCGTTCTCTCACGCCGTCGGTTACTGTAGGCCCGGTTTTAAAAACCTGTCAAGAAAAAAAGAGTGGGCAATTTGACTTCATGGTACGAAATGGAACGTCGGGAAGAGCCGACCCGGCAATCACACATGTCTAGGTCTTGCCGCCGATAACAGCCCGCTCCCCGGGGGCTGCTTAGCCCAGCCACTCGTTTTATGCTATGAAACGAACAGGATCTTAGCTTTTGGCTTTAGCTCCGCGGTTTCAATTCACTTATGATTTTGTTTGTCCCGTTGAGAATGGGGCTAAGCCACGATTCTGAGGATAGTGCGCAGTTGTAGTTCGGGGTCCCCAAATGGCTGCCCCTGCGCGCTTTCCGATTTGCGGCGGGTCGATTAGGGAGACGTACATGGAAAAAACGCTCGACGCAAAGCTCGCAGCCCTCGAGATCGACCCAGCCTCCGCGGCTTTTATCCTTGCGGACGCGAAAGATGCCGATATGGCCTTCGGCATCTCTTGTTCGGGAAAGACTCCTGATGGAAGACGGCGGTCGTTGAGTGAATATCGGGATCAGATGCGCGAGATCGTCTCTCAAGGCCTGGTCGACATCATGTTGATGTCTGCCAGCACATCGGAACTCCTGACGATAAAGGAACGCATCTTCGATTTCTCCCCGGTCACTCCTGCGGTCCGTGCAAACGATACAACGGATATACACATCGTGCGTGGATCACGATATTCGGCAGCTCCTTCGCGACCCTTTGCCACGGCCACAATCGATCACATCCAGGCTGGCAGATATCCGCGCTCCAATGAGGAACCCCTTCGGGGCGCGAATCTGGGCCTCTACTCAGTTACATTCAACAACGATCCAGAGCGCGATCACGAAGTTCTTGAGAGCTACAAGGCGTTCCGGCTGGAGGCGGAAGAAAAGCATTTCGAACACTTTCTTGAAGTCTTTCATCCCAACGTACCGGCGGCTGTGCATTGTCTCGCGCCTGATGAGATCCCGTACTTTGTCAACGATCATATTGCGCGGCTCCTGGCTGGAATGCCCTCCAGTTGCCGGCCGCGCTTCTTGAAGATTCCTTACGCCGGCCCGAAGGCCCTGGAAGAACTCTGCACCTACGATTCCTCCCTGGTTGTGGGTGTGATGGGTGGCTCGGCGGGCACGGCCCACGATGCATTCGCCCTGATCCGCGACGTCAAACAGTATGGGGCGCGGGTTGCACTCTTCGGAAGAAAGATCAATTCGGCTGAGCACCAGCTTTCGTTCGTTCGATTTCTGCGTCTAGTTGCGGACGATCAAATCGAGCCCGCGGAAGCGGTGATGGCCTACCACGGGGAATTGCAGAAATTGGGCATATCCGGACGCCGCAGTCTCGCTCAAGATTTGGAGCTGACTCCAACACGCGCAAGCTATGAGCGATAGATAGGCCGGCATGGCCGGTAGGAGCACATGTTATTGGAACCCTGGAGAACAGTCGGTGCTGTGACGCCGGTTTTGAGACACTCAACGCGGGAAAGCACACATGAACAAAAGCTATGACGTACTCGGTGCTGGAATTGCGGCAGTAGACGATCTGATCTACGTCTTGGAATTTCCGCCGATCGATTGCAAAATCCCCGTTAACGGGAGCACGCGGCAGGGCGGAGGACCGGCCTGCACGGCAATAGCGGCGGCCAGTTCGCTCGGCGGACGCACGGCCTACGCCGCGCGCTTCGGGGATAATGAACTGTCGACTTATATCGCTTCCGCGCTCAGTCGACGCGGAGTCGATATCTCGCATATCGTGTACGACCCTGCCGGTGGCCCTTACCACAGTATTATCGTGGTCGACAGTATGGGACATCGCAATGTCTTCTACGACCCGTCACTACATAGAGTCCTTGCGTCAGAAGATTTGCCTGACCCGCTGATTCAGTCTGCCTCCATCGTTCTCCTGGACCATATCACCGAACCTTCTCTTACTGCGCTCGCCGAGAAGGTGCATAGGTTAGGGGTGCCAATCTTGGGGGATATCGAAGGCCGTTCTGAATCTTCCATGAGCCTTGTCGCGCTGACAGATTACCTGATCGTGCCCAAGGCCTTCGCCACCTGGGCCAGCGGCTGCTCTGACCCTGCCGGCGCATGTGCGCTTCTGGCGCATGCTCAGCGGTTGGCCACCATTGTGACCGATGGCGCCGGAGGTTGCTATTTTTGTACCAAGACGGATGCATCCATCCGCCATTTTCCTGCTTTCCGGGTTGAAGTCTTCGATACCAATGGGTGCGGAGATACTTTTCATGGGGCCTTCGCACTAGCGGTTGCGCGCCATCTTGCCGTCGAGGAAGCCATTACGTTTGCTTCGGCGGCGGCCGCTCTCAAAGCCATGGCCGGCGGTGGACAACGGCGGGGATGGAATGCACTTCCCACCTTCGACGAGGTGTTTCAGTTTCTTCGCGCTGTCCTCAAGGAGCCAGAAAAATCCTCTTTGCTGGAAAAACTCGGCGTGCTAAGGGATTCGGAATCGACGGTCGTGTAGCCAAGAAGATCTCGGTGGCCGGCCACGCTGATCTGTGATCTAGGGTAGTCCTGCTGGAAGCCTCGTGGGAGGAAAGAAAATAAGTGTCCAATCGGATAACATCCTCGAACAGTTCTCTGGATTGCGCAATTGCGCGGGCTCGGTCACGCCTGATCCCGTTTCTGCTGCTCATGTACATTTTGGGGTTTTTGAATCGGACAAACATCGGCTTCGCCAAGGAGGCGTTCCAGGCTTCGGTCCATGTCACCGACGCGACTTATGCGCTTGGCGCCGGACTATTTTTTCTCAGCTACGCCGCACTTGAAATCCCAAGTAACCTCATGATGCACCGCCTCGGAGCCCGTATCTGGATGGCGCGCATCATGATCACTTGGGGCCTGATCTCAGCTGCGATGGTCTTCGCAAGAGGGGAGTGGTCCTTCTATCTCCTGCGACTGTTACTGGGCGCGGCCGAGGCGGGATTCTTTCCAGGCGTGATCCTCTTTCTTACCTATTGGTTTCCGAACAACTCTCGGACCGCGATGATGGGGCTGTTCTATTTTGGCGCGCCGATGGCCTACATTTTGGGGGGGCCATTATCAGGCTATTTGCTGGATCTCCATGACCTAGCCGGTCTCGAAGGTTGGCAGTGGCTGTTCCTGATCGAAGGGATGATGACGGTGGTCGTGGGTGTCTGGGCGTTCTGGTTTCTTGACGATCGGCCGTCCGATGCAGTCTGGTTGCCCATGAACGAGAAGGCCGCGTTGTCGTCCGCGGTAGCGGAGGAAAACGAAGCCCGCATCGCACACGGCCCGGCCGCGTTCAGGGCCGCCCTCGGAGATGTGCGCGTCATGCATTTCATCGCAATCTATTTCCTGATTCAAATGAGCATCTACGGCTTAATTTTCTACCTTCCCACACAGGTTGCTGCACTACTCGGAGTCAAAGTGGGCTTAGAGGTTGGCCTTGTAACCGCGATCCCTTGGATCTGCGCGCTTGTCGCGACTTTCCTGTTACTGCGGTTCGCCGAGCGCAGCGGCCGGCATCGGACCACGGCCGCTGCTACTCTTGCAATTTCTGGTCTCGCCATCGCCGTGTCGGCGTCCACCCGTCCTTCCATTGCGATTGTGGCCCTGTGTTTTGCCGCGGCTGGCTTTATCGCTGTACAACCCCTGTTCTGGACCTTTCCAACGTCGTATCTAGGCGGGGTCGCAGCTGCAGGTGGCATCGCACTGGTCAATGCGCTGGGATCGCTCGGTGGATTTTTCGCGCCGATCGTCAAGGCATGGGTGGACAGTCGCTTCGGCATTGCGCATGCGGGGATGTATGTTCTGGCGGCAACTACGCTCATAGGTGCGCTGCTGATCTTCGTGCTTCTTCGTCCTCCCCTTGACCGGCCTGCATCCGCATCCTGATCGTTTCGACAGCAAAAGGAGTTTCGAGATGACTGTTCCAACTATCAAGCATATTCGAGCCTTCGTCATGCAAGGCGATTCCGATGGGGGGGGTGGAGATTGTCACGACCAGAAGGGTTTTCACTGGATCGATGACCATATCGCGACGCCCATGGCGCGCTACCCTGCCTATCGCGCAAGCCGGAGGAGCTTCGGGCTCAACGTGCTTGGCAGCCTGATCGTCGAGATCGAAGCGGACGACGGCACGGTCGGCTTCGCCGTCACTGCCGGCGGCGAGCCAGCAGCCTGGATCGTAGAAAAGCATCTTTCCCGCTTCGTGGAGGGGTCCAAGCTAACCGATATCGAGCGCATCTGGGATCAGATGTATTTCTCTACCCTCTTCTACGGCCGCAAGGGTCTGGTATTAAATGCCATCAGTGGTGTTGATCTCGCGCTATGGGATCTGCTTGGCAAATGGCGTCAGGAGCCCGTCTATCAGTTGCTTGGGGGCCCAGTGCGCGATGAGCTGATTTTCTACGCTACCGGGGCTCGACCAGACGTCGCGCAAAAGCTTGGCTTCATCGGTGGCAAAATGCCCCTGCACCATGGCCCAGCGGAGGGCGAGGAAGGTTTGAAGAAGAACCTCGCCATGCTCGCGGACATGCGTTCCAAGGTCGGCGAGGATTTCTGGCTGATGTTCGACTGTTGGATGAGCCTTGATGTCAACTACGCGACGAGACTCGCAACGCAGGCCTGGGACGAATCGCGACTCAAATGGATTGAGGAGGCGCTGCCCCCTGACGACTACTGGGGCTATGCCCAGCTCCGCCGCAACGTCACTCGTAGTCTATTGGTTACGACAGGCGAACATGAGGCTACGCGATGGGGCTTCAGGATGCTTCTCGATATGGAGTGCGCCGATATCATTCAGCCCGATGTCGGTTGGTGCGGCGGCATCACCGAGCTGATCAAGATCTCGGCGCTCGCCGATGTGCGCGGTGCGCTGGTCGTGCCGCACGGATCGAGCGTGTACAGTTACCATTTCGTCGTCACCCGGCATAACAGCCCGTTCTCTGAATTTCTGATGATGGCGCCGGAAGCAGACGTCGTGGTGCCAATGTTCACGCCACTGTTGCTCGATGAGCCTGTACCACAAAATGGGCGAATGGTGGTGCCCGAGCGCCCCGGCTTCGGTGTCCGCCTCAATCCAGATTGTAAGTTGCGTCGTCCGTTCGAACACTGATTGGATTTGGACCCGTGAAGCTCATTCGTGATGACATAGCCAGGTCCGACAGGAATTTAGCTGTATACCGATTGACAGGATTGACTTCCAGTACAAGGACGGGAATATATGACAAGCGGCACAATTCAAACGGGAGTTCCGCAAGGCATGTTCAGCCTGGAGCGCCAGACGGCGATCGTAACTGGCGCCGCAACGGGAATCGGTGAATCGATCGCCCATCGGCTTGCCAGCGCAGGGGCCAGGATCGCCGTTGTAGACCTGGATCTTTCCGGCGCAGCGAAGGTAGCTTCCGCCTTGCCGAATGGCTCATTTGCGGTGCAGGTGGATGTCGCCTTGGCCGATTCTGTCAAACGCTGTGTGGACGAGGTTCTTGAGAAGGCCGGGCAGATCGACATTTTGGTTAACAATGCAGGCATCGCCGGGCCGGCGGCCTTTGTTTGGGAGCAAACGGACGATGACTGGCAGCGCAATATCGCGGTGAATCTGACCGGAGTGTTCAATTTCTGCCGAGCAGTAGTCCCTCATATGCGCGGTCGCGGCTATGGGCGAATCGTCAACGTGGCGTCGATTGCCGGCAAAGAGGGCAATCCGCGCATGTCGCCCTATTCTGCCACCAAGGCTGGAGTAATCGGCTTCACGAAGTCCCTCGGCAAGGAACTCGCCACTGAGGGAATCTGCGTCAACGCAATCTCACCCGCGGTGGTACAAACGAAAATCCTGGAGCAGTTGACGCCTGAGCAGGTAACTTACATGACCGACCGCATCCCTATGCGCCGCGCAGGAAAGCCCTCTGAGATCGCCAATGTCGTCCATTTTCTCGCCAGCAGGGAATGCTCCTTTGTGAGCGCACAATGTTACGACGTGAGTGGCGGCCGGGCGACTTACTGAGGTCATTTTCAAAAACTGAGATTGAGAGCTAACGAAGTAACATATTCGATCAAGCCGACTCAAAACTGTGAAATGGAGCAATGAGTGAGCAAAGAAATGACACGCCGTGAGTTTGCTGCTACGGCAGCGATGGCCGGAACCGCTTTTGCCGGATCGTTCGGTGCGCAGGCCACCGCAACCGAATTGATCCCGATCATCGACGCGCACATTCACCTTTTCGACGGGAGCCGAGCGCTGGGCGCGGAATATATGGGCCCTCCAGCCTATGAGGCGATTTCCAAAACTTCGCTTCCTTCGATGTATGCCCCTCTGGCTAGGTCTGCCGGCATTGTGGGCGCAATCGTAGTGGAATCGAGCAGCTTTATCGACGAAAATCTCTGGTATCTCGAAACCTGCAGGGCCAATCCTCTCATGGTCGGCGTCTCGGGAAACATCGATCCAGGGCTTCCGGATTTCGGCCGTTATATCAGCCACTTTCACCGGGACCCCCTGTTTCTAGCCATTCGCTCCCGCACTAGCCGTTTCTATAGCACGACAAATGACAAGGTATTGCTCATGCCAGATGCAGTTGCCAACCTAAAACTGCTGGCACAGGCTGACTTGGCGCTGGACACTGCTAATCCGACCATGGATCTTATGCAGGCCAACGTGATGTTGGCCGATGCGGTCCCCGATCTCCGCATCATCATGGACCATTTGCCATCCTTCGATCCAGCGCCGGATGCTCGGCGGGCGTATGAATTGATGGTGACGGAGATGGCGGATCGGCCGAACATCTTTGTCAAGATGACAGAGATTTATCATCCACGACCATCAGATGGCGTGGTCGTGAAGGACTATGAGCCATTGCACACTAAGCTCGAGTATCTGTTCGACGCCTTTGGCGAGGATCGTGTGATCTTCGGAACCGATTATCCCAACAGCTATGGCGTGGCCACCATTCCGGAAGAGGTCGGATTGATGAAACGGTTTTTCTCCACCAAGAGCAGAGAAGCCACCGAGAAATTCTTTTGGAAGAATTCATTGCGAGCTTATAAATGGAAAAAGCGCCTGGAAGACCAGCCGAGCTAGCGTCCGATCATCATTCATCACAATGCGTTCGAATTACCTGATCCCAGATCTCTCAGCTTATGGCATCGAGGGCAACGAAGCCCTCGAATGTGTCCATCGTCGCCTCATGCTCCAAGGTCGAGTTGAAGATGGTGCCGATCATCGCCAATGCTCCAGTCTCGAAGGTGCTATCGAAAGCGCAGCAGACGATACAGGAGCATAAACAACGCAAAGGAGCAGGCGTTCGCGATGGCGAGAAGGCACGATACAAGCTGCAGGGAGACGAAGCAGTCATGCTTAAGGTCCGTTTTTAGCGAGGGGGAATCGTGAACCAGTCAACCTATCGCGGCCGCAAAGTCGCCGAAATTGAGGACGATGATTTGCTCGTTACCGTATGCGAGCAAGGGGGACACATAGCGCGCATCTTACATAAGGCAACCGGTATCAATCCCTTATGGACGCCCGAGTGGCCTTCGATCGAGCCGTCAGACTACAGTGTCGAGCGACACCCCGAGTATGGCGAGAGCAATGAAGCCTACCTTCTCGCGGGATTGTTAGGACACAGTATATGCCTCGATGTATTTGGAGCACCGACGACTTCTGAAGCGAAGGCAGGCATTCCCGTTCACGGCGAGGCATGTGTTACGCCATATGAAATGCGCGGAACAGATAAGAGTTTAACGATCCGGACAAACCTGCCTGCTGCACAATTGCAATTTTCACGAGAAATCGCAATGGCCTCAAACGGGGTGTTGCGAATCTCTGAAACCGTGAAGAACCTCTCGGCAACGGATCGTCCGATCGCTTGGACACAGCACGTGACCCTCGGGGCTCCATTCCTGGAACGCGGCCAAACTCACTTCTTGCTGAATGCGACTCGATCGAGGGTTATCGATTCCTCGTTCAACAACGGCCTCGGGGCGCAACAGCCAGCAGCTGAGTTTGATTGGCCGAATTGCCCGCGGCGCGATGGAAAATTTGATGACTTAAGTTTAATGACTTCCGACACAGTTTCTGGCGGATTCACCGCACATTTGATGAACCAGTCATCCGAGCGTGCATACTTTGTTGCATGGTCACCTCGCCATGAGGTGTCCATTGGATACGTCTGGCGCGGGGCCGACTTTCCATGGCTCGGGCGGTGGGAGGAGAACCACCTTCGATCTTGGTCGCCGTGGAACGGCAACGCATTTGCCCTCGGCTTGGAGTTCGGCGTATCGCCACTGGTTGAAAACCGCCGTGAAATGGTCACCCGAGGCAGCATGTTTGGTATTCCAGCTTTCCTTTGGCTCGAGGCCAAATCGTCGGCCCATGTGAATTACTGTGCTTTCGTGCGGTCGGCACCGTCACCGCCGAAATCGTTGCAATGGGATGGCAGAGATTCTATAAAACTGCTGTTCTAGCGGACACCTCGCCCCAACAGATTCCTGGTGCGCTATTACGGAGAAATCGCATTTCTGTCGCGCATGGTCGCATCTTCGGTAAGATGCGGCTCTCGCAACTCGCCGGAACGCGGCGGGGCCGTTCGATTAGTTCGGTTCATAATAGTCGACGATGGCTTCAGTGAACTCGTCAAGACGATAATCCCCGAATAGGAGCGATAATCCAAGCACCTCACGGCGAGCAAGGGGGTGTTCCGGTGCCATTGCCGTCAACCGAAGTCTTCCTTCACTGTGACCGGGAATCGTCAGGGAGTTGGCGGAATCTACTTGCCACCCGGAGGGGACGCGTAGCTCAACCGATGCGATGCGGCTTTTGTCTGAATGATTGAATATACAAGCGTCGATGGTCACTTTCTGCCCAGCAACTATGTTTTGACGGTAAGGATAGGCGCGAACCCAACATGGATCGAGGCCAAAATTTGGATCGTCCCACGGAAACAATTCTGCGAACATCTTCTCGCGCTTCTCAAGGAGCCCAATTGTTTCCTTAATGTACTCCTGAGAGATTGGCAATGGGCCCCAATGAGCTGCATATAACAAGTCCGGCTTTAGTCTCTGAAGCAATTTCAAGCACCGGATGATACCGGCTTCCTCCCCGTCCTTCCCAACAAAGTTCCGGTTCTGTATACAGACATCTCCGATCGCCCAATTTGCAAAAGAATCGCCGCACATGAAGAGTTGGTATCCGTCATGCTGAATGAGCAAACCCTCGTGATATAGCGTCTGACCTGGGAAATAATAGCCAGTGATTTCGTATCCCTTCCAGTGAAACGTCTCTCCCTCCTCTAGCACGTGATCGACGTGAATACTTTCCGGAAACAAGCACGGCATACTATAAGCCGTTGGGTTCTCTAATATATCGACCATTTCCTTTTGCGCGTAGACTTGTCCGCCAAATTGCTCCAGCACTAAGTTGATGCATGACGTGTGATCGTCATGATAGTGGCTGGGCCATATTCCATCGATTCTATGAATCGCCCCAGACTCCACAAGTTTACTCAGTTCTCCCATGACTGGATTCTGTCCAGCGTCAAAAAGAAAGATTGCCCCATCCTCAGCCTGAATGTAAGACGAGGTTGTACCTTCAATTCGATGCATCCACGATGGAGATGGTACCGGCGGAAGAGACGGAAACAGAGGTACATTGAAAAGAGAAGGAGGATCTTTCCTTTGTGAGACCCGCCACGGACACAACGTAAAGTAGCTGCGCATTACCTCTTTGAGTCTTTCCTGAAACAACGTCAAAGCGTCGTGTGGCTGGCGGATCACCTCGCCGTGTGAAGGAATTACTATTGTTGGGCGTTGTGCGATAACGGCACTGCTGCTCTCCAGAAGCTCCGGAACTGCGCCACCAAAGCCGAAGTAGTCACTTGACAGGCCGGGAAAGCGCTTCTGAAGGCTATAAAACTCCCAAAGTTGGCCCGCGCCGTAAATTAGATCTCCTGTGAAGGCAATGACCTCACCGTCAATCTCTATAAAATAGCTCAAGCTCCCATCTGTGTGTCCGGGCGTTGCCAGAGTACGAATGGAGAGCCCTTCCCAATGCACAATGTCACCACCGCTAAGTTGTTGATGAACATCCACCGACTCGCGCAGTACCATAAGCTCAGGCCTGAAAGTGTACCTGTGATCTAGGATTCTATCGACGTCGAGCCAGAAATCAGTGGCGGAGGTAAACAGACTTGCCTCCGAAGCGGGCACACCAATATTGACACTCTTCAATTGCGATGCACCGCAGCATTGGTCTCGATGATAGTGTGTGAAAAGAACCTGAGTGACGGCACTGACGCCGAGGGCAGTTGCATGTTTCAGAATAGACGCGCCCCCTAAATCGATGAGAAGCGTGTGATTGTTGCTCTGGATCACGCCTACGTTAACCGTATCGTGATACACACTTACGTGCTGCGTCACCCGTTCAAGCCGCGACTCCGTGGGTGCGGCCTGCGGATCATCTATGCGAAATGCTTCGCTCGATAAGTTGAACCCACTACTTCCGACAAGACCGATAAATGCCGAACCTTTTGTAACAAACTCACGCCGCCTCATCTCAGACCCTCCGTCAATTACTGTTTTCGCGTCCGCTATCGAGGCTAGCGACGGCACGGACTTCCGCTCCGTCCCAATCCGGCTTCGCGGGACGACCGAGTCGCTATCTGTATGACTGCGACCGCATCATTCAATTAGCGCCGTCCTTTGGTCTTGATAGACATGACGGCTTGGAACGTGAGGTGCCGTACCGGAGCAACCGTGGAAAAGCAGACGGTTCAGTAGCGACGATTTGTGGAATGCGTATAAGCGCTGCCGCTGTTCACTGTTTTCCACCTTCACCTCAAGTCAGGGAAGCGATTGTTGATGATGTTGCTGGTTAGGTGCATATGTGGCCAATACGAATCAGCGTAGAAAGTCGACGACGGCTACCGCCGCTTCCCCCAGATCTTTCCCGTCAAAGTGGATTGCGAGTCCCAAAACATCGCGGGAATGCGCTGGATAAGTCGGAGCCCTCGCGGTCAGCCGAATAGTTCCTTCGGCATGAGCTGGAATTGTGGTTTTATCAACGCTGCTTGCGCCCCACCCAGTTAATGTGTGAAGACTGGCGAACGCCGATTTGGCAGAAGCGGAATGATTGAAAATCCGCGCCTCTACGGTCACGATCTGTCCCGGCATGACTTTCTGCCTAAACGGATAAGCCCGCACCCAAGACGGATCGAGGCCGAAGTTGGGATCGTCCCAGGCGAATAGCTTGGCATAGAGAGCCCTCCGCTGTTCGAGGAGGGCAGCGGCCTTACTTAGGCTATTCGGAATGAAGGCAACTGGGCCGTGGTGAGCCGCGATCAGCATGTCTGGTTTGAGGCTTAAGAGCAGATCGATGCACTTACGATAGCCGGGCTCCTCAGTACCGAGAAAATTGCGATTGTATGCACAGTAGTCGTCGATTCCAAAATTTGCAAAGGAATCTCCTGACAAAAAAAGACGATCGCCATTGTGCTCAACTAGCAATCCGCCGTGATAAAGCGTTTGGCCGGGAAAATAGAAGGCGGTCATTTTATATCCTTTCCATTCGATTACCTCCCCTTCACTCAGCGGATGGTCGATGAGAATACTCTCAGGGAAAAGGCACGGCATCTCATACGCCGTTGGATTCTCGAGAATATCTTGCATCTCGCGTTGCGCGTAGATTCTGCTTTGATACATTCGCCGAATCTCGTTCACGGAACTGACATGATCATCATGGTAGTGACTGATCCATACCCCGTCGATGCCCTTGATCGTTCCGCCTTGTGCCAGGTCGCTGAGCGCCGCCGCGACTGGGGAATAACCGCAATCGAACAGAAAAATAGATCCGTCATCCGCCTGTATGTACCAGGAGGTCATGAGCAATGGGAAGTCTGGAGAAAGTGGGCGTTCCTGAACCCTTCGAAGCCAGGATGGCATCTTGGGAATGTCGGTGGATGGCAACATCGGAACATCTGCAAACCCAGTGAGCACTTTTTGATCTTTAAAATAGATCCGCCAGGCAGCTAACGTGAGATAGTTCTCCATCGCTTCGTCAATATTCGTGCGCAGCAGAGACACCGAAGCCGCGGGGTTGTCGATCAGGACTCCGTGAGAAGGGATTAGCATCGTAGGGCGTTTAGCAAGCACATCACTAAGGCTTCTCTTTACATCAAGGAGGCCGCCGCCAAAACCCCAGTACCCACCGTGGCCGGCAACTAGATTTCCGCGCATTCCCGGAAACGGTTTCTGCAACTCATAAATGTTGGAGAGCTGTCCAGAGCCGGTGAGCAGATTCCCAGTAAATGCGAGTCGCTGCCCATCAATATCGATGATGTATGAAACGCCGCCATCCGAGAAGCCAGGTGTAGCGATTACTTCAAGTTCTAGTCCTCGCCATTTGAAAACGCTCCCGATGTCAAGCAGTTGATTCGGTTGGACCGATGCGCGCAACACTGACAGATCAGGTCGGAAATCATAGCGGTGGTCGATGAGTCTGTCTGCGCTCTGCCAGAACTCACGCGCCGCAAGAAAGAACTCAGCCTCGGAAACTGGGACAGCGATCTTGATGCCCCGGGCTTTCAGTTCGCCGGCGCTCGCGCAATGCTCCAATCTATGATCGGTGTATAGCGCCCACTCTGGCAGGGGCAAACCAAGTGATTTGAGAGCATCGAGAATCGAACCATCCCCAGAGTTAATCAGAATGCATTTCCCGTCCTGTACGATCACCGAAACATTGACTACATCACGGTGAATGAGAACATGACGACTCGCGACCTTGAATGCACCGGACGTTTTGCGAGCCTGAACACTAGAGATCTCCTCTGGCTGCAAAAGAGAAGGAAGCGCCAAAGTGGGACCTGCAGAGCCCACAAGCTGAATAAATTGTCTTCGATTCATTGGCTCGCCCTGTGCTGCCTTAGATGTTCTATGGCCGGTATGCAGACGATAAGATCTGCATCAGAACGCGGAGGAGATTATGATGTTTCCCGATCACACGTCCGGAGAATCGATGATGTCTTCCCAACGATTGTTCGGAAAGGGTAGCGTGGTCTCCGTGGGCGGCATCGCTCTTTGATCCTTGTCGTATGGCGCAATCCCCGTCGTATTCATATACCAGTACAACAACTTGCGCTCAAGATGATCCTGCAATTCAGCGACGCCGCTCTCACCAAACAGGTTCTTTTCTTCCAGCGGGTCGTTCGCATAGCTGTACAATTCGCACTGTCCCTGCGCACGCAAGATCAGCTTGTTGTCCGCGGTCCGCACCATGGCGCTCCGGGAGACTGTCTGCGGACGCTCCATTTGGAGGATACCCTTCCCCGGATACGGACCGCCGCCCGGATCGGTTTGTGGCAGCTTTCCAAGCCTAGATGGCGCATCGGCTGCCGGCGCGCCGTGAGTCTCGAAGCACTGCGGCTCGTAGACGTTATACCCTCCCTCAGCGAAGGCGGAACGGTTCTTGTCTCCGGGCTTGCCAAGTATCTGCGGACACAAGCTACGCGAAAAGTGTGTATGGTTCGCTGGAACCTCCGCTAAGTCAAGACAAGTCTGCATCACATCGAACAGTTCCACCATCTCAACTGATTGATTGCCTTTCACTCCTCCCGGCACCCTTGCAATGAGTGGCACGTGGGTCAGACAGTCCTCCAGTCCGCTCGGCCACTTCTCAACCAAGCCATAATCACCTGCATAATCTCCGTGATCGGAGAGCACAAAGAGAGCCGTATCCTTATCATGATTCGTGCGCTCCACCGCTTCTAACAGTTCGCCCAGCAACCAGTCCGTGTAGCTTACCTTGCCGTAATACACCGCACGGATCCGTCGAAATGTCTCTTCCGAGACCTTGTCCAACCCATAAGCCTCACGGATTCCAGCAACGTACGACGGTTTATTGGGCAGATTCGTAGATGCCAGGCGCGGCACATCCTTCGGGTTGTACATATCGTAGAAATGCTCAGGAGCCGTATATGGTGGATGTGGCTGCTCCAACGGCAGAAAGATACAAAACGGCCGGTCCGCCTCTTTCCGGTTCAAAACATCGATCGCAGACTGTACCAGCGCATAGTCGTACATAGTGCGCGGATCGCCCGAGGAGGGGTACAGGAATGAGTATGCCCCCGGCGTGAGTCCGTAGGCTGAATAGGCGCTGCCGTAACCTCGCGGGCCGACGCCGCCTTTCCCCGACTCCGACCAGTCGGTCACGCTGTCATAGAATGTCTGTGCCGCGAGCGCATCATTTTTTCCATACCAGAAGACGTCATATCCACCTTGCTTGAGATAACGAAACAGGTTTGGCTCTTCCGGACGCAGAAAATATTGCAGGCTGCGATGCCCTCGCACACTCGTAGGCCATCCCGTTAGCAGGCTGCACCGCGAAGCTCCGCAGACAGGAAACTGTACATGGCAGTTTGCGAAGCGCGTTCCGTCCGCGGCAAGACGGTCGAAATTCGGCGTTTTTGTGAGCGGATTTCCATAGCAGGCAAGACTGTCCGCCCGCAGCTCATCCGGCATAAAGAGGATGATGTTGGGACGTTTTGCCAGTTGCCCCATATCGCTGGTGGGGTGCATACTGTGCGGCTGCTCTAACCCATCAGCGGCTGATTGAAGCGCGCTCGAAGCAAGCGCAGCGCCTGACAATCCCATGAAGGCCCGTCGGTTCATGCCACTCTTTATCGTCACGATGCCACTCCGATCTCTCATTTCGCACGACCCAGTCGGAAATCTAAACTCGGATAGAGAAAACATTCAATCGCCCAGAGACCGGTCACTTGACGCGATCAATATACATGCCACCAAAAGGGGTGTCAATGCTCTGCGGTAGTAGGTGGGCGATCGCAATATTGGAATGCCTTCTGCGTTAACCAAATGACCGCGGCTTACCGCTCGGCGGTGTTTGCTGCGCCCGATTAGCCTCGATCCCGAGAAGGTGTTGCATCTCCTCAAGCGAAACGTTTTTGGTCTCGGGGTAGAAGGATTTCACCACCGCGAATTGAACCGCCATCATGCACGCGAAAAAGGCAAAAGGAAGGGCTGCTGAGGATTTCGCCACCACCGGAAAAGCGGCGGAGATAATTGCGTTCATCACCCAATGGGTACTACTCCCAAGGGACTGCCCCTTGCCGCGCACTCGCGTGGGAAAAACCTCGCTGAGGTAGACCCAAATCACGCTGCCCTGAGAGACGGCAAAGAAGAAAATATAAGCAACAAGCAGCCACAATAGCCATTCGCGGTGGGATTTCATTGCGAATACCGCCCCCACGCCCGCAAGCGCAAACATCGTTCCAATCGATCCGATCAGGAGAAGGGTCTTGCGGCCAAGCCGGTCGATCAATGACATGCCCACCAGCGTGGCGAAAAGATCCATGGTGCCGAATGCCACCGTCTGGAGATTGCTAGAGAGTTGGCTAAATCCGGCACTCGCGAAGATATCGTTGAGGTAATAAGTGATTGCGTTGATGCCGGTTAGCTGATTGAATACTGCGATAGAAACGGCAAGAAAAATCGGAGTGCGATATTTCCATTGGAAGAGCGATTCCTTTGAGTTGAGTGAATCCTCCCGGATTGACTCTCTGATCGTATCCAATTCCAATCGCGCATTCTCCGACCCCATCAACGTGAGCGTGTCCATGGCTTCGGCATTCCGGCCTTTGGCGGCCAGCCAACGCGCGCTGTTCGGAATGCCGACAAGCATGAGCAGCAGGAGCAGCGCTGGAAACATCGCAACTCCGAAATCCCATCGCCACTCTGCCGGGCCGACGTTGGCACGCGCCACTAGGTAGTTCGAAAGATACGCGATCAGAATACCAAGGACAATGTTGATCTGGAACAGGCCGACCAAACGACCGCGCAGTCGGGCAGGGGCAATCTCCGCGATGTAGACCGGTCCCAGCACTGACGATCCGCCGATGCCGATGCCGCCCGCAAAACGCGCAGCGAGCAAGGCTAACCAGTTGGGGGCGAAGGCGCAGCCGATGGCGGACAGCAAATAGAGCAGCGCCATCACGCGCAACATCTCGCGTCCACCATAACGGCTTTCGAGCGGGCCGGCCGTGATCGAGCCTAAGACGGTTCCACACAGAGCGATTGCGACCGTAAAGCCAAGTTCGCGCGGGGAAAGACTAAAGACGCGCACCAATGAAGAAGTGGTTCCAGCAATGACAGCAGTATCAAAGCCGAAGAGTAAGCCACCGAGAGCGCCTACTACTGCCCCCCGCGCTACGTTTCGATTCATACTTGAGTCACCTTCCTCAATCTTCAATTTCGAAGTATTCAACCAATAGGTAGCACTGGATCGTGGCTTCGCTGCAGTCTCGATCCTTCCGGCAGAACCGTGTTTCCTCTATCTCGTAGATTTTGCGCGACAGCCGCTCATACATCTCCTGAACGCGTGGCGTCGTCCGCCGCTCAACCACCTTGCGCAATTGCTCGATCCATGCGGCGTAAATCCCCCGAGAACGCTGCTTGGATTCCCGAAAGGCTTAACGTAGAGCGCGAACAGACCGTGAAAATCATTGTCGATTCGAGTCGCTCTGAGATTGCTCCAGCAGCTTGCAGCGTCCGGATGCGTTCCCTGCTAAGATTCCCCTGCTGCCTGCGGAATTTGTCATAGTACTTCAGGACCGGCGTGTGCCCCTCGTTTCACTGCCGTAGCGATGTCCACACAGCGATCTCCAAACTTGGGCCAGGCCTTGAATCGCTCTGATTTTGAAACCGGTCTCCGATGATTGAAATGAACCTTCCTGCCAGGATTTGCAAGCGGCAACAAACTGTTTCGATGTTGGCGCAGAAACGCAGTGGCTACTGAAGCTGGATGTAATCGCATCCGAGGTCATCCTATTCCAAAAAGCAGAGACTATTCTCCAAATCGCCATGCTCGGAGATTTGTAATCGCTCCTCGATCAGTAAGGGGCGAATAACGGCACCTAACGGGCCTCACTTCGCTCCGGCCTTGACCCGACTCTTACGCTGCTAAAGAAATACCTAACCCGGAAGGCGAAACCAAATAGGTAATTGGGCTATGGGGTATGATTTCATACACTGAAACGGACGGAGAATGAGGTTAGGTCAATGCGAATAGGAATGCGGGAACCCGATAAGCGCTCGTATACGGTCCGAGCTGTAGCGCGTGCGGCCGCCATATTGAAAGCTTTTTCTTCCTCCAGCGAGACGCTTGCGCTGCGAGCTATCGTTGAACGCACCCATCTCGATAAAGGGACCGTCTTTCGTCTGCTTGAAACGCTCGTGGAGAGCGGCTTGGTCAGCCGGGTAGGCAATCAGGGGTATCGGTCTTGCCTGCGCCTAATCCATACCAGGAGATTCAGGATCGGATATGCCTCGCAAAGCAGCCTGCTTCCTTTTACCGGGATCGTATCGGACGGCTTGCGGAGCGCAGCGAGCGCCGCCGACATCGACCTTATGGTTTTGAATAATCAGTTCAGCCCCCGTGTAGCTTTGGAAAACGCACAACGATTTGTCGCGGAGAAAGTCGATTTAGTTATTGACTCCCAAATCAACGTGAATGTAGCTTCACAGATCGGGGCTAAGCTCACCGACGCGGGAATACCGTTTATCGCGGTTGATATTCCTCATCCAGGGGCAGTTTATTTTGGGGCCGACAACTACAAGGCGGGACGGATTGCGGGACGTCATCTAGCCCGGTGGGCTCTCAAGAATTGGAACGGTCGGGCCGAGCAGATTATTTATCTGGGAGTTGACGCCGCGGGCCCTCTTCTAAATAGCCGACTAACGGGAATTTGCGACGGATTGAATGAGTACATGCCCGAGAGCAGCAGAAAGATCCCCACTTGTCATTACGACACTAAAGGCGGCCAATTCGACGCGACCCTCGATGTCGTTAGAAAGCATCTCAGGCGCCGCAAAGTTAAGCGATCTCTGGTGGGAGCTGTCAACGATTCCACTGCACTCGCAGCTCTGCAGGCTTTTCGCGAGATGGGCCTTGAACAGGAGGCCGCTATCGTGGGCCAGGACGCGAGCATTGAAGCGCGCCAGGAACTGAGAAGACCATCTACCAGGCTGATAGGAACGGTTGCCTATTTCCCGGAAAACTACGGAGCGCGTCTGATCAAGCTCGCCCTGGAGATTCTCGAGAAGAAACCTGTGCCCCCCGCCGTCTTTACCCAGCATGAGCTTGTAACATCGGGAAACCTTGACAAGGTCTATCCGAACGACGGGTGGATGCTTGGAACTTCGAGACATTGAAGGTTTCAATCGTATGGGCGCGGAGAGGTTTCGTTTCATGGTGCAAAACTTTTCGGACACCTCTGTTTCCTGTAGGGGTTCGGCGCCGCCGGCCATACAATTCCCGTTACATGCTGGGTCGTGAGCTCCATTACAGGGCAACCAGCGAAAAAGGGTAACCACGTGAAGAGATCGGAGATTAACCAGTACATCGCCGAAGCGCGCTCGTTTTTTGCGGAGAACCGTTTTGTTTTGCCTCCCTATGCCGATTGGACGCTGGACGAGTGGCGACAACGCGGGTCTGAAGCCAATGAGATTCACGCCGGTCGCCTGGGATGGGATGTTACTGACTTCAATTGCGGGCGCTTTGAGTCTTTGGGACTTACGCTCTTCACTCTTCGCAATGGATCGCCGGCCGCCGGTAAAGCCTCGAAAGTCTATGCCGAAAAGATCATGTTCGTAAGGCAGAATCAAGTGACGCCTTTTCACTTCCACGTGCACAAGACTGAGGACATCATTAATCGCGGCGACAAAGGAAACGGTCGCCTGGCAGTTCAACTCTACAATTCAATCGAAGACGGAGGTTTTGCTGAGACACCAGTCACCGTGAGTTGTGACGGAGTTCGACGCGAAATTGAAGCTGGCGGCACTCTCATCTTAGGGCCAGGCGAATCTATTACGTTGACTCCATATCTTTACCACACATTCTATGCGGTTGGCGGTCATGGCCTCATTGGCGAAGTTTCGTCGGTAAATGACGACGATACCGACAACCATTTCAAGGAACCGCTTCCCAGATATCCAAAGATTTTGGAGGATGAGCCGGCGGCTCGTTTTCTTTGCACCGAGTATCCGGTGTGCCTCACAAAAATTCCATCTGCATCAAAAGCAGCGAATCTTAACGGTTAAGCTGTTCTGCTTAGCACAGAATTTGAGAGCTGTGCCTCGCCAAAATTAAATCGGGGCGCAAAATCTGGTTGTGCCTCGCCAAAATGCAATCTGCCTTCATTTTCAATGCTTTCCGGCCAAGCATGATGCGTTGGAACCAGCTCGCTTCTAACAGTTAAGACTTCGCGAAATATCGGTAGGATGGAGTTTTGGCGAGGCACACCTCCATTTCGAGGTATATATTCTCGTCATCGTGGGCCTCCGTGTAGAGATGAAAGCCCTCGTGCGATACATCGTCGAATGCGCATCGGATTGAAGATTTTGTGCTCACTTCATCATCTCCTGGCTGACTTGCACTTATGCTAGAAGTAGCATACTATGAGTTTGGATGGAAGCGACGGCCAAACCCGTACCGAAGCCGTTGGTCTGGGTCGCGGATTCTCTGGAGACGGTACGAAGTTTCCCGGCGGAAGTTAAAGACGAGGTTGGCGTCGCATTGCTTCATGCACAGTTTGGCGGCAAGCACGAAAAGGCTAAACCACTGCGGAACTTTGGCTCGGGCGTGCTGGAGGTCGTATCAGATCACCGGGGCGACACCTTTCGCGCTGTATATACGGTAAGGCTGGCGGGCCGCGTGTATGTTCTCCATGCTTTTCAAAAGAAGTCGAAGAGCGGCATTGCGACGCCGAAGGCAGAAATCGACTTGATGAAACAGCGACTAAAACGTGCGATTGAACTGCATACGATCTGGGAGAAGCAACAACATGGCTAAACGCGATTATGTAGAAAGCAGCGGGAATGTCTTCGCCGACCTGGGACTGCCCAACGCGGAGGAGATGCTTGCGAAAGCCGAGTTGGCAATTAAGATTTCGGAGATTCTTCGCCAGCGCCGGCTGACGCAGGTGCAAGCGGCCGCAATGCTGGGTGTGGATCAGCCGAAAATCTCAGCTCTGATCCGCGGACGTCTGACTGGATTCTCCATTGAGCGGCTGCTGCGTTTTCTGCTGCTCCTTGGAACCGATGTATCGATCACCATTAGGCCTCGCGGACAGCTGCGCTCAAAGCCGCGTGCGAAAACCATAAAGCGCAATGGAGAATTTCAGCATAAGGGTATTTTGACTGTAGTCGATTTTGTAGCTGTCAAAGCACCCAGAAACCACAAAGATCAACAAGGATATGCAGGCATACGGTAAACATTTCAATCAAAAACACTTATTGTCACTAAATTTCAACAAGTTTCCATAAACGATAGAATCTGCTTTGGGAGCAGAGGGTCGGGGGTTCGAATCCCTCCGCCCCGACCATTATTTATCAGCACTTTGCGAGCATCTCAGTCAACCAATG
>Ga0182024_10007756_pt1 | contig 23047 bp, 23 predicted proteins | sample P32metaG_FD_120480 | JGI IMG/M metagenome (GOLD analysis project Ga0182024, IMG submission 120480) | Permafrost microbial communities from Stordalen Mire, Sweden - P3-2 metaG (Illumina Assembly) | ecosystem: Environmental > Terrestrial > Soil > Wetlands > Permafrost | place: Sweden: Stordalen... | reverse complement strand
AGATCGGTCGGGCGGATCGCCTCGTGCGCTTCCTGCGCGTTCTTGGCCGGGCTCTTATAGACCCGCGGCTCGCCCGGCACATAGCGCTGGCCGAACTCGCCGCCGATCAGCAGGCGCGCCGCGGCGATCGCCTCCGCGGCGATCGCGACGCCATCGGTGCGCATATAGGTAATGAGGCCGACCGTATCGCCGTCGAGGTCGATGCCCTCGTAAAGCCGCTGCGCGACCCGCATCGTCCGGCTCGCGCCGAAGCCGAGCTTGCGCGAGGCTTCCTGCTGCAGGGTCGAGGTGGTGAACGGCGGAAACGGGTGGCGCCGCACCTCGCGATGCTCGACCGAGGCGACGCTGAAGGTGCCGGCGGCGAGGATCGCCGCGGCGGCGGCGCGGGCCTTCGCCTCGCTGTCGAGGTCGAAGCGGTCGAGCTTCTTGCCGTCGAGGTGCGACAGGCGCGCGGTAAAACGCTCGCCGGCCTCGGTCTGGAACTCGACCTCGATGGTCCAGTATTCGCGCGCGCGGAACGCCTCGATCTCGGCTTCGCGCTCGCAGACGAGGCGCAGCGCGACCGATTGCACGCGGCCGGCCGAACGGCTGCCCGGCAATTTGCGCCACAGCACCGGCGACAACGTGAACCCGACGAGGTAATCGAGCGCGCGGCGGGCGAGATAGGCCTCGACCAGCTCGCCGTCGATCTCGCGCGGGTGGCGGAACGCCTCGAGGACGGCGGTGCGAGTCACCTCGTTGAACACGACGCGCTTCACGTCGACGTCCTTCAGGGCGCGGCGCGCCTTCAGCACTTCCTTCACATGCCACGAGATCGCCTCGCCCTCGCGGTCGGGGTCGGTGGCGAGGAACAGCTTGTCGGCGCCCTTCACCGCCTCGGCGATTTCCCTGATGTGCTTCTCGGACCTTCCGTCGACCTCCCACGACATCGCGAAATCTTCATCGGGAAGGACCGATCCGTCCTTTGCCGGCAGGTCGCGGATATGGCCGTAGCTGGCGATGACCTTGTAGTCGCGCCCGAGATATTTGTTGATGGTTTTCGCCTTGGCAGGCGATTCGACGACAACGATGTTCATGAAGACATTCAAAAAAGACCAGCGCTAAGGGTGCGTCAGCGGAGCGAAACCAGATTGCCGGGATGACGCTCGACGCGGCCGGCGAGTTCCAGCTCAAGTAAGAGCGTGGCGACCGCCGCGGCTGACAATTGGCATTGGCGCACCAGTTCGTCAACCGCGACCGGGGTCGGGCTGAGTTTTTCGACGATCAGATCGAGTGCGGCGTCTTCGCTGACCACGGGGCCTGCCGCGGGCATCGCCGCCCGCGGCCCAAGCGCCAGGCGCGGCCGTGCCGGCGCGATTTCGGGCGCCGGGGGGCGGCCCTGCAGCAAGGGGCCGAGTTGAGCCAGGATGTCGGCGGCGGTTTCGGTCAAGGTCGCCCCGTTGCGCAAGAGGTCATTGGCGCCGCGGCTGCGCGGATCGAGCGGCGAACCCGGCACCGCGAAAACCTCGCGGCCCTGCTCCAGCGCATAACGCGCTGTGATCAGCGACCCCGACTTCGCCGCCGCCTCGACCACCACGATGCCGAGCGCCAACCCCGAGATGATGCGGTTGCGGCGCGGGAAATGGCGGGCCTGCGGCTCGGTGCCGAGCGGCATTTCGGCGAGGATCGCGCCGTCCCGCGCGAGCGCCTCGTGCAGCGCGCGGTTCTCTTCCGGGTAGACGATGTCGACGCCGCCGGCGACGACCGCGACCGAGCCTTTTTCCAGGGCCCCCAAATGCGCCGCCGCGTCGATCCCGCGGGCCAGCTCGGAAACGACGACAATTCCGGACTCGCCCAGCTCGGCGGCAAGGTCGCGGGCGAAGCGGCGGCCATTGGCCGAGGCGTTGCGCGCACCGACCACCGCGACCATCGGGGCGAGGATCAGATCGGCACGGCCGAGCACGGTCAACACCGGCGGCGCATCCTCGACCGCGGCGAGGGCGCTCGGGTAGAGCGGCTCGCCCCAGCACACCAGGCGGCCGCCAAGGCGTTCGATCGCCGCCAGTTCCGCCGCGGCGTCGTGGCGGCTCATCGCGACCGCCGGCCGCGCCTCCTTGCGACCGGAGAGGCGCGGCAGCGCGTCGAGCGCGGCAGCGGCCGAGCCGAAACGGCGCAGGAGGGCATAGAAGGTGACCGGCCCGACGCCCTCGCTCCGGCTCAAGCGCAGCCAGTCGAGGCGTTCCTGCGGTTCGAGGTCGCGTGCGGATGTCTTTGCTTCCAGGGGCTCTCTCAGCCTTCTCCAAAGGAGATCCGGCTCTCGGTGCCGGCCAAGAGCCGCCGGATATTGTCATGGTGGCGCAGGATGACGAGGAGTGCGATCAGGGCGATCAGCCCGGCGCGCGCCGGGCTGACAAAGAGCGCGGCGAGGGCTGCGCTCGCCACCGCCGCGACCAGCGCGGCGAACGAGGAATAGCGGAAGACGGCCGCCGCCCCGAGCCACAGCAGGGCGGCGCCGAGCGCCACCGGCCAGGCCAGGACGAGCAGGACGCCAAGCGCCGTCGCCACCCCCTTGCCGCCGCGAAACCCCAGCCACACCGGGAACATATGGCCGATGACGACCGCGGCTCCGCCAGCGAGCGCCGCCTCCTCGCTCCACGCGCTGCCGATCAGCGCGGCGGCTGCGCCTTTCAACACGTCGAAGGCGAGCGTCAATGCGGCGAGAGCTTTATTGCCGGTACGCAAGACATTGGTCGCACCGATACTGCCGGAGCCGATCCGGCGGATGTCCCCCAGCCCGGCGAGCCGGGTCAAAAGGAGGCCGAACGGGATCGAGCCGAGGAGATAGCCGATCGCAGCGGCGGCGAGGATCGCCATCATCAACTGTCATCCCGTGGGCCTTCAGCCCACGGACTTGATCCGTGGGCTGAAGGCCTACGGGATGACAATGAATGTGGCGGATGGGCAGCCATCACGCTCACTCCTGCCGCAGAAAGATCGTGCGGCCGTCGACGATGGTGCGTTCGACCCGGCCTTGCACCGGGCGGCCGTCGAACGGCGCGTTTTTCGATTTGGAGCGGAACGCGTCGGTCTTGATGCGCCACGCCGCGTCAAGGTCGAAGATGACCAGATCGGCCGACGCACCCGGCCTCAAGCGGCCGACCGCGAACCCCAGAATGCGCGCCGGGTTGACCGTCAGATGCCGCAGCACTTCGAGGAGATCCAGGTGGCGGTTGTGATAGAGCTCGAGCGACAATGGCAGCAGCGTCTCGAGCCCGACGATCCCATAGCTCGCCGAGCTGAACGGCAGGCGTTTGGAATCCTGGTCCCACGGCGCGTGGTCGCTGGCGATCGCGTCAATCGTGCCGTCGCGCAAGCCCTCGACCACGGCGCGGCGGTCGCTTTCGCTGCGTAAGGGCGGCGACAGCTTGGCAAAGGTCCGGTAATCGCCGATCGCGGTCTCGTTCAGCGCGAAATAGGGGGGAGCGGTGTCGGAGGTCACCGGCAACCCGGCCGTCTTGGCACGACGGATCGCCTCGATTGCGGCCGCGGTCGAGACATGGGCGACGTGATAGCGCGCGCCGGTCAATTCGACGAGGCGCAGATCGCGCTCGACCATGATTACCTCGGCCATCGGCGTGATCGCCGGCAGGCCGAGCCGTGTGGCGATTTCGCCTTCGGTGACTTCGCCCGCGCCAGCCAGGCTCGGTTCTTCGGGATGCTGGATGACCAGCTGATCGAAGCTGCGGGCATAGGCCAGCACCCGCCGCATGACCAGCGCATCGGCGATCGCCTTGACGCCGTCGGTGAAGCCGACCGCGCCATTGGCCGCCAAGAGGCCGATCTCGGTCAGCTCGCGCCCGAGGAGCCCCTTGGTCGCGGCGGCATAGGTGTGGATTTTGGCGAGCTTCACCTCGCGGGCGCGCCGCGCGAGGAACTCGACGACGGGGACGTCATCGACCGGCGGCTCGGTGTTGGGCAGCGCCACCATCGTCGTGACCCCGCCGGCCGCGGCCGCCTGCCCGCCGCTCTCGATCGACTCCATATGCTCGGCGCCGGGCTCGCGCAACTGCACGCGCATGTCAACGAGGCCCGGCGCCAGGCACAGCCCAGCGAGATCGACGATCTCGATATCGTCGCCGACGCCGTCCCCGAGCGTTCCGCCAACCGTCGCGATCCGGTCGCCCTCGACCAACAGATCGCCCGGTGCGTCGAGCCCGCTCTCGGGATCGATGAGGCGGGCGTTGCGGTAGAGGCGGCGCGCCGCGGTCACTCAGGCACCCCTGGGGAGAAAACGTGGCGCCGCCAGCCCCCACCCGCCCGCTTCGCGGTCTTCCCTCCCCCGCATGCGGGGGAGGATTAGGGTGGGGGCTGGCGGCGGCAGGAAAATGGTTGCGGGTACCGTCATTGGATCGGGGGATTGTTGCCGAATTCGCCGGTCAGGATTTCGAGGCAGGCCATGCGGACCGCGACCCCCATCTCGACCTGCTGGCGAATGAGGCTCCGATCGATGTCGTCGGCGACCTCGCTGCCGATCTCGACGCCGCGGTTCATGGGCCCCGGATGCATGATCAACGCGTCGGGTTTGGCCAGCTTGAGCTTGTCGTAATCGAGCCCAAAGAAATGGAAGTATTCGCGGGTTGATGGGATGAACGAGCCGTGCATCCGCTCGATCTGCAGCCGCAGCATCATGATGATGTCGACATCCCGGAGACCGGCGGCCATGTCGTGGAACACCTCGACCCCGAGGCGCTCGATCTCGGCCGGCAGCAAGGTGCGCGGCGCCACCACCCGGACCCGCGCGCCCATCACATTCAAGAGCGCGATGTTGGAGCGGGCGACCCGGCTGTGTAAGACATCGCCGCAGATCGCCACGGCGAGGCCGCCGAGCCGGCCCTTCCTACGGCGGATCGTCAGTGCGTCGAGCAAGGCCTGGGTCGGGTGCTCATGGCCGCCATCGCCGGCGTTGATGACCGCGCAGTCGACCTTTTCCGAGAGGAGCTGCACCGCGCCCGATTCGGGATGGCGCACGACCAGCACATCTGGGTGCATCGCGTTCAGGGTCATCGCCGTGTCGATCAACGTCTCGCCCTTGCGCATCGAGCTGGCCTGGACCGCCATGTTGATGACGTCGGCGCCGAGCCGCTTGCCGGCGACCTCGAAGGAGGTGCGGGTGCGGGTCGAGTTCTCGAAAAAGCAGTTGATCAACGTGCGGCCGCGCAGCCGCGCGGTTTTCTTGTCGGCCTGGCGGCTCAGCTCGACATAGGTGTCGGCGAGATCGAGGATGTGCTCGATGTCCTCGCGGCTCAGCCCGTCGATGCCAAGCAGATGCCGGTGCGCGAACCCATATTCCTGCATAAGCCGGGGACTATAGGGACGCGCTGCAGGGGCAGCAAGGGCAGGCCGGGCCCGTGCCGCGACTCAAACCGCCTCCACCGGCTTCACCTCCTTGAGGCGCGGCAGGACCTCCTTCGAAAAGAGGCGGATGCCTTTCTCCGATTCGGGGTGGGTCATGAAGCCGGAGCGGCCGACCAGGCTCAAATGGCCGAAGCCGCCGACCTTGTCGTAGAACTCCATGATCTGGCGATAGACGCTGTCGGGGTTGCCGACAAAGAGGATGCCCATCGCCATCGCTTCTTCGGCATTGAGTGACATGAGGCGTCGCGCGTTCTGCTGGGCCGAGGGGGCGACGCCCTTCTCGGCGTTCGTCAGGTTCGGCCCGCCGCCGCCATTAGGTCCCTTTGGCGGCCGAGGCTTATCGCGCCAGACCTGCGGCGCGGCCTCGGGCGGTGCGGTGCCCGGCATGAAGCGCGAATGCTGCGGCGCCGATTTGAGGCTGGTGTTGAGAAACCACAGGAGCTTCTCGCCGATCCGGCGGCCCTCCTCCTCGGTGTCGCCGACATAGACAAAGGCGGCATAGGCGAAATTGTCGGTGGTGACCCGCGGCAGCCCGGCCTCGGCGCGCGCCTGGCGGTGGGCGGCGTAGGCGCGGCGGGTGCCGTCGACCCCGCGCAGCACCAGAACGTGGGTCATGCCGCGCCGTCCGACCTCGGCGGAGCTCTTGGGATCGCCGGTCGCCGACCACATCCGCGGGTGCGGCTGCTGGTAGGGCCGCGGCCAGATGTTGACGTGGCGGTGGGTGAAATGCTTGCCCTCCCAGCTGAACGGCCCGTCATGCGAGGAGAGGGCCTTCTTGATCAGGTCGATCGCTTCCCAATAGCGCTCCTCGTTCCTGACCGGGTTGGCGTTGGCCGAGGGCATCTCGGTGCCGCCCGATTTGACAAAGCCGATCTCGAGCCGGCCGCGCGAAATAACGTCGGCGGTGGCATATTCCTCGGCGACCCGCACCGGGTCCTCGCGCAAGGACACCAGCGTCCCGAGCGAGAGGATGCGCACCTTCCGGGTCTGGCGCGCCAGGATCCCGACCAGCATCGGGTTAGCGCCCAACAAGGAATTGATCCCGGCATGGTGCTCGATCGCCAAGACGTTGAGGCCGAGATCGTCGCACAACAGGAACTCGTCGATGACCTCCTCGAAGAGATCGGCGGCGATCTTCGGGTCGCAATAGCGGTTGGGTAGGCTTCCGCGCACCGACTGGGCGGCGTCGAGCACCTCACGCGGGACGAACGGATAGGGGATCTCGCACTGCCACCACGCATCCATCGCCGTGCCTCTCTCCGTTGTCGGCAGGTCTCCCGGATTATCGCAACGGCGATCGAGTGAAGACAGGCTTATTCCGCCAGCCGCCAGCGCAATGTCTCGCCGGCGCGGAACGGGGCGACGGCATTGTCGCGTTCGCCGATCCGCTCCGGCACGGTCCACGGCGCGCGGCGCAGGGTCAGCCGGCCCTCGTTGACCGGCAGCCGATAGAAGGCCGGCCCGTTGAGCGAGGCGAAGGCTTCGAGGCGGTCGAGCGCGCCCTCCTCATCGAACACCTCGGCATAGAGTTCGAGCGCGGCCGGTGCGCTGAAGATGCCGGCGCAGCCGCAGGCGGTCTCCTTCGTCGGGATCGCATGCGGGGCGCTGTCGGTGCCGAGAAAGAAGGCCGGGTTCCCGGAGGTTGCGGCGCGGCGCAGGGCGCGGCGATGCTTTTCGCGCTTGGCGATCGGCAGGCAATAGAGATGCGGCCGGATGCCGCCGACGAACAGCGCGTTGCGGTTGATGATCAGGTGATGCGCGGTGATCGTCGCCGCCAGATTGGCGCCCCCGCGGGTCAAGCCCGCGGGCTGAAGGCCTACCGCGGCGACATAGGCGACCGCTTCCGCGGTCGTGACATGTTCGAGGACGATGCGCAGCTCGGGGAGCCGTCGGCGCAGCGGGTCGAGTGCGCGCTCGATGAACACCGCCTCGCGGTCGAAGATGTCGATTTCGGGGTCGGTCGCCTCGCCATGGATCAACAGCGGCATGCCGAGCGTCGCCATGCGTTCGAGCACCGGCATGACGCGGTCGATGTCGGTGACGCCGTGCGCTGAATGGGTCGTCGCATGCGCCGGGTAGAGCTTGACGGCGGTGAAGACGCCCTCGGCGTGGCCATGCGCGACCTCTGCCGGGTCGGTCGTGTCGGTCAGATAACAGGTCATCAGCGGGGTGAAGTCAGCCCCGCCCGGCAAGGCGGCGGCGATGCGCTGGCGATAGGCGCGCGCCGCCGCCATGGTCGTTACCGGCGGCACCAAATTCGGCATGACGATGGCGCGGGCGAACTGGCGCGCGGTGCACGGCAGCACCGCCCGCAGCATCGCACCGTCGCGGAAATGGACGTGCCAATCATCGGGCCGGCGCAGGCTGATCATGTCGATCATGGCAGTGTAAGAGGGTTGCACGATACCCATATCACGACAAAGCGCGGCAAGGAGCCGCCATCGGGTAGTGTCTCAGTTTAATGAACAGCCCTTGACGCGGATGTCGCGCCGCCTACCTCCGTCGTATAGGCTATGTAGCAGGCGATAGGAGTCGACCGATGCACGTTCGAGAATCGCTACCCTCATTGGGGCGGGTGAAGGATGAGACGGCCAAGCTGGTAGTTATCGCGGAAGCGATGGGCATTGGCTCCGCCCCGTTCGTCAACGTTATGCGAGAGCAGGTCCGGCAGTTAGACGCACACATGGCGTCTATCTCCCTCGCCAGCTAGATCAAGAATGCCACGCGGGCTATGGTCGATGGAGGACCTGGTTGCCCTGATCGATGAGCGGGCCGAGCGCCGCGCAAATAAGCTGGCTGATCGGCTCGTCGGCTGACAAGACGCTGAATTGACACGTAACTTTCAATGCCCATTCACGGAGGCTGCATGCTCCGAAGAGGACTGCACCGTAAACCACTGTTGCAAGCGGGAACGGGAGAGCAAGGCCGATTTGCGCCGCAACGAAGAAAGAGAACGCCTCGAATGGACGCTTGCTAAGGGATCGACGAGAGGCGGCGCTACGCGTGCTTTTTGAATTGGCCGCCGCACAGAACCAGCCCGTCCCACGCGGACGGACCAGAGAGGACTGCATCGATAAAATTCTCGCCTCAACGGGGCAAGTTGAGGGGGTGAAGCGCCACTTGGCTGCTATATCGGCAGAACGTGCCGGGAAGGCCACACGTCCGACGCGTCGCCGCCGCCGGCCACCTGCCGAGGCTATTGATCTTGACCTTGACCTTTGATCTGCCTGCCACCTGTTACATTCAAACTGAGACACTACCCGCCATCGTCGCGCGCCGGGCAGATCGGAAGGGTGCATGATACTGCACGCTTCGCGAGGCAAAACGCGCCGTGCTGCGCAGCTCGTTTGCAACCGACGCGTGAATTCGACCTGATCTCGACCTGATGTATCAGGTGAGGCCATCTGATCGCTCAACCAGTCGTTGCAGCGCAGCAGCGCGCAGACCCGAGGCCGTTATTGATATGATGGAGCGGCCGGCGGCGGCTTGCTATCGTCGCCGCCGGCAACGGGTGGAGGATCGGCATGACCGGGTGCATCGTCGGGTGGGCGCATACGAAATTCGGCAAGCATGACGGGCGCGACGTCGAATCCTTGATCGTCGAGGTGACGGAGGGCGCGCTCGCCGATGCCGGAATTGCCGCGGCCGATATCGATTCGGTCTATCTCGGCACGATGAACGGCGGGTTCGTGAAGCAGGAGTTTCCGGCGTCGCTCGTGTTCCAGGCCGACCCGGCGTTTCGCTTCAAGCCGGCGACAAGGGTCGAGAACGCCTGCGCCACGGGTTCGGCGGCGATCCATATGGGGCTCAATACGATCGCCGCCGGGAAGGCGCGTCTCGTCCTCGTCGTCGGCGTCGAGAAGATGACCGAGGTCGGGGGCGCCGAGGTCAACGACCTCTTGCTGCGCGCCTCATACCGCAAGGAGGAGGACCAGATCGAGGGCGGGTTTGCCGGGATTTTCGGCCAGATCGCCCAGAAATATTTCCAGCGCTATGGCGACCAGTCGGACGCGCTGGCGCGGATCGCGGCAAAGAACCACAAGAACGGCGTCGCCAACCCGCTGGCGCAGATGCGCCGCGACCTCGGCTATGAATTCTGCCGTACGGTCTCCGAGAAGAACCCGATCGTCGCCGGACCGTTGAAACGCACCGATTGCTCGCTGGTGTCGGACGGGGCGGCGGCGGTGGTGCTGGCCGACACGGCGACCGCGCTGTCGCTGAAGAAGGCGGTGGTGTTCCGCGCCGCCGAGCAGGTCAACGATTTCCTGCCGATGAGCCGGCGCGACATCCTCAATTTCGACGGCCCGGCGCTGGCCTGGAAAAAGGCACTGGCCGCCGCCCGTCTCGGCCTCGACGACCTCGATCTCGTCGAGACCCATGACTGCTTCACGATCGCCGAGTTGATCGAGTACGAGGCGATGGGCCTTGCGGCGAAAGGCGAGGGGGCGCGCGCCATCCTCGAAGGCTGGACGGAAAAGGACGGCAGGTTGCCGGTCAATCCCTCGGGCGGCCTCAAATCGAAGGGCCATCCGGTCGGCGCGACCGGCGTCTCGATGCATGTGCTGGCATCGATGCAGGTCACCGGCCAGGCTGGCGACATGCAGATCCCGGGCGCCGCGCTTGCCGGCATTCTCAACATGGGCGGTGCGGCGGTCGCCAATTTCGTCAGCATTCTCGAACCATTGCGCGCCTGATCGGTCTCGTTCGACGAGCGGCCCGCCGTCCCGGCGCGGGCGCTGTGGGGTGGGGGATATGCCGGACATCGCCATCGCCCGGCGGACACTGCTGGCGCTGGCCGCCGTTATTGCATCGGGCATCTGGCCGATCCGCCCGGCCGGTGCCCAGCTGCCGGTTAAAGCCAGGCCGCAGCGCCCCCGGACGCATCCCCGAATCGTGGCGCTCGATCCCGGCCATGGCGGGGTCGATCCCGGGGCCATCAGCCCGCACGGGATCTACGAAAAGAACCTGACCCTCTCGACCGCAAGCGAGCTGGCGCATCAGCTCGACTCGACCGGCCGCTATCTGACCGTGCTGACCCGGCGCGGCGATCGCTTCGTGTCGCTCCGCGCGCGGGTCGCGCGGGCGCGGGCGAACCGGGCCGAGTTATTTCTGTCGATCCATGCCGATGCGCTGCCCGACCGCGCGATGCGCGGGCTGTCGGTCTACACCTTGTCGAACGAGGCCTCCGACCGCGATACCGCGGCCCTCGCCATGCGCGAGAACATGGACGATTTCGTCGGCGGGGTTCACCTGAGGCGGCAGCCGCGCGAGATCGGCGCGATCCTCCTCGACCTGGCGCGGCGGCAGACCAACAACCGGTCGCTGACCCTGGCGCGGATGATTGTCGAGGAGCTTGGCCGCGCCGTGCCGCTGCTCGAGACGCCGCATCGCGCCGCCGGATTTGCCGTGCTGACCGCACCCGATATGCCCTCCGTGTTGGTCGAGCTGGGCTGCCTATCCAATCCCGAGGACGAGCGATTGCTGCGGCAACGCGCCCATCAGCAGCGCCTCGCACACGGGCTGGCCCATGCCATCGACGATTATTTTGCTGTCGCACCCGCTTCCTGAAGGCAACCGCTTCCTGAAAACTGTCGTTGCGAGGAGCGCAGCGACGACGCAATCTCGGGCGGCGCAAAGCGCCGACCCGTGGGCTCGCAATGACGCTGGAATGGGAGACCTTAGCATGAGACTGGTTGAAGAGAAGCGGGAGCGCGGCGCCGCTGATGCCGCGGAATGGCAGGCGCGGGTCGACCTCGCAGCGGCGCATCGCCTCGCCGTCGGCCACGGCTTCAGCGAGGGCATCTTCAACCATTTTACCCTGGCCGTGCCGGGCAAGGACGATCGCTATTACCAGATCCCGTTCGGTCTGCACTGGTCCGAGGTGACGGCGAGCGTCTTGATGGAGGTCGGCTATGACGGTGCGGTGCTGAGCGGGGAGGGCGAGGTCGAGCGCTCGGCCTTCTGCATCCACGCGCCGATCCATCGCCTCGTTCCGCAACACGCCTGCGTGCTGCACACCCACATGCCGTTTGCGGGCGCGCTTGCCCGTCTCGCCGAGCCACGGCTTCTTGCCATCGGCCAGACCGAGATCGGGTTTCTCGACACCATCGCCTATGACGACGAATACGCCGGCATCGCGTTCGATCCGGCCGAAGGCGAGCGACTGGCGCGGGTGCTGGGCCCGGAATGCTCGGTGCTGGTGATGGCTAATCACGGCGTCATTGCGTGCGGCGCGACGGTCGCTGAGGCATATGATCGCCTCTACTATTTCGAGCGCGCCTGTCAGGTGCAGCTCTATGCGATGTGGACCGGGCGCCCCCTCAAGGAAGTGCCGCCGCATATCGTGGCGCGCACCTTGCGGCAATCCGCATCGTCGCCGGTCTATGGCGGGAAGCCCGCCTGCGAGCACCATTTCGCCGCGCTGAAGCGGCTGCTCGACAAGAGCGAGCCGGATTACGCCGACTGACCGCGCTCATTGTTGGGAGCCAAGATGACAGGGCTGCGCGATGCGCTCGATCCGCGGCGGGGCTGAAGAGGGCAAGACGCCGGGAGTGCGCCGGCACCTCACCGGTGTTATATCCTTTGACATGAGCAAGCCTGGGCAGGCAGCGAACCCGCTTGGCGGCAGGAAGGTGGCGAGATGACCAATCCGCTGAGGACGCTTCAGGAATATGGGCAATCGGTGTGGCTCGACTTCGTCAGTCGCGAGCTGTTGAAGAGCGGCGAGCTCGGGCGGCTGATCGCCGAGGACGGGCTCAGAGGCGTCACCTCGAACCCGTCGATCTTCGAGAAGGCGATCGGGCATGGCGACGATTATGACGAGCTGATCGCCGCCGCCGAGGCGGCGGGCGATCTCGATCCGGGCGCCCTCTTCGAGGGTCTGGCGATCCACGACATCCAGGAGGGCGCCGACGCGCTGAATGTCGTCTATGAGCAGACCCAGGGGCGCGACGGCTACATCTCGATCGAGGTCTCGCCCTATCTGGCGATGCAGACCCACGAGACGATCGAGGAGGCGCGGCGGCTTTGGCATAACGTCGGGCGCCGCAATCTGATGGTGAAAGTTCCCGCCACCGGGCCCGGGCTGCCGGCGATCCGCACGCTGATCGGCGAGGGCATCAACGTCAACATCACCCTCCTGTTCTCGCAGACGGTCTATGCCGCGGTCGCCGACGCCTACATCTCCGGCCTCGAGGACCTCGTCGCCAAGGGCGGCGACCCGCACAAGGTGGCGAGCGTCGCGAGCTTCTTTGTCAGCCGCATCGATACGTTGGTCGACGAGGCGCTCGACAAGCGGATCGCCGCCGTCCTCGACCCCGCCGAGAAACAGCGGCTCGCCGCGCTCAAGGGCAAGGTGGCGATCGCCAATGCCAAGCTCGCCTATCGGCTCTATCAGCAGCTCTTCAGCGACGAGCGCTGGCAGCGTCTGGCGCAATCGGGCGCGCAGACGCAACGTTTGTTGTGGGCCAGCACCGGAACCAAGAACAAGGCGTACAGCGACGTCCTCTATGTCGAGGAGCTGATAGGGCAGAACACCGTCAACACGATCCCGCCGGCGACGATGGACGCTTTTCGCGACCACGGCCGGGTGCGCGCGAGCCTTGACGAGGATGTTGCCGGTGCTGAGGCGGCCATGAAGGCGCTGCCCGGCGCCGGTGTCTCGATCGACGCGATCACCGCGCGGCTGGTCGAGGACGGGGTGCGCCTGTTCGCCGACGCCGCTGACCAGCTTTACGCGGCGGTCCAGAAAAAGCGCCGTACGATCCTCGGCAGCAAGCTTAACGCGATGAGCTATAAGCTGCCGAAGGATCTGGAGGAGGCGGTCCAGGTGGCGCTCGAAGAATGGCGAAGCGGGGGCAAAGTGAGGCGCCTGTGGGCGGGCGAGGCGGCGCTGTGGACCGAGACCGATGAGGGCCGATGGCTCGGCTGGCTCACGATCGTCGATGAGCAGCTGAAGGCGGCGGGCCATCTGGAGGGGTTCGCGGCCGAGGTCAAGGGCGCCGGGTTTACCGACGTCCTGTTGCTCGGCATGGGCGGATCGAGCCTTGGCGCCGAAGTGCTGGCGCACAGCTTCGGCAGCCGGCCTGGCTTTCCGCGATTGCAAATCGTCGATTCGACGGACCCGGCGCAGATCCGCCGGATCGAAAGCTCGATCGACCTGAGGCGGACGCTGTTCATCCAGTCGAGCAAATCAGGGAGCACGCTCGAACCCAACATCTTCAAGCAATATTTCTTCGAGCGCGCCAGCGCGGCTATGGGCGAGGCAGAAGCGGCGACGCATTTCGTCGCGATCACCGATCCGGGTTCCCCGGTCGAGAAAAAGGCGCGCGCCGAAGGTTTCCGCCGCGTCTTTCACGGCATGCCGACGATCGGCGGGCGCTATTCGGTATTGTCGGATTTCGGCATGGTGCCGGCCGCGGCGATCGGCATCGAGACCGGGGACTTTCTTGAACGGGCGGCCGAGATGGTGCGCTCGTGCACCGCGAGCGCGCCGCCCATTGAGAACCCCGGGGTCATTCTCGGCGCGATCCTTGGCGTCGCGGCGCGCCACGGCCGCGATAAGCTGACGATCATCACCTCGCCCGGTATTGCGGCGCTCGGCGCCTGGCTGGAGCAGCTCCTTGCCGAATCGACCGGGAAACTCGGCCGTGGGATCGTCCCGGTCGATTCCGAGCCGGTTGGTGCGCCGGCGGTCTATGGCGCCGACCGTCTGTTCGCCTATCTGCGGCTGACCTCCGATCAGGATGGCGCGCAGGAGGCGCAGGTGGCCGCGCTCGAAGCCGCCGGTCAACCGGTGGTGCGCATTACCCTCTCGGAGGCGATGCAGATCGGTCAGGAATTCTTCCGCTGGGAGATGGCGACCGCGGTTGCTGGCGCGATCCTCGGCATCAACCCGTTCGACCAGCCCGATGTCGAGGCGCAGAAGGTAAAGACGCGCGAATTGACCACGGCCTATGAGAAGTCGGGCGCGCTGCCGCCGGAAACGCCATTCTTTGTCGCCGACGGGATCGCCCTGTTCGCCGATCCGGTGAACGCGGCAGCGCTCAAATCCGGGGCAACGAGCCTCTCCGGCGTCTTGAAGGCGCACCTCGGCCGGGCCGGCGCCGGCGATTACGTGGCTTTGCTCGCCTATATCGACCGCAATCGGGCACATAGCGAGGCATTGCAGCGGATGCGCCGGATGATCCGCGATCACCTTCGAACCGCCACCTGCCTCGGCTTTGGGCCGCGCTTTCTGCACTCGACCGGGCAGGTCTATAAGGGTGGCCCCAATAGCGGGGTGATTTTGCAGATCACCTGCGAGGATGCTGCCGATCTCGCCGTGCCGGGACAGGCTTACAGCTTTGGCGTGGTCAAGGCGGCGCAGGCGCGCGGCGATTTCGACGTCCTGGCCGAACGCGGCCGGCGGCTCTTGCGCGTGCATCTGTCGGCCGATCTCGATGCCGGGCTGACGCTGCTCGCCCAGGCAATCGAGCAAGCGCTCAAATGATTTGCGGTTTCAGCCCGCACCCTTCCCTCCCGCGCTTGCGGGGGAGGGTATTGAGGTGGGCGGCCATCGGTAACACCCTCCCCCGCAAGCGGGGGAGGGAAGGGGTGGGGGCTATTGCCGTCCGGGCGCCGAATTGAGATCGGAGATCTAGCCATGCAACTTGGGATGATCGGCCTCGGCCGGATGGGCGGCAACAGCGTGCGGCGGCTGATGCACGCCGGCCATCGCTGCGTCGTCTACGACAAGAGCGCGGACGCGGTGCACGGTCTGGCGGATGAAGGGGCCGCGCCCAGCCGCGATCTCGCCGATTTCGTCCGCCAGCTCGATAAGCCGCGCGCGGTCTGGGTCATGCTTCCGGCCGGTGCGATCACCCATGGCACGATCGTCGAGCTGTCCGGCCTCCTCGATCCCGCCGACATCCTGATCGACGGCGGCAACTCGAATTTCCAGGACGATGTCCGCCACGCCGAGATGTTGAACGCGAAGCGGATCCGTTATCTCGATGTCGGCACCAGCGGAGGCGTGTGGGGTCTGGAGCGCGGCTATTGCATGATGATCGGCGGCGACAAGGATGCCGCCGAGCATCTCGACCCGATCTTCGCCGCTCTGGCGCCGGGCATCGGCTCGATCGAGCGGACACCGGGGAGGGCGGGGCGCGACCCACGGGTCGAGCAGGGCTATCTTTATTGCGGGCCGGCGGGTGCCGGGCATTTCGTCAAGATGGTGCACAACGGTATCGAGTACGGCCTGATGCAGGCCTATGCCGAGGGCTTCGACATCCTGCGCAACGTCAACTCGCCGGCGGTGCCGGAAAACCGGCGATACAAGCTCGACGTCGCCGACATCGCCGAGGTTTGGCGGCGCGGCAGCGTGGTCTCGTCCTGGCTCTTGGACCTGACCGCGATCGCGCTCGCCGAAGATGTCGATCTCAGCGAGTTCTCCGGATACGTCGAGGATTCGGGGGAGGGGCGTTGGACGATCCAGGCGGCGATCGAAGAGGCGGTGCCGGCCGAGGTGTTGTCCGCGGCGCTCTATACCCGCTTTCGCTCGCGCCAGGACCACACCTTCGCCGAACGCATCCTATCGGCGATGCGCAAGCAGTTCGGCGGACACCAGGAGCCGCCGAAAGGATAGTGACGGGCAAAAGGATAGCGACGGGCAATGGATACGCAGCTCGATCCTGCTAACGGCCGCGCGCCGCGCCCCCCAAAGGCGCCGCCCTGCGCGATTGTGATTTTCGGAGCCAGCGGCGATCTGACAAAACGGCTGCTGATGCCGGCACTCTATAATCTGGCCAAGGCAGGCCGGCTGTCCGACAATTTTGCGCTGATTGGCGTCGACCGCTCGGCGAAATCGCACGAGAATTTTCGCGAAGAACTCGCCGACGGGGTGCGCCGCTTTGTCTCCGACACGGCGACCGCATCGGTTGTCGAGCCGTTCGATGCAAAAACCTGGGATTTCCTCGCCGCGCGCATGACCCATGTCGACGGCGATGTGACCAAGCCCGAGCTCTACCGCCGCCTTGGCGAGGCACTCGAGGTGCTCAAGCGCGAGCACGGCACCGGCGGCAATGTGATCTTTTATCTCGCGGTGGCGAGTTCGTTGTTCGGCACCGTCGTCGACGGGCTGGCAGCATCCGGTCTCACCAAAGAGGCAGACGGCAGCTGGCGCCGCGTCATCATCGAAAAGCCGTTCGGAACCGATCTCGCATCCGCCCGGGCGCTCGATGCCAACATTCTCCGAGTGCTGTCGGAATCGCAGATCTACCGGATGGACCATTTCCTCGGCAAGGAGACGGTCCAGAACATCATGGTGCTGCGCTTCGCCAACGGCATTTTCGAGCCGTTGTGGAACCGCGACCATATCGACCATGTCCAGATCACCGTCGCCGAGACCGTCGGGGTCGAGCGGCGCGCCGCCTTTTACGAAGCGACCGGCGCGCTGCGCGACATGGTCCCGAACCACGTCTTTCAGCTGTTGAGCCTGACGGCGATGGAGCCGCCCAATTCTTTCGCCGCCGATGCCGTGCGCACCGAAAAGGACAAGGTCCTCGAAGCCGTGGTGCCGCTCGACCTCGACGAAGTGCGCCGCCGTGTCGTGCGCGGCCAATATGCCGCCGGGACGGTTCGCGGGCGCCCGGTCAAGGCGTATCGCGAAGAGGAAGGGGTCGCGGCCGACAGCATGGCCGAGACCTATGTCGCGATGCAGCTCGCCATCGACAATTGGCGCTGGGCCGACGTGCCGTTCTATCTGCGGACCGGCAAATCGCTGGCTCGGCGAACCACCGAGATCGCGATCCAGTTCAAGCGGGTGCCGTTTGCCCTGTTTCGCGATACCCCGGTCGACACCCTCACCCCGAATGTTCTGGTATTGCAGATCCAGCCCGATGAAGGAATATCGCTGCAATTCGGCGCGAAAAAGCCCGGGCCGGAGATCCAGCTCGGTGGGGTGCGCATGGATTTCCGCTATCGCGACTATTTCAACAGCGAGCCGGCCACCGGCTACGAAACCCTCGTCTATGATTGCATGATCGGCGACCCGATGTTGTTCCAGCGCGCCGACAGCGTCGAAGCTGGCTGGGCGGTCGTCCAGCCGATCCTCGATCTATGGCACGATGACAAGAGCTTGCCCTTTGAATTCTACCCCGCCGGCAGCGCCGGGCCGGATGTTGCCGAACAGCTCTTGTGGCGCAGCGGCCGCAAGTGGCGACCGATCGGCTGAGATCAATGACCGCGCCCGTGATCGTCGCGCCGTCGATCCTCGCGGCCGATTTCGCGCGGCTCGGCGAGGAAGTGCGCGCCGCCGTTGCGGGTGGCGCCGATTGGATCCATGTTGATGTGATGGACGGGCGCTTCGTGCCGAACCTGACGATCGGCCCGTTGGTCGTCGAAGCCCTGCGCCGGGTGACCTCGAAACCGCTCGACGTGCATCTGATGATCGTCGAGCCGGAGCGCTATCTCGATGACTTTGCCCGCGCCGGGGCCGACCACATCCTGGTGCATTGCGAGCCCAGCGCGACCGTGCATCTCCACCGTACGCTGTCCTACATTCGCGATCTCGGCAAGGTCGCCGGCACGGTGCTGAACCCGGCAACGCCGCTGGCGCAAATCGAGGAGGTCCTCGACCTGGTTGGCATCATTCTGGTGATGACCGTCAACCCGGGCTTCGGGGGCCAGAAGTTCCTGGCGTCGATGCTGCCGAAAATCCGCGCTCTGCGGCGGCTGTGCGACGAGCGCGGGGTCGATCCGATCATCGAGGTCGATGGCGGGCTGAGCGGGGAGAATGCCTGGCAGGCGATCGATGCCGGGGCCACCGCCATCGTCGCCGGCTCGGCGGTATTCGGCGCCGCTGACTATGCCACGGCGATTGCGGCGATCCGGCATTCGGCGCCGCCCCAAATCCCCCAGGCTCATTGAGTGGCGAGCGATGAGCTTGGATCGCGATCACCTGAAGCGCGCCGCCGCTCAACGCGCGGTAGAATTCGTCGAGAGCGGGATGATCGTCGGTCTCGGCACGGGCTCGACTGCCGGCTTCGTCGTCGAGCAGCTGGCCTCGCGCGTCACGCGCGGGCTCGCTGTGGTTGCCATTCCGACCTCCGAGCACACCGCTCGTTTGGCACGCCGGCTCGGCATTCCGCTCGCGAGCTTCGCCGAATATCGCCGGATCGACCTCGCGATCGATGGCGCCGACGAGGTACAGCGAAGGACGCTTGATCTGATCAAGGGCCGCGGCGGTGCGCTATTGCGCGAGAAGATCGTGGCGGCGGCGAGCCGACGCTTTATCGTCGTCGTCGATCAGGAAAAGCTCGTCGACCGGCTCGGCGAGCACATGCCGGTTCCAGTCGAAGTGGCGCAATTCGGCTGGCAGGCCACCGCGGCGGCGCTCGAGAATCTGGGCGCCGGAACCGAGCTGCGGCAGGCCGGCGGCGAGCCCTTTGTGACCGATGGCGGCAATTTCATTATCGACTGCCATTTCGGCCCGATCGATGACCCGCAGCGTACCGAGCGGCTGATCAAGATGACGGTCGGGGTCGTCGAAAGCGGCCTCTTCATCGGGCGCAGCTCCGCTGTGATCGTCGCCACCGATAGCGGGACGGACATCATGACTGGAACCGGGGGGAAGCTGACATGAGGCGGGTCTCGCTCGTCATCACCGATGTCGACGGCACGTTGGTGACGCATGACAAGGTGCTGACCGCGCGCGCCATCGCGGCGGTGCAGCGGTTGCATGACAACGGCATCGGCTTTTCGATCTGCAGCAGCCGGCCGCCCTTCGGGCTGCGCATGATGATCGAGCCGCTGCGCCTCGTGCTGCCGTTTGGCGGATACAATGCCGGCGCCATCGTCGAGGCCGATCTCAGCGTCGTCGAAGAAAAGCTGATCCCGCCCGATGCCGCCCGGGAAGCGGTGGCGATGTTTCAAGAGCACGGCATCGATTGCTGGGTGTTTGTCGGCAATCAATGGCTGATCGCCAACCCGACCGGCGATCACGTCGATCGCGAGATCCATACGATCCAGACCCCGCCGACAATCGTGCCGGCCTTCGAGGAGTCGCATTTCTCGGCGGTCGGCAAGATCGTCGGCCCAAGCAAGGACCATGACCGCGTCGCGATGGTCACCGAGCTGATGCAGGCGGCGCTGGCCGGTCGCGCTAACGCGGCCCGCTCGCAGCCCTATTATTGCGATGTGATCCCGCCCGGTATCGACAAGGGCCGGCTCGTTGAATTGCTGGCGGGGCGCCTCGCGGTGCCGCAGTCGGAAATCCTCGTGCTCGGCGATATGGAGAACGACCTCGAAATGTTCCGCAAGGCCGGGTTTGCCGTCGCCATGGGCAATGCGACGGACGAGGTCAAACGCGTCGCGCAGGCGACGACGTTATCGAATGAGGAAGACGGCTTCGCCGTGGCGATCGAACGCTACGTCTTCGGCGGCTGAGCACAGCCGGGAACGAAGAGGCCGCCCAAGGGCGGCCTCTCGTCAATAAGCAGCAAATATCGGCTAGTAGCCGCCGCCCCGCTGAATGGGTGCCGGCGGGATCGAGGAGCCGACCATGGTCGGCTCATACTGGTCGAAGCTCGCCATGCACTGGTCGTGCAGCTGCGGGTCGTTGATCCGCCCGCATTCCTTGCGCATGCGCCCTTGCCGGAAGGCCCAGTTGGTCTCCAGCAGCTGATCGTAGCGGGCGCTTTCGATGACGTTTCGCCGCGCCGACCAGTCGCCGAAGTCGCCCCGGCTGGCCTGCGGGCCGTTCGTCACGACCTGCGGGTTATTATATTGCGCGTGCGCCGCTGGCATCGCCCCCAATGCCAATACGCATCCGGCCGCGAAGGCCAAGCTTGTCACTGTCTTTTTCATCATGACCGGGGACTCCCTTTCTAGGATGGTCAGATGGTAGAACGAGGCACGGCTGTTAGCGGTTCCCGCGAGGGCGCAATGTTCCGCCCCTCAGGCCTCCAGCGGCAGCGGATCAGGCAGGCCGCGTCGCCGGCATGCCGCCAACAGCGTGTTGCGTAAGAGGCAGGCGATCGTCATCGGCCCGACCCCGCCCGGCACCGGGGTAATCGCCCCGGCGACGCGGCGTGCGGCGTCGAAATCAACATCGCCAACGAGCGGCGGCCGGCGATCCGCCGGCGCGATCCGATTGATCCCGACATCGATCACCGTGGCACCCGGCTTTATCCAATCCGCGGTGACGGCTGCCGGCTCCCCGATCGCCGCCACCAGGATGTCGGCGCGCCGGCAGATCGCCGCGGGGTCGCGGGTTTTCGAGTGCACCACCGTGACCGTGCAGTCGGCGGCGAGCAGCAGCGCCGCGACCGGCCGGCCGACGATCTGGGAGCGGCCGACCACGACCGCCTCGGCCCCCGAGAGGTTCTCGTGCACGCTGCGCAATAAGAGCATAACGCCTTGCGGGGTGCACGGGACGAGGCCGCGGTCGCCCCGCCATAAATGCCCGACATTCATCGGGTGGAAGCCGTCGACGTCTTTGGCGGGATCGAGCGCGGCCATCACCTGTCGCATGTCGACAGCGGGCGGCAGCGGCAGCTGGACGAGGATGCCGTCGACCCGGTCGTCGCCATTGAGCCGGGCGACCAGATCGAGGATCTCCGTTACGCCGCAATCCTCCGGCAGGCGGTGTTCGAACGAGGCGATCGCGGCCTCGGCGCAGGCGTGCGCCTTATTCCGAACATAAAGCTGGCTCGCCGGATCGTCGCCGACCAGGATTGCGGCAAGACCGGCGGTGATCCGATGGCGTTTGCGCAGGATCGACGCCGCCGCGGCGACGCGTTGCCGCAGGCCGGCGGCGATCGCCTTGCCGTCGATGACCGTCGCCCCGGTCACCGCCGGCCGTCCGGTGGATCAACTCGCATCTATTGGGCCGCCTGGTGCAGATACGCCAGGAGGTCGGCGATCTGCTTTTCGTCCTTGATGCCGGGAAACGCCATCTTGGCGCCCGGGACCACCTCTTGGGGATTACGCAGGTATTTTGTCAGCGTGTCATCGCCCCACACGATCCCCGAACTCTTCATCGCCTCCGAATAGGTGAAATTGTCGGCGGTCCCCGCCTTGCGGCCGAATATCCCGTGCAGACTGGGGCCGACCATATTTTTGCCGGCCTCGAGCGCGTGGCATATCTTGCATCGGTTGAAAATCGCCTGGCCGGCCGCGATGTCGGCCGCTTCGCCCGGCCGGGGCATCAGCAAGAGGAGGAGCGCGAGGGTCAAGATCGTTGTCTGTCGAGGCATGCCGTTTCCTCGTATGCGTGTGAGCCGATCATGCGACAAGCTCGGGCGACAGGCGAGCGCCACGACATGATATGAGATGGCAATGACCGCCCTCTACCACTGCCCGGCCTGCGGCGCCACCATACCGGCGGACCGGCCGATCTGGCGCTGCGCCTGCGGCAGCCATCTGAACCTGGCTCCCGGAAGCGGCCTCACCCGCGGCGAGATCGCCGGCGGTGACGCCTCGCTCTGGCGCTATAGGAGCGCGCTTGCGCTTGGCCACAAGCCGCGCGTCTCGCTCGGCGAGGGTTGGACCCCGCTGGTCGAGCGCAGCTGGGCCGGTGTCAAGGTGCGCTTCAAGCTCGAATCGCAGATGCCGACGGGCTCCTTCAAGGACCGCGGCACCGCGGTGATGCTGAACCATCTGATCGAGGTCGCAATCGGCGCGATCCATGAAGACTCCTCGGGCAATGCCGGTTCCTCGATCGCCACCTACGCGGCGGCGGCCGGAATTCCGTGCCGGATCTATGTGCCGGCGACGGCGCCGCGGGGCAAGGTGGTGCAGATCGCCGCCTCGGGCGCCGAAATCCGCGTCATTCCGGGCACCCGTCAGGCCGTCACCGAGGCGGCGCTCGCGGCGGTCGGCGAAAGCTTTTACGCCAGCCACAACTGGCAGCCGTTCTTTATCGAGGGGACCAAGACGCTCGCCTACGAGCTGTGGGAGCAGCTCGGCTTCGCAGCACCCGACAACATCCTCGTGCCGACCGGTTATGGCAGCAACATCCTCGGCCTCGAGCGCGGTTTCGACGAACTCGAAGGAACGGGCGAGATCACCAGGCGGCCGCGGCTCTTCGCCGTGCAGGCCGCGAATTGCGCCGCCTTTGCCGCCGCCTGGGCGGAAGATGCCACGGGCTATGTGCCGTTCGCATCAGGCGCCACCGTCGCCGACGGCATCGCCACGGTAAAGCCGGTGCGCACCGCCGAGGTGCTGGCCGCGCTGCGCCGCTCCAAGGGCGGCGTCGTTGCCGTGCCGGAAGCCGAGATCGCCCCGGCGCTGAGCGAGCTCGGCCGCCTCGGCCTCTTCGTCGAGCCGACCGCGGCGACGGGAGCGGCGGCCCTGTCCCTCTTGTTGCGCGACGGCACGATCCGGCCCGGCGACACGACCATCGTCGTGCTGACCGGCCACGGCCTCAAGGCGACCGACAAGATCGCCGAGCTGCTCGGGGTGTAAATACGGAAGTCTGCCACCGGCAGCGCCACCCAAAACCGCATTCCCGGCGAAAGCCGGGATCCATCAATCCGTTGACGGAGCTTTTGAGGAGTGTTGGGGTGGACGGCCCCCGACGGCATTGAGTGTGCCAGGCTGTGATTGATGCAATCCAGCAAGGGAGCCGTCCGATGAGCATTATCAGAATTGGCCTGGATACCGCCAAGCATGT
>Ga0182024_10007755_pt1 | contig 23049 bp, 29 predicted proteins | sample P32metaG_FD_120480 | JGI IMG/M metagenome (GOLD analysis project Ga0182024, IMG submission 120480) | Permafrost microbial communities from Stordalen Mire, Sweden - P3-2 metaG (Illumina Assembly) | ecosystem: Environmental > Terrestrial > Soil > Wetlands > Permafrost | place: Sweden: Stordalen... | reverse complement strand
TGGATGGGCAGCGGGTTTGGCGGTGGAGGGGGTTTCGGCGGCGGGGGCGGTGGAGGTGGGGGCGGAGGATTTGGAGGCTTCGGTGGCGGCGGTTTTGGTGGTGGCGGGGCCGGGGGAGACTGGTAAAGGCAGGGAACAGGGAATAGGGAATAGTTATCCACGGTCGAGTACGAGAGATTTTTTTGAAGGTGGCTTCCTTAATCGGTAGCCGGAGGAGAGAAGAAGCGATATGAAGGGACTTTGGGTTGTCCTTGGAATTGTTGGTGTGCTTGTGCTGGCGGCTCTCATGGTCTTCGGCAGTTATGTGAGCGCGCGGAACCAAATGGTCTCCTATGACCAAAACGTGAAGGCAGCCTGGTCAGAGGTCGATGTGCAACTGGAGCGGCGCGCCGACCTGATTCCCAACCTGGTGGAGACCGTGAAGGGATTCACGAAGGAAGAGAGCACGGTTTTTGGCGATATCGCGAATGCCCGCGCCGGCATGTTGAATGCGCAAGGCCCGGCAGCCAAGATTGCAGCCAACGGGCAGCTTGACTCCGCACTGGGCCGCCTGCTGCTTCTCACGGAAAACTATCCGCAGCTGCGATCGAGCGAACAGTTCATGCGCCTGCAAGACGAGCTGGCCGGAACAGAAAACCGCATTAGTGTGGCCCGTAAGCGCTATAACGATGCACTTCAGACCTACAACACTTTTGTGCTGCAGTTTCCCAACAGCATTTGGGCGGGGATTGCTGGATTCAAGCAGAATACGGCGTATTTCACGGCAAGTCCGGCGGCGCAGCAGGTGCCGAGCGTGAAGTTCTAAAGGCAGTTCACAGCTCTTAGTTTGTAGTTTTCAGTTCCGCTCGCTGCGGTCGGCGAGAAGGCCAGTGCGGCCACGCAAAAAGGCCATCCCAGGACGGGATGGCCTCTTGAATCGGATCGGAGGTCGCAGCGAATCGCCCCCTGGACGCTACTTATACGATGCGATGGCGCTCGCTTCGTCGTCGTAAATGTCGAAGACCGTATAGAGCTTGGTCAGCTGCAGAACGTCTTTAACCTTTTTGGTCAGGCTCAGCAGCTTCAATGCCGCGCCCTGGTTCTTTGACGTGGTATAGGCGCTTACCAATTCGCCAAGTCCCGAGCTATCGATGTAGTTCACATCGCCCATGTTGAGCAGGATTTTCTTTTGTCCTTTGCTGATCAGGTCGCGAATGGCTTCGCGCAACTGCACACTTCCTTCGCCGAGAGTAATCCGCCCGCTTAGGTCAAGGACGGTCACGCCATCCACTTCACGGGAAGCAATTGTTAGAGCCACGGAAATTCCTCCTTCTTTCGGTGATACGGTTATAGCACCTTTGCGCTCGCTGTGGAGTGGAAGCGGCGTCCATCAGAAAAGACCGCGGACCGGCTCTTGAATCTCTCCTCAGGAATACGCGTGCGGGTGGGTCAGATCGTTTCTTTGGCTGGCGCCAGATGTTTTACCAGCGTCAACTCGGTCCCAGGATGCAGTTGTCGGAAGTGTACCTCATCCATGAAAGACCGGATGAGGAAGATGCCGCGGCCGGTGCCGCGCATAAGGTTGTCAGGCGCCAGGGGATCGGGCAGCGTAGCAGGATCCAATCCCTTGCCTTGGTCTCTGATCTTGATCACAAGGTCCTTGCCATCGTTTTCAAAGCTGACGGCAATCTGCTTGGCCGGGTCATAGTCGTTTCCGTGCAGCACAGCATTGACGGCGGCTTCACGAACTGCCATCGTGGTTCTGAATCTCTCGTCTTCATCGAGACCGGCTTCGGCGGCGAACTTTTCCGCGGCGGCTTCCACCTCGCTCACGCTATCCATAGTTGAGCTCAGTGCAAAACTCAACCGACCTGCTCGTGGTTTTTCCAAAGGCCTCTCCACCTCTGCCGGAACAGGGAAGGCAGTGCCGCACCGTCCGAGGAACCTTGCTGGAAGTTTCAGGGCTGAAGCGACCGGTGTCAAGGGCGACGTCTGCGGTCACTTAAGGTGCCGCTGTTCAAGTTATCCATTCAGATGCACAAGAAGCGAAAACCGCCGCTGTCGGTCTAAACTCACCTCATGCAGGTCCGCGCCACAGGACGAGTCAGTCTTACCGCGCTGCTCGGCATTCCGGTGACCGACGCGCAAGGGCGGTTGCGCGGCCGCCTTAAAGATATTGCCGTCGCTACAGGGCCCGATGCGGGCAAGGTGGCAGGCCTGGTGCTGAAATCCCGTACCGGCCTCTGGATCGTGCCTGCGCAAGAAGTGATCGAAACCCCCGCCGGCACTCTTGAAGTTCGCTCTGTCAGTGCCCTGGTTCCTCTGAAAGATGAAGGCAACTTTCTCTTTCTGCAAAGGGACCTGGTTGACCGCCAGATCATCGACATCAATGGCCGCAAAGTTGTTCGCGTGAACGACGTCGATCTGGAGTGGGTGATGCAGGGCGATTCCCGGCTGCTACGTGTTGCCGAAGTCGAAGTCGGGCTGCGCGGAGCCTTTCGCCGGGTGTTTAAAGGCCTGCTGCCACGGGCCACGCTCGAATCGCTCTCACGCAAGTTCAGGTATCGGGGCATCCCCTGGCATTTTGTCGACGTCATTGAGGTAGATCCCGCGCGCCGCGTGAAGTTACGCATTGAACACGAGCGTCTGGCCGAAATGCACCCATCCGACCTCGCCGAGATCCTGGAAGATTTGGCTCCGGCCGAGCGCGACGCTGTTTTTACCTCGCTCGATGAAGAGGTTGCCGCTGAGACCCTGGAGGAGGTCGATCCCAAGCTCCAGAAATCTCTCCTCGAAAAACTCGACGAAGAACGCATTGCAGACATCGTTGAGGAGATGGATCCAGGCGCGGCCGCTGACCTGCTTGCCGAGCTGTCGGAAGAGCAGTCGGACGCAATTCTCGAAGAGATGGAGCCGGAAGAAAGGCAGGAAGTTGCCGAACTGCTGGAGTTCGACGAGAAATCCGCTGCCGGTGCCATGACCACCGACTTTGTTGCCGTGAATGTGAACGCGACGGTGGCCAACGCCGTGCAGGCTTTGCGCGCCTTCGACGGAGACCCCGAGAGCGTGACTGAGATTTATCTGCTCGACGAGAAGAAGGTTCTCCGCGGCGCCATTCCGCTTGCCCGTCTGGTGATGGCGCAACCGGACACGCGTCTCTCCGTTCTCGCCGAGCCGCGCATTCTTTCTTGTCCAGCAGACACCCGCCAGGATGAGTTGGCAGAGATCTTCGACAAATACAATCTGCACGCGCTTCCGGTTGTCGATTCACAAAACCGAATGGTGGGCGTCGTTCATGCCGACCACGTCATCGCCTTTCTGCGTGAGAAGTTGTAGACTCCCGGAGACACAACTAAAGGAATGCTGCAATCAACTCTGTAAGTCTTTATCGCAGACCACGGGCTGATTTGCGCACATTCTGCCCTCGGAGTGAATCGCCAGCATTCGGGCTCGAAGAGTGGCCTGCAGGATAACTAAGGAGGAATCATGACGCGGGAAATCAAAGGGATCGTGCGCCCGCCGATGAGGATGCCCGACGAGTTGTTGGGCCCGAGAAGCGGCCGGGCGATCAGGCAGACTCCCAAGGTAGAAGTTCCGCTACTGGTTAGGTTGTTCGTCTGGTATTGCTTCGTGCGCGCCGGATCGTATCTCGCCTTCGCGATGATTGTCGGCCTGACGCCTGAATCGACTATCGCGGTCTTTCTGGCGACCCATTTCGACCCCGTTCCCGCCCCGCTTCCGGCCGAAGCCGTGTTTTTCCTGCTGGCGATCCTTTACACCGTGGTTGGATGGCGATGGTTTACCCGCGATTGGCGTGCCCGCTGGGCGGCGATGTTTCTTTCAGGAGCGAATGCAGCCGCCATCGCGGTCAACATGATTGCCGATCGAGCGGCCGGACATCCGGAGTCCTTAGCTCCGCCCTCTCAACAGGCTACGATCGTTGCCTTCGCATTTAATCTGCTTCTTTGCTGCTATCTGGCCTTCTATCCAGGCATGGAACAGGCTTTCAAAGAGACGCCCTGGGATTGAATCCCTGCTTTGGTCATAGGTGGAACATATATATGACCAAAAGCGAGGAAAAAAATGGCCAAATCCTGCTTTTGTGAAACAATTCACGTATGCTCCAGCTTCCGAGAATAATTCAAGGCGGGATGGGCGTGGGTGTCTCGAATTGGCGCCTTGCGAATACCGTCTCGCGCCTCGGCCAGCTCGGCGTCGTTTCCGGCACAGCTCTTGATTCGCTATTTACGCGCCGTCTCGCCGATGGCGACAAGGGCGGCTACATGCGCCGCGGTTTGAATGCCTTTCCGTTTCCGGAGATGGCGCGCCGTGTGTGGCAGGAATATTTTGTCGATGGCGGGAAGCCCGAAGGTACGCCTTACACACCGGCTCCCATGCATCAACGCGTGGAACCGCGGAAGCTTGTCGAGCTTTGCATGGTCGCCAACTTCGTTGAAGTCTTTTTGGCCCGCGAAGGTCATGCCAATTCCGTCGGCGTCAATTTCCTCGAGAAGGTCCAGCTTCCGCATCTCGCGTCAATTTACGGCGCGATGCTGGCGGGCGTCGGCTATGTGCTGATGGGTGCAGGCATCCCGCTGCACATTCCTGGAGTGCTCGACGCGTACGCGGCCGGCCATCCCGCAGAGTACAAGCTCTCGGTTGCAGGCGCCTCGGCGGATCAAGACACCATGATGCACTTCGATCCCGCCGACTACACCGACGGCGTGCGGCCTTTGCTATCGCGGCCGAAGTTCCTGGCAATCGTTTCGTCGAACACGCTGGCTGCGACCATGCTCCGCCGCGCGAGCGGTCCGGTGAACGGCCTGGTGATTGAGAGCCCAACAGCCGGCGGACACAATGCGCCTCCCCGCGGCAAGCTGCAACTGAGCACGACGGGCGAGCCAATCTACGGGCTGCGCGATCAGGTCGACCTTGCAGAACTGCGCGCACTAGGTGTTCCATTCTGGCTGGCTGGCGGGTGGGGCAGTCCGAGCAAGTTGCGCGAGGCGTTGAACGAAGGAGCTGCCGGAGTCCAGGTGGGTACAGCGTTTGCCTTCAGTAACGAGTCCGGCCTACGCCCGGATTTGAAGCGAACCCTCATTGCGCAGGCTGTTGCAGGAACGGGCGAGGTTTTCACCGATCCGCTGGCGTCGCCAACCGGTTTCCCATTTAAGGTAGCGCAGTTGCACGGAACCTCTTCAGACGCAGGCGTCTACCAGGCGCGCAAACGCATCTGCGACCTCGGCTATTTGCGTGAACCTTACGCAACCGAAAATGGGGGCATAGGCTATCGCTGCGCCTCCGAGCCCGTCGCCAACTATCTTTCCAAGGGTGGCAAGATAGAAGACACAGTAGGCCGAAAGTGTTTGTGCAACGCGCTGCTGTCGAATATCGGTCACGCGCAAACGCGCAAAGATGGAACCGCCGAACCGGCACTGGTGACCGTAGGCGATGACCTTAACTCGGTCGTCCAATTTCTTGCGCCGGGCCAACTGTCCTACTCTGCAGGTGATGTGGTCGATATTCTCCTGTGCGAGGTTGCTTCGAACCGCTCCTCCTTGGCGGCCGACTAGTACGGTTTCACCCCCGCTATCCTGCTGATTTTCTAGCCTGCTCGCTGCCCGCGCTTCCAACGCGGGCCGGAATGCGCGGGCAAACGCGGGGCTATCGGCTTTCGTCTTCCTCGGCGAGGAACTGGCCAAGTCGATCGAGCTTTCGTTCCCAGGCCGTGCGATGATCGCGAATCCATCGCTCGAGGGCACGAAATCCTGCAGTCTCTATGCGGCAAGTGCGAACTCGGCCCAGCTTCTCTGTGTGTACCAAACCCACCTCCTCAAGGATCTGCAGGTGCTGCGCAACCGCGGTGAGCGTGACGCCGAGAGGCTCTGCAAGCCTCGAAACGGACACAGGTCCTTCGACGAGCCTGTCGAGGATCGCCCGGCGCGTTGGATCTCCCAATGCGTGGAACAAGCGATCCGTGTCGATAGGCGATCTTTTCATCGGGAGTACCTTTCAGCAGCCCGCTACAGCCTTTTCGGAATTGCTATGGACCGAAGGCACACATCTGAGTGGATTTTTCCTCAAGAAAAAGCCACCTTTCACAACCTTCAAAGAGTCTACGTGTATTCCGAAAATGCTCTAGTTCGCCAACTCCCGCGCCAGGCGATCGAGGAGGCCACGCCAGCCTGATTCGAGCATCTGGGGTCCGCCCGGCCACTCGATATATGTTCCCTGATGGGTGAGGATCACGTCCGTTCCTGTGCCTGCATGCAGAAACTCCAGCGTCGCCAGCATAATCACTACAGGCTTTCCGTTCAGAGACATCTTTGAGGTCATGACAATGTGCTTCTCGGGAACGATGTCCTGATAGGTGCTCTCGTTCACAATTTCGGAGCCTGCAATGGGGTGACCTTCCTTGAAAAGGTAACGGAACCGTTCGCTGCCTCCCACGCGAAACTCCATTTCGAATTCCCGGATTTCGTGGTCGCCTTCGGCGTACCAGCGGCGCTTGCGGCTGGGTTCCGCAAAGGCGGCAAACACCTGTCGCGGTGGTTGAGGATAGTTGTGCTCAATCGTGAATGTGCTGTGAACTGTGCTTGGTTCTGCCATGACCTTCTCCATTCCGCCAATACTGAAGTGGCAGCTTCAGTATCTAGAAGCACCTGCTAATTGTCAAGTGGAGACTTCAGTATTTTTTCGACAAATCTTCGCAGCGTTCTAGGCGGGGGGAGGACCGGATGTTGGAGCAGTCAGCCGCTAGTCACTGGCGCTGCGCCCGCTCCTCCCACATGAAACACCTTTGGCACACGGTCTTGCGGCTTGGGCAGGGCAGGGAACTCTGCGTGCGGCTCAGTCTGATACCAGAACGCCGTCGAATAGAAATTGTCGGAGCGATGATTGGCGTGGCCGTGCTCGATCGTCACGCGAATCGATTTCTCGAAGGTGATTGGACTCTCGGTGTGCCAACGGTAGAGGCAATAGCGCCCGCCGATCCGCTCCGGGTCGACCATGTAAGGCGCTCCCTGGTGCATGTTGGCGAATTCCTTGCCACCGAAATCCCACGCACCGTTGTAGTAGTCCTCCGTCCCTGTGCCGTTGATGGTCGGCATCGCGTCGCCATCGATAAAGATCATGTCATCGCCTTCGCCGAACCATTGATCCTGATTTTGCAAAACGGCGTGCGTCACCCCGACGAAGTGGCCTTTCCCCGTTGCCTCCATAAACACATAATTGCCTTCGCCGTTCAGATTCTTCTTGCCGTTGATGTCAGGTGCGTATTCGTTCGTCCAGTTATCGGTCCAGCCTTTGCACGGAGCAGCCTGTCGATATTGCGCATGGAAGCGGCCAAGATTGTCTGGTAGGGTTGGGAGCGTGACATAGTCCACGGCGAAATACAGATTGTCCGTGCGGATTGTTCCTTCGTTTGTCACAGTCAGCTGAGCCGATTTCGAGAACGGCATTTTGAAGTACGCGTTCAATGCCTTCATGGGCGCCACGACCAATAAAGACGACTGGTAGGTGTAGTACTCGCCCAGCCCCAACCCAAAAAAGTCGCCGATCGGCGCTTCGATCGAGGGCGAGTTTTCGCCATCCCACCAGGCACGCAGGACCAGATTCTTCAGGTGCATCGGGTCCGGCGAATTGATGGTGAACCAGAGATGCGTCACCACACCAGCGCCGGTTGCATCGAGCAGGGTCGCCTCCTTGCCGGGATCCACCGGGACCGCATCGCCGTTGCCTCCGGTCCGATCCCAGCTCGACGAGCGGCGCGCCTTGTAATCGCGGAGCCGCGCCGGGGCAAACAATTCTTCGGGTGCCGGTACATCAGGCATTGCCGGCGCCTGTGCGGAAGACGCTGAAGTGCCAAGAAGTGTGGATGCTCCGGCGACGGAGGCAATCGCGCCGAGAAGACGTCGGCGAGTTGGAGCCGGATGATTCGGATCGTTTGCTGGCATTGCGGTCTCCTAATTTCCAATCAACGCGTGAAAGCGTGTTGTAGTTGTGCGCTCCGGGGGCTGTCAAGTTGACCGGTGTTGTTCCTAGGTTTGAATCGCAACGCGCCGGGTTTCCCGCATCGTACCCTCGCCTGTTATGGTCACTAAGAAAAGAAAAAATGAACCCACCTTAGGAACCCGCGGGCATGCTCAGACGTTGGCGAATCCGGATACTTCTGTTTTTGGCCGTCCTCGGCCCCGGATTCATTACCGCCAACGTCGACAACGACTCCGGCGGCATCCTTACTTACTCCCAAGCAGGCGCGCAGTACGGCTATTCGCTGCTGTGGACCATGATTCCCATCACCATCTCCTTGATCGTCGTGCAGGAGATGTGCGCCCGCATGGGCGTGGTCACCGGCAAGGGACTGAGCGACCTCATCCGCGAGGAATTCGGACTGCGCCTCACCTTCCTGGTCATGGTGGCGCTAGTCGTCGTCAACTACACCAACGTGGTGGCCGAGTTTATCGGGATCGCCGGCTCACTACAGTTGTTCCATGTCTCGAAGTTCATCTCTGTTCCCTTGTGCGCAGCCCTGGTGTGGTACATGGTCGTGCGCGGCAACTACAAGAGCACGGAGAAGATCTTTCTGGTCGCGTCGGTTGTCTATATTGCCTACATCTTTGCAGGAGTCCTCTCGCAGCCGAGTTGGCATACCGCGCTTCTGGCCACTGTCCAGTTGCCGCAACGTTCGGTTTGGAGCAACAAGGACTACATGTACATGGCTGTCGGCGTAGTCGGCACTACGATCGCGCCATGGATGCAGTTCTACCTTCAGTCCTCGATCGTGGAGAAGGGAATTCGCGTCAAGGACTACGCGGCTTCGCGCCTCGATGTAATTGTGGGCAGCTTTTTCACAGACATCGTGGCCTGGTTCATCATCGTGGCCTGCGCTGCCACGCTCTATGTCCATGGGATGGGCGCCATTCAGTGGGCTTCCGATGCAGCCGAAGCAATGCGCCCGCTGGCGGGTGACTATGCCTTCCTCCTGTTTGCCTTCGGGCTCTTCAATGCGTCTCTGTTTGCTGCATCGATCTTGCCGCTTTCGACGGCCTACACGGTGTGCGAGGGGCTGGGGCTCGAGTCCGGAGTAGACAAGAATTTCAAGGAAGCTCCTTTTTTCTACTGGCTCTATACGCTGCTGATCGCTGGCGGTGCGGCAACTGTACTCCTGCTTCCCGATGCACAGCTGGTTAAATTCGCCATTTACTCCCAGGTGCTCAACGGCGTTTTGCTGCCGGTCGTCATCATCCTCATGCTAATGCTCATCAATCGGAGCGATTTGATGGGCGAACATAAGAACTCCCGGCTCTGGAACCTGATTGCCTGGAGCACGAGCGCTATCGTCGTCGGCATGACACTGGTGATGTTGTGGGGGCTGATGCCGGGGCACTGATTGTGTCACGTCTCTATGCTTATGACATTTCTGCTATAATCTGTCCTGGACTGATGGTGAGACATGAGCGAAGCCAGGATAAGGATCAATGAGAACGGCAGGGTGGTTATCCCTGCCTCTGTGCGAACGGCTCTCGGTATACAGCCAGGCGACGAACTCGTGATGCGCGTAGAAGAGGACGAGATTCGCATCACTACATTGAAGCGGCGCATCGAGCGTGCGCAAAACCATGTTCGCAAATTTGCCAAACCAGGCGCTTCTCTCGTGGATGAACTGATATCCATGAGGCGCGAAGCTGCCAGGCGTGAGTAAGGTTGTGCTCGATTCATCGGCGATTCTGGCCATATTGGATCAAGAGCCAGGCGCTGAGAAGTTGAGCCTCGCGATTCTAAGCGAGGCGAGGATCAGTGCGGTGAATTTGGCCGAGATTCAGACCGTGCTAGTGAATCGGGGCATTCCGCCGGACGACGCGTGGCTCGACGCGTGTTCCCCGGTGAGAGAAGTCATCTCGTTCAGCGCAGAACAAGCCAAAATTGCCGGAGGCTTGGTCAACCATACGCGCTCGCTGGGATTGTCTCTTGGGGACCGCGCATGTCTCGCACTCGGAATTCTCTTGGGATCCCCGGTGTACACGGCCGATCGCGTATGGAAGAAACTGAAGATCGGGGTTGAGGTACGGTTGCTTCGATGATTGCGATCTTCTCCAATCTTCAACCGAACTCGAGTGCAGTCGCCATACACTTGTGTATCCCATTCATCACCCGGAATATACACTGACGAACGTGTCTATTCTTCAGCTCCCAAAGCTTGGATTTCGCCCTGTCTCACGGACCCACGTAAAGCCACGGTCGCGCCGAATAAGGGACCGGCAGCTGAAATTGCACTGGCTATGGGCCACCACCTGTATACGATTTCCAGTGTAAGGTATTTGGGAAAGGCGATCGCAACGAACCACTTGGCTCCATAGGTCATCATGATCCCCGCGATTGTGCCAAGAAGTGTTACAAGCAGGGTTTCCTGATACAAGAGTCTGAGAAGATAGCCTGTGGAAGTGCCCAGGACTCTGAGTATCCCGATCTCTTGAGTCATCTCCGATACTTCGGAATATCGCCCAATAGTGACGAAAAGAAAACTCACACCGAACGCGAACAATAACAAGATTGAGAGATAATTCCCCAAAATCAGCCTCGCAAGACTAGGATTTTCCCCTATGCCTTGTCGAATGCCCACCACACTCAAGATGATGGTAATCTCGATGCCTATTGCAAGAATCTTCGTCCACGTCTGAAGTGAGTTATAGCGTAGGTTTTCACGCACGATTGGACTTATCACGGAAGCCCTTTCATGAGCAGTTAGCCATACCGCAGGTGGCTACAGCAGCTTGCCTGCCGCCAAGTCTTTGATCAGATCGCGGTCCGCAGCGAGAAAATCGTAACCCGGCAGGTCCTCAAGCCGCACCCACTTGAACTGCTGAAAAATCCGGTTCTCGAGCTCGCCCGAAAATTCGTGGACCGCGAAGAATTGAAGATCGACGGCTCCGCCATGGCGATAATTGTGCCGGATGTGGGTCACCAGTCCGCCAATCGTGGCCGCGATGCCAAGCTCTTCATTCAACTCGCGCGCCAAGGCCTGTTCGGGACTTTCGCCGTACTCGATCTTGCCCCCCGGAAACTCCCACTGCAGGGCCATCGGCTGATCGGGACGGCGCTGGCAAATCAGAACTTCGCCCGCCCTGACAATCAACGCGGCCGCAACAAAGCGAAGTGCAGGTCCGGCAGGCCGCGAGCTGGAGTGAGGCAGACCGTCTTCCACACTTCCAGTGTAATCGCCGCCGGACGGCGTGCGGGCGGACCTGCGTTCCACGAGGACTCCTTGCCGGGAAATTCCTGAATTTCAGAGACTTCGCCGGAAAAACTCAACCGATACTTACTCTCCGGCCACTGCCGCTTCTGCCCCCTCAGCCGTTCCTGGACGGAAGTAGCCCCATCCATTTTTCGCAGCCGCCTCCAGCAGAGCCGGAGAAGGGTTCACCGGAAAGGCGTGCCTCGCAATCTCCAGCATGGCAAGGTCGTGAATGGAGTTGCCAAAAACGGCGTCGGGCTGAGCCAGCCCGACCCGCTTGAGAGCGTCTGCCTTGCCTTCATCGGTGGGAACGTCGACGAGATCGCTGCCAATGATACCCTGCTGAACCGAAACTTCAGCAGCAAGCACGCGGCTCTCTGGAATGCCCAACGCGCCCACGGCTTCGCTGACAACCCATTTATTGGTGGAGCTTACGGCCCACAATTCCACGCCTTTGCTGCGCAGCAAATCGAGCAGTGACTCGATCTCGGCAAACACACGCGGCCGGACGAATTCGCTCACATAGCGGGCAGCCGCCTCGCGCAACTCCGGCTCATGCAGGCCCGAGTACATCTGCACCATCTCGCCACAGATCTGCAGCTCGGTCACCTTGCCCGCGAGGTATGCACGATGGCGCGTATCAATCCAATCGGTTGTCGAGCGCGAAACCAGCCCCTGCTCAATGGTCCAAACCATGAATCCGTAGCCGGAATCGCCGCTCCAGATCGTTCCATCGCAATCGAAAACGGCTACACGTGGCTTGCTGTCCAGAACCAGCCGCTGGAACTCCCGGGCACTCCATTTCGTCACGTGCATCTGTATCGGTGTCAAGATTCCCTCAATTAAGCCAAAAGACGTCCAACTTTATTGTCGTTCAACGGGCCTTGTCTTTGCACGATTCACACCTGTGGGGGAACCAGCCTGTTCAAGAAGTATGGTCCGGAATGATGAAGACCAGATGAAGCCGTCGGCTTTTAACCACGGCTCTGAGAATCCGGCGTTGGCCCAGGTGACCTAGAATGTCACCAGCTATTTATGGAGAAGTTGCCATGCCGTTTCAGTGCGGGCGCCGCTCGCTCTCCTTCGCATTCGTCCTGGGATTTTTGCCCTTTCTTGGTCCCGCGCTCTGCCCAGCGCAGTTTTCCGGGTCTGCCGTCTCCGCCTCCAGCGCGCTTTCCATTCCTCAAGCGCAAATTATCCAGCCAGGCGAACTGAACGAGATCCTGCACTCCAGGGGGTCCGCAAAGCCGCTCGTGTTGCAAGTAGGATCGCGGGTCATGTTCGAGCAGGCGCACATTCCGGGTGCCCAATACGCGGGCGCTGGTCTGCAACCTGCGGGCCTGGAATCGCTCGCCGCCAAAGTTGCCTCATTACCCAAAGACGCCTTTATCGTTCTCTACTGCGGCTGTTGTCCATGGAATCGTTGTCCCAATGTCGGGCCGGCCTTTAATCAGCTGCGCCAAAGCGGCTTCGTCAATGTGAAGGTTCTCTACATCGCCAACAACTTCGGCGACGATTGGGTGAACAAAGGCTATAGCGTTGAAAAAGGCCATTAGTCGGACACTGGTATTGTGCGCTTGCGTGCTGGTCTTTTGCTCCCCAGCACGCCTCTCTGCCCGGGGTTCACTCGTACACAAGCGTGCACCGGCATTCGTGCGCCGCGACCTCAGCGGCAATACCGTCAACCTCCGCGCCTACCGGGGAAAGGTCGTCCTGCTGAATTTCTGGGCCACCTGGTGCGCTCCTTGCCGACTGGAACTCCCGCGATTCGCCGCATGGCAGCGCAAATACGAACAGCAGGGCTTGCAGGTCATCGCCGTCTCCATGGACGACGACGCAGAGCCTGTGCGCGCTTTGGTGCGCAGTTTTGCCCTGGATTTCCCCGTGGTCATGGGGGATGCCGCCATCGGGGAGCGCTACGGCGGTGTGCTCGGCCTTCCGATCACTTTTCTCGTGGCTCGCGATGGGACGATCGCGGCGCGCCTTGAGGGGGAATCGCAGTCCACAGACATGGAGGAGAAACTCGAACAGCTTCTTGCTCAGCATTGACTTGCACCACTAAAGCTCGCGCTCTGTCCACCTCCAATTGAGCGAATATCGCCTACGTTTGTATTGCCGGTCTTGATTCCGTGATGAACGAGGTTCGACCATTCCGGGCATTCCTCGGGACGTCCTGCTCCAAGCCGATAATCAAAAGATGGGCTCCGGGAACAATCTCGCTCTTTTGAAGGAATACCAGGTATATCTGCGCGTAGAAAAGGGCCTTCGTCCGCTCACCTGCGAGGCCTACGAGAGCGATCTGAGCACCTTTGCCGAGTTCCTCGAAAAGCGCGATCGAACCCTCCTGACTTCCGCGAAAGAGGATGTCGGCGGTTTTCTTGAGCACCTGCGGACGCACAGTGTCGATTCCCGCTCTGCGGCGCGGAAACTCAGTTGCCTGCGCGGTTTCTATAAATGGCTTCTTCTCGACAAGCGCATTCATCACGATCCGACCGTGAATGTGGAATCTCCCAAGGCCTGGAAGGTTTTGCCGAAATCGCTAGCTGAGGCCGAAGTGTCGGAGATGCTGGAGCGCGCGGCGATGGCCGCATCGCATCCCAAGGCGCGCGCCACAGCACTGCGCGATCGCGCCATTCTCGAACTGCTTTACGCCGGCGGGCTGCGCGTTTCTGAAGTGACTGGCCTTTCGACAGGCGACCTCATGCTCGACGCTGGCCGGGTCCAGGTCCGCGGCAAGGGAGACAAGGAACGCATCGTTCCCCTTGGCCGTACTGCACTCGAGGCGTTGGAGGAATATCTGCGGGAAGGCCGTCCGCACCTCGCGCGGATTAGCTCGAGGCGCAAATCCCGCGGTACCCTGCCGGAAGCGGCGGGCCTGTTTCTGTCTCTGCGCGGTATGCCGCTCACCCGCCAATGGATCTGGCACATGGTGAAGGCAGCAGACAAGACCGCCAGTCCGCACAGGCTGCGCCACAGCTGCGCCACCCACATGGTGGAGCATGGCGCCGATCTGCGCAGTGTGCAGCTCTTGCTCGGACACGCCGACATCTCCACTACGCAGGTCTACACGCATCTCGCGCTTGGACGGCTCAAAGCCGTGCATCGCAGCCACCATCCGCGCGGCGTCGTTAAAGCAAGCGCGCCTGAATCAACCCCGGCATCTGAAGCTATTCCGGAACAGGTTGCTGAAACCGTCGGCGAAAAGAAAGAGGGGCGGGCCAAGCTCATGCTTGTTTACTCGCGGCCATCCAAGGAACCCGCATGAGCGCGTCGCCGCATCGTGCACCGCATCCTTCGCTCGACTCGCTGGTCAATGCGTATCTGGGAATGTTGGCCAATGAGCGTGGCGCCTCTACGCACACCATGCGGGCCTATCAGCGCGAACTCCACGACTTCGCAGCGTACATGGCCAAGAGCCATCGCAGCATCCGAGCGGTCGACCGGATCGAACACACGCACATTCGCGCCTATCTGAGCACGCTCTACGATCGCGGCCTTTCGAAAGCTTCCGCGGCGCGCGCGCTGGCCGCGATTCGAAGCTTGTTCAAATGGCTTGCCCGTGCGGATCATGTCGCGCAGAACGTCGCTTCGCTGGTCTCGACGCCGCGCCTGCCCAAGCATCTGCCGCGCGTTCCTTCCATCGAGCAGTTGAATCGCGTTGTCGATTCCGTCAAGGACGATGGGGTAAGCTGGGCCACCCGCGACAAAGCGATCGTCGAGTTGCTCTACGGCTGCGGCATCCGCAACGCCGAGCTCACAGGGCTCAACCTCGAGGACATTCATTGGGCCAACGAGGCGATTCTGGTCCGCGGCAAAGGCCAGAAGCAACGCTATGTTCCCCTCGGCGAAGCTGCGGCTGTGGCTCTTCGCATCTACATCGCCGAGCGTTCGCTACGCTTGGCCGAAATCAACCGCGGCGTGGCCGTATCCACCCCAGCCCTTCTTTTGAACCTGCGCTTGCGCGGACTCGACAAGCCCGGGGGCACCGCACGGCTGACGACGCGCAGCGTAGGACGCATCGTCAAGCGAATCGCCATCCTTCACGGACTTTCATCGGACGTGCATCCGCATACGCTGCGTCATGCGTTTGGCACCCATCTTCTTGAAGAGGGCGCCGATCTGCGCGCGATCCAGGAACTGCTCGGCCACGAGCGGCTGTCCACAACCCAGCGGTACACGCAGCTTACGAATGCGCAGGTCGAGCGCGTTTACGACGCCACGCACCCGAGAGCGAAGTAGTCTTTCATTGGCGCAGAATAGGCAAGACTCGATCGAGTAAGCGACTGCCTAATTCATCAGGTGTGCTGTCGCCGCATCAATCTCCCTGCGCAATTGGCTTTCGATTTGCTGCTTCAGGGCCGCAGTCAATAGCCTCTTTTTGCCGAGATACGACTCCATCGCGCGAACCGGATCTACGACGGATGATGGGCCGCGCTCTGCGACACGGGTTCCCGCGGGTGCGGGCAACCCGTGATCGATGCACTCGATGAGAGTGGGGCCGCGTCTCTGTCGCGCACGGGAGATCGATTCGCTGGCGACGCGATACACCGCCAGCACGTCTCGTGCATCCACCGCGATACGCGCGATGCCAAAGGCCAGCGCTTCAATGGCGCCGTTCATTCTTCCTCTTGGTGAAAGGAAGTTCCGCTGTCTCTCCTCTGAGCCGAAATGACAAAGCAGAACCATCGGCAGATTGCGACGACTGACAAACTGCAGTTGTTTATCGGGAACATCCGATGCGGAGGGATCCTTGAGGAAAACCAGGGCAATTCGTCCGTCGTTTGCAGCTTTGTGCGCTGCAGCGGCCTGGGTGGCTGCACTCAGGTCAATTCCTAAAGCGCCGGTCAGAGGCATGTGCGCAGAATGTCCATTTTTCCCTGCCGACAAGTTCCCATTTTGTCCAGGACCGGAGCCCAAATTGCCTTTGAGCGGAGCGGAGATGGGCCCGAAGACCCTCTCCAGCGGAATTCCTTCGATCACGGACCAAAGCAGCCGGTTGCCTGGCGCGCTCACCGTATCGTCGAGGCGCAAATCCGCCGCTATGCCGGCGATAGTTGCCTCGCTGCCGGTTTCGTCTCCCCAATCGTGCTGGAGTTTTCCTTGCCGCGCCAGTTCGGCCGTCCGCTCTGCGATCATGCGGGATTTCACCATCGCGGCATACAGCTGCATCAGCTTTTCGCGAGAAATCAATTCTTTGGCCTGCCTACGTCGAATAGTCCGCGTTAATGTGCACGTATTCCTGCGTCAAGTCGGTGGTCAAAAATTCGCACGTCCCCGTGCCTTGATTCAATTGGATGCGTATAAAGAACTCCGGCTGCTTCAAATAAGCATGTGCCGCGGCTTCATCAAATTCCGGCGCACGCCCCCCGTCGCGGCATATTGCCAGGTCGCCAAACCAGATGTCGATGCGCTCCGGGTCAATCTCCGCGCCGGAGTAGCCGATGGCCGCGACCAGCCGGCCCCAGTTAGGATCGCACCCCGCCCATGCGGTTTTCACCAACGGGGAGTGGGCAATGGATTTGGCAATGCGCAGAGCATCTTTGTCGCTGGCCGCTCCGCCGATTTGCAGTTCCACGACGTGCGTGACGCCTTCCCCATCCGCCACGATCTGGCGGGCGAGAGACTTACAGACATACTTCATGCCTTCGGCGAAAGGGAGGCAGTGCTGAGTGCCGAGATCGACGCCGCTCGCGCCCGAGGCCAGTACCAGGACGGTGTCGTTTGTCGAGGTATCGCCATCCACCGAAATGCGGTTGAAACTGATTTCGATGGCGTCCCGCAGATAGCGGTCGAGCATGGCTGGCTCGATTGCCGCGTCGGTCAGGATGTACACAAGCATCGTGGCATGAGGAACCAGCTGCGGGTGAATCATCCCGGAGCCTTTGCACAGACCGGCGATACGCACTGGCGCTTGCGCGCCCTTGTGATCCACAAACGTGAAATCGATGAATGCTGTTTTCTCGACTTTGTCGGTCGTGATGATCGCCGAAGCCACCTGCTGAAAGTGTTCGCCGTTCGAGCCGAGGCGCGCCGCCAGTTCCGGCAGAGCTGCGATCAGTTTCTCGGCCGGCAGCGGCAGACCGATGATCCCCGTCGAGGAAGGGAAGACTTCTTCCGGTTTGCAACCGAAGGTCTCCGCAACCGACTTGCACGTTGCACGCGCGGCATCCAGCCCGGCCTGGCCCGCGGCACAATTGGCATTGCCCGCATTGATGGCGACAACGCGCACCAGTCCGCCGGTCGCGTGCAAGTGCTCCATGTCGATTTTGAGCGGCGCAGCGGTCACCTGATTGGACGTGAACGCCGCAGCTGCGCTGGCGGGAGTGTCTGCCACGATCAAAGCGAAATCGGTGCGGCCGCTTTGTTTCAGCCCCGCCTTAGTGGCGCCAAACTTGAAGCCTTGAGGAATGAGAAATCGTGAAGGGTCAGTCATGGAGTGGACCCATTTAATCTAACAAATGTGGATAGCCTGCCGAAGAGCACAAGCGATATCGTTGCCCCAATCGATCAAAATCAGTTTCTCGAACTGCAAAACGTAAACGTTGCCCGCGGGGATCGTGTCGTCCTCCACGACGTCAACCTCACCATCCGTGCCGGCGAGCATGTCGCCATCCTGGGCCCCAATGGCTGCGGCAAGTCCACCCTGATCCTGACCATCACATGTCAGATCTACCCCATCGTGCAGTCGGGGATGCGGGTCCGCATCTTTGGCCGCGATCGCTGGGACCTGACCCAGTTGCGGAAACACTTTGGCGTCGTCGGCACCGATCTTCCCGGCGAGCGTACGGCCGTGACTACCGGCCTCGATGCTGTGATCGCCGGCTTCTTCTCCGCATCGACTCTATGGCCCAATCTGCATGTCACCGATGAAATGCGGGACCGTGCAGCCGAAGCCTTGGCACGCATTGAAGCCTCGCATCTGGCTCCCCAGCTTGTCGGTGAAATGTCAGCCGGCGAAAAACGCGGCATCCTCATTGCCCGCGCCCTTGTCCACAGGCCTCGCCAGTTGCTCCTCGATGAACCCTCGAATGCGCTTGACCTCGCCGCGCAACGGGAACTTCGGGACACATTGCGCCGTCTTACCACTGAAGGCACTGGACTGGTGCTGGTGACGCATCACTTGAGCGACATTCTTCCTGAGATTGACCGTGTGATCCTGATGCGTGGAGGCCGAATTGTTGGGGACGGTCTGCGTGCCGAGCTTCTCACCGCGCCGCGCCTCAGCGACCTTTTCAATACACCTGTTCGCATAGGCCACGACGAGGAATGGCTGCATAGCTGGTGAGACCTGCTGTTCCGGGTGCCGCCATACTTCGAGTATCTCGAACTAACTCGGATCAACTGAAAAAATCGATTTGGCTTGATGCCAGCTCATTTGGCGCCGTGATAACATTCCCGCATCAGGCCGTCATTCCTGCCGCCTGCCGGAGGTCCCATGAGCCCTTACTCAAGACGAGAATTCCTCAAAACTGGAATTGCTGCTGGAACGATTGCGAGCGTTGGAACCCTGCCCCTGCACGCTGCTAGGCCCACCGCGACGGACATCGTCACCCTCGGCAAGTCGGGCGTGCAGGTGACGCGGCTCGCCTTTGGCACCGGCAGCAACAACGGCCATGTGCAGTCCGCTTTGGGTCAGCAGCAGTTCAGCAAGCTGGTTGCCTATGCGTATGAGCGGGGCATCCGCTTCTTTGAGACCGCCGAGTCGTATACGACGCCCGCCATGCTCGGCGAAGCCCTCAAGCCTTACCCGCGCGAGAGCTACGTGCTGATGAACAAAGTCACCACGGACGAGGGCGTCGATCCCCATGTGCGCTTCGACGAGATGCGTCGCATTTCGCGGACAGAATACTTCGACATCATGCTGCTCCACTGGCAACACACCGACAGCTGGGTCGCCGAAACCGCCCGCTGGCAGGACGGTATTCTCGAAGCGCAACAGAAAAAGACAATTCGCTCGCGCGGAGCTTCGGTGCACGGACTGCCCGCGCTGCGCCAGATGCCCGGCAACAAGTGGCTTGAAGTTGCCATGATCCGCATGAACCACAAGGGCACGCGCATGGATGGCCCCGTTCCCGACGATGACAACCTCGGCATCGTGCCGGAAGTAGTGGCACACGTGAAGCAGGTGAAGAGCGACGGCATGGGCGTGGTCAGCATGAAACTCTGCGGCGATGGGACGTTTACGCAGCACAGCGACCGTCAGGCGGCAATGCGCTTTGCGTTCAAGAACGCAGGTGTGGATTGCGTGACCGTTGGATTCAAGAGCCCACAGGAAGTGGACGAAGCCATCGACAATCTAAACCTCGCGCTGGCGTAGTCGTCGATGTTGAACAAGCGATTTAGGGCCACTCTGCAGAAGAGTCCTGCCAAAGGTGGCTGGACGTATGTAGTGTGGCGTGACTCGGTTGAGTTCTTCGGGACGCGCGGCCTTGTAAAGGTGCGGGGCACGATCGACGGCGTTCCGTTTCAAAGCTCCTTCATGGCACTGGGCGACGGAACCCACAAACTCCCGGTCAAAGACGACATTCGCCGGAGCATCGGCAAGGAAGTCGGCGATACCGTTACGGTGTTGTTGGAAGAACGGATCGCAGCCCCTCGCCGCTAGTCCAGCTGACCCGCTAAGCTGAAGCCTGCGGCTTCGCCGTAAAGATGGCGGAGAGCAGGCACGCCGCAATCAGAACTTCGGCGATCACCGGACCCAGAAAAAAGTACGTGTACGAATTCACTGACAGAGCCAGGTAACCGACTGTGAACGTTGCCAGAATGGGCCGCAACTGCGTCGCATCACGTTTTGCCAGCGAGCCGAGAAGCCAAAACGCTGTCCCCTCCACTGTGAGAGAGATCGAAACGCCGATACCCATCCCCCGGTAGAAATCCCAGAAGCTGCGCGTCTGCCCCATCAGGGGAAACGTGTTGACCTTCATCGCTTCGACCGCAATGGAGGTGGCGCCCGGATCGATGTGTCCGAATACGCCGCCAATGGTGTGCAGCATTGCATGGATCAGGGTCAGAATCGATGCCACGCGCAAAAAGAGTACAGGTTTCATCGCATCCCTCTTGCCGGTTATTGTCCGGCGACTTTCTTCGTGTAGAGCTCGAGAATGCCGGCCCAGGCAGTGGGTCCGTCGAACATCTCGCGAAGTCGCTCGTAGCCCTCGCCATGCCGCTCCAGCTTGCTATGTTCCAGCTCGACTAGCGTCGCCGATGGCCCTTCGGCGGTGAAGCGAATCTCCACTTCGCTTGCCTTCGCCATGTCGGGATCGCACACCCAATCCGGCGAATCGTGTCCGGGGCCAACATGCCACGAGAAAGTTACCAGATGCGGCGGGTCCCACTTCAGCACCGTGCCCCAATCGCACTGCGCGCCTTCGACGCTTCGCTCATACCAGCGTCCGCCCAGGCGCGGCTCGACGAAGATCGCTTCAAATGGAGTTTTTCCTATGTGGTGCGTTGCCGGCCACCATGTCTCCATCTGCTCCACGAACACTGAGAAAGCGGGCTCGATTGAAGCGTTGACGCGCACACTTTTACGTACGACGACTTCTGCCACTGGGTTTGCCATGCTTCTCTCCTATCGGTGATCTTTCCGCGGCCGCTTGAAAATTGCTCATCGCCTTAGTCCACATCTGGTCGAAGTGCGCGCGCAAGCGTGCCACCCCCTCGGGATTCAACTGGTAGAGCCGTCGCGTGCCGGCCCTGCTGTCCAGCACCAGCCCGGCGTCTTTCAGCACTTTCAGGTGTTGCGATACGGCAGGCCGACTCACCGGCAATGTGCGGGCCAGCTCATTCACGGCGAGAGGGCCCCCGGATAGCTTTTGAAAGATTGCCATCCGCGTCGCATCTCCCAAAGCATCGAGTCCGGCTTGTAGGTAAGCGTCCATTTACCGTAAGCTACCACGAACCAATGCTCCCGTGTCAAGGGAAAGAAGACAGTGAACAGGGAAACAGTGGGCAGAGAAACTAAGAGGCAGACAAGCAGAGAAACGATGCTCGGTCGACGGCGGACAGTATCATGGTGGATCATGATGACCATCGAGCTTTCAAAGCAGGCGCGCGCCGAAGCCGTTGCATCCATCCAACGATACTTCCGGGAGGAAATGCCGGAGCCGATTGGCGAATTGCCTGCGGGGTTGCTCTTGAATTTCTTCCTCGAAGAGATTGGGCCGGCCATCTACAACAAGGCCATCGCTGACGCGCAGGCGCGCCTCGCCGGGCGCGTCGCAGACCTGAACGGCGAACTCTATGCGGACGAATTCCAATACTGGATTCGACTTGAGAATAAAAAGAAGAATCGGCGGTGATGGCCTTGGCGTGGCGCAGGTGTTCCGCAAGAAACTTTGCATCGAAGCGCCCCTGGGGCGATGGTGAATCGAAATGAAAGTCCTGATCATTGGCGGCGGAATCGGTGGTCTGACCGCGTCAATTGCATTGCGGAGAAAAGGCATCGAAGCGGATGTTTATGAGAGAAGCCCGATCCTGAGGGAAGTTGGAGCTGGCATTTCGCTTTGGCCAAACGCCGTAAAAGCTCTTACACAACTCGGACTTGGGGAACGCCTTCGCTCAATCAGCCGCCAAAACGCGGATTTTGCTCTTCGTCGATGGAACGGCGCGGTCATCGCTTGCACTCCAGTGCAGGAATTGGAACGAAGATTTGGAGGCGGCGTCCTCATTTTTCACAGAGCAGAATTGCTTGACATTCTCGCTGAAAGCCTCGGCAAGGAGCGCCTTCATCTAGGTCACGCGTGCGCTCAACTAAAACAGAATGCCAGCGGCGTCAGCGTCCAGTTCGCCAACGGCGAGACTGCGAAGGGCGGCGTGCTGGTCGGCGCGGATGGGTTGAACTCGGTCGTGCGCACAGGTCTCGGGCGAAAGGATCCGGTTCGCTACTCCGGTTACACAGCCTGGCGCTCCATCGTACGATTCGATGGTTCCGCAATCCTTCCCGCGGAAACTTGGGGCTGCGGACGGCGTTTCGGGATTCTTCCCACGAGGGATGGGCAGGTCTACTGGTATGCAGCCAGCAATGCTCCGGAGGGTGAACGTGATTCAGACGGTGGACCGACAGATACACTGCTTTCGCTTTTCAAGGGATGGCATCAGCCGATTGAGGCGTTGATTCGGGAATCCGGAACAAATGTGCTTCGAAACGATATATATGATCGCGAACCAGTCCCAAGCTGGGGAAAGGGACGCGTCACCCTTCTTGGGGATGCGGCTCATCCCATGACGCCGGACCTCGGCCAGGGCGCCTGCCAGGCCATTGAAGATGCTTTGGAACTCGCCAAGTTCCTTCACGCCGCGTCGAATGCTGAGGCGGGGCTGAAGGCATATGAATTGACCCGTGTTCCCCGCACGCGCTCGGTTGTGTTGACCTCCCGGCGCATGGGGCGCATCGGTCAACTCAGTTCGCCATTCCTGTGCCGATTGAGAGATTCGGCTTTCCGGCTGATACCGAACGTGGTCAGCCTTCGCGGCATGGCCCCGTTTGTTGGTTACGAGGGCCATCTTGAAAGTTGAGAAGCGCTGGCAGGTGGCTTGACTCCTCGCGCCTGCCGGTTTAGTTTGAGGCTACACGGGAAAGGAGGATGATCCAGCCTATGCAAAAAGATTGTTCCAGTAGTTGGTTACGTGAGGTGACTGAGGCCTAGGGCATCGCGCCCCAAGCCCCATGTAAGCCCTCGCGGCAGATCTTTCCGCCGGGCCACTGGCAATCGCTTCAAGCGCGATGGCCTTAGTCCAATCCCAACAGTCTACCGGCAGCGGCCTGAGATCAATTCTCAGGCCGTTGTTGCTTTGGGAAGTCTTCCACGGTCATTGGTCCCGGAGGTTCAACGCGG
>Ga0182024_10007754_pt1 | contig 23050 bp, 21 predicted proteins | sample P32metaG_FD_120480 | JGI IMG/M metagenome (GOLD analysis project Ga0182024, IMG submission 120480) | Permafrost microbial communities from Stordalen Mire, Sweden - P3-2 metaG (Illumina Assembly) | ecosystem: Environmental > Terrestrial > Soil > Wetlands > Permafrost | place: Sweden: Stordalen... | reverse complement strand
GGTGCTGCTCTGTTTGGCCCTCGCGTTGCCGCCCAACGCCTGGTGGCAGTTTCGGCTGGAGCCCGCTTCTGTTTCGGAACTGGACTTTTTCAGCAAGGGAGCAGTGTTGAACTTCCTCAACGACACGCACCACCTGCGGGAGGTGGCCCATGCCGGCTAAGGTGCTGATGGTGCAGGGTGCCAGTTCCTCGGTGGGCAAGAGCCTGCTGGCGGCGGCGCTGTGCCGCGCCTTCGCCCGCAAGGGGGTGCGCGTGGCGCCGTTCAAGGCGCAGAACATGTCGAACAATGCCGCCGTTTGCTCCGACGGCGCCGAGATCGGGCGGGCCCAGGCCGTCCAGGCCGCCGCCGCCGGCATCGATCCCACCGCCGACATGAACCCGATACTTCTCAAGCCCGAGGCCAACTCCCGGTCGCAGGTAATCGTCCTGGGAAGACCCTGGCGCACCTTGCGGGCTGGCAGCTACTACCGCCGCAAGGAAGAGTTGTGGCCGGTCGTCACGTCGGCGCTCGACCGTCTGCGGTCTGCTTACGAGTTGGTGGTAATCGAGGGTGCGGGCAGCCCGGTCGAGTTGAACCTGCGGCCCTTTGACATCGTGAACATGGCCCTGGCTCGCCACGCTCGGGCCCCTGTACTCCTGGTCGGGGACATCGACCGCGGAGGCATCTTCGCCCAGCTCCTGGGGACGCTCTGGCTGCTGGAACCCGAGGAGCGAGGTTTGGTGCGGGGGCTTGTGGTGAACAAGTTCCGGGGCGATCCGGCGCTGTTCACCGACGGCGTCCAAATGTTGCAAGAGCGCGCCGGCGTGCCAGTACTGGGCGTCGTCCCTTACCTCCCTGGCGTTGCCGTTCCGGAAGAGGACGCGGTCGCCTTGGAGGCGGCGGTTCCCCCTGTCCCGGCGGGCATTGACATTGCCGTGATCCGGCTGCCGCACATCGCCAACTTCGACGACTTCGACCCGATCCGCGCCCAAGACGGTGTCAGCCTGCGCTACGTTCAATCCCCGACTGCACTGGGGAGGCCACATGCCGTCATCCTGCCGGGCACAAAGAGTACCATGGCGGACCTGGCCTGGCTGCGGATCGAGGGCTTCGCCGAGGCGATTTGTGCATTGGCGGCACAGGGAACCTCCGTCGTCGGCGTGTGCGGCGGCTACCAGATGCTGGGACGGGTGATCCGCGACTCCTCGCACGTCGAGTCCGATGGCGGAGAAGCGCGGGGCCTGGGGTTGCTGCCGGTGGAGACCCTCTTCGAGACGGCCAAGGCCACCTTCCAGGTCCGGGCGCGGGTGTTGGGCGGCCCGGGTTGGCTCGGAACGGCGGCCGGTGAGGAGGTGGAAGGCTATGAGATCCACATGGGACGGACGAGCGGCGGGCCCCCCTGGCTGGAGAGCATTCGCCTGAACGGGGCAACGGCCGACCGGGCCGACGGGGCGGCGAGCGACGACGGCCGCGTCTGGGGTTGTTATCTCCACGGGCTCTTCGCGAACCCCGCCTTGCGCCGGCTTTGGCTTGCGAGCCTGTCAGTCTCCTCGAAAGCAAATGCGCGGCCCGAAGCGGGCGGACAGACAGGAGCAGCTTTGCTGCATGGGGCGTTGGACCGGCTGGCCGACGCCGTCGAATCGGCCCTGGACATGCGCCGGCTGGCGGCGATCCTTGAAGAGAACGACCCGAAGTAAAGGGCGAGGTGCACTATGGACCAGGACGAAAGCGAGCTGCACCGGCAGCGCATGGCCCGGCAGAAGGAAGCCTTCGAGGCGCGTAAGGCGCGGGCCACGGAAGAGAGGGGCTTGCTCATCGTCCACACCGGGGCGGGCAAGGGCAAGACGACGGCGGCGCTGGGCCTCGCCTTCCGGGCACTAGGGCAAGGCATGAGAGTCGGCATCGTCCAGTTCATCAAGGGCGCGATCCCCACCGGGGAGGCCGCCCTGGCTGCCCGGCTCGCCCCCGCGCTGGAAATGCATACGATGGGCGACGGCTTCACCTGGAACACGCAAGACCGCGACCAGGACATCGCCTCGGCGCGCAAGGCCTGGGACAGGGCCGTGTCCTTGTTGCGCCACGCCTCTTTCGACCTGGTCATCCTCGACGAGTTGAACGTGGTGCTGAAACACGCCTACCTGCCTCGGGAAGAGGTTCTGACGGAACTGCGTGGCAAACGGCCGATGCTCCACGTCGTCGTCACCGGCCGCAATGCCCACGAAGAGTTGATCGCCATGGCCGATCTGGTCACGGAGATGAAGCTCGTCAAGCATCCCTACCGGTCGGGGGTCAAGGCACAAAAGGGCGTCGAGTTCTAAACGGAGGTCGTCCGCCCCCAGGGCTCCGACAGCGAAGGACACACTCATGCAACCAGCACTTTTCCTTGCCGGACACGGCAGCCGTGACCCGGAAGGTACGCAGGAATTCCTCCGGCTCGTGGACCTGTTAAGGACTCAGGGCCCGGGACGCATCATCGAGTGCGGCTTCCTGGAGTTTGCCCGGCCGGTCATCAGCGAGGGCATCGAGTACTGCGTGGCGCGCGGGGCGGAGACCATTGCCGTGCTGCCGGGAATGCTCATGGCCGCGGGACATGCCAAGGATGACATTCCCAGCGAGATCCACGAAGCCCGGCGGCGCCACCCGGGCGTCCGCTTCCATTACGGCAGGCACCTACACCTGCACCCGAAGATCCTCGAACTCTGCTGTCTCCGCCTGGAGGAGGCGGAGCGGGCCGCGAAGCCGGTAGACCGGAAGGACACCCTGCTGCTGGTCGTCGGGCGCGGCAGCAGCGACCCGGACGCCAACTCGGACATCAGCAAGCTGGCGCGCCTCCTCGGCGAGGGGATGGGCTACGGCTGGTCCGCGGCGTGTTACATCGGAGTGACGACGCCGCTGTTGCCGGAGGCGCTGGAGCGCTCCCGGCATCTGGGCTTCGGCCGGGTCCTCGTCTTCCCGTTCTTCCTGTTCACCGGGGTGCTGGAGAAACGCATTCGGCAGCAGACGATGGAATTCGCCGGGTGCCATTCGGAGACGGAGTTCCTCTGCGCCGGCTATCTAGGCGCCCACCCGCTGCTCTACGAGGCCTTCGCGGAGCGGGCTGAAGAGGCGGTCTATGGCAGCCCGAACATGAATTGCGAGCTGTGCAAGTATCGGGTGCGCTTGCCGGGTTTCGAGCAGGCCTTGGGGCAACCCCAAGGCGGCCACCACCATCACGTTCGCGGCATCGGTCAGGAGACAGACGGTCATTATGATGACCACGATCATTCGCGCGAGCAAGGGCGCTCGCAACACCATCATGCTTGACCGGGGCGGCAGGCGGGAACGAGAGCATGAACAGACGCGGTAAGGTGTATCTGACGGGAGCGGGCCCCGGGGCGGCGGACCTGCTAACGGTGCGCGCCGCCCGAGTGCTGGCGCGGGCGGAGGCCGTCTTTCACGACGCCCTGGTCTCGGACGAAGTGTTGCACCTCTGCACCGCCGCGAGTGAGATCGTGCCTGTCGGCAAGCGCTGCGGCGTACCCGAGCAGGCCCGGCAGGAAACCATCCACCGGCTCCTGGATGAGGCGTCTCTGCGCTACAGCACTGTCGTACGCTTGAAGGGGGGCGACCCCTGTGTCTTCGGTCGCGGCGGTGAGGAGTTGGAGTTCCTGGCCAGGCGAGGTATCCCCTGGGAAGTCATCCCGGGCGTCAGCGCCGGCGTGGGCGGTCTGTCCTCGCTCGGACTCCCGCTGACGCACCGCGACCTCGCTTCCTCGGTACTCCTGCTGACAGGCAGCCAGGCCCTCCACGGCGAGTACCCTGGCGCTTCCGGCCGGCCACCGCTCCAGGGAGGGCAGACCCTGGTCTTCTACATGGGCTTGCGCCATGTCGCGGCCATCGCTGCCGACCTGATGCGACAGGGCCTCGATCCCGCCACGTATGCCCTCTGTGCGTCGCGCATTTCCTGCCCGGACCAGAAGCTTGTGACGTCCCCGCTCGCCCGGATCGGGGAAGAGACGGCGGCCTGCGTCCAGGAGACGCCGGCCCTGCTGGTGGTCGGCGACGTCGTCGGTTTCTGGAAAGGCCTGCACGAGAAAGCCGCAGTTCGGAGGGAGCCATGAGCCAAAAGAGTGTTGGTGCCTTTTATGGCGTCGGTGTCGGCCCCGGCGACCCGGAGTTGATCACGCGGAAAGCGGAGCGCATCCTCCGAGCAGTCGATTGGATTTTCTTGCCGTCGGGGAGGCGTAGCGGGAATAGTTTCGTGCGCCGGATCGTCGAGCCGCTCGGCCTGCCCGAAGGGAAGTTTCGTCCGGTGTTCCTGTGCATGTCGCGCGACCGGGCGGACGACAGCAACGCTTATTCGCGCGCGGCCTCGGAAATCGTCGCGGAGCTCCGCCAGGGAAAGTCGGTCGCCTGGATCACGGAAGGCGATCCGCTCTTTTACAGCACGTTTTTGCACGTCAACGAAGCACTGCGCCCTTACCCGGAAGTGCGGGTTGAGATCATCCCGGGGGTGACCTCGACAAGTGCCGCGGCCGCGCGGGTCGGCCTGCCGGTGGCGCGGCTGGACGAGCGGGTTGCGGTCGTCCCTGCCGCCTATGGCATGCGGCGCTTACCAGCACTGCTCGATGAGTTCGCGACCGTATTCCTGCTCAAGGTCCACGCAGTCTTCGACGAGCTGCTCGCGGTGCTCGCGTCGGTGCGCGGCCCGATCCGGACCGTCTACCTGGAGCAGGTCGGCACCCCGGCGGAGCGCGTCGTCACGGACCTGGAATCGCTGCGGGGACAGGAGTTGCCCTACTTCTCGCTGGTGATTTTACGTACGGAGAAACAGGAGTGAACTCGCGGGGGCGTCTCTTTGTGGTCGGTCTGGGTCCGGGCGACCGGGCAGTAATGACGGGGCAGGCTCTGGAGGCGCTCCGGCAGGCCGAGGTGGTCGTCGGTTATGACGGCTATTTCACCGGACTTGCGGACCTCGTCCAGGGCAAGGAGTGCCTGGCGCTGCCGCTGACGCAAGAGGCGGAGCGGGCCCGCGTGGCGGTCGACCGACTGCGGCAGGGCCGTGTGGTGTGCGTGATTTCCAGTGGCGACCCCGGGGTGTACGGCATGGCGGGACTGGTATTACAGTGTCTGGGGGATGCGGGTCAGGAGGACGTGACCGTCGTTCCAGGCGTATCGGCAGTGAACGCGGCCGCGGCCCTGCTCGGGGCGCCGCTCGGCCACGACTTCGCCGTCGTCAGCCTGAGCAACCTGCTGACCCCCTGGGAGACGATCGAGCGGCGGCTGCAAGCCGCGGCGGAAGCGGACTTCGTCCTGGCGATCCTGAACCCGAAGAGTCAGCGGCGCGACTGGCAGTATCGCCGGGCGCAGGAGATTCTGGCAGGATTCCGGCCGCCTCAGACGCCGGTCGGCGTCGTGCGCAACGCCTACCGGCCGGGCCAGTCGGTGGAGCGAACCACCGTAGCCCGCATGGCCGAGGCCGTCGTGGACATGTTCACGACAGTGATCGTCGGTAACTCGCAGACGCGCCAGTTCGGTAGCGTCATCGTCACGCCGCGCGGTTACGCGCTGCCGGCGGGAGAGGCATGAGATGAAGGGCGGCCTTCCCGGCGAGATCCTGGCGGCGAGTTTCCGCATCATCGATGCGGAGGTCGGCGCGCACGGCCTTGGGCCGTTGGAATGGCCGGTCGTCCGGCGCATGATCCACGCCTCCGGGGATCTGGAACTGGTCCATCTCGTCCACTTCAGCCCGGGGGCAGCCGCCGCAGGGGTGCGAGCGTTTCAGGAAGGCGTGCCGATCGTCACCGACGTGCGCATGGTCGCCACGGGCATCCAGGGGCCGTTACGCGAGGCACTGGGCGTCGGCTTGCACTGCTTCCTCGACGCCCCTGAAGTGTCTGGAGAGGCCGAAGCTCGCGGATTGACGAGGTGTGCCTGTGCGATGGGACACGCGATCATAACCTTGCCCGAGGCGGTCTATGTGGTCGGCAACGCCCCAACGGCGCTGTCCGCCCTGTGCGCGGCAGTCCGCGTCGGGATCGCCCGGCCCCGCCTGGTGATCGCCATGCCGGTCGGGTTCGTCGGGGTCATCGAGAGCAAGGAAGAGGCCCTGGCCCTGCCGACACCCGTCATGGCCGTGCGCGGCCGCAGAGGCGGCAGCGCCGTGGCGGCAGCCGCGGTGAACGCCCTGCTGTTGCTCGCCCGCGAAGGGGGGCCGCCATGAACGGCCACGCCCTCGTCGTCATCGGCATCGGCCACGATGGGCCGCCGGGGCTATCGCCGGAGGCCCACGCCCACGTCGAGTCCGCCCGGGTGCTGGCCGGGGGCCGCCGGCATCTCGACTTTTTCCCCCACTGGCAGGGCGAGAAGGTTGTTCTCGGCGGCGACGTGCCGGCGTTCGTCGGGACGCTTCAGGAAAGATACCAGCAGGAGAAGACGGTCGTTCTGGCGTCGGGCGACCCCCTCTTCTACGGGATCGGGCGTGCGCTGCTGGAGGCAATTCCCAGAGAGGACCTGGTCTTTCTGCCTCAGGTCAGCTCCGTGCAGCTGGCGTTCAGTCGGGTCAAGGAGACGTGGCACGACGCCCGCGTCATCAGCGTGCATGGCCGGTCGATGGAGGCGCTGGCCGTCGCCATCGCGGCGCGCGCACTGAAGATCGCCGTGCTGACCGACGCCCGAAACCACCCGGCCGCGATCGCCGACCTTCTCCAGCGTTCTGGAGCGGGGGGAGAGTACGCCCTGTGGGTTTGCGAGAACCTCGGCGGGCCGGATGAGCGGATTTCTCGCCACGCACCTGTCAGCATGCGCGATGCGAGTTTCTCGCCCCTGAACGTGGTGATCCTTCTCCGTGCGACGGGGGCGCCTGCTGGCGGCGCTGCCGACCTTCCGCTCCTTGGCATTCCCGAGGCGGCTCTCCTGCACCAGGCCGGGCCGCGCGGGATGATCACGCGGCGCGAGGTCCGGCTGCTTGCACTGTGTTACCTGGAACTGCGGCCCGGGGACGTCCTGTGGGACGTGGGTGCTGGCAGCGGCTCGGTCTCCCTCGAAGCGGCTCGACTCTCACCCCGGTTGCAGATCTTCGCGGTCGAACGCGATGCGGCGGCCTTCGCCCGGCTCGAGTCCAACGTAGCGCAGCTCGGCGCGGGAGTGGTTCGTGCCGTCTGCGCCGAGGCGCCGGAGGGACTGAACGAGTTGCCGGACCCCGACGCGGTCTTCATCGGGGGCAGCGGCGGGCGGCTGACCGAAATCCTCGGGACGGTGATGGAGCGGCTCAAACCCGGCGGGCGACTCGCCCTCAACTGCATTACCCTGGAGAACTTCTGCCGCGGTTGGGAGCGGCTCCGCGAACTGGAGCTGGAGCCCGAGGCCACCTCCGTGCAGCTCGCGCATTCCCGGCCCCTGGGACGGCTGCATAATCTGGAGCCGGAAAACCCGATCTTTATCCTGCGGGTCCGCAAACGATGAACGCTCCTTCGGCGATTGTTTTTGTTGCCGTCACCCGCCGGGGTGTGGAACAGGCTCGCGTCCTGCGGAAGCGACTGCGCGCCGGTGAGGTATACCGTCCGGAGCGCTACGGGCCCGCCGAGCACAGCTGGGAGGTGGTCTTCGCCGGCTCCCTGTCGGAGCAGGTTCCCGCGTTGTTCCGTCGCTGCGGGCAGATGGTCTTCTTCCTCGCTGCCGGGGCCGTCACACGCCTGATCGCCCCGTGCCTGAGCTCCAAGGAAACCGACCCCGGTGTGTTAGCCGTGGACGAGGCGGGGCGGTTCGTCATCCCCCTACTCTCCGGGCACAAGGGTGGTGCCAACGCTTTTGCCCGCACGGTGGCCGGCTGCCTGGGTGCCACCCCGGTCATCACCACCGCCTCCGATGTCGTTGGCGGGCTGAGTCTCGACCTCCTCGAAGAGGCTTTCGGCTGGACGGCCGGGCCGCGCGAACGACTCAAACCTGCGGCGCGGGCGCTCGTGGACGGTGAACCGCTAGCCATTGTCCAGGAGATTGGTTCCGCGGGCTCGTGGATGAACGAGCTGGAACTCCCAGCGAACGTTACGGTTGTCCACAACCCCGCAGAGCTGGCCGGTCGGTCGTTCGCCTACGTCCTGTGGATTACGGACCGCTTGGTCGAGGGCCTGTACGGGATCGAGAAAGAGTGTGTGCTTTGGTATCGACCGAAAAGCCTGGTGCTGGGCGTGGGCTGCGAGCGCGGCGTCTCCGCGGCGGCCCTGGAAGACGGCCTGGAGCGATTCCTCACTGAACACGGCTTTGTGCGGGACAGCATCGGCACTCTGGCCAGCGTGGGACTGAAGGCCGACGAGCAAGGCATTCTTGAGCTGGCACGCCGCCACGGTTGGCAAACGAGCTTCTACTCGGCCGAGGAATTGGCCGCCGTTTCCGGACTACCGAACCCGTCCGAGGTCGTGGCTCGGTGCGTGGGCACGCCGGGCGTGGCGGAACCGGCGGCACTACTGGCGGCTGGAACCGAGCACCTCCTGGTGGAGAAACGGGTGATGAGCTCCCCCCTCGCCCCGCAGCGGATGACCTTCGCCCTCGCCCGGTTGGCCTCATTCCAGGGGGCTTCGCATACGCAGAGCAAGGTGGTGTTCGTCGGTGCCGGCCCGGGGGACCCGGACCTGCTCACGCTGAAAGGGCGCCGGGCCCTTGCCCAGGCGGACGTGGTGGTCTACGCCGGCTCACTGGTGCCGGAGGAGGTCCTGCGCCACGCGCCTCCGACGGCAGCCTTGCACAACTCCGCCCACCTGACGCTCGAGGAGGTGATGGATCATCTCACCGCCGCAGCCCGTGCCGGCAAGCGGGTGGTACGGCTCCACTCCGGCGATACCAGCGTGTACAGTGCCATTCAGGAGCAGATGACCCTGCTGGACGCGGCGGGGATCGACTACGAGGTCATCCCCGGTGTCAGCTCTTTCCAGGCGGCGGCGGCCGCCTTGCAGGCGGAGCTGACCCTGCCCGAGGTGGTACAGACGGTGATCCTCACGCGGGCCGAGGGGCAGACGCCGATGCCCGAAACGGAGACCCTGGCGGACCTGGCCCGGCACCAGGCAACGCTCTGTATCTTCCTGAGCGCTCGACTGGCGGAACAGGTGCAGGAACAACTCCAGACCGCCTATCCGCCGGACACCCCGACGGCGATCCTCTACCGGGTCTCCTGGCCGGATGAGAAAATCGTCCTGACGGAGTTGTGCCATCTTGCCGAAGAAATCCGGCGGGGCCAGCTAACGAGGACCACCCTGATCCTGGTGGGGAAGGCCATCGGCGGGCGTCAGAACCGGTCGCGGCTTTACGATCGAAATCACGGACACCTTTTTCGGACGCGCAGCCGTGAAGAAACGCATCCTCCTGCTTAGCGGCACTTCCGAAGGGCCGCCTTTGGCGCGGGCGCTCCTGGCGGCCGGCTTCGAGGTCCGGGCGACCGTGACACGCGAGGAGGCCCGCGCGAGCCTCTTCGGCCCGCTGACACGCGACATCCACGTCGAGGCTCGCGGGTTCACGGAGGAGAGCCTGACTGCCTTCCTCGCGCAAAGGGAAGCTGACATGGTCCTCGACGCCACACACCCTTTCGCCGTACGGATCACGCGGCTTGCCCACGCCGTCTGTCTTCGGCTGGGGGTTCCGTACGTGCGCTACGAGCGGCCCGATTGGGAGCCGCCCCCCGGAACCAGGCTGGTCAATTCCTTCGCGGCGGCGGCTGAACTTTTGCCCTCGCTCGGGACCCGGGCTCTTCTGACCATCGGCGCCAAGCAGCTCAAGCACTTCGCCCCTCTCCAGGGTCGTCTGCACCTCGTTGCTCGCATCCTCCCTTCTGTGCTTTCGATTCAGCAAGCCCTTGCCGCGGGTTTCACGCCGGACCGACTCCTGTGCCTTCGGCCCCCGTTTTCCCGCGCCTTCAATCAAGCCATTCTGCAGGAATACCGAATCGGGCTGCTGGTCACCAAGGCGTCTGGGCGGGAGGGCGGCGTCGAGGAGAAGGTGCTGGCCGCCGGCGAACTCGGGCTTGAGGTGATCATGATCTGCCGTCCCGAGCAGGCGGACGTGACCAACGTGTGCAGCCTTGAGGCCGCAGTGCAGGCGTGTTGCGAAAAGGCCGAAGGGAGGTGAGGGATGGCCTCGAACCGGGAAAACCTGCGGTCGGGGTACACGACCGGGGCTTGCGCGGCCGCCGCGTCCAGGGGCGCGCTGCTCGCCTTGGTCTTGCAGCGGCCGGTTGCCCAAGTTGCCATCCACCTGCCCGCCGACCAGACCGTTACCTTTGCCCTCCACTCCTGCACCTTCACAAGGAGCGAGGGCCGGGCGAGCGTGATCAAAGACGCAGGCGACGATCCGGACGTGACGCACCTGGCCGAGATTTGCTCCCGGGTGACGTGGGAGGGCGGCGAGCCTGGGGTACTCTTTCGACGGGGGGTGGGCGTCGGCCTCGTCACCAAGAAGGGACTACCCATACCGCTGGGCGAGCCGGCCATCAACCCGGCCCCGCGCAAGCTGATTGCCGAAGGGATCCGGGAGGTCCTAGCTGAACACGGACTGGCCGACCGCGGCGTGGCCGTGGAGATTTCCGTACCCAAGGGCGAGGAACTGGCGAAGAAGACGTTCAACCCGCGACTGGGCATCGTCGGCGGCATATCCATCCTGGGTACTACCGGCATCGTCGTACCCTATTCGACGGCAGCGTGGCTGGCCAGCGTGACCCAGGAGATCGACGTGGCCGTGGCCCAGGGGATCAAGGAACTCGTCCTGGCGGTGGGTGCCCGAGGCGAACGCCTGGCGCGACAACTAATCCCGCTGCCGGAGGAGGCGTTCGTGCAGATGGGGCCGTTCTTCGGAGACGCCCTGCGGCACTGCGCCAGGGTCGGCGTCGAGAAGGTGACGCTGGTCGCAATGATCGGGAAGCTGGCGAAGTTCGCTGCCGGGAACGAATCGGTCCACAGCACCAACAGCAGCCAGGATTTCGCGTTCCTGGCGGACGTGGCCCGCTCTGCAGGGGCGAACATTGCCCTCATCGAGCAGATCACCAGAGCGAACACCGCCCAGGAGGTGTCGGAACTGGTGAGCGGAGCCGGCCTTCATGAGTTCTTCGACGCGGTTTGCAGGCGAGCGTGGGAGTTCGCCAGCACGTTCCTGCACGGGGCGTTAACGCTGGACGTCTACCTGACAAGCCAGGATGGGCAGGTCTTGGCCCAATACCCCAGGCCCCAAGACGATCTCAGCCAAAGAAATATCTCTTAAAGGGCCGAACAGGTTTCACTCGAAAGGGCTGCGCGGCATGGAAAACAAAGAGAAGGAAACCACCCCAGCATCATTTGCCGAGGTGGAACGGGATGCGATTTACAAAGTGATGCGCGGGCGCCGCGACGTTCGCCAATTCCTGCCCCACCCGATTCCGGACGAGGTCCTGCGGCGTATCCTCGAAATGGCCCATCTGGCGCCCTCGGTCGGCTTCATGCAACCCTGGAACTTCATCCTCGTTTCGTCCGTGCCGTTACGCCGGCAGATCAAAGCGCTCTTCGAGGAGACCAACGCGCGGGAACTGGCGCAGATCGAGGAGCCCGAACGAAAGCAACTCTACGCGCGGCTGAAGCTGGAAGGCATCCTGGAGGCGCCGTTGAACATCGCGGTCACCTGCGACGGGCGCCGCGACGCACCGTTCGTCCTGGGCCGGGCGCCCATGCCGCAAACCGATCTCTTCAGCACTTGCCTGGCTGTCCAGAACTTGTGGCTGGCGGCTCGGGCCGAAAACGTGGGCGTCGGCTGGGTCAGTATCCTCGACGGGCCCGCGACAGAGCGACTCCTGCGGCTGCCTGCCGGTGTTCGGCTTGTCGCTTACCTGTGCGTTGGTTATCCCACGGAGTTTCGTCCGAAACCGATGCTGGAAGAGGTAGGTTGGAAACGCCGGCAGCCGCTGGGCGAATTGGTTTTTCAAGACACGTGGGGGGTAGGTTCCAAGCTGTTCAGCTAGGGCTTTTAGCCGGGCTGATTTGTCGCTTCGTCTGGCGGTATTTCAGCCCCGAATAGGAGCTGTGGCGGCGTCAATGTTGTTCCTGTCCTGATCGCGCTGTTTCATGGCGACGCGTATGTCCCAAAGACGACAAGCACCGGCGAACGTCTCCACCACCGCTCGGGTCTTTCCTCCAACCACAAACTTGGGGCTCGCGGGCAGGTGGAGAATGTTTTCCTCTCTTCGGACCAGGACGTCGTTGACGATCACGGCCCGCATCAGCCAGACGGCCATCTCTACGTCGGCACACTGGACGCTGACCCAGCCGAGGTATTGACTTGGGACGGTCGCCAATCCGGTTGCCTGACGGACGCCTCGCTCGATCTCGTCCACCACGGCCTCGTACTCACGGGGTGCGCTACGGGCTTCTGCTGGGGACGCAGGCTCCAGTAGGGTCGTGTCCGCTGCTACGGCATAAACCTTGGCAGCAACCGATTCCCGCTGAGCCGAGAGCATGTGGTCGGTCCAGTAGTGGCAAGTTTTCGCCAACGCGGTCACCACATTCTTGATCTCCTTCTCCAAACGAAAATGACGACCGGCAGGCAGGTAGAGCACGTTCTGCTTGTGCCGGGCCATGACGTTTTCGACCACGATGGCCCGGACCAGCCAGGCCGCCATTTCCGCGCTAGGACAACAGACTCCTACCCAGCCGGGGGCGATTCTTAGCAGGACTGGAAGCCTCGTCGCCAACCAGATGCCGCGCCCGATTTCTTCGACGACTTGACCGTACGATTCGGGTTCCGCGAGTGCGTCTTCGGCGGACCCTGCCTCAAGCAGCGACCCTCGGTGTGGCGGGCCGCCAGCCAATGCCAGGTCGCAGAAGTGCGTCCAGATCTCGTCCCATGCGACCTGGCCGTCGGGTCCCAACCTCAGCCCCGCAGAGCCCATCGACGCCGGCTCCACGGCGTCGTAGCAGTTCTGATACTGGGGCGGGAGTATCGCGTTGATTTTCGCGTCCAGGGCCATCAGCTCAGAGCGGTCGGCGGACGAAACTTCAGGCCCGGGAGCCACACTTGTCTTGGAAGCGTTGTGCCTCAAAGCTCGATCCTGCATTCGCCTTCTCCAGAAGGGGCCATCGACGACGAGTAGGCGGCATTAAGTTTTCAACAATTGTATATCCGAGGGCCGTCCGGGTAGCGAGGAAAGTTTTGCTCGGGCTGCGAAGTTAATCCCGAATATCCGCTCATCCGCCTGGCAGGAGTTTAGGAGTTGGTACGCCCCGGCGATGGGCGGGAACCCCAGTCGCCCGGGTGCCCGCCCGGCGAGGCTGGCGCCGACCGTCAGGCGCGTCTTCTCAAGCTCCTGCAGGTGGTGCGGTTGGACGCAACCCGGTGCCGTTTCGACGCGGTCGATGGCAGCCCTCACGGCTCCCTCGGTTAGCTCGCCGTCGGTCGCGTGCCGCTCCAGCACCGTCGCAGCGTCCAAGGAGCGGCCCCACCTGACCTCAACCTGTTCCCGCGGTATCGTCAGCTCGTCCATCGTCCACCTCTGCCCTCATTCTACCAACCGGCTCGCCTCCCGGGCCCACGCGAGCAGCCTCCGTAGCCGGTCCCGCAATCGCTCGCGTGCCGCCACAAGCCGCCTGGTCGTCCTCGTCGATCTGCTTCGGCCCATCGTTGACCATCGACTCGATAGCGGCCAGACCCCGAGCGATGGCTCGCTCCTCCCGGTACATCTCGGCGTACTGCGCGCCGAACCCCGGCCACGTCGTCAGGGCCGGGGGCGGCCTGCTTGGCCAGCTCGTGCAGCTCGTCATGGAGGAGGCGCTGTTCCATGCCGGCATCGTAGCACGACAGCACGATGACGGCGGTGGTGCCCCAGGCTCGGCTACTGCGGCGGATGCGCGGACATGCAGCTCAAGCCGGTCTTCGTGGTGGATACGAGCCACCCCAACAACGGCGTGACGGTGCAGGTGCTGGCGTGTGCGGCGCACCTGCCACCGCCCGAGAACCTGTCGGTCGCCCCGCGCGAGCGCCTACTGCGAGGCGGTCGGCTTCCTGTCGATGGTCCTCGCCGGCGCGATCCCCGCGCAGTCGATGGATTTGGAGTACCACGCACGCAAAGCCCTCGATGTCATCGACGCCGTGCTGTGGCGGTATCCGTCGCGACGATGAACCCACCACAGCCATCACACACCTCGTTCCGACAGCGGGTTTCAGCCACCCGGTTTGGGATGCTAGAACAGAAGAACTACCGTTAATCGCGGGCTGAATTAAGCCATTATCAGATCGCCAAACTGCACTATTCGCGTCGTCCGTGTCTTCCATATCGCTATTATCCTATTATCTTCAGTCCCATCATGTTTGGGCAGGCTTGGGCAGGGAAAAGCGTGGAAAGCGTGGGCAAATCGTTGATTTTTCAATCCGATCTGCGTAAACTATGTAAGGAGTGGAATCTGTAAGTCATCAGAAGGCTTGCACTTGTGGAATTCGGCGCGTGGAACCGACCTTGACCCCGAGAATGGGGTTCAGGAGGTCGCTGACTTTGAATACCGCCCCACACTTTTTTCGCCGAGCCGAGCCTTTTCGCGGCCGCACATACCCAAAGGTGCCTAAACGGACCTTTCCTCAAACAGTTTCCCAGAAGCGACTTGTGCCAGTTTCAGGACGAATCCCCGGCATAGTACATAAAGATACTATCTGACTCTGGATCAGTTATAATACTGGCATAAGTCCCATCAGGTCGGATACCCGCATAGACAGCCTTTATCTATCGGCTGTGGGCATGTAGTACCCCGTGCCTGTGCGGGGAACTGGCCTGGCCGGCATCCTGCCACGGCCCCATCCTGCCTTGAAGAGCGCAAGCGTAATGCTTGCTTTATGCGGATGGCCGCCTTCTCGAATTTCCGGCTGCCCAAGCTGCGGCATCCCTGACCGCACCTTGGGACCCGCGCCGGAAATTCGGGGCGATGGGCAGGCGGCGGCCGGATAGCGTGTGCCTCCTGCACGAGGCGGCTTGCGTCCGTGCGAGCCAATCGGAGAGCGATTTTAGGAAGCAAAATGATCCACGCGGCCCCAGCCGAATCGCTCGACAGCAGCTCGTACCTGTGCTACCATCGGCGTGGGAGGAATTGCAATGCGCGAACAAATCGAGGTTGTTTACGAGAACGGGGTACTCCGTCCCTTGGGGGCTCTTTCCGGCCAGTTTCAGGAGCACCAGCACCTGACCGTGACCGTCGAAGATGCTGACGAATTCACCCGCTGGCTCGCCGACGCCGACCCAACGGTGAGTCTCGAAGCCGTGCGTCGGGCGCTCGGTAAAGCGCCTGGCACAATGGCGCAGCTGATACATGCCGAGCGTGCCGAGCGCTGAACCCGTGGCGGCCAGGATGGCCGACCGCTTTTTCGATACGAGCGCTTTTGCCAAGCACTACCGCACCGAACTGGGCACCGCGAAGGTGGATGCCTTCCTCGCCGAAACCGGCTCTCGTCACTTCATCTCCACCCTCGGCGTCGTCGAGCTACATTCGGTCCTTGCCCGACTGGCCCGCGACGGTCAGATCGCCGCCGCCGATTTCCACTTGGCGCGCGGGCGGTTCCTCGCCGACATCGCCTCTGGCCTCTGGCAAATCGTGCCGGTCACTGCTGCTCATTTCTATCACGCTCAGCAACTGCTGGTGCGGCACGGTCTCGGCCGTAGCTTGCGCACCCTTGATGCCCTCCCGCTCGCGGTGTCACTCCTGAACACTGTCAGACCCCTCGATGCCTTCGTATGCGCCGACAGCAATCTTTGTCTGGTCGCCGCGGCCGAGGGCCTGGTGGTCGTTAACCCCGAAGTGCCGTAGCGGGTGTTCCTGTTCCTGGCGAAGCGCATACCGGGATCAGGGCAGCAATCATCATGTCTTCCTGCGCGTCAAGGATGCCTCCGACTTGGCGCTTGCCGTTTGGCACCGCGCCGCCGCGAAATAACGCAACTGTCCCGAATGCCATTAAGATAAGGTGTAAGTTATTACAGGTTAGCTACTTACGGAACCGGAACCCCGTTCCATTCGCACTCGGCGTGAATGACACCCCTATGGTCAACCCCTTAGAAAACAAGAACGTGACACAAGGATGTCACCCAGCAGCGATGGAAAACGAGCGACCGGTGGGCAACGTAAGTTGCTGTGCTAATATACGTTGCGCCTTATCTTAATGGCATTCGCAACTGTCCCCAAATGTCCCCAGCCACGCGACCGCAATGCCGCCCATGTTTTGCCCCCAAATTGCCCCCAAACCTCAAAAGCCCCATCGCAGGTCCTAAAACACCAGTAGCCGCAAGTCCTTGACTTGCGGCTACTTCTGTTCAGCGAGGGCGACGGGACTCGAACCCGCAACCACCGGATCGACAGCTCGGTGATTGGTACGCCCCTACTTTCTTGCAGATCAAGGAGTTACGTCGAAGGCGGGCCGTTTTCGGCCTTCCAAGGACGAGTGTATTTTCGCATATTTTTCAGGGTTTTGCAAGAATAGTCTGGCACTGTCTCTGGCAGTGCAAAAGGCGCTTCATGCAGGTGTGAAACGCCGCCGCGAGGTTGCAAGGGGAGGGTAGACGCTAGCTCAAGGCGCAAACGAGTCGAAGGGGGCAGGGTTAGTCCATGCGGACGAGAGTTCCCGACGGCCGTACGGACGCGAGAGATTCATGCCCACGGAAATTTGCGACTATGTTCGCCGGCCGGGGGAGCCATCGTGGTGGTGCTGGTGAAAGAAGAGAAGGGTTGGCTGGCCTTCTTCTGCACGGACGTCCGTGTCGGCGCGGCGGCGGTGCTGGAAACGATGGCGGATCGCGGCGCGATCGAGCAAATGTTCAAGGACGTCAAGGAAGTGTGGGGAGCCCAGCAGCAACAGTTGCGCAACGTCTACGCCTGCATCGGCGCGTTCAACGTGAACCTGTGGATGTACAGCATGGTGGAAGCATGGGCCTAGTCCGCCGACGAAGCCGCTATGGTAGACCGAAGCGCCAGCCCGTGGGACAGCGCGCCGCGACGACCTTCGCATGCCGACAAACGCAAGGCGTTGCAACAAGAGGTCTTGCAGGGAGAAATTGAGGCCGCATTGGCTGGTCGGCCGACCAAGGGGGATTTCCGCGCGCTGTCCCAGCGTCTCCTTGAGGTGGCTGCCTGAAAGCCCCAGTTTGCAGGGAACCATGACACGCAATTCCTATGTAGACCCTCTCCATTGGGGCTCGGTCTGTTAGGTTTTCGCGGAAAGTACAGACATCAACCGACCGGAGCAGGTAAGGGTTGCCGCGCCCCGCGTTCACAAGGAATGCGCCGTCTTAATCGCTTCGATGCGGCAGGCGCGGCAAGCCGGGGCCAGGACGGACAGGGTCGCGGCAACCAGCCCCACGACCCAGCACGCGGCGATGACGGCGGCGTCAACATGGAACGGCGATGGCTGAAGCGCCGCGGGGTTGCCCGGCGACACAAGGAAAAAATCGAGGCAAAGCCCCACGACGGTCCCCGGCGCGAGGCCGGCCAAACCCATCAGGACGGCCTGCGACAGTACGACCCTGAAAATCTGACCGCGGGTCATGCCGACCACCCGAAGGACGCGGAGATCCCGGGTCTGTTCCAGCACGTTCAACGTCAGGGTGTTTACCATCCCCAGCGACGCGATAAGGAACGTCAGGGCCAGAATCGCCCAGAGCGCGGCGACGACTTTGGCCAACAGGCCGTCGATGAGGACGCGCAGCGCCTCGTTGGATTGTAGAAGAAGATGCCGCCGGTCGCAGAGTGCTTTCAACGAGCGTCGCAGCGGTCGCGCCTTGCCTTCCCGTGCGCTCACGAGGAAGATGTGAGCGCCGGAAACGTCCAGGAGCCGGCGGGCCGCGCCCCATTCCAGGTACAGCGCTCCCCCGCCGGCCGCGTACTCCGTCGCCGTGCCGGCAACGCGCACCGACTCCGGCCCGTGGGCCGTTTCCAGAGCAAATACGTCGCCGACGCCCAGTCGCAGGCTTCGGGCAAGGCCCACGCCGAGGACGGCTTCCCCGCCCATCAGCCCGCGCCGAACCGTGGCGGCCTCTCCTTCTCGGAGGTCGAGCGGCAGCGGGCCGCCCGTGGAAAAGGTCCGCGCGAGCACCAGCACTTGCCGGCCGTTGACCCGCGCGGGGACGAACGAAAGTTTGTCCACGCGGGCGACGCCTTCCTGACCCGCGATCTCCGCCGCCAGTCCCTCCGGCAACGGCGTCGCCAGCACGAAGGCCGTATCGGGCATGGCGCCGCGAATGAGGTAATCAGCGATGATCGTCCGCGTGTACCAGTGGCGGAGGTCACGCAACGAACCCCGAAGCCAGTGGCCGAAACCGACGGTCATTACGACGGCCAGGAAGAGGACCCCGACCGTGAGGCCCGTCCGCGACCCCCGGCCGGTCATCTGCCGGAGGGCGAAAGCTCCTTCCATGCCGAGCATCGGCCGCAGCAGCCATCCTAGAAGGCGCAGCAGGGGTGCCAGCACGAGCGGCAGCGCCAGGACGCCGCCAATGAGCAGGGCCGCGACGCCAGGCGCCAGAAGCCGTTGGGCCGTCGCGGGCCGCAGCCAGCCCTGAGATAGCCCCGACCCTAACACTGCCGCCGCCGCAAGCAACAGCACGCCCGCAAAACAGACCCATCGGGGGACAAGATTGGTGCCGCCGCCCCGCGGCATGCGCAGCTCCTTCAGAGGCTCACGGCGCGCGGCGATCCAGGAGGGGACAAGAGCGGCGCCGACCGCGGTGCCCGGCCCGGTGAGCAGGGCGAGGAAGAAAGCGGCGTCGGCGTGAGGCAAGGGCGTGGCGACGCCCATGAATCGCCCCATCGCGCGGATTAGCAGGACCGCCAGCCCCAGGCCGCCGCCGGCCCCAAGGAACGTCCCCGTCAGTCCCAGGATCACGGCCTCGCCCAGGAGCATACGCAGCACCTGCCCTCGCGTGGCGCCGATTACCCGGAAAGTCGCCAGCTGGCGGCGACGCTCCCCGACGTTGAGGAGGAACGTGTTGAAAATGACGAAACCGGCCCCGAGCATCGCCGCGACGCCGAGACAGGTCAGACCCTGCTCCGTCGAAAGCAGGGTGGCGTGGGCCATTTCGGCGCGGGCGTCCGGGGCTTGCAGCCCGACCCCCGCGGGCAGCCTCGGCGCCACTTCGGCCGCGACCCGGCGCGGGTCCACGCCGTCCTCCAGCATGATTTGCAGGCTGTTGGCGCGATGCGGCAGGTCGAACAATCGCTGGGCGGCGGTGAGGGACGTGCGGGCCAGCGGCATCCCGGACAACGCGGTTTTCCCGCCGGCTTCGAGAGTTCCCGCGACGTGCAGTTCCGACAGCCCGGCCGTCGTCCAGAGATGTACGCGATCTCCGACCGCCAGGCCGTGCTCCCGAAGGAAACCGGCGTCGAGAAGAATGTCTTCGTCGCCCAGCGCTCGTCCTTCGGGCGACCAGGCGAAGGCGGCGCCGACCACCAGAACGGGATCGGCGCCGGACGTGCCGACCAGCGCCGCGGCGGCCTGAATCCGCGGGGCGACGGCCTTGACCCCGGGCACGTCCGCAAGGCGTCCCGCGCAGTCGGGATCGAACCCGCCCTGTCCCGGCGCGGCGGCTTCGAGGGCCGCGGGGCCGACCAGCCGCTCAAACAGCTCGTGGTAGGCGCGGCGCACCGCCTGGTTGGTCAGAGAGGTCGCCGAGACGGTCGCCGTCCCAAGGGCGATTCCCAGGAGCGTGAGCAGGGTGCGGCCCGGCCGGCCGCGCATTTCCCGAAAGACATAGGTCCAGAGTCTCATGGCCTCTCTCCTTCGCGTGGTCGTCTGGCCCGCCGGTAGGGAACGCGGATCGCGCCTCGACACGCCCGTCGCGTAGCAGGATGAGACGATCCGCCCGCCGGGCCTGAACGACGTCGTGGGTCGCCATCACCACCGTTTGCCGCCGCTCGTCCGCCAGGGCGCGCAGGAGGTCCAGAACCTGGCCGGCGCTGACGCTGTCGAGATTGCCAGTGGGTTCGTCGGCCAGGAGCACGAGGGGTTCCACGACCAGGGCGCGGGCGACGGCCACACGCTGCTTTTCGCCGCCGGAGAGTTGATCCGGGCGGTGCGTCCGGCGACCTTTCAACCCCACCTCATCCAAAATCCGGCGGGCGCGGCGCGTCGCTTCCGCGGCGGGGCGGCCGGCGACGGCGAGCGGCAGCGCGACGTTTTCTTCCGCCGTGAGTACGTCGATAAGGTTGAAATCCTGAAAGACGATCCCGACTTGCCGCCGGCGGAGCAGCGTCCGCCCGGCCTCGTTCATGGCGGCCACGTCCACGCCGCCGACGAAGACCGCCCCGGTCGTCGGCCGGTCCAGGCCGGCGAGCAGGTGAAGCAAGGTGCTTTTGCCCGAACCGGACGCGCCCATGAGCGCCACAAATTCGCCGGGCGCCGCCGACAGATCGACGCCGCGCAGGGCCTCGACCTTCGCCGCGTCCGACCCGAAAACCTTCGTCACCGCCCGCGCGGCGACGACCTCGGCGGAAAAGTCACTCACGGCTAACCTCCTTGGCCCGGTCAAAGAGTTCCCGGCGGCAGGCGCAGGAAGCGTTCGTAGGTGGTCGTGTCGCTCCAGGTGCTCTGGTCGAAGTGGAGTTTGATCTGGTCGTTGGCCCGCGGCTGCCCGGCGGAATCGACGCCGACGAGGGTCATAATGAACCGCTCCTTGCGCTCCGCCCCCCTCACCTTGCCGCCGTCGCCGACATCGAAGAAGGGGCCGCGCTCCCCCGAATCCGCCACGGGAACGGAATACAGATCGCTGTACTCCGTAAGAGTGTAAGGATGAACGTCCGCGCCCGCCGGCACGCGCAGCCGCCCCGCGCTGCCCAGGCCGATCACCTTGTGGTCGCCGGCCTTGATGAAGACGACCGGGCGGCGCGGCCCGTCGCGCGCCTCATCGACCACGCCGGCGACCTCCCAGTCGATGGCGCCCTTGAGCGTCCGCTCCACGGCGAATTTCTTCCCCTTTTCCGGAGCGCCATAGACTTTGGCCGCCGCTTCCTCGACGCGTCGCTCCACGAACACCTTGTGGAAGCAGCCGCAGGCGGCGATGGTTTCAAAAAACAGGGGGCGATTCTGATCGTCCAGCGTCACGCGGAGGACGCAGCTGTCGATGTCCGCCTCTTCCAGGTCGATCGTCTTCATGCGGGGGTGCGCCGGATACCAGGCGGTGTAGGTGAGTTGGACGTGATCGCGGCCCCCGATGGGGAGCTTCTGGTAGATGGCGTAGACGACGGGCGGGCCGGCCACGAAAGCCTTTAGCTCCCCCTTCTCGCGGCGCAGGCGGGCCTCGCCGATCTGATCGTATTCGGGCGGGTAGGGGTGGGGCTGAGCGGCCGTATTGACGCGCTGCTGGATGAAGACCGGGGAGTAGAACGAGACTAACTCTTGGGCGGAGGCCCCGGCCGGCGGGGCCTTGCCCGACGGGTCGGCATCCTTCGGCGCGAAGACGATCGCGTCGCCGCCGACGGCCTTGATGGGGTCCTCCAGGGCTTGCTGGTCGAGCATGTTCCAGCGGGTCAGCCGGTCGGAGAGCAGCTTGCAGCCCAGGGCCAGCGGCCAGAGGGCCGCGGCCGCGAGCATGAGCAGAAGGGGAAATCGCCGATGGATAATCCAGGCGCGCATACCCACCTCCTCCATGAGGTTCGGGACGAAGAGGGCGTGGACAGACGGCCCTGCAGGGAAAAGGCGACGGGCCGGAGGCCGCGGCGGCCGGCCCGTCGGTCCCACTGCCGAGGCCGTAAATCGACGGCTCTGGCCGGTTATTCCTTGGCGAGGATCTTCGGAAGGTCGGCGAGGATAGCGTCGATGGCCCGGTCGGTCAACTCCCCCTCGCGGAAGGCGTAATTCGCCGCGACCTTGTGGTGGTTATAAAGCACCACCGTGACGGCGGCGTCCGGGGCGACGTGGTAGGCGGGGGGGCCGGCGGGGGCGTCCTCGGCGAGAATGGTCTGTTTGACCCCTTCTCGATCCGCCATTTCCTTGACGGCTTTCGGGAGGCTCGCCGAGTCGGTGAGGAAGACGACGAAGCTGCCCATCTCCACGTCCTGATGCGCGGCCGTGGCCGCGTCGATCTTCTTGATTAGGGTGGTCAGCGGGGCGCTGGCGTTGCGGGCGAAGATCATGGCCACCGGGTTGGCCCCGTTCTTGCAGACCAGGCAGACATGGTCGCCCGCGTCCGGGCCGGTGATGTGAAGGGGGAGGAACGGGCCGGGGATTTTCTTGCCCACTTGTGGGCCGGAGACGAGCGGCTCCGCGGCGGCCAGCGCCGCGGAGCAGACGACGAGCGACGCCGCGGCCAGAATGAACGGCTTCATGGGACGATCCCTCCTTGGAAGAATGGGCTGCCAGGGAAACGAAGAATGCCGGCCGGCTCAGTCCGCCCGGCTTAACACGTCCTCCAGACGGTCGGCCATGTCGTCCAGCGCGTCCCGTTCCACCACCAGCGGTGGCAGGAAGGTCAGCACGTTGCGGCCGCGCCCCGTCTTGCCGATCAGGAAGCCCGCATCCTTCATCCGCTCCAGGACCGCGTCGGTGCGGGCGGCGGCGGGCGTTCCGTCTGATTCGCATAGCTCCACCCCGATCATCAGACCGACTCCCCGAACGTCGGAAATCTCCGGGCGCCGGCCGCGGAGGGCGCGGAATCGGCCGAGCAGATGCTCGCCCAACTCGGTGCTGCGTCGCCCAAGGGTGTGGCGCTCGTGATATTCCAGCGTCGCCAGGGCGGCGCGGCACGACACGAGGTTGCCGCCGAACGTGGCCGCCCCCGGACGGGTGTAGCCGGCGGCGAGTGCGTCCGTGGTCAGGTAGGCGGCGATCGGGAAGCCGTTGCCGAGCGCCTTGGCGACCGTCACGACGTCGGGAGTCACGCCCCAGTGTTGCACCGCGAACCAGCAGCCCGTCCGATTCCACGCGGTCTGGATCTCATCGGCGATCAACAAGGTCCCGTATTTGGTGCAGAGCCGGCGCAGCTCCGGCCAGTAGGACGGCGGCGGCACGACGATCCCGCCGTTGCCCTGGATCGGTTCGGCGATCACGGCCGCGATCGTTCCCCGGCTCAGCAGACATTCCAGGGCGGGAAGGCTCTCGGGGTCGCACGGCCCCGGCGCCCGGTGGG
>Ga0182024_10007753_pt1 | contig 23050 bp, 21 predicted proteins | sample P32metaG_FD_120480 | JGI IMG/M metagenome (GOLD analysis project Ga0182024, IMG submission 120480) | Permafrost microbial communities from Stordalen Mire, Sweden - P3-2 metaG (Illumina Assembly) | ecosystem: Environmental > Terrestrial > Soil > Wetlands > Permafrost | place: Sweden: Stordalen... | reverse complement strand
GCAGAAGATTTGCCACATTCACGCAGCCGATCAGCAGAACCAATCCAACGGCACCGAGAAGCAGCATCAATGGCTGGCGAACGTTCCCGACCACGGTTTCGCTGAGCGGCACCAGGCGCATGTTCCATGCGCTTTCGGGCGGATACTCCGCGGGAAATTGCTTTTGCAAAGAGGCAACCAGCCCATCCATCTGGCTTTGCGCCGCCGCAATTGTCAGTCCGGGCGTCAAGCGAGCGATCGCTCCCGGAATGAAGCGTGAGCTGCGCACGGGAGGCGGAGTAGGCGGAGCCGAAAAACCGGCTGCGGCCCACAGTTCGGTGTTCCTCTCATCGGTTGTGCGGCCCTGATCGTGAAAACCAACCGGCATGACGCCGACGACATGGTACACGTCGTTATCGAGCCGCAGACTTCTGCCGAGAATATGCGGGTCAGCGCCGAAGTCCCGCTTCCACAGCCCGTCGCTGATAACCACTTCGAGGTTGAAGCCCGGCGTTTGATCATCGGGGTTGAACACGCGTCCCAATTCAGGCTTCACCCCGAGTACCGCAAAGTAACTCGGCGCGACCGGCTTAAAAATAATGCGCGCCGGCTGGGAGGAGCCCGTGAGGTTCACTGATCCAGACCCTTCAACCGATACATATTGGAAGATTCCGGAGCGCTGAAAATCCTTCCACTCAGGCACAGATAAGCCGACATCGCGCGCGCCCACGCCGGGAAGATCGTCCTCAATTCGTACCAGCTGCTCCGGATGCGGGTACGGCAAAGGGTGGAGCAGTGTGGCATCGACAACGCTGTAAATCGCCGTCGTTGCGCCGATACCCAAGGCCAAGGTCAGAATCGCGATAGTGGCGAATCCCGGGGAATTTGCAAGCTGGCGTAGCGCGTACCTCAGATCCCGCAACAGATTCTCAATGAACGGCAGGCTTTGTTCCGTGTGGTATTCCTCGCGAATCCTTTCCACAGCGCCGAATTTGAGCACGGCCTGCCGACGCGCCTCCGTCGGGGGCATACCCGCACGAAGATTCTCTTCCACCTGCAGAGCGAGATGCTCTTCCATCTCTTCGCGCAAACGCTGATCTGCCCGGCGCCCAGTCGCGAAGTTCGACAGCCGCACAAAGAAGCGCAACAGGAATTTCATGACAAGTCCTCCGCTTTGACCTCGAAGAATCGCGCGATGATCGCTGCGGTTTGCTCCCAATCGCGAGTTTCCGCCTGTAACTGCTTGTGTCCCGCGCGTGTCAGCCGGTAGAAACGCGCGCGGCGATTATTTTCCGAAGCGCCCCATTCGGACTCGATTGCGCCTTCATGCTCCAGTTTGAGCAGAAGCGGATACAGCGTGCCCTGGTTCAAAGCAAGCAGGTCTCCGCTGATCTGCTCGATGCGGCGGGCGATCCCATAGCCGTGCAAGGGGCCGAGCACATCGAGTGTTTTCAGGACCATCAGCGCTAAGGTTCCCTGCAGAACATCCGGTTTTTCGCTCATCGATTCGACCTTTGGGTTTCCAACAGGGAGTATGCCCAACTTCCTTTGGGAAAGCAACAGGAATGTGACCGGTGCATTCGGATGGCAGACACCTGAGGTTTCCCGACTGCACATTGCGGAAAGAGAGGAAGAATCTCGCGCGGAGATCTTAAAATTGATCCATGCCCGCACTTCTCGATGCCATCGACATCAAGCGCAAAATGTACTTCGAGTTCGAAAACGCACCCTACTACTGCATGGACGTGGATGTCTCCACTCCCACCGCACGAGGAGGCCAGACCCTTGTGCGCCTAAAGATGCGCAACCTGCTTACGCGCGCCGTCTTCGACAAGACCTTCAAGGCCGGCGAGAAGTTCAAGGAGCCTGATCTCGAAACTGTCGAGGCGTCCTACCTCTACTCGGATGGCGAAGGCTCGCACTTCCTCGATCAAGTCACCTTCGACACGATTAGTCTCTCGAGCGATAAGCTGGGCGACGCTCTCGATTTCCTGCTTGAAGGCGCAATCATCCGCGTCGACAAGTTCAATGGCAATCCAATCGGGCTGCAGTTGCCCACACAAGTTGAGCTCGCTGTTGCTTATACCGAGCCCGGCGTCCGAGGTGACACGGCAAGCGGCGCAGTGACCAAGCCTGCGAAGCTTGAGACCGGCCTTGAAATCCGCGTGCCGTTTTTCATTAAGGAAGGGGAAAGGGTAAAGGTTTCAACCGAGACGCGGGAGTTTGCTGGAAGAGCGTAAAGCGATTTGTGTTGATACAGACGACCTAAACCGACCGCCGAATCAACACAACGTTAACAATCTCGGGTCTGCTCGACGGATACCATGATCGGAAGCTACACCAAATGGGGCCTTCCGCCATGAAGCTACTTGAGATAGGCGCGAACCAGGTCGATCAGGTCCTCCGCCAGCTCTGGAGCAATCTGCTCTTTGGCTCCGTCCGCCAGGTGGAATCGAATGTGCGTTTCGAGCACCTCGCCCATCAGGCTGTTCACGCCACCGCGCACTGCGGCCAGCAACATCAACTGGTCTCCGCAATCGTCGTTCGACGTCAGCGTCCGTTCCACCGCATCCAATTGCCCGCGAAGTTTGCGCACGCGCTGCAGCAACTTCACCTTCTCCCTCTCCTGATGCGACATCGGATTTCTCCTCATGACAATACCCAGTGGGGGTATACTATCTACCCAATGGGGGTATAGTTTAGCCCTATTGTATCCCCCTATGCCCGCTCCTCCGCAGCACACTAGGAAGAATATGTTGATACGGAAGCTTGCAGTTCGAAGGCTGACCTCGATGTGCGAGTTCGCAGTGCTCGCACTCCTGGCAGCTTCTTCGCTCTCGGCGCAAGCTCCTGTCAATGGAATCGGTGCGATGGCAATCGATTCCATGTCCCAGTTCCCCCCGGCACCCGAACCGCAAACTCCACCAGCGGCGGCTGCAAATCTGGCTGTGTCGGCCCAGGTGATGGGGAGGCAAATCGAGGTTGGACAAGAGTTGGCGGCAGACCCCGGTCCGGCCGGCCGCGAGTCGCAGGAGTCGCCCGTTGTCGCGATGGCTCCACATCCGGAAGACAGCATCTACTGGATTTCGGGCCAGGCCAACATCATCTTTCAGGGCAGACTGCCTTTCCACTCTCCCTATGAGGGACCGAACAGTTTTCGCAGTTCGGCAGAATACAAGACTTCGATGGTCGGGACGCTCTACACTGCGGTGCGCCGCAGCCGCTCCATTCGCTACAACACCGATCTGATTTTCGACCTGGAGAGTGCCGGCGGGCGAGGTCTGAGCGAGGCATTGGGCCTTGCCGGATTCACGAATCTTGACGTAGTACGCAACCCCAACCTGGGTTCCACTCCCTACCTGGCGCGCTATCAGATTCATCAAGTCATCGGTTTATCCGAAAGGACCACGGGCCAGCAGCCGGGATTTTTTTCGCTCGCGCCGACCGTGCCTTTGCGCCGTGTGGAGTTCCGCATCGGCAAGATGACCCTCCCCGATTTCTTCGACGTCAATGGTCCGGGGTCCGACAGTCACCTCCAATTCATGAATTGGACAGTAGACAACAATGGCGCATGGGACTATGCCGCCGACACGCGCGGATATACGGTGGGCGCCATGGCCGAATACGACGACCGGACCTGGAGCCTGCGCTACGGGATTTTTGCAATGCCCACGGTGGCCAACGGCATCGATATGGACTGGGCCTTCAGCCGGGCGCATGGGCAAAACGGCGAGTTCGAGTTGCGCCACAGTTTTGTTCGCGAACACAAGGGTGTGACGCGTCTGCTGTTTTATGCCAACCGGGCACACATGGGAACTTACCGGGAAGCCGAGCAGGATTTTATGAATGGGTCTGACACCGCTACCTACGGCGTAACGGTGCCGACGATCACCCTGCACGAGCACTTTGGCGCGCTCAAATATGGGTTTGGCTATAACACCGAGCAGGAATTGACAGAGAATCTGCGCGTTTTCGGCCGCTTCGGCTGGAACGAAGGCCAACACGAGTCCTTCGCTTATACCGAGGTGGACCAGACCGTTGAAGCCGGAGCCGACTATGCCGGAACCCGTTGGCGCCGCCCCGTGGACAAAATCGGGATTGTCGTCGTATCCAATGCCATCAAGCGCGACCACCAAAACTATCTAAAGCTCGGTGGGCTGGGTTTTCTGCTGGGCGATGGAACGCTGAATTACGGCCGCGAGAGCACGGTGGAGAGCTACTACAACTGGCACGCATGGCGTGGCATGTTTTACTCCCTGAACCTACAGCACATTAGCAATCCGGGATACAACCGTGATCGCGGCCCCGCGTGGGTCGGATCGGTACGCGCGCACGTGGATTTCTAGAGCACGCGGAAATCACCAGACCCGCCCCATCCCACTTGTGTGTCATGGAAAGGACGCCCGCAGCCGCTAAAATAGAAGGTTCCCCTCATACGGAGGATGGCGTGGCCACTTTCGACGGTCGGTGTGTCCTTGTCTATGACATCGGGGGAAGCCATATTTCTGCGGCAGTGTGCGCCCAATCCGATCTCGACCTCAGTCCAGTTGCAAAAGCGGCTCAGCCCCAATCAATCAACACATTTCTTGAGACGCTAAGCCAGTTGGCGTCGCAGGTCACAGTCGGCACGCAATGCGTATCGGGCGCCGTGCTCGCGATGCCGGGGCCCTTCGACTACGTCGCGGGTGTGAGCTGGATGCGACATAAGATGCCCTATCTCTACGGCATCAGTGTCCGCCATGCGCTCGCTGAGCGATTGGGGTGGAAAGACGAACAGGTGCAATTCCTCAACGATGCTGCCGCATTTCTGTTGGGCGAAATTGGAGCTGGAGCAGCGCGTGACGTTTCGCGCACCGTTGGCATCACATTGGGAACTGGCATCGGCTCTGCATTTGCCGTCGATGGAAATCTCGTCATGGATGGGCCCGGCGTTCCACACGGCGGCGAAATCTGGAATCTGCCTTTTGAAGGCGGCATCGTTGAAGATCTCATCTCCACCCGTTCAATACAGCAGGGATATAAGGAATGCACTGGGCACGAGCGCGAAGTGGCGGAGATCGCGGCGGGCGCCGCACAGGACCCCGCGGCAGTCCAGGTCTTTCAGGAATTTGGCCGCGATCTCGGACGCGTGCTTCGAGGCTTGCTGCTCGATTTTGCTCCTGAAGTCGTCGTGCTTGGAGGGGGCATCTCGCACGCAGCTCCTCTTTTCCTTCCCGCGGCTCATCGCGAATTGCGGGGCCTTGCGCTTCAGCTGCGCATTTCTCTTCTTGGTGACCGTGCCCCACTGGTGGGCGCAGGGGCATCGTGGTTTTCCCGCACCGCAAATTCGCCCGAGCAACTCACTGGGGTACCGACGACCTGAAATTGAAACCGGCAGCCTGCGGTCAGCTGCGTTGCATCGGAGGATCGACTGGCCGAAGCTATTTTCCGCTGACGGTGGACTGGCTCTGTGTTCGCGGCTGCGCGGGAAGAGTGTAGATGACCTCACCCGGCTTGGCATAGTGCAATTGTTCGCGCGCTTCGTGCTCAATTGCATTGCTGTCGGATTTCAGGCGTTCCACGTGGTCGTGCAACCGCGCGTCTTCCTGTTGAAGATCCTGGATCTCCTGGCGGAGTTCATGGTCCTTGACGCGCTGTTGCTGCCAAGCTGAAAGACCGTGCTTGCCATTCACCACGCCCCAACCGAAAAGCAGGATCAGCGCAATCGCAATGGTGGTCCCCGCAGGGCGCCACACGGATTGCGCCGCATCCAGCGCCCGCTCACGCAGGAGGTCAAACTTCATTTCTTCGCCGCGCCCCGCGGATTCTGTTCTACCGTCCTGCATTGATCCTCGATATACGTCTACGCTAAGACAAAATTTTTAGCCGCGGCACTCAGCGACTCCATGTCCTGTTCGCTGCGTGCTTCGGTATAAGCCCGCACCACCGGCTCAGTACCAGACAGCCGGTAGCATACCCAGGATCCGTCACCCAAAATCAGCTTCAGTCCATCGGTCCGTACTACGCTGGCTACCTTGCTTCCACTCAGCTCAGTTGGATCGGTCTTCAGTTTCTCAGTGAACGCGGCCATGCGGTCCGGGGTCAAGCGGAAGTTCTCGCGGACGGGATAGAAGGAACCTACCTTGGCAAATAACTCTCGTAACTGCGTGCCCAGGCTCTTGCCGCGCACGGCGACCATCTCGCTGACCAACAGACCTGCAATCACGCCATCCTTCTCGGGAACATGGCCGCGAATGGTCAAACCGGCCGACTCCTCGCCGCCGATTGCGATTTTGTCGGCAATAATCAGCTCGCCGATGTATTTGAATCCCACCGGCGTCTCGTAAAGCGGCACCTTGTGATGTTCGGCCAGTGCATTAATCAAGTTGGTGGTGGCAACACTCTTGGCCACGCCATTCTTCCATCCGCGCGTCTCCACAAGATAATCGAACAGCAGCGCGATGATGTAGTTGGGCTGGATGAATGTGCCGTCTTCATCCACAATGCCGAAGCGATCCGCATCGCCGTCGGTCGCGATGCCGATCTTCGCGCCTATCTCCTTCATTTTCGCCTTGCAATCGCCTAATAAATGATCGTCCGGCTCCGGAGCATGGCCGCCGAAGAGCACATCACGATAATCATGAACGGTCTCCACCGTGACGCCGGCTTGGCGAAGAATATGGCAACTGTAACCACGGCCCGCGCCCCAGAACGGATCGAAGACCACCTTGATGCCGGACTTCGCGATGGCTTTCAGATCCACAAGCTCGGCAAGGCGCTTGAGAAATGCGGGCTTCACATCGGTGGTCTCAAACCCTGCAGCGGGCGGCTCCGATTTTGGAATGGTTGCATCGGCAGGTTTCGCTGCGATCGCGGCTTCAATCTGCTTTGTTACCTCGGGCAATGCGGGTGCGCCGTCATGCGTCGAAAACTTGATGCCGTTATACTCAGGCGGATTATGCGACGCGGTGAAGTTGATTGCCCCCGAGGTCTTCATCTGACGGACTGCGTAGGCAATGGCAGGTGTCGGCGCCGGCTTCGGGATCACGATCGGTGTCACTCCCGCCGCGGCAAGCACACCGGCGGCCTCGGCGACAAAGCTGTCGCCCAGAAAGCGCGGGTCGCGGCCTACGAGCACACGATGCGGCTCCGGCTGGGTGTTGACGTAGGCGGCAATGCCTGCAACTGCTAGGCGAATGTTGGCCACTGTGAATTCGTCGGCCACGATGGCTCTCCAACCGGAAGTGCCAAACTTTATGCCTTTGCTCATCGTTTCTCTCCGCGCACCGGGCTCGCCAGCCGCAAGGAACATACTGCAACACCGGAGCCGAGTCGGCAAGTTGTAGTCGAGCGAATCCCGTGCGGTCCGTAGTGGGCACCGTACACTGCTTGGATGGGAATTATGCCTGATGGCCCTGCGTTTGCCCGCATCGTTCTAATCACTGCCGCAAGTCCTGAAGAGGCCGAGAAACTGGCTCGCACTCTTGTCGAGGAACAACTGGCTGCTTGCGCCACACTGATCCCCTCCGTTCGATCCATCTACCGGTGGCAGGGCAAGGTCGAGGATTCCACCGAAACGATGCTTCTGATTAAAACGGGCGCCGAGCAGTTGCCCGCTCTTGAGGCGCTGGTCCAGGCCCTGCACAGCTATGAAACACCCGAGTTCCTGGTCCTCGCAGTTGAATCTGGCAGCCCCGCCTATCTCGACTGGCTCATGGCAAGTTTAAGCAAACGCTAGACGCGGCGCCGTTATCCTCCGATCCATCGAACTGCACTGCAGACCATCTGGTATTCTGGCCTTTTGCAGTCATGCATTGGTTAGTGATTGCCCTTCTTGTTTCGCTTGGTGCGCTCCTGCTGGCTGCAGGGGGAGTGGCGCGTCACATCTGGCTTCAACGCGCCAGGGTACGCGACAAGGTGCCGGCGCAACCCGCACCGGCAAGCGAAGAAGCAGACCTAGAATAAGAACGGTAAGGGGATCGAATGCATAGAGGAATTACTTCGCCGATCTCTCCATCGGCCACGTGGATAGTCGCGCCCGCTTGGCTGCGCTCTGCCGGAGTCGTTTTCGCTGGCAGCCTGCTGCTCGCGATTTGCGCGCACGTGTCGGTGCCGCTGGGTTTTACTCCGGTACCGCTGTCCCTGCAGCCCTTCGGAGTATTGCTGCTGGGCTTGCTGCTATCGCCCCGCATGGCAGTCGCAACGCTCGTCGCTTATCTTGCCGAGGGCGCTGCCCGTTTGCCCGTCTTCGCGCCCTCGCCGATCGGTGGCGTGGCACACCTGCTCGGTCCTACTGGTGGATACCTCATTGCATATCCCGTTGCAGCCGGACTCATTTCGTTCCTCTGGCGTCGCAGGGGGCGCGGATTTTCAATGGCTCTGTTCAGTGCAGCATTAGGCGACCTGCTGATCCTGGCCTCCGGCGCCGCGTGGCTCGCTGTCGGCACTCACGCAGTGAAATGGTCGGAGATCTCCGCTGGTGTGCTGACGTTTATGCCGGGGGACGCACTCAAAGTCGCAGTTGCCGCAGGCATTGCAGCGGGCTGGCAACGTGCCCGCCGGCAACACCAGTAGTCACTTAAAGTAATTCTGCCGTATTTCGTCGAAAGGACCTTGGTGCTTTGTGAGAAATGAGTCTTCAGCAGTGGCCAGCGCGCAAACCGTGACCGACATTTCCATCGCACACAGTCCGGATTCCGACGATGCCTTCATGTTCTATGGCCTCGCGACCAACAAGGTGCGCGTTCCCGGCTATCGCTTCTCGCACACGCTTTCCGACATCGAAACATTGAATCAGAAGGCACAAGACGAGGCCTTCTTCGACGTCACTGCAATCAGTTTTCACGCCTACCCCTACATTCAGAAGAACTACACGCTCATGGGATGCGGAGGCAGCGTGGGCGAAGGCTACGGGCCAATGATCGTCTCCAATCGCCCACTGGCTCCAACCGATCTGAATCGCTTCCGCATCGCCGTTCCGGGTCAACTGACGACCGCTTTTCTGGCACTAAAAATCTTCAACCCCGCGATTGAGACCGAGACGGTGGCCTTCGACCAGATCATACCCGGCATTCTCTCTGGAAAGTTCGAAGCGGGCCTCATTATCCACGAGGGGCAGCTGACCTACTCGTCCAGCGGGCTTTATCGCGTGCTCGATCTGGGCGCCTGGTGGCGCGAAACAACCGGCCTTGTGCTTCCGCTCGGCGGCAATGCGATCCGGCGCTCGTTGGGCGCCGAGCAACACAGAATTATTTCGAAAGCCTTGCGTGACAGCATCCAGCATGCACTCGATCATCGCGAACAAGCGCTTGAGTATGCGATGCAGTTCGCACGCGACCTTGATTCCACGCTCGCAAACCGGTTTGTCAGCATGTATGTGAACGACCGCACGCTCGACTATGGTGTGGACGGCCGCGACGCCATTCGCAAGCTTCTCGATGTGGGCCACGAGCGCGGCATCATCCCGATCAAGCCGCAAGTGGATTTTGTCGATTAGTTCTAACCTGTAAAGATCTTCTAATTTTTGCCGATGCATCTGTAGTCTGAGGAATTCCGGATGCTCGCAGAAATCCTGCCCAAAATTCTGGTGGTTTGCCGCGACTCGGCTTTGCTCACCGGTCTCCAACCCGTGCTCGAGGCGACGGGTGCACGCATCGAGGTCGCCGATTGCGCCAAAACCGCGTTGACCGCCTGGTGGCGGCCCCTTTGCCTATGCTCGCATTGCTCGACGGGGCGTTGCCGCAAGCAGAAATCGGCCAGTTGATCGCGGCCGCCCACGCATCGACTGGCACCCATACTTTTCCCATCGTCGTGCTCGCGGACCTCGTTCCTGAAGAATGGCGTCGACGTCTGGCCGAAGGTGTTCTCGAAGACGTAATTCCTCGCGCTCAAATGAATCCTCATTGGCGTCTTCGCATCGATTTCGTCCTTCGTACATGCGATCGCTTGCGTGAACTCGATCATCTGCGCACGGCGGCCCAAGGCAATGCGCAAACTGACCCCCTGACCGGCGTCTACAATCGCTCGGCTCTACTCTCTACGTTGTTTCGCGAAACCGACCGGGCGCAGCGGTTGAAAAACCCGCTCAGTCTTGTCCTCTTTGAAATCGACGATTTCGAGCACTGGAATTCCGCCCTGGGAGCGAGAGCTTGCGGTGGCTTGTTGCGTACAGTCGTTGAGAGGAGCATCCGTCTGCTGCGAAGTTATGACACCTTCGGACGAAGCGGCAATCACGAATTCCAGTTGATATTGCCGGGCTGCAGCTCAGTCAACGCAAACTTGCTCGCCGAGCGCTTGCGCGTGGATGTCTTCTCCGAACCAATTCCTTCGCTTGGCGAATCGCTTCGTTTGTCGGCATGCTTCGGCATTGCTTCGAGCCAGGGTCGCTCGCCCCTGGTGGTCGTACGCGAAGCCGAACTGGCATTGCATAGAGCCCAGGAATCCGGACCTGAATCCATTCAATGCTTTGTTCAAAGACCGGACCTGGAAATGGATCCGATCGGTTTCCTGTCATAAAACGAGCGCCATCCGTATACATTTTGGCGAACCCACAGAGATCGGCGTCCGTCAGGTTGTTGCTGTTTCCTCCAGGTCCCTCGCAGGTTCGGCCGCAAACAGGAATTCCTGAAATACATCGTTCGACAGCATGCGTCCTCGCGCAGTAAGGCATACCGTCTTCCCATCCGAAACCACGAGGCCGGACTCGGCCAACCGCTCCACCACGGTGAGAGCCCGCCCGATCCCCTCCAATCCGAACTCGCGTTTGAGAGCCCCGAGTTTCACACCTCCATTCAACCGCAACCCCAGAAACCATGCTTCTTCTTGCTGTCTCTCGGGCGAAAGCCACGCGGTCTCCACTGCTTGCGGACCGGAGAGATAGTCCTTCAAGTCTTCTGTCGTTTTCGATCGCAGGATGTACCGCAATTCGCTTCGTCGATTGCGGCTCGATGGCTCAGCACCTGCGCGCAAAGCCGAAGAGGCGTCCAACCCGAGCCCCAGGTAGGGTCGCCTCTCCCAATAGCGCAGATTGTGTTTGGACTGAAAACCGGGCTGCGTGAAGTTGGAAATCTCGTACTGGCGCAAGCCCGCCTTCTCGAGTTTTTCGATCGCCGTCTCGTACATACGAGCGATCGCATCGTCGGTCGGAACCAACTCCGCGTGGTAACGGGTCCCGCTGCCGAGCAGTTCCCTGCCCAGGCGCGAGTCCTCATCCACTTCGAGCATGTAGACGCTGGCATGGGGTGTGCGTGCATCGATCAGCACAGCCAAAGACTCATCCCATGAAGCGAAAGTCTGGCCGGCGAGACCGGCGATCAGGTCAATGTTCAGGTTAGTAATTCCCGCCGCACGCAGACGCCGCAAATCGTCGAGCACCATGATGCGGTTATGGAGGCGCCCGCTGACATGCGCCTCCCGATCCACAAAACTCTGCACGCCGAGGCTCACGCGATTCACGCCGGCACGTGTGAGGGCTTCTATGGTCTCGTCCGCGAGCTGGCCGGGGGCGCATTCGACCGTGATTTCAGCCGTATTTTCGACGTTAAAGCCTGCTCGAATTGCTGCGAAGAGCTGAGCGATAAGTGCCGGTTCCAACAGACTCGGCGTTCCGCCGCCGAGATATATCGTGTCAATGGTCCGCGGCAGTTCGACACCCATCTCCTCTGCCCATGAGTCCGCATGCTTCAGGTCTTCGCGCAGCCGCTCAACGTAGCGCGTGTGCTCGCTGGCTGGGAAAACCCCTGAAGCAAAGTTGCAGTACGTGCACTTCGAGCGGCAAAAAGGAATCGAAATATAAAGACCGAGCTTGTCGCTTTTCGGGACTGCCATAGATGAATTCTTTCACGAGATCGACAGCCAGTGTCTGTTTCGCACGGGGGCCCATGCCAGAATGTAGGAAGGAGACCCCGGCGTGAAAGCGTGGCCAATTCTGGGCATTCTGATTGTCCAGGCTTTTCTTTGCCTTGCGCATTGGTTCCTCTATTTCACCTGGACTGCATTCTGGTGGCCGCTGAATCCTGCGGCGACTCTCGCCCTGAAATCCGCCCTCATCGGACTTTCGGTGATTTTCATTATCGGAGCTTTGCTCGGCTTCCGATTTACCAACTGGCTGGTCGCTTTGTTTTATCAAATCGCCTCCGTGTGGCTTGGCCTCCTGAATTTTTTCTTTGTCGCGGCATGCCTTGCCTGGATGATCGACTTCGTGCTCCGCTTCGCGCTGCCGGAGAACGACCATCTGCGCGCACGGCCCGCAATTGCGGGTGTTCTCTTCATTGCGGCGATTGTTACCGGCATTTACGGCATTCTGAATGCCCGCATGATTCGCATCCGCCGCGTGCCTGTGAAACTGGAGAAACTGCCCGCAACGTGGCGTGGCAGGACCGCGCTCGTGATGAGCGATTTGCACCTGGGCAATATTAACGGGGTGCGATTCGCCCGCCGCATTACCGCGATGGCCAAGCAGCTCAAACCCGACGTGATCTTCATCCCCGGCGACCTCTTCGATGGCACCAAAGCCGGGCCGGAAAAAATCGCAGCTCCTTTATTCGAATTGGCCCCACCCTTCGGCGTTTTCTTTGTCTCCGGCAATCATGAGGAGTTCGGCGGTTCCACGCATTATGCGGAGTCGCTCAAGCACGCGGGGTTTCGTGTCCTCGACAACGAGCGCGTCACCGTCGACGATTTGCAGATTGTGGGCGTGCCTTATGAAGTTTCGAATTATCCCCTCCGGCTTCGTCACATTCTGATGAGCCTTCGTCTCAACGAAGGCGCCGCCGCTATCCTTCTGCAGCATGTGCCCACTCGGCTCCCGGTCGTGGAGCAGGCAGGTGTGAGTCTTCAATTGAGCGGCCACACGCACGGGGGCCAGGTCTTCCCTTTCTCTTGGATCACGCGCCGTGCATTCGGCAAATTCACTTATGGCCTGCAACGCTTCGGATCACTCCAGGTGCTCACTTCGAGCGGCGCTGGAACGTGGGGGCCCCCGATGCGGGTGGGAACGCATCCCGAAGTCGTCTTGCTCACATTCCAGTAGAGATGTTCTTATAGTCCTTCTTGTTTTTCTGAATCACGACTCGATTCGAAAGAGGATGGACTATGCAGGCTCTGGGCAATCGCTTTCTTCTTCTCTTCGTTACTGCCACTCTCGCAATCGCTCCTGTAGCGCGCACGCAACAGGCAAGTTCCACTTCGCCCGCTTCCGGACCGGACCTGGAATTCCCCACAGTCCTATACGGTGTTGCGTACTACAACGAGTACACGCCGGGAGATCAAGCTGCCCGGTTGGAAAAAGACGTCGCCTTGATGAAGGCTGCAGGCCTGAACGTCGTGCGCATGGGTGAGTCCACGTGGAGTTTGTGGGAACCGGCAGACGGCCAATTCGAGTATGCCTGGATGGACCGCATCGTCGATGCGATGGGCAAGGCCGGCATCAAGGTCATCCTCGGCACGCCCACTTATTCCATCCCCCCTTGGATGGCGCACCAGCATCCAGAGATCTTTGCCGATCGCATTCCACCCGGCATGTTCGGCGGCAAGCCGGTGCCAAGCGTGTATGGGCTTCGCCAGAACATGGACACCGATTCGCCCGCATACCGTTTCTATGCGGAGCGGCTGATCCGGCACATCGTATCGCACTACAAGGACAATCCAACGGTCATCGGCTGGCAGCTCGACAACGAGACATCAAGCTACGATGCGGCCAATCCCGACGTCTTCATTGGCTTCCAGCACCATCTTGAAAAGAAGTTCGGCACGCCTGAGGCGCTGAGCAAGGCATGGTTCCTCAACTACTGGGGCGAGAATCTGCACACCTGGGAAGACCTGCCCAGGCGCGATGGCACCATCTCTACCGGGTACAAGCTGGAGTGGACGCGCTGGAGCCAGATGCGCGTCACCGACTTCCTCCACTGGCAGGCCGCGCTGGTACGCGAGTGCGCCGGCACGCGCCAATTCGTCACCACCGACTACGGCGGCATGATGAGGCGCGACGTGAACGAAGAAGCAGTCGCAGAATCGCTCGATATTGTGGCCGATAACATTTACCACGGCACGCAGGACCACTATGACGGATCGTTTCAGGCGCTGCAGAGCGACTTCTCCCGTTCACTGAAACATGGCAACTTTCTTGTGACAGAAACCAACGCTCAGACCATCGGGTGGACGTCGCAGGCCCAGTATCCACCGTACGATGGCCAGTTGCGCGAGGACGTATACACGTATCTCTCCAACGGCGCCAACATGGTGGAGTACTGGCACTGGGCCTCAATCGCGGCGAATCAGGAGACGTACTGGAAAGGCATTCTGTCGCACGACCTAGAACCGAACCGCGAGTACGCCGAAATGAGCCGCACGGCACATGAGTTGGAAAAGATCGGACCGCACCTTGTCGGACTGAATATTCACAATGACGTCGCGATTCTGTGGAGCCGCGATTCGGCCAATGCCATCAGCTTTATGCCCTATGGTGGCGGCGTGCCGGCGAGGAGCTGGACCGGCGAACCCGACGGCTACGTCTCGCTGGTGCAGCAACTGCACAAATCTCTCTACGACCTGAATATCGACTCGGACTTCGTTCTTCCCACGACGCAGGACTTCTCGGCCTACAAGCTGCTGATCGTACCCGCGCTTTATATCGCAGACGATGCGCTACTGCAGCGGATCTCTGACTATGTGAAGAATGGCGGCCATGTGGTGATGACGTTCAAGAGCGGATTCGCCAACGAAAATTCCGCAGTCCGCTGGGTTCGCGCGCCAGGCCCGCTGCGTGAGGCGGCTGGCTTCAGCTATCAGGAGTTTTCAAATCTCGAACATCCGTTGAATCTCAAGGACGATCCATTTCATGTGGGCGATGCCAACAAGGTCCAGTTCTGGGCTGAGTTTCTGATGCCGGACCACGCGAAGCCGCTTGCGTATTATGACCATCCCTTCTTCGGAAAATGGCCGGCTATCACGGAAAATCAATTCGGCGCCGGCACGCTTTTATATGAGGGAACCTATTTCTCCGATGAGCTTCAGACAGCAGTGCTCAAGCGAGCGGTCGACGAGGCCGGGCTCACGAGCCCCGATCAGCAACTTCCACCGCGCCTCCATGTACAGCATGGCGTCAATCGCATGGGCAAGCGCGTGCACTACTACTTCAACTACTCGGCTGGCCCGCTCAAGTTCAGTTATGGGTATGGCGACGGGAGCAATCTGCTGGATGGTAAGGCCGCGGCACATGGCCAGGAGATCGAACTTGGCGCATGGGATCTGGCCATAGTGGAAGAGCGCTGATAGGATGAATTGGCCTAAAAAAACGTTTGAGCGAGGTATTTCAATGAAGCAGAATTTTTGCAGCGCGCGTAGCTGGATTCCGGCGCTCCTGCTCTTTTTGCTCGTCTGCGGTTATCCTGCTGCCGCGCAGCGCCGTCAGCCGCCGCCGCCCACCGGTCCTTGGATGAACACGAGCCTTTCGCCCGATGAGCGCGCCGGCCTTGTATTGAAGGAGATGACGCTCGACGAGAAAGTTGCCTTGCTCCACGGCGTCGGCATGCCCACTGACGAACCTGTCACTCCAGAGAATGCGCCTTCGAATCGCGGCGTCGGCTACGCAGCCGGTGTTCCCCGCCTCGGCATCCCCGGAATCGACATGAGCGACGCAGCCTATGGCGTTCGTTCCAGCGGCGTCAACGGGCGCTATTCCACCGCATTACCCGCAAACGTAGCCGCAGCGGCAAGCTGGGATCCCGACGCGGCGTTTGAATATGGTGCGCTCATCGGTCGCGAACTGCGCGCGCAGGGATTCAACATGTCCCTCGGCGGCGGCGTCAATCTCACGCGCGACCCGCGCAACGGACGCACGTTTGAGTATTTGGGCGAAGACCCCGTGCTGGCGGGAACTCTTGCGGCGAAGCTCATCGAAGGAACGCAATCGGCCCACGTGATCGGCGACATCAAACACTATGCGCTGAACGACCAGGAGAGCGGACGCGACGCTGTCAACATCAACATCAGCAAGCGAGCCATGCGCGAAAGCGACCTACTGGCGTTCGAGATCGGCGTCACTGAGGGAAATCCGGCGGCCGTCATGTGTTCGTATAACCGCGTGAATGGCGACTTCGCCTGCGAGAACGAGTATTTGCTGAAAGATGTTCTGAAGAAGGACTGGAAATTCCCTGGATTTGTTTTGTCCGACTGGGGCGGTACGCACAGCACAGAGAAAGCTTCAGGCGCCGGTCTCGACAATGAAGAGCCCGGTGACTTCTTCTTCAGCGACAAATACAAGGCCGCGGTTGAAGCCGGCACGATCCCAACCGCGGAGTTGGATGAGCATGTCCACCGCATCCTGCGCTCGATGTTTGCCGCGGGTGTGATCGACTATCCGCGCCAGCGCAGCGTCATCGATCCATTTGCCGGATTTGAGACTGCGCGCAAGATCGAAGAAAGCGGTATCGTGCTTCTGAAGAACGACCGTGCTGCATTGCCGATGAATGCTGCGAGGCTGCACACGATCGCGGTCATCGGTTCGCACTCGGATGTGGGCATGATCTCCGGTGGCGGCTCAGCGCAGGTCGACCCGATCGGTGGAAACGCGATCATGCCGGAAGGCAAAGGCGCGACCCACTGGCAGGAAGAGATCTGGTTTCCCACTTCGCCTCTGAAAGCCATCCAGGCGCGCGCGCCCAAAGCAACCGTCAAATACGATCCCGGTACTGACCCGGCTGCGGCAGCGGCTGCGGCGAAAGGCGCAGAGGTAGCCATCGTGTTTGCTTATGAGTGGGCAAGCGAAGGCATGGATTTACCCGATCTCACCTTGCCGCATCAGCAAGACGAGGTGATCGCGCAGGTGGCAGCGGCCAACCCGCACACCATTGTCGTGCTCGAAACCGGGAATCCGGTGACGATGCCTTGGGTGAATGCGCCATCAGCGATTCTCGAAGCATGGTTCGCAGGAAGTGATGGAGCCGATGCCGTCGGCAACGTGCTTTTCGGATCGGTGAATCCCAGCGGCAAGCTGCCGAACACGTTTCCCAAGAGCGTCGAGGATTTGCCCCATCCCACGCTCGTAAAGCCGCCGCCGGAGTCGGAGCATTTCTCCGGGCCGGTGAATCGCGAGCAATGGGCCAAGGGATTGCCGCCTTTCCAGGTCACCTACGATGAAGGCGCAAAGGTGGGATACAAGTGGTACGACGCTGAAAAGAAGCCTGTGCTGTTTCCCTTCGGCTTTGGCCTCTCGTACACCTCCTACAAATATTCAGCCTTGCAAGTCACGCCGGGCGACACAGTGAAGGCGACCTTCACGGTGACGAACACGGGCGCGCGCGAGGGATCGGAAATCGCGGAGATCTATGCGATGCTTCCCGAAACGGCGGGTGAGCCTTTCAAACGGCTGGTGGGCTTCACGAAGATCAAGCTCGATGCAAAAGCAAAGCAGACTGTGAGCGTTGAAATCGATCCGAAGTATCTGTCGATCTTCGACGAAACGAAGGACGGATGGATGCTCGTCCCCGGCGATTACACGATCATGGTTGGCGGTTCATCGCAGGACTTGCCGTTGAAGGCGATAGTCAATTTGAAATAGTCCAGAAACGGCTCATCCCGGGAGTCCCCTGGGCTGGACTGGTGTGCAAGTTCTGGGATTTGCCGAAGCTAGACAGGCTTGTCGAGCACCACGAAGTAAAGATCGTCGCGGAGAGGCGTGCCGAATCGCTTGTCATCATACGGGAAAGGTTTCGTCTCACCGGTTAAGGCATATCCTCGCCGTTGATACCAGGCAATCAACGTATCGCGGACGTTGACAACGGTCATGCGGATACGGCACGCGCTTTCGCGAAGTCTTCTGCTGCGGACAACAAGGTGCGACCTAGCTCTTGTTTTTGCAGCGCAGGCCTGACCGTTAGCAGACCAAGATACCAGACACCGTCGTCGCCCGGATCGAGCCACACCGTTCCCAGGACGGATTTGTCCACAGGATCACGATAAACAAGTAGATTCGCCGCGGGCTTTGCCGCCAGGTCTTCCCTGAGCAGAGAATCGTTCATGCGCTGACCTTCGATCACGCCTGCCTCAATGTTCCAGCTTGCCGTGGGACCCGTTGCACGAAAGGCAACATTGATGAGGTCAATGATCGCTGGGTAATCTGCTTCTGTCGCTGGCTCAAGAAACATTTGCGCTAGTTTAGCGAGCCCACGACAGAATCGCGATGCATTTCGATAGCAACTACTCAGCCTCCGGCGGCACCTGCTCCAGCAGCCTCTTCCAGGTCTTCTGGTTTCTGCGAAAGCTGCGTTTCAGATCTTCGAGGATGCGCTCGAAATCCGAATTCGTCCGCAGGTTATTCCACGCCGGATTCTTTTGGAACCAGGGATAATTCTCGTTGCCGAGATAGATGGCGCGGCGCAGCCAATGCAGTGCTTCACTCGAATCGCCCTCGACGGCAAAGTATGTCGCCAGTCTGTAGGCCATCTCGCTGTCGGCTTCGGCGGCCGCCAAGGTGTCATCGGTGAGTAACGTCGCAGCGCGGGCACGATCGCCGGCTTGCACGTAGCATAGCGCGAGCGTCGGCACGGCGATGCGCATCAGCTCATCATCGCGAATCACGCCTTCGAGGATCTCAATAGCTTCGGTCAGGTGGCCCATCCGCATTTGCTGATAGCCCTCCGAAGTGCGCAAAAGCGGATGACGCGGCTCAAGGGCCAGACCCTTCTCGAGTTCATCGCCCGCGAGCTCAATTTGATTTTGATAGTGATATACGCGTGCTCGGTGGTTGTAGAGGATTGCCGCATTGGCCGGATTTAACTTGAATGTCCGGCTGAATTGCTGCAGAGCCTCGTCGTACATGCCGTCACCGCGGAGAGCTAGCCCTGCCACCATGTGCACGTTCCAGTCATTAGGTCCAGAAGCGAGCAGATTGGCAATACCATGTCGCGCCGATTCTTTTTCTCCGCGCGAGAGCAGCATGTAAATGCGGTAGAGGTTGGCCTCGGTTGCCCCAGGATCCAGGCGCAGAGCCTCATCGAGTGCGCGGCGCGCGTGCATCACGTGAATCTGGCCGCCGAAGCCGTGGCGCACATATTGCAGCTCGGCAATGCCAAGGCCACTCCATGCGGCCGCGAATCGAGGATCCTTCTTGGTGACGCTGTCGAACAATGCGCAGGCGCGGTCAAGATCCGAGCGCGCGCCGGTTCGGACCATGAAAGAACTCAGCAGCGCGCGCGCTTGCAGGTATTCCTCGCTCACCGGGCCGGTGAGTGATGCGTCGCGAGCCACAGCCCGCGGCGCGTCGGCGTTTGCGGTTTCAATTCTGTCCGCACCGCTCAATCCGTGCAATGCGGCAAACACTTCGTTCGAAATCTCGGTTTGCACCGCGATCAGGTCGAGTGAAGCCACTTGGATTGCCCCGCCTGCACGCACACTTTGCGATGCTACGTCGAGCAGTTGCCAGTTCAGATCGAAGCCGAGTTCCGAGCGCACAAAACTTCCTGCCAGCACAAACGAGACCAGCAATCGCTGACCGACTGAAAGCGGATCCATCTGCGCAATGGGCAGCGACATCAGCGTGCTCGAAGGCCGCACGATGAGCGACGGAATGCGCGCCAAACGTGCAGCAATCGCATCGGCCAAAGCGTATCCATAGAGCGGAGCCACGTCGGTCGCTCCAAGATTCGCAAACGGCAATACGACAAGAGAATTCTGGGCCGCGCGTTCGCTCGCCGATTCGCGAAATCGCTCGGCCAGCATGGAGAGAATGCCTGTGTTGCGCTTCTCGGCCTCCGCGCCGGTCGTGGGTAAAATTGCCGCTGCATCGCCGGGGATAATCCCGGTTTCGATCTGCAGCGCCTTCATGATCGTCTTCAGAGCTTCGCGCACTTCGGCGGCCGTGTTGTAGCGCGCCGCTGGACTCTTTTCCAGGCAAGTCGCAATCACGCTCTTCAACTCGGTGGGAATCGTGGGGTCGATTTCGCTGAGGTCGGGTGGATCAGAAAACTGAATGGCGCGAATTGCCTGAAAATCCTCGGCGTCCGGCCGCGTAAATGGATGGCGTCCACTGGCCAGTTCGTACAGAATTACGCCGAGCGCCCACACGTCCGACTGCACGCTCGATTGGCCGGTGACGAATTGCTCCGGCGCCATATAGCGGATCGTGCCGCCGCGCGCGGTGTACGTTGCGGCGACCGACGCGTCTTTTGCCAACGCAGGTTTGCTCGGGTCAAATCCGGCTTCCTCGGGTTGAAGCCGCCGCGCCAGGCCAAAATCGAGTATCTTGACGAGTCCGCCTTCGGTCAGCATCACGTTCTGCGGTTTCAGATCGCGATGAAAGATGCCCAGCGCATGCGCAGCCTGCAAGCCATCGGCGATCTGGATGCCGACCGACAATAACAACTGCGGTGTGGCCGGTCCGCGCGCAATGAGCTGATCGATTGACTGGCCGGGCACATACTGCATGACGATGTAGCCCTCGTCGCCGGCCTCGCCCACTTCGTAAATCGCGCAGACGTTGGGGTGCTCGATTGCTGACGCGAGCCGCGCCTCACGTAGCACCGTGGTGCGCATCTGCTGTGCCGAGAGCAACCCGGCCCGCAGAATCTTGAGCACGACGGGGCGTTGCAGCAAGGTGTCGTTGGCCAGGTACACAACCCCGCTGCCGCCAGCGCCCAGCTTGCGGACGATTTCGTAATGCTCAATCTTTCGCTTCATCGCTCTCTCAGTGTAACGACGAAGCTGTAAAGAGATTCAAAGGCTGTGAGAATTGGGTGAGTGTAACTCGACACAGCGCAGTATTGATCCGAAGAGAACCGGGAAAGCAACCCGAATGCGAGGTCGTTCTATTCCCTGCTCCCTCTTCCCTAATCCCAGTCTTTAGTGTCCGCGCCGAGGCGAACTCTCTTCAAGCTGGGGCGGTTCCTCGGCCGAACGCTTTTGCCCGCGGCGGCCCAGGAGGAACATAGTGAGGCCGAAAGCCAGGAGCACCAATCCCCACCAGAGGTTGACATTGATGCCAAGACTCTTCGCATAGAGATCTGCATTGCCTTTTGTGGAAAAACCAAATCCCGTAAGGATCAGGCCGGTCAGAGTGAACATCAGGCCCATGGGAATGCGCAAATCTAGATTCATCCTGTCCTCCGTCTCAGGCAAAGAAAATATTCAGCGCGATGGCGCCGAGCAGAATAGCGACCGCCAGAGCTTCGGGGCTCTTCCACCACCGGTCGTGCACGCGCGGCGGCTTGGGCGTGAGTGAATGAACCAGGCCGACAAGTTCCGACTCCGGCCGCGGTTTGGTCATCAGGCTCACTACGACAGCGACCACAAAGTTGATGCCGAATGCAAAGATGGCACCGTAAAAATTCTGCGCCATGTCGCTGGGATAGTGATGGAGCACCGCGATCCACCCCCCGTGAATCCCAGGGCGCGCTTCGATCGGGAGCGTTAGACCATGATGCAGCAGCGCTGCGGAAGTGCCTGCAATAAGCCCGGCAAATGCTCCGTGACCCGTTGTCCGCTTTGAAAACATACCCAGCAGGAACGTGGCGAAGAGCGGCGCATTCACGATCGAGAAGACCAGCTGCAGAATGTCGAGAATATTGTTGAAGCTGATCACGGCAAATGCTGTTCCTATGGACAGCAGAATGCCACCGACCGTGGCCCATCGGCCGACGGCAAGGTAGTGCCTGTCGCTTGCGCCTTTGTGGATATAGGACTGGTAGAGATCGTAGGTAAACACGGTGTTAAATGCGGTCACATTACCGGCCATGCCGCTCATAAAGCTCGCCAGTAGCGCCGTCAGACCCAGACCAAGAATGCCCGTGGGAAAGTAGTGCAGCAGCAGATTGGGTGTTGCCATGTCGTAGTCCAGCAGAGGATGACCGCTGGCATCGAGCATCGGCTGCCCGGTCACTGGATTGATTTTTGCCGGAACCAGACCGCGCCCCTCTTCAACTTCTTTGGGGACCACGTTTGTCTCGTGATAGATCACGCCGTTTTCATTGCGTACCACCGTGGTCGTGTGCGGCGTTGCAATCGCGATCGCCAGCAGACCGGGAAGAATGACGAGGAACGGAAAAACCATTTTGGGGATCGCCGCGATCAGCGGGACACGACGCGCGGAGTCCATGTTGTGCGAAGCCATCGCAGTTTGAATCACAAGGAAGTCGGTACACCAGTAACCGGAGCCGAGCACAAATCCGAGCCCCACGCCAATCCCAATAATGTCGATGCCCATGGGATTCGTGCTGGCGTGCATCACGCCCTTCCACTCGTGCATGTACTGAACCGGCAAAGCGGCCTTCAGCCCTGACCAGCCGCCAATGTTCTTTAGTCCAAGTATCACCAATGGCAGGAAGCCGGCAATGATGAGAAAGAATTGCAAAACTTCGTTGTAAATGGCGCTGGTGAGACCGCCGAGAAAGATGTAGAGAAGCACGATGATCGCGGAGAGCACGATGGAGAACGTGAAGATGCCTCCCGGGGGCAACCCCAGCGCACGAAACAGTCCGTCAAACACGTGCAACGCCTGGATGAGCCGGGCCATGGCGTACATTGAGATTCCGGAGCTGAAGACGGTCATAACCGCGAAAGAGCAAGCATTGAGTGCGCGGGTCTTCTCGTCGTACCGCAACCTGAGAAATTCGGGCACTGAACGCGCCTTCGAGCCATAGTAAAAAGGCATCATGAAAATGCCCACGAATATCATGGCTGGAATGGCGCCTATGCCATAAAAATGAGCAGTCTCGAGGCCATATTTGGCGCCTGACGCGCCCATGCCAATCACTTCCTGCGCGCCGAGGTTGGCGCTGATGAAAGCCAGCCCGCAGATCCATGCGGGCAGCGCGCGGCCAGCTTGGAAGAAGTCCTTGCTCGTCTTCATGTAGCGCTTCAAGGCAAAACCGATGCCCAGCACAAAGACGAAATACAGCAGCATGATCAGCCAATCGACCGACGTGAGTTTCAAGACTGCTCCTTGAACAGCCGAGGCTCCCGTTGAAGCGGCTCAAAGCCGCCGCAGTTAACACGGAAGCCACGCTGGAGTACGGTCTCCAATGTACGGAGAGAGGCGGAGAGTCGTCCAGTAGATTTTGTAAATGTTTTCAGCACTGCGTGCCGCGCACCTTTGGACTAG
>Ga0182024_10007752_pt1 | contig 23055 bp, 20 predicted proteins | sample P32metaG_FD_120480 | JGI IMG/M metagenome (GOLD analysis project Ga0182024, IMG submission 120480) | Permafrost microbial communities from Stordalen Mire, Sweden - P3-2 metaG (Illumina Assembly) | ecosystem: Environmental > Terrestrial > Soil > Wetlands > Permafrost | place: Sweden: Stordalen... | reverse complement strand
GTGAGCCCCTCCTCCGCGGTCGCGTGATACAGATACCGGGTGAAGACCTTGGGATCGCCGTTCGCGGCCTCGGTCTCCGGCCCGGGGATCGACGAGATGAACGCGATCTGTTTCCCGTCGGGTGACCACGTGATGTCCTGGCCGCGGTCTGGCAGCGGCGCGTTGGAGCTCGCTACCGGCGCGACCACCGCGGCGCCCGATCCATCGGCATGCACGACCCAGAGGCCGTTCTGGTCGCCGTCCGCACCCTCGTAGGCGATCCACTTCCCGTCAGGCGACCAGTGCGGTGACGCCCCCGAGGAGTGCTCGCCGCCGACACGCGTGGATTTCTGCGTGGCGATGTCCGTCACCCACAGCTGCGTGTACGGGCGCCCCGGCTGGTCACGCATCGCGACCGTGTACGCGATGCTCCGGCCGTCGGGCGACAGCGCGACTTCCGCCACCGACCGGAACTGGGTGAGATCGGCGCTCTGCAACAGACCCTGCGCCTGCACGGACACCGCCGCGCCGGCCACGCCGGCGCCCGCGAGCATGAGGGACTCCATCACGATCAACAACTGCCGGCACGTTCGCATGGGCGATCTGGCTCCTCTGGAGGATCGGGCGTCAGATGTATGAATCAGTGCAGGAATTGGCAAGCGGAGCCAAATAATGGGACGGACATGGACGCCCGTTGCGCCGGGCTGCCGCCCGTCCCCAAGACCCCCGTTCTAGCCTGCAAAAGGTCCGAGTGATATTTCCACCGGGTTGTCGCCCTCTCCTGGAAGGACCTACGTCAGCCAGAGGTCCGTTATGCTGCGCGAACAGCGGCTTCAGTACCTGTCGGCAGTGGTTGTATTGGCTGCGGCTTTGCCCCACGACATCGCACCGCCCGAATGGGTTAAGTTCCCCGACCCGAATGAGCATGCCTTCACCATGGATGTGCCGAAGGGATGGACCGTGCGGGGTGGGCTGGTCCGGCTCGGATACTCCGACCACCGCGCCATCGTCGATGTCACGTCGCCCGACGGCAAGATCAATGTGCGATACGGCGACGCGGCGATCCCCATTTACTTCGTCCCCGACAGACTGCACCACGCAGGCGACATCTATGACCTCGGCGCACAAGCCCGCGGCACGCTCGCGCCGTACAAGGACGGCGCGGATTTCGCCGCCGCGTACGGCCCGGCGCGATTCAAATCCGTATGCTCCACGCTGACGCCCCGGCCAGCCAGCGGGCCGTCGCCCGTGCCGCGGTTCGTCCTCGAACCCGGCGAGCTGCAACCCGTCCAGTCCTCAGCCGGCCAGATGTCCTACGAGTGCGCGGGCGACGCAGGACCACGCGCGGCGTACGTTTCGAGTGAGACGATGCTGTTCGGCGGATTCTGGCTCGTGCCGCGCCTTGTCAGTTATGTCGCGCCACCGGATCAGGCCGCGCTCGCACGCGCCGTCATGCTCCATATGGTGGAATCGTACCACGAGCAAACCGCGTGGGTGACCCAGCAGAAGCAGTACGACGCCCAAGCCGTCGAATACCAGCGGCGGCGCCAGCAAGCCCGCATGCAGCAGATCCAGCAACAGATGGCGCAGTTCGAGACCAACATGCAGGCGATGCAGAACCAGGTGAACTCGTTCGAGCGCGGCCAGGCGGCAAATCAGAAACAGGCCGACGGCTTCCTCAACGCGCTGAACGGCATCACGCCAACCGTTGACCCGTACGGCAATCCCCATAATGTCTCCACCGGTCCAGGCGCGAACTACTGGATCAATGGCAATGGCCAGACGGTGAACTCGACCGCATCCCCGGGACCGGAATGGAAACAGCTCACACCTACCCAATGACCTCGCACAGTGCGCACCCGACCCATTGAACTGAGCGACGCAGCCGCCCTCGTCCCACTGTGCAGGCAGCTCGGATATCCCGCGACGCTCCAGCAGATCGAGCGACGGCTGTACATCCTCCTCGGCCAGCCGGGCGAGGGACTGTTCGGAGCGGAAACCGCCGCAGGCCAACTCGTAGGGTGGGTCCACGTGCAAACGCGCGTTGTCTTCGAATCGGACCCGTTTGCCGAGATCTGCGGGCTGGTCGTGGACGAGAACGAGCGCGGCCACGGTGCGGGTCGCGACCTCGTGGCCGCCGCCGAGCAGTGGGCGGTCGCCGAAGGCCACACCGTGATCCGCGTCCGCTCAAACGTGATACGGACCGCCACGCATCGCTTTTATCAGAATCGCGGCTACACCATCGCGAAATCCGCGATCGTGTTCACGAAGCCGCTCACCGCCGATCCGCCCCTCACCCTCGGCTCGCCCGCATGATCCCGGAGGCCATCGTCTTCGAGACGCCAGCCGAGCTGCGGGCATGGCTCGCCAAGCGCCACGCGACCGAGCGTGAGTGCTGGGTCACATTCTTCAAACCGCACACCAAACGAAAAGCCGTCACCTACCAGGAAGCACTCGACGAAGCGCTGTGCGTGGGCTGGATCGACGGGCTCGTGAAGCGGGTCGACGAGGACTGCTACGTGAGGCGGTTCAGCCCCCGCAGGCCGCGGAGCATCTGGAGCGCCACCAACATTAGACGCGCGGGCGAGCTCACGAAACTCGGCCGGATGCGCCCTCCGGGACTTGCCGCGTTTGAGGGTCGCGATCCGAAGCGAGCGAACCTCTACTCGTACGAGAACAAACCGCGGGAGTTCGAGGCACCGTACGCAAAGGTCTTTCGGGCGAACCAGCGGGCGTGGACGTTCTTCCGCTCACTGCCCCCCGGATACCAGCGCACCGCGACCTGGTGGGTGATGAGCGCCAAGCAAGACGCTGCCCGCACCCGCCGACTCGAGAAACTGATCGCCGCATCGGCAGACGAGATGCGCATCGACAACCTGGCACCTACCCCGCGCGCGAAATAGCAGCCTGCACCTTTGATCAGGTCTTCTCTGTCCCCGCTCCGGCCATCGATTCGGAAGTCTCGGGCGATGCGATCTCCGGACCTGTGCTGGGCTCGTACGGTTCGCCCAGCGCACGTACGATCTGGACGAGATCGGGCGGATATGTCCGCAGCACATCGATCCGCATCTGGGACGACATCTGCAACGCGAGCGGCGACGGCAGGATCCCGACACTCTGGTTCCGGCCACCGTGCTTGGCGAGGTAGAGCGCGTGGTCCGCGAGCTCGATCACGTTTTCGACCGTCAGCCCGCTGAAGCCGTCGCCGGTCCAGGGGAATGGCGCCCACCCGACCGAGCAGGTCTTCCGGATCTTGATCCCGTTGCCGAGGTCGAACGGTTCCATGCCGATATCTGCGATCACGCGGCGGCCGAAGACTTCTGCGCCCGCACGATCGGTCGCCCGGCAGATCATCAGGAACTCCTCGCCGCCCCACCGGATCAGCACATCGGACGAGCGCATGAGGCGGAGAAGCCGCTGTGCGAACTGTTGCAGCAGCCGGTCCCCGACCGCGTGGCCGTACATGTCGTTGACGGGCTTGAACGTATCGATGTCGACCATGCCGAAGATGATCTCGCCCGGGTGTTCCGGCTTCTCGCCGTTCGTATAGGAACCACCGCGCATCCGGAGGACCTGTGCGATCTCCGCGTCGATCGTTTCCTGGAGATAGCGCCGGTTTCGAACGCGAGTGAGCGGATCCGTGAGCGACATCTCCCGGAGTTGCCGATTCTTCTCGACCAATTCCGCGTTGCGGCTCGCGACCGCCTGGCGGAGGACACGCCGGCGTGCCACGAGCGCCCGTGTCCGGAGCCGGACGACGCCCCAGACCAGCGCCCAGACGAGCATCGCCTCGAGGAGCCGTGCCCACCACGTCTCCCACCACGCCGGGAGCACCGTGAACGAGAACGTCGCCGCGCGTGGTGACCAGTCCGACGCGCCACGCCGGCATTCCACCATGAACGAGTATCGGCCGGGGGCGAGCGACGTGTAGTGGATCTCGCGGATCGTCGCGGTCGTGAACGCATCCTCGTACCCGCCGAGCCGGTATCGGCACAATACCGCGCCGGGATTGATCAGCGTCAGCGGCGTGAAGAACACCGACAGCGTGCCTTCGTCGTGGTTGACCTCGGCCCCGCTACTGAGTGTTTGCTCGTGCCCGCCGAGCGACACGCCCGTGAGCGCGACGTCCGGCGGGACGGCGTCGGACAATGCGGCCGTCGGCGCGAACCGCGCGAGACCGCGCGACGTGGCAATCATGTAACTGCCGTCCGCCTCTTCGCGGACGCCCGTGGGGCTGATGTCGTCCCACACCAGCCCATCGGCATGATTGAGATCGCGCACATTGCCGTCGGGCGACACAACCGTCAGCCCGGCCGTCCCGCTGAGCCACACGCGGTGCTTGCTGTCCCGCCCCACCACGAAATAGTCCCAATCGTGCTGTTCGGCGTGCGCCGCACCCCGGTCGTCCAACCGGAGGTGGGTGATCATCACCACGTCGTCGTAGCCGATCCAGACGTCGTTGCCGCCGAGGGCGGCGATACTGGTGACCGACTTGCCCGCAACGCCATCTGCTTGCGTGAAGACGCGCCAGTCACGCCCGTCGAAGCGCATGACACGCGACCGCCCAGTGACCCACAGAACGCCGTCCGGCGCGAACGCGAGGCGGTAGATCTCGCCGCGGCCCGTTTGCGGCAGTGGCACCTCGACGGGACGTGGGGTCGCGGAATGTGGATCGAACCGCACCAGCTTCTCGGAGGTCGTCGCCCAGATGCTTCCATCCGGAGCCACCGCCTCGAAGATGTATTTCTTTCCGTTGAAGGCTGGCGAGTACTGCAGCGCGAGTGTTCGCGGATCGATGCGCACCATCCCGTCGACGGGGGAGAGCGCCCAGACCGACCCGTCGGCCGCCCGCTCGAGCTGCCGGGTCTCGTGGCTCGCGAAGCCGTGGCCATCGTTCGGGACGAGCCACGTGTGCCGGCGGTGATCCCAGATGCCGAGGCCGTGCGCGGTCGAGACCCACAACCGGTTCCCGCTGTCACGCACCGTCGACCAGATCGCGTTGTCCGGCAACCCCTCGGCCGTCGTCCAGGCCTCCCAGTCGCGGATGCCGACGACCCGGTCGAGTCCCGCCCCTGACCCCGCCACCCAGATCACGCCCTCGCGATCCTCGAGCGCGGTCAGGACATCGTTGCTCGTGAGTCCCTGCTGGTCCGTGATCGCGCGCCACCGCCCATGGTCGCGTATGTACAGCCCCGCGACCGACGGGACCATCAGGTTTCCCGCGTGATCGACGGCCGGCCGGCCGACGTCAGGATCGGACGCGGGGACGCCCGCATCGTCGTACGCCAGCGAGTGGCGCGCGAGATCGATGCGCGCGATGCGGGTGACCGTGCGGACCCAGAGCGTGCCCGCGCCATCGAACCGGATCCCCGATACATCCTCGTCAGGGAGCGTGATCGTGGAATCGATCACCGGTGCGCCGGACCCTGGGCGGAAATGTCCGAGCCGGCGCCCCGCAGTAAACCAGACCGAGTCGCCAGGCCCGACGGCAATGGCACCGGGCTCGCCCGGCAACCCTTCCGCCGTCGTGTACATCACCGGATGCGACGGGTCGCGCGTAGACGCACGCAGGATCCCCGCCGCCAGGATGACGAAGACATCGCCCGCGCGATTGACCGCGAACGTCTGCCCGCTCCCGCGGATCTCTGTCGTGATCGGCGGCAGCGGAAACCGCACAAACGTGCCGTGCACGAGATGCGCGACGCCGTACGACCCCTTCACCCACAACGTGCTGTCGGGCGCGACTTCGAGCTCGTCGATGTAGTGGCCGACGATTTTCTCAACCGCCTTCATGTTCGTCACGCGCGATCCATCGTACCGGTACAACCCGGTCTGCGTCGCGACCCACAGGAACCCTTGAGGGTCCTGCGCGAGCGCGTTGACAGTCACCACGCTCAGGCCGAACTCATCGCCGAAGTGCTGCGTGGTGAACCGTGGATGGTCGGGCAACGGGAGTGCATTCGCGGGCGCATTCGCGGACGCATTCGCGATCGCCGTCGCGATCGCACTTCCCATGGCAAGCGAAGCGTGGCGCGCGTCCGGTGCCTGCTGCGCGCGCAATCCCCCGCTGGCCACGAAGGCAGCGGCGGCGAATGCGAGCCGGACGAACGTTGGCCTACGATGTAGTCGATGCACTCTCGTCTACGTTCTAACGAGGTTCCGCGGAAGTTCTGGCGCGATTCTCAACGAGGTCGCGGCCGGGGATCGATGACGGAATCCCGTGATGGTGATCGTCCCCCACCACGGCGAGCCCGGGTTGGCACTCATTAGATGACGAAGGAGTCACGGGAGCGGCACTCGGGGCACGGGTGGCTGGGATATGTCGGGGACCAGGCAGCCACGAGGCGGGTGCCATGAAGCCTCATCGAGAGGCCAATGGATAGACGCCGCCCGCCCCCGCCCGGCCGCTTTGGTGGCGAAGTGCGCCCAGCCTCTCCCCATGGCGAGCGGGTAACATCCGGCCAAAAAGCCAGCCGCCCCCCGCAACGTGCGGAGGGCGGCTTGAAACGACGCACGGCCACCCAGCTCCCTGGGGAGCAGCGGGGGTCCGCCAGCGGTACGGTCAGAGCCTGACTGCGAGCCCCATGGAGATCACCGGATAAATCTTGGCGTATTGGTTCACGTCGTGCTGCGTCGACGCCTGCTGCGCCTGGAGATCACTCTGGAGCTGCGGGTTGCTCCCCGCACCGGTCGCGGTCAGCACCACGTGAGGCGTCGAGATCATCGCGCCTAGGTCGACGGTGAACTCCATGAGAGAGTTCCGCGCCGGCGTCCCGAAGCCGATGCCGGCGTACCCTGCCGTCGAGGGGTAGCGTATGGCCGCCGACAGTGTCCCGACCTGCGACTGCGAATAGTTGTTGTTGTTGAGCGAGATGTCGCCCGACTGGTTCGGCTGGCCCGTGCCAGTGATCCGGTTCTGGTCGAACACCACGCCGCCCGTGAAGTGGAAGCTGCCACGCGACCACGGGAAGAGATCCACCATGACCGGGATGTTCTGGAAGCGCAGACGCGCATTGTACGCGACGTCGCTCACCGAGTTGTTGACGCCGTAGTTGAAGAAATTGAAGGCCGCGCGCACGCCCAGATGGCTGAAAATCAGCTTGCCCGCCTGCACACCGAACCCCAAGGTGCCGGCCTGGACGCCGAGGGATGCATCGAGATGGCCCGGTCCGGGAAGTCCGGGCTGCGCCGTGGATGTCTGCGCAGTGGCCTGTGCGCTACCCGGCGCCGTGGGATCCGCGGGTGCCGCGATCTGCACCGCCGCCTGCGGTGTCTCGTTCAGCGCAAGTCCCGTCTGCGACGTCGCCGCCTGCTGCGCACCTGCCAATCCCGCGACGCTCAGCAATCCCGTCGCCACCATCGTGATCGCGCACCGCGAGAACCGGCCCGCCGCGATTGTATCGCTCGTGTGCAGCACCTGCTGCATCAACTGCCCGCGCATCGAACCTCCGAGTGGTAAATGACCCACAACCAGCCCTCGCCGCGAGGAGCCGGCGCGCCACCTTGCAGACGGCTAGTGCGCTCGCGTAGTCACAGGAGGACGAGGCGTCTCCGGCACGGTCTGCCAGAGGGAAAAACGGGAGCGGATTAGAGGATTTTAATGCGTCGCCGGAATGCCGCACGGCGCGCTCAACCGCCCCTGCAAACCCCTACAATCGGAACAAATAACTGAACTTGATGAAGAAGCTGTCGGACGCCCGCCGGAGTGTCGTGAAGTGGAACGCGTCCGGCTCGTCCAGATTGTTCCCGTACCCGATGAACGCCACGGTGCCGGGCACGGGCTGGTACGAGAACAGCCCCGAGACCTGCAGTTGGTTGCTGTTCGAAAGCCCCGCCCGCGTGTAGGTACCGCTCGCGGGATTGAACGTGAAGATCGGCAGCTCGGTCCGGGCATCATCGCGGAGGCTGTCCTGATACGCGGCATCGTATTGCGCGACGATCCGGAAGAAGATCGGCCGCGACAACTGGTACTCGACGTCGAGGCGCGGGATGAACGTCCGTGCGACCGCCGTGCCATCATCGTGGCGTAGATAGATCTGCGCATTGTACATGAGCTGCGCCCGTAGCTTGTCCGTTGGGCGATAGTCCATCGTCAGCTCGGTCACGAAGATGTCGGCCGACGCCCACTCGAAGAAGTTCTCGTCGCGCCCGCCGAGTTGCAGCAGCGTCAGGTCGAATTTCGAGAACTCCGGCGTCGCGATCTGGATCACGTAGTCGGTGTTGGGAATCGTCGGAGTCCCCACGAACTTCGTGTACGTCGTGTCGTGCGCCCCGATGTGCCCCAGGTAGTAGTTGCCGTACAGCGTCGGGTCGTAGCCGTAGGATTCGAAGTAGATCCCCGCCTGGATGTTCCAGCCGCCGCGCAGCGAGGTGATCCCCGTGAAGTGGTACCGCCGGTCTTCCGGCGCCTGCGCGGACGTGAATCGCCGGTAATCCCAGGTGTCGAACATCGCCACGTCACCGCCGAACGTCTGGAACAGGCCGGTGGGCGCCCCGTAGAATGTGAACCGATGGTCGAGCGTGGCGTTCGCGACGCCCGCCCGGCTGATGAAGCCGCTCGCCGCCACGAACTCGGGATCGATGCCGGTCACGTCGTAGTTCAGGCCGAATGTCCGGCCCGCACGGACGAAATGCGTCTCCCAGAGCGGACCCTCCGTCGCCTGGAGCGAGGGCGTGGCCGTCGGGCCGTAGATCGCCTGCGCCGTGTCGCCCCGCGTGCTGCTCCCCGCGCCCTGCACCGCGATCGAATAGATCTTCGCGAAGGTGAACCGCGCGTCGGCGCTCGCCATGCGGTTGAACGATCCGCCGTTCTCCTTGTCGGTGAGCGCCACGCCGACCTGTGACGCCTCGCCGAGCGGCTGCTGCATCCGCAGGATGTCGAAGGTCGGGTGGCCAAGACCGCCCGCTGCCGGTGAGCCTTCGTCGTCCTGCGCACCGAGGTAGGCGACGTTGATGTTGCCGATCTTCCCGACGAGCTTCACGGCGTCGATCGGCGCCTCGATCTGCCGGGTGTAGATCAGCGTGTTGGGCGTGTCGAACTGCTCCAGTCCCTCGAGGAAGAACGGCCGCTTTTCCGGATACTGAACGGCGTTGCGGGGATCGAGCACGAGTTGTGTGGCATCGGATTCGACTTCGGCGAAATCCGGCCGGTAGGTCCCGTTCAGCGTGAGGTTGTTGGTGATTCCCCACCGCACGTTCGCGCCGAACTGCGGACGCTCGGCGTTGTAGTGCCAACCCCGGTCAGGCGCCGGCATGCTGTCGCCCGACACGTTCTCCGTCACGAAGGGATTGAGGTCCAGGACGAGGCCGCGCTGCATGCCCGTGAGCCCGGTGAGCGTGCCCGCCTGCGCGATGAACGAGGCCGCCGCGAGCTTGGTCGGATACCAGGTGTCGGACACGCCCGAGTGCTGCACTTTGCGGACGATGTTGAGTCCCCAGTCCTGCGTCGTGGCCGACTGGAATTTGATGCTGCGGAACGGGATCCGGACCACGACTTCGTAGCCGAACGGCGTGAGATGCCCCTTGGATTCGTAGACGAAGTCGGGACTGAGATCCGTCGGCGGGGGCCCCGTGAGGTTCGTCACGCCGAATCCGCTCTGCGACGTGGCGCCCTCCGTGATCGTCCCATCCTCCTGCACGCCGAACGGATTCACCGCGAACACCAGCGCCTGCCGCGAGTGGAGAAACGGGGTCAGGATCAGTTGGACGTTGTCGTCGGCATCGATTGCGTCGCGGTTGGCAAGCGCCGCGTGCACGGCACCGTGCGGCTCGTACGCGCGCACGCCGAAGTAGATCGCGGAGTGCGAATACCACACCAGCACCTCGGTCGAATCGGCGGCCGGCTGCCCATCGACCGGGAGGTATTCGGAGAAGCCGGTGAGCACCGCGGCGTGCTGCCACGCGGACGCCGCCAGGGTGCCGTCGACGTCGATGTCTGCATCGAGCCGCGGCACCTTCACTGCGAGCTGCCCCTCGCGCCCGTTGTAGACGACCGGTGCGCTGACGGTGTCGCCCGGTCCGCCGAACGCGATCGCAAGTCCCGGCGTCCGGCCGGCGCCGGTGTCGTTCGCCGCCACGCGGGCGACCCCCAGCGCGGGCGCAAGCGCCGGCACCGGTGCTGGTGGATCACGATGAGCGATGGCCAGCGACTTGACGGCCATCGCGGCACCGAGAATCAAGAGCACGAGCTATGGTAACTCGAAATGGGACCAAGTGCCATACGGCGAGGCGAGACGCGAAATGCCCACGGTGCCGCCGTCCAGCAAAGTGGGACTTGATCTCACCAGCGGTCCGCCACGGAGCTGGTGAACGCCGCTCGCGAGCGATGCCGCTGCTATCCCGCTGCTATCCCGCTGCTATCCCGCTGCTATCCCGCTGCTATCCCGCTGCCGCCGCTCGCGTGATCTGCGGGAGGTGGCGCCGGTCGTGGTGCCCGATAAAGAGCAGCGACTGGTACATGTTCATCGGGCCAAACAGCGGATGGCGTGTCTGCACCGCGGCGAGCGCCCAGCCATCCGCCGACCGCAGGAGTGCACGCATCTCCTCGTGCGAGGCGCGCAGATCGGCCATCGCCGCACTCGGTGCGACGCCCGGGGCCGGGATCACGGCCTCGGGGGCGTTCGCCGGCCCCACTGCCGGAAACCCATCGGCGGCCGCCAGGACCGACGACTCCTCCTGCTCGCGCGGCAGCCCCGCCGCAATCGCCTTCGCCAGCCGCGCGGCGAGATACTGGCTGGTCTTCGACTCGGCAAGCGCGAGATGCTCGAGCACCTGCGCCGCGGTCCACCCGCCACCCGGCGGCACACGCTCCAGCCGTTCCGCTGGTATCCCCTCGGTCACCGCATACACCTCGGCGCGGCGCCCATCGAGGAAATCGGAGACTTCAGTCAGCCGTCGATTCACAAGACTCCAGTCGGGGTCCGCCACGAGATACCAACTCCATCCCAACCCAGCGTCCGCGCATCATTCATGCGTAAGAATACCTGAGGTGCGCGACCACACGCTCGCGCGCCGCAGGAACACCGGTACCACGCGAACCGCGAGGCAAGCAGACAATGAAGCGAATCATGGCGATCGCCATCGCCGCGGCGTCGGCCTCCCTGGCGGCGGCCGCGCCACTCTCGGCGCAACGCATTGCGCCCAACCAGTTTGCGATCGATGGGGCGATCGGCTTCGTGATCCCGGCCGGCGACTACGGGGCGGCCTTGAACACGGGACTCGATCTCATGGTGGGCCTCGAGTACCGGCCCGCCCAAACCGGCCCGTTCTCTTTTCGCGCGGAGATCGGCTGGGACCATTTCGGCGTCAGCGGATTCACCGCAAGTTCCAGCATCACGCACCTGGCGATCGACGGTATCTACGACATCGTGATTCCCAACAGTCTCCTGCAGCCCTACGTGCTGGGCGGATTCGGCATCTACAACGTCCAGGAGAACATCGCGGCGGAATGCGGCACCGGCGCCTTCGGCAACCCGGTCATCTGCAGCCAGCAGACCGGTAGCAGCACCGGCGCCGGCATCAACCTTGGCGGCGGCGTCCGCTACCTCCTGGGCCGCGGTGCCCAGGCGTATTTCGAAGCCCGGTACCAGTTGGCGTTTACCGGTCCCGGCGAGCTCAGCGAATCGCCGTTTTTCCCGTTCCAGTTCGGGGTGCGATATCTGCTGAGATAGCTGGTGCGATATCTGCTCAGGAAGCCTGAAGGAGTTGGTCGCGGTTCGTAGTGGTTGGTGGCGGTTGCTGGCGCGGTGTCGCAGTGGTGGCAGCCCCCGGTACCCCTGGTACCGGTTCACGCAATCGGAGGAGCTATGAGACGAACGATAGGCATGGTGGCGGCAGTGGCGGCGGCGATGATGCTGTATGCGATGCCGGCGGTCGCGCAGGAGCACCACGAAGCAGCACACGCCCCGCCGGCGCACGGACCGCCAGCCGTGCACGAAGGGCAAGGCCACCCCGACAATCATCACTTCGCCGATGGGCCAGGCCACCCGGACGTGCCGCACGTGCACGAGAACGGCGAATGGATTGGACACAGCACGGGCCGCAACGACCCGCACTATCATATCGATCATCCCTGGGCGCACGGGCACTTCACCGGTGGCTTCGGCCCCAGTCACGTCTGGCGGCTTGGCGGCGGCGGCCCGGGCCGGTTCTGGTTCAACGGCTTCTACTTCGACGTCGCTCCGTATGACGTCGGGTACTGCGATGGCTGGCTCTGGGATTCCGACGAGGTCGTGCTCTACGAAGATCCCGACCACGTCGGCTGGTACCTGGCCTACAACACGAGATTGGGCACCTACGTGCACGTGGAGTACCTGGGTAACAGGTAGCCGCGGCTCGCGAACCGGTCGTTCGGAAAAAGGCAGAGGGCCGGCGATCAGTCGCGATCGCCGGCCCTCTGCCTGTGCGTCACGCCGCCGTCCCGCCGTTACAGCGCCTGCAGCCCGCGAAAGAGCGTCGAGACGTTGAAGTTCTTGGGGTCGATCTCGAAGTATCGGTTCTGCGTGTACTTCCCGGTCAGCGGGAAATACGGCGGTGATTCCTGGTAGAGGCACTCGTCCACGCCGCGGTTCTCGATGAAGCCCGTGTTGCCCGATCCACCGGCGTTCCAGGTCGCACTGATGGTCTGCTCGATGACGCCGCCGGTCTGCGCGATGCATCCGCGGCCGATCGTCGTGCCGTTGCACGTGGTCATGTTGTACGCATGGAGCGTGGGGTTCTCGACACCGACGGTGCCCGTGAGGCTCATGGTGACGCCGTCGAGATAGAAGCTCTGGTTGTCACTCATCCACATCGTCGTGGCCGACCCGCCTGGACTCGCCGGCGTCGTCGGATTCTGCGGCGAGTTCATCGCGTTGTCGGCGATCATCACACTGTCGGCCGCGATGACGCCGAGCAGATTGCCACACAGTACGGTCGCCGGGTTCGTGACGTAGGTCAGATCATCGGTGAACCAGACGTCATCCGACGCGTAGAGGGTCACGAATCCGTTCAGAATGCCGCTCGTATAGACGCTGCCGTTGACGTAGATGACGCCTTTGGTGTTGGCGTTGTACGCGCGGTAGAGCGGATACCAGTACGACTTCTCCGGCGCCAACCGCGTCGTCAGAGCCGCCAGCGGCGCCGGGATCGTGCCCGGCCACGCCATCCAGTAGCCGCGTCGCGTCACCGGGGTAAATGTCGTGTCGTAGCCGCCCTTGGTGGTGTCGGCCGCGTGGTACGTTCCACTCGCGGTGCTACGCTCGACCGCGACCAGGTGCGGGTCACCCGACGGATAACAGCGCGCCTGCCGCGGCGTGGTGTGGGACATGACGACCGCGCGGCCGTGTGTCGACCCCGAGACGGTGTCGGCCGTGAACAAAGCGGGGCTCAACCCGCCGCCGGCGGGCGCCGCGGCCGTCATCAGCGTGTGGAACCACGCCTGTTTGTGCACGGCCCACGGGAAGAACTCGATCATCCCGTTGATCGTGTGCCAATCGCCGCACTGCTGGTTGAAGACGATGGAATCGGTGGAGGTCGTCCCCTGATCGTAGTACGCGGCGGCCGTCTTGGACGACACGGTGTCCTGAAACACGCGAAAGAATCCTTCGTTGGCCTCACTCGAGTCGGAATCCACAGTGGGATTCAGATTGATCGCCATGAATTCGATGCGCATCGCGCCCTTGGTATTGGGCGTGAAACTGTAGTTGGCCGCCGACGCGTAGCCGGGGAGTGCCGCCAGGCGCGACACGGTCGGGAACGCAATCGCAGTCGCGCCCGATTTGCTGCCCAGGACGTACGTCGGCGACCCGCCGCTCACGGTGAGTACAGCGGAAATCGTGTCGTAGTAGGTCGGGTTGCTGCACGAATACCAGCCCTGATTGCTGAACCCCAGCCCGCGGATGAATTCACCGGAGCCGTAGCAGAGGCCAGTGGAAAACTGGTTCGTGAACATCGCGTAGCGGGCGAAGTTCTGCGCCATGAGCTCGAGCCGGCGCACATACTTCGTGTTGTTGTTGGCGTCGTTGACTTCCGCGACGAGGCTCGCGAATTGGCCGAATTGGCCAGTCGTATTGCCGGTCATGCCGACGTACAGATTGACGTAGGTGTTGGGAATCGTGACGCCGTTGGCATCGGTGAGCGAGGCGTTGCTCAGGAGCGTCACGTGGCCCGTGTCCGCCAGATGGATCGCCGTGTCCTTCGCCAGCTCGCTGACCCCGATCTGGAGTGCCTGCTCGGCCGCGTAGCGGTAGTTGCGCTCGCGGTCGTAGTACTGGGTCATGAGCGTCGAGCTCGACGCCATGAAGATCGCCGACATCGCGAGCGCGGCAAGGCCGGCGGTCACGATGAGAACGAGGATGAGTGCTGACCCGACGCGATCGGGCAGCGGCCGAGGGGGCCGGGTACGCGACGACGACATAGTCAACACCTCAGGGGAGTGTGATCGAGTTGCTCATCATGATCGGCGAGTTCGTCGGAGTGCAGTCCTGCGCGAAGACCGCGTACTGCCACGCACCGGCGGTCATGGTGGCGAAGTCGGGATCGTGCCAGTCGTACGTCGTGAGTCCGGCCGGCACAGCCTCCGCCGCGTCGGGCTGCATCGTGCCGCCGACGGGTTGCCGATAGATCAGATACCGTTGGACGCTCTCGAGTCCCCCGTTCTGGTCGGGAGAGGCCGACCACTTGATGACGACGGAGTCGGGAGTCGTGCCATACACCGTGGCCACGGGCGCCGCAGGGATGGGGAGCGGCGCCGGGCCGCACGTGGCGGCGTTGTTGAGGAGCCCGACGTTGAGCAGCTTGGTGGTCGTGCTCACGGTCCGATAGATCGCGCCGAGCTGTGGGTCGTGGTAGACGCCGACCACGGTCATTGTCACCGCACGCAAGCTGTCGATCAGCGACGCGGCCCCGGTGTCCGCCACCGTCGCGTGCTGCGCGACCGTGTGAACGAGCGGCAGCTTGGCGTACGGGATCGAATCGAGCGCGCCGGTGGTCTGGTCAACCTTGAAGTACTTGAAGAACGGCGTTCCGGGGGCCACGTAGATGCCGGTGCTCACGGCGGTCGCGGCTTGGTCGTTCGCGCGGCGCCACAGCACGTAGGTGTTGGGCAGGGTGGCCGTCGAGTCGAGCGACAGCCAGTACGACACGGTCTCGGCGTTGCCCATGATGCCCGCCGACGACTGGTAGTTCGCCAGCGGATAGCTCACCGTGGACAGCGGCAGCGTGATCGACCGGGTGGTCGGCAGTGCGCCCTCGGACAGCGTGTCCATATTCGGGTCGTAGTAGATCGCGTCGGGGTCCGTCGAGTCCGTCGTCGCGAGGTCGGCGTTGAACGTGACGGCCATCGGCGCGGCCATCACCAGCATCGGCTGGTTCGGCGTCGTGCCAATTCCCGCGATACGGAGTTCCCGGTCGATCGCGTTCTGGCTGAAACGCGCGTTCTGCAGCGCGTCGAGCCGCCCGGCGCTGGCGCCGATCTGCCACGTCTGCACCCGCATGAACGGGATGACCATCGCGAACACGAGCAGCATCAGCACCGTCGCGATGAGCATTTCGGGCAGCGTGAACGCCCGACGATCCCGCACTCGGGACGTCCGGATCGTGCCTGCGCTCGACATTGATGATTTCCGGTTAGAACGAGGCGATGACCGTCGTCTTCTCGACCGGCATCAGGATGTTCGGCCCGGACACGGTCACCGACACGGTCTCGTAGTCCGCGAGGGTGCTCAGGGTGTGCGTGATCACCGTCACGCGCGTGCACCCCGTGCAGTTCGTGAGTCCGGAGCTCACCGTCCCGGCGAAGGTGCTCGCGAGCGTCGAGTAGGTGGGCCACGCCTTGATGGTCTCGACCTGCGTGACCGCGATATCACTGGCCGCCGACAGGATGGTGCCCTGCGCCGAGACGTGCATGAAGTTCGGCAGGAATGCGCCGAGCCCGAGCATCGAGGTGGTGATGATCGACAGCGCGATCATGACCTCGATCAACGTCATCCCGCGACGGGCGGATCGCGGACGGCGCCGCGCGGTCTTCGAGTGTATCGAGCGCATAAGGGGTCTCATATGTTGGCCAAGGTCCAGACGAGATTGAGGAACCGCGAGTACGTCGTGCGTCCGGTCGCCTGCGTCACCGAGATGGCACGAAAGTCGGCCGTATACGGTCGCTTGGACGTGATGTAGATCTCCGCGTCGCTGCTGGCCGATCCACTGCGGAGAAACACAATGCTCGGCAATCCGTTGTAGGTCTGGATGTTGGCACCGGTGATCGAGTGGCTCGCGACGGTGCCGTTCAGCCCGACATTCGATGGCGGCGTCGCGAACTTCATCCCGTTCTCGAGGCCGTGGTAGATGACGCGCTCACCAGCGTCGATGACGTTGTTGTTGTTGGTATCCTCGAGGACCCGGATCTGCATGTTGATCGTATCGAAGCCGACGACGACGTCGTACTGGTGCGTGATGGCAAGGCGCTGCGCCATCTGCAGGATGGTGCGCGTGTCCCGTGCATCGGAGTCCGCGGCGAAGCCCGGGGTATTGACGATCGGTATGGCGAGCGCTGTCATAATCCCGACCAGAACGAAGACCAGGACCATCTCGATCAGCGTCACGCCACGCCGGACTACTGTTGTGTGCGACCGTTGAAGTGCTTGCATACTGTGCCCATCCGAGAGCCGCAGGCCCGGTGTCGTACCGGACCCACGTGTGTACGGGAGCGAATCTATTGATCGGCTTCAAGGCGCCTATCACGCGCTGCGGTCGCACTGTCACGGTCTGGCACTCACATGCCAGATTCGGAACGGGTAGGGTCCGCTAACCCCCGAACAGTGACCCCTATGAGGCCCCGCCCGTCACGCGGATAGCTTCGCGACACCTCCCTCCCGGCCACTGGGCGCACGCCGCCTCGCCGGCGGGATCGCGGGCCGCCACGTTGCCAGAGGTGTCGGGAAACTGTACGGCCGGCAGTGCCCAATTCGCGATCCGTCATTTTGCCTGCATGCGTTATTACGTCATTCACCGCGACGGGCTGGCATGTCTTCTGGGCACATCGTGCTGCTGGGCGACTCCGCGTTCGATAATCAGGCCTATGTCGCATCGGGTGCATCCACGATCGCTGCGCTGGAATCCCATCTCCCTGCGGGATGGACTGCGTCGCTTCTCGCGCAGGACGGAAGCACGATCGACGAAGTCACGCGCCAGGCGATGGAGTTGCCGCCAGGCGCGTCGCACCTCGTCGTGAGTACCGGAATGCACGACGTGCTGAGCGAGGTCGGGATCCTGGCCGAGTGCACGGCGACGGTCGCCGATGCGCTCTGGAAGGTCGCTCAGGTTGGCGAGCGATTCGAGCGTCGCTACCGCCGGATGCTACGCAGCGTGCGCACGCACCGGTTGCCGGTCACGGTCTGCACGATCGGCAATGGCGACTTCAGCGACGCGCACATGCAAGCCGTCACCACGACCGCGCTGGCCGTCTTCAACGACGCGATCATTCGGACGGCATGGTCCGCGAAGACGCCCATCATCGATCTGCGCGCGGCGTGTGACGAACCGGAGGACTACGTCAACGAGACCGTTCCCTCTGCGCGAGGCAGTGACAAGATCGCGCACGTCGTCGTGAACGCGGTGACCGGCCGGTCTGGCTGAGCAAGAGGGCAGCGGGCGCCGTTCGCGAATGGCGCCTACTGGCCCAAACGCGACTTATGGCTGAGCCCGGTTAATCTGCCGGCACCTCAGGCGCGGCCATCGCGGCCATATAGACGATGACCCCCGAAACATGGGCAATGAGTTTGGCGTAGACTGGGGACAGGAATCCGGCGCTGTCCGGGTCCCGGGCCGAGTGCCAGCCAATTTCTCAACGGCACGAGGAGGCAAACAATCGACATGAATGGCGCGGAAATACTGATACCGCTGATTGCGGTCCCCTGTGGATGTGGGCTCGTAGCATTCATGGCCGCGTTGGTGTTCCCATCCACTCGGCAAGCCATGGCCGCGTGGGTCACTCGGAAAGCCAACCCGGACACCCTGGAATCCTCGGCGTCGGCCCAACTCATGGCACTCCGCAACGAGGTCTACGCCCTTCGCGTCGAGGTTGCGGCGGTCGCGCAAGCACTCCCGTCAGCGGACGCTTCCCGGCGCATCGGAGCAGGCTAGCCCCAAGCAGGAGAGCCGCGGCGAGGCACGAGAGCGCCATGCCCGGCCATGCTCCGGGCTCCGTTCGCGCCTTCAATGTTCAGAACACTGCGCAACCCGGTACATTGCTAGCCCGGAGCGAGTTTGGCGCTCCGCGCATCCGGCCGCGGCACGCAGCACCACACGCGCGCCCTGGAAACGCCGGGCAGACACACAACCTGTGAGGAAGCGTGCCGAAGACATCCACGACCGCCGCGCCGAAGCCCAAGACATCGGTCCAGGCCGCGACGTCGGTGCAAGCCGAGCGTGAGCGAAAGGCCAAAGAACAGCACGACACCTGGGTCGCGAAAGCGAATGACATCGCCGCCCGCGTCGGTGTGCCTCCGCTCATGTCGTCGGGTGTCGACTTCCGCATCGCGTACGCGAAGACGCTCCGCCCCAACGGCCGGTAGCTCGCACGCGACAATCCGCAGGAGCCGGCCCGGCGGGCTCGTCTGCCAGGTGCCGGCCGGCGCCGAAACGAATTCCGTCTGTGGTAGGGGCCGGCGCGACCGGCCCCTACGGTTGTTGCGGACCACCTTCCGGCACGGCATGTGCGTTAACCAAGGTTGAAGAGAGCCTCACCTGATCTCGCATCTGCCCGTTCTCGTATTGCCAGGAGGACCGATCCATGCTGTGGACCATCGCGCTCGTACTCTTCGTCCTGTGGATTCTCGGCTTTGGCGTGTTCCACGTCGCCGGTGGCTTCATCCACATTCTGCTGGTGCTCGCGGTCATTTCGATTTTGTGGAACCTGATCTCGGGCCGTCGCGCGGTATAGCCGCGACGTGATATGAACAAGGGCCAGCTCCGGCATCCGGACGCTGGCCCTCTGTGTTTTTGTGTGTTTCCCGATCGTGGATCTTCGCGCCTGTGCGGTGATCGCGGCACGCCGGGCGCTACGGGCAGTACACCGTGCCCGGATATTCAGATGACGTGGTCTCCCCAGACCCGCTCGCGATGTGGCAGGACGACGGCGCCGAGACCATCGGTTGGCTTGTCGTCGCCACCGCGGACCAGCCCGTGACCGTCGCACTCGTGATGCTGTACGTGTTGTTTGTCGAGGGCATGTAGGTCGCGGCTGGCAGCGATGGCGTGTACGTCGCGTATTCGATGAAGTACGCCTCTTCCGCGGTCTCGAGGTTCCGGAGATCCTCGATCAGGGTCGTCGTGTACCCCTTGTCCTTGAGCGGCGAGAGATGGAGGATCGCGATCCCGGCGAGAATGCCGATGACCACGATCACGACCAGGATCTCAATCAGCGTGAAGGCGGTGTGAGACCGATTATCCGCTACGCGATGGGCAGGCTGCACGGGATGTCCGGAGCAGGTGCAGGCAGGGCCGCAGGGCCACTGCCGCAGGGGAGGACTCTTGCGGAAGTGACGAACGACCAGGGGCCAACGTTGCGGCGGCCGCCGCCGGACCCCTACGGCCGCACCGCGAAGTGGCTGACCCCGTCCGAGGGGAGGAACGTGATGATCGGGGCCGGGCTCCCGTCGACCTGTAGCTGGCTCGGAAGAAATCCGTAGATCGCCGACCCGGGGACCGGCGCGTACCCCGTCGCCACGAACAGGATGCCCGACGGGTCGATCCCGACGTCGCTGATACCGTTGAGGAACGGCTCGCCGAAGAGCAGGTGCCCGATCCGGATCACCGGCACGGGATTGCTGCCCACCGTGAGCGACACCGCCGCGAATTTGGTGAGCGTCGCGGAATCCGCGTTCGCGGTCCAGAGATTCCCCAGCGAGTCGAATGCCAGCCCCGGCCCGTACCCGCCGGGGAAGAAGCCCGGCATGCTGATCGAGATGACCGGCGCCTGGGCCCCGCCGGCCGCGGCCTGTGCGCTCGTGAACTTCACGATCACGAACGCCGGCATACTGTCCCCGGCTGGCGTAGACGGACGGTTCAGAATGTTGGCGGAGATCCAGAAATCGCCCGCCGCATCCAGCGCGAGCTCCAGCGGGGCGTACGTCCCGCCGTTGGCGTTGAGCGCGGCCAGCGACATGACGTGCGTCGGGACCGGCGAGCCGGCTTTCGTGAGCTTGTCGGGACCATACTCGATGAGGCGATCGGTCTGCGCGTCGAGCACCCACAGATCGCCGTCGTGGTCGAACGCCAGCCCTTCGGGATACTGCAGGCCGCCGATGCCGACGGCCGGTGGAACCGAGTCGCCGATCTTCTGCAGCGGCGGCGTGTACTCGATCACCGACCCGTTGAATCCCGTGCCGTGTACCGACATCCACGCGTTTCCCGCCATGTCGAACGCCTCGTATTGCGGCGTCCGCAGATCCGTGCCCGTCGGCGGTCCCGTGATCACGAACGTCGCTGTGAGCGAATCAGTGCCGTTGGCGCGTCCCGTCGCGACCCGGGGGTTGTGCATCACGGACGCCGATGGCGTCACCCGGAAATCACCGCCCGCCGCCGAGATGCCGGTGATGGTCGGAATGAACCCGACGAGATCCCACGTCCCGTTGGTCACGACCACGTACATGTCCTGCTTCCCGGGCATGGTGTTCCCGGGGTTCGGCGACGTGGATTTGACGCTATTGCACGCGGCGACGGCCGCCACGACGGCCAGCGCCACGATCGGCATGCCGGTCACCGCGCGTGCGCGATGTGAAATCGCGCGCCTGTCGTTCATCACCCTTCCAATCCACATCGGACTCACCATAGTCGGGTGCGCGATCGTCTGCACGATCGCCCGCACGCGCGCGAAGGCGGGTCGCTCCACCCAGTGCCGTTGCATGGATGATGGTACCCGGTACACCGGCGGAATAATCAAACTGCTGGGCTCGCACCGCCGCTACCCTGAAGACAAGCTAGAGAAGGGACACGGACCAGGCGAGAGGACAGCGCCGCGCCAAACGAATCCGGTCCCGGCGCATCCCATGGCGAAATCCGGGCGGCACCTGGCCGCCCGGCGTCTCACGACCGGAGTGTGTCCCCGGGTGCGCTCGCAGCGGCCAGTATCGGCACGTTGACGCCGAGCGCGAGATCGGCCTGCCGGTCGCTCCATCGGCTGGCCACGAGAAACACGCCGCCGAACACCGCCGGGATGAGCGTGATGCAGAGCGGCAGCAGGCTGATTTCGTGGACGAGGTACGCGCTCGCCGGATCGTCGGGATTCACGTAGGCGGTCGTCGGCGCGCCCGGAACAAACCGGGTGCTCATCGACTGCGCCCATCCGTAGCTGCGCGACACCGAGAGCACGTTGACCTGTGTGGACGCGTACCGCCTGCCGTTCACCGAATACTGGTACGTGACGAAAGGGCGGAAACTCGTGCTGCCCTTGCTGCCACGCACGGCCTCGACGGCACTCGCCTGCACCACCGCAGGCACGGGCCGCCACCGGATCAGCCGCTGCGCTTCAACGGCCATCATCACCACGCCGACGAGCGCGAAGGCACCAAGCACCACGCCGACCAGCTTGGCGTTCTGCATCCGCGGCTGCACGCCGAAGCGAGGCGGCTCGCCGGGAAACGACGTGGCAGGCATCGCGGTCAGTGGCGTCGGCCGCGAGGAGACGCTCACGCCGGGCGGCTGCGCGCCCCCGCGATCGGATGTGGTCCGGTCCCACCCGCCGAACGCGCGTGCGGTCGCGACGCACCGCGCTTGGCTCCCGAAATCGCCGGTCGCGGCACTCGTCCACGGAACGCGCGTGCCGTCGCGCAGCACGAAGACGGACCGATACAGCCCGCTCGAACGGGTGCCGCGCCCCATGGCGGACACTTCGAGCCCGATGTCGCGAATCGCTGCGAACGGATAGACGGCGCGGGTCGTCCCCAGCACCCCGCGGCGAATCATCTGCACGCTCGCCGCTACGCTGTCGAACTCCAGGCGGCAATCCGCCGCCGTCAAAGCGCCCGCGACACCCGCGAGCAGGAACGCGCCGCCCACCACGTACGCCACCCACACACTGCCCTCGCCGCGGGTGTCAGCCGAGACCATGAGGAGCACGCCTGCGCCAAGGGCGGTGAGGAGGGCGCAGCTGGCACGCACTCCCCACGGGCTTTCGTGCAGCACGAGGCGGCCGGGGGTCTCTTCGGCGGTGCGCATGACGCTCCGGTGTGACGACTGCGACCCCGGAGAGACAACAAGGCCGGGTCCGCGCCAACCTGGCCCGTCACCGGCAGTTAGCTCACCCGGTTACTTCGCCCGATCCGGTCCAGTCCATGAGAAGATGGAATGCCTCACACCGATCAAGTCCCGAGAGCCGATCACGCAGGTTCTCGCCGTGTCGAAGTTCACCTGGTGCATCATCGCCATCGCCCTCGGCGTGGCGGTCGGTGGCGCCGCGGTGGTCGACTGGCGCTTGGTCATGGAGACGTTGGGCCGGCACCCCCTGTTCGGCGCCGAGGTCGCAATCTTCGCCGGTGCGGTGCCCGGCTACATGCTCAGCCGCCGCAAGCCCGGACGCAGGAGCCGTGCCCGCTCTCTGGACCGGTACTACCGCACACTGGTGACCGCCGACCCTCCCCCGGCCGCCGGTTACACGCACTACCTCCCCTGCACGCTCCTGGGCCGCGGCCAGATCGACGCCACCCAGCCCGTACCGCCGGCCACTCTCCGCCAGAGCCCGGCGATCTCCGGGATTCTCTACGCAGGCCCCGATGGCATCTGCTTCCGCCCCAACTCCGAGCCACACCCCTCGGAGATCTCCGCCGCTCCGGATTTCACCGGAAACGACACGACCCCCGTTGAAGGGAACGGACGCCCAGAGGAGCCGAGCGCCGGCTTCGAGATCGGCCCGGTCCGGATGGTGACCGCCTCGGCCGTCGCAATCGCACCCGGCGGGTTCTCGGCGGATCCGAACGAGCCGGCCGAATTCGCGATGCTGATGGAATGGCCCGAAGGCCAGGCGCTGTTCGCGGTGCCGTCGATCGGCGACACGCTCCCGCGTCTCCACGACTGTCTCGATACGCTGCGCTGGGGAACCGCGAG
>Ga0182024_10007751_pt1 | contig 23057 bp, 14 predicted proteins | sample P32metaG_FD_120480 | JGI IMG/M metagenome (GOLD analysis project Ga0182024, IMG submission 120480) | Permafrost microbial communities from Stordalen Mire, Sweden - P3-2 metaG (Illumina Assembly) | ecosystem: Environmental > Terrestrial > Soil > Wetlands > Permafrost | place: Sweden: Stordalen... | reverse complement strand
GCGGGGTCGGCGGAAGGGGCTCGCTTCGCTTGCTCAGGCCGGGATGTAAGGTGAACCTGGCGGCGGGAGCGGAAGGGGGCTCGCTTCGCTTGCTCGGGCCGGGATGTAAGGTGAACCTGGCGGCGGGAGCGGTAGGGGCTCGCTCCGCTTGCTCGGGAGAGGCTCCGGGGCAGCCCACCAGGCCTGGAATGCCCTCCATTCTTCTGTTGCCCAGCCTGAAAGCCGGGTTTTGGTGTGTCCTTCGCTGCCGGCAGTTTGCCGATGAGAAGCGGGGTGTGAGGTGGAGTGCCACTTTGGATTTTGGAGAGTACTAAGGGTTGAAGTTTGGAGTTTAGTTGTGCTGGCAGCATGCTCTGTGAGCTTAAGCTTCTTGCTGTGGGGTGAACCTTGCGGCGCCAGCTCGGCGGAAGGTGCCGTTTTCTCGCAAAGCGTGAGGTCGTGCCTCGGCTTGAAAGCCGGGGCTCCTGCCTTGTCCTTCGCTTCGCGAAGGAACTCCATCCTTAATTACTATTCGTCGCGGATGGCTTCCATGGGGTCGATGGAGGCGGCGCGTCCTGCGGGAAAGACAAAGGCGAGAGCCAGCACGGCGAGGAGCACGGCGAGGGTGGCGATGGCCATGACGGGACTGGCGGGCGTGACTCCATAAAGGAGAGATTGCATGAGGCGGCCGGCCATCGCGGCTAAACCAGCTCCGGCGAGGACGCCGATGGCGATGCGGAGGGCGGCGACGCGGGCGAGGTTCGAGACGATTTGCTGGCGCTGGGCACCGAGGGCCATACGGATGCCGATTTCGCGACGACGTTCGGTGACCGTGCGGGAGAGGATGCCGTAGAGGCCGGTGGCGACGAGCGCGAGGGCGAGAAGCCCGAATCCGCCGGAGACGCTGGAAAGAAGACGCTGGCGACTGAGGTCGTCGTTGACAACCTGATCGAAGCTGTAGATTTTGGGCGGGGCGGCGCCGGGGAGGATGCGCGCGGCGGTGCGCTGGATGGCGGTGGCTGCGAGGCGCTGGTTGCCGGAGCGAACTGCGAGGAATTCAGAGACGAATCCGTGTTTCTCCTGCTCGATGAGGTGATAGAGGAGAAACGGAGCGGGTTTCAGCAGACTTTGCATGCGGGCATCCTCGGCGACCCCGACGATGCGATACGCGGGGGGCGGAGTTGAGTCGCCGGAAGTAGGTTTGGGAGGCGCGCCGTCTCCTGAAGTGATGTAGTGGCCGATGGGATTTTCGCCCGGGAAGAAAAAGTTGGCGGCAGCGCGGCTGATGACGCAGACCTTGTCACCGGCGATGTCACTGCGGGTGAAGCCGCGACCGTCGAGGATGGTGGTGCCGACGGTGCGGAAGTAGTTGGGGGTGACGCCTTCGCTCCAGACCTGATTGTTCTTGTGGAGATCGCCGGCCGCGTCGCGGGTGAAGAAGTTGCTGGTCTGGAGCCAGCCGTGCATGGGCGGCATGGAGAGAAGCGCTGCGGAGTGAATGCCGGGCTGGGTTTCGAGGTCGTCGACAATCTGGAGGCTTTTGGCGATCTGCACTTTATCCGTGGGATTGTCGGTCTGAAAGCTCAGCTCAGCCAGGGTGGCGTTGGACGCGACGAAGCCGGAGGATTCGCGCAGATAACTGCGCAGCGTGCCTGCCATGAGCAGGGCGGCGTAGATAAGGACCAGGCCGAGAGCGACCTGGATGGGGATGATCCAGCGGCCGAGGCCACCGGCTTTGCGCATGGCGTGGAGCTGCTTGAGATCGAGAGCGGGAGCGGTGCGGGAGGCGCGCCATGCGGGCCAGAGTCCGGCGAGCACGGCGGCGGTGAGAGTGAGAACGACGGCGAAGAGAGTGATGGCCGCGCCGAGTTTGAGGCTGAGGGTGGCTGGTTCGCCGGCCGGCGTGATGAGGGCGACCAGCGCGTGGGCGAGCTCCCATCCGGCGAAGACACCGAGGAAGAGTCCGGCGGAGGCGAGGAGCGCGGTTTCGGTGAGGACCTGAGCGATGAGGCGGCTGCGCGCGGCACCGAGAGCGCTGCGAATGGCGAATTCGTGGAGGCGACCGCTGACGCGCGAGAGGATGAGCAGGCCGGTGTTGACGGCGCAGAGGAGCATCATGAGCGCGCAAAGAGATTCGAGAGCGAGGAGAGGCTTGCGGTACTCGCTGCGCAGACCGGATTCGCCGGTGCGTCCGGATTCCATGCCGAGCTCATATCCACCGCCGAAGAGGTTGGCGTTGAGAGTTTTGTGCTGGGGGTCGGCTTCGTTGGTGATGAGGCTGGCGGAGGAGGCGAGAGCGGCTTGCGCGGAGGCGAGGGACTGTCCGGGCCTGAGGCGACCCATGACGGTGAGCCAGAATGCGCCTGGCTGATCGATCATGGAGAACGGCGGCGGGTCGAAGATTCGGTCGAAGGAAAGCGGGAGCAGGACGTCATTGTGGCTGTCGGGAGAGATTCCGTCAAAGCCGGGCGGCAGGACGCCGACGATGGTGACGGGGGTGTGTTTGGCGCCGAGGACGAGGGTGCGGCCGAGGATGTGCGGATCGGCGCTGAAGTGCGTGCGCCAGAAGTCGTACATGAGGAGAGCTTCGGGCTGGAACGGCTGATCTTTCTCGCCGGCGGACTCGGCGAAGCCGCGCCCCAGATACGGATGGAGTTCAAGGACGCGGAAGATGCTGCCGGTGGCGAGCTCAGTGTGAATGGATTCGGACGAGCCGTGGTCATTTTGCAGTGCGACGTCGTTATCGTTGGAGGCGAAGACGCCGGCGCCGGTTTGATGCGCGCGCAGAGCTTCGTAGAGGACATAGTTGAAGTCGATGTCGCGATCAGGCCCGGCGCTGAAGGTGTAACGGACGAGCTCGCCGGGGCGAGGGACGGGGAGGCTTTTGAGGAGGATGGACCAGGTCAGCAGGAAAATGGCGGTGTTGGCGCCGATGCCGAGAGCCAGGGTGACGAGGGCGACGACCGCGTAGCCCGGGGATTTGCGGAGCTGGCGCAGCGCGTAGCGAAGATCCTGAGCAAACGAGAACATCGCATTCCTCCCGAAGTAGAGGTTACAGGTTGCAGGTTGCAGGAATCACGCCGGTTCACTCGTCACGGATGGCTTCCATGGGATCGATGGAGGCGGCGCGTCCTGCGGGAAACACAAAGGCTAAGACCAGAACAGCAAGGAGCACAGCGAGGGTGGCGAGGGCCATGACTGGACTGCCGGGCGTGACTCCGTAAAGGAGAGATTGCAGGAGGCGGCCGGCCATCGCGGCGAGGGCGGCTCCGACGAGAACGCCGATGGCGATGCGCAGGGCGGCGCCGCGGGCGAGGTTGGAGACGATCTGCTGGCGCTGGGCGCCGAGGGCCATGCGGATGCCGATTTCGCGGCGGCGCTCGGTGACGGTGCGGGAGAGAATGCCGTAGAGGCCGGTGGCGACGAGCGCGAGGGCGAGGAGGGCGAATCCGCCGGAGACGCTGGAGAGGAGACGCTGGCGGCTGAGGTCATAGTTAACGGCGTCGCCAAAGAGCCAGATGTGGGGCGATGGCGCACCGGGGAAGACCCGGGCGAACGCCTGGCGGATGGTTGCAGTGGCGAGGGCGGGATTCGCCGCGCGTACGCCGAGGCTGGTATAGGCGAAGCTGGCATCTTTTTCAGAGCGCAGTGGGGAGTAGACGACGAGGGGCGGGGGCTCGAGAAGACTCCGCATGCGCGCGTCTTCTGCGATGCCGATGACGCGACAAGTTTCACTATTGGACGCTTTCTCCTTTCCGTCCCCGGTCGTGAGAATATTGCCGATTGCCGACTGGCCCGGGAAGAAGAATGCGGCGGCGGCCGCGCTGATGACGCAGACGCGATCGCCGGCGAAGTCCGACTGGGTGAAAGCGCGGCCGGCCAGGATGCGCGTGCCCATCACGTCGAAATAGTCCTGGGTGGCGCTCTCAGGCCACACCTGCTGGTCGCTGAGCAGGTTTCCTTTGGAGTCACGCGTGTAGTAGCCGCCCACCGCAAAGCCGCCGTTGAGCGGAGGCATGAACATCAGCGCCGCGGCGTGCACACCGGGTGCGCTGCGGACCTGGCGCAGGATATCGGTCGCTGTGGTGTACTGGGCCGCGCGGGAGAGACCGGAGTCTGCGAGGTTCAGTTCGACGACGGCGGTTTGGTCCGCATGGAACCCCGAGCTTTCGCGCAGATAACTGGAGAGCGTGCTGGCAAGAAGCAGGGCTACGTTGAGAAGGACGACGCCGAGGGCGACCTGCGCGGGGATGATCCAGCGGCCGAGGCGGTGTGCCGTGCGTGTGGAGGCCGTCTGTTTCAGATCGAGGGCGGGCGCAGTATGCGATGCGCGCCATGCCGGCCACAATCCTGCGAGCAGCGCTGCGCCGAGACTGATCGTGGTTGCGAAGAGAAAGATAACGGCGCCGGCCTTGAGCTCGAGGACCTCGGGCAGGCCAGGGCTGGAGATCATGCCGACGAGGACACGCGCCATCTCCCATCCGAGGAAAGCGCCGCAGGTCAGACCGCCCGCGCCCAGCAGCAGGGTTTCAGTGAGCACCTGCGTGAGGAGACGTGTGCGCGAGGCGCCCAGCGCGCTGCGCATGGCGAATTCGTGCAGACGCGAGCTGACGCGCGAGACGACCACGAGCGCTACGTTGACACCGCAGAGCAGCATCATGAGGCCGCAAAGAGCTTCAAGGGCAACGAGGGGCTTTGCGTATTTCCAGCGCAGCCAGGAACGGCCGGCTCGTCCGGACTCGACATCGAGGCGATAGTCCGCGAAGAAACCCGCGGTGAGGAACCTGTGAGACGGGTCTGCTGTTTCGGTGACCTGCTTGCGAATGGCGGCGAGGTTGGCCTGGGCCTGCTGCACGCTTTCGCCAGGGCGCAGGCGGGCCATCACGGTGAGCCAAAAGGCGCCGGGTTCGTACAGCATGGCGTCCTTGAGCATGCCTTCGTAGTCGAGGGGGAGAAGAACGTCGAGGGGTTGTTCCGGAGCAATTCCGTCGAAACCGCGGGGGAGAACGCCGATGATGACAATGCTGGTATTGTCGAGGCGGATCGCTTGGCCGACAACGTTGGGATCCGCATGAAAAGCGGTTCGCCAGTAGTCGTAACCGAGCAGCGCCTCCGGATGCCACCCATGACCTTGTTCGCCGGTGGCGGGATCGAATGCACGACCGACTGCAGGACGTAGCTGAAGGACAGGAAAGACAGAGCCCGTCGTCAACGCGATGGGGATCTTCTGCGACTGACCGTTGCGCGCGATGGTCGCTTCGGCGGACGACCACGCAAAGAGTCCATCGGCAACGGACTGTTGCTTCTGCAGCGCCTGATATTGCGGATACGAAAGCCCGATTTCACTTTCGCCCTTGCGGAAGGTGTAGCGGATGAGCTGGCTGGGATGGGGGACGGGGAGGCTGCGCAGGACGATGGAGTAGGTGAGCAGGAAGATGGCGGTGTTGGCGCCAATGCCGAGCGCCAAAGTGATGATAGCGACCAGCGCGTAACCGGGCGACTTGCGGAGCTGCCGCAGCGCGAAGCGAATGTCCTGTGCTGGCGAGATCATGGTGCAGCCTCCATAGAGTTATTCGGTTCTTAGCGCCTCCACGGGATCGACGGCGGCGGCGCGACGGGCAGGCAGATAGCTGGCGAGGAGTCCGCAGAGGCTGAGCGTGAGGACCACGAGCAGAATGGTGGCCGCATCGTAGCCGATGGCTCCGTAGAGGAAGGAGCGGAGGACGCTGCTGGCAGCCCACGCAAGGGTCAGACCGACGGCCACACCGAGCGCGAGGAGAACGAGGGCATGCCGGAGGACGAGCCAGAGGATATTTTCGCGCTGGGCACCGAGGGCGAGACGGACTCCCAGCTCGCGCGTGCGCTGGCTGACCGAATAAGCAAGGAGGCCGTAGATGCCGGCGACCGCGATGAGCAGGGCCGCGAAGCCAAAGATGGCGAGCAGGCGGGCGGCGAGGGTCTGCGGACCGAGGGAGGTGTCGACCACCTGCTGCATGGTGGTTTGCTCAGCGAAGGCGAGATTGGGATTGAGCTGGTGCACGGCGTCGCGGACCACGCGGAAGGCAGATTCCGGCGCGAGGCGTGTGCGCACGACGATATCCATGTGGAAGGTGGCGAGGATGGAGTACATATCCATGCCGGGCGTCAACTGATCGAGGTCGAAGTAGATTTCCGGAGTGGAGGCAGCTCGCGCTGAATCCTGGTGAACATCGGCGATGGTTCCGATGACGATGGCGGTGAGGGTTTTGTCATCGTCGTCCCACTTGAGGCGGGTGCCGAGCGGGTCGCGGCCGTTGAGAATGGTGCGGACAAATTCCTGGTTCACCAGGACGGCGAGGGGCGCGCCGGGACGGTCCTCGTCGGTAAAGTTGCGGCCGCTGGTGAGGGCAATGTCCATGGTGCGGAAGTAACCCGAATTGCTGGCGCGGACGGCTGCACCCTTCTGGTCCTTTTGCGGAGGCGCGGGTTCATCGGCCGGCCAGGTGTCGAGGGTGAAATGGCTGGTGGTGAAGGGGCGAATGGTGGCGAGGCCGACGGACTGCATGCCGGGTGAGTGCTGCAGCTTGTCCAGGAGCGGATCGTAGAAACCGGTGACGATGTTGGGAGCTTTAACGTCGCCACCTTCCCACCACGCGCCGTGCGTGGGCATGAAGATGGAGGTGGTGTCGAGCTGCTCGGGAGCAAAGCCGAGATTGGTGTGGCGGAGCTGCCAGAGGGTTTGGATGAGGAGTCCGGCGGCGATGAGGAGGGCCAGGGTCATGCCGATTTCGCCGATGACCAGGGCGTCGCGCCAGCGCGCGTGTTTTTTGCTGGTACCGGAAGCGGCGGCTCCGTCGCGGAGTCCTTCCTGGACGGGCAGATTTGCTGCGTAGAGACCGGGGCCGACGCCGAAGACGACTGCGGAGAGGCATGAAAACAGAACGAGGACGGCGCAGACGCCGGCGTCGATGTGGATGCGATCGCCAAAGGGAACGACGTTGGCGAGGTAGTGGCTGAGAGCGCGCAGCGCAGCCCAGGCTGCGCCGAGGCCGGCGGCTCCGCCAAAGAGGCTGACGAGCAGGCTTTCGGTGAGGAATTGGCGGACGAGGCGGGATTTGGCGGCTCCGAGAGCGCCGCGGATGGCGAGCTCGCGACGGCGGCTGTTGGCGCGGGCCAGCATGAGGCCGGCGAGGTTGGCGCAGGCGATGAGCCATACGACGGCGACGGCGGCGTTGAGCGCGTAAAGGCCGGAGCGCACGTTGTCAGTGGCGACCTCACGCAGGGATTCGACGCGGACGGGCTCGGAGGATTCGGTTGCGGCGTAATCGTGCAGGAGCTGCGCGTGGAGGGCGGAGATTTCCTGCTGCGCCTGGGCGACGGTGACGCCGGGGCGCAGGCGAGCGACGGCGGAGAGGGAAGAGCTGGCTCGATCCTCAAAGGAGCGGTCATAGGGCAGCGGAGAATAGATTTCGTCACCGGTGCCCTGCGGGAATTCGAAATTGGGCGGCATGACGCCGACGATCGTGTACTGCTCACCGTTGATGGCGACGGTTCGACCGATCGCGGACTTATTCGCGTTGAAGACTTTGTGCCAGGTGGAGTCGCCGAGGATGACAACCTGGGTCGAACCCGGCTTGGCGTCGTCAGGGAGGAAGCCGCGGCCAAGTACGGGCTGCGCGCCGAGGACATCGAGGAGGTTGGGGCTGGCGCTGATCTGGGCGACGAGCGTGGCGCTGTCGCGGTTGCGCAGGGTGGGGACCTGGATGGTCCACCAGGCCATTTCGGAGAAGACATGGGCGCGGGATTTCCAGTCGCGGACGTCGGGGAGAGAGGCGGGGTCGAAGGCGCCGTTGTTGAGGGGGTGCGGAGCGATCAGGACTAATCGCGAGGCGTCGCGATAGGGCAGGGGACGGAGCAAGACCTGCTCGATGACGGAGAACATGGCGGCGTTGACGCCGATGCCGAGTCCGAGGGTGATGACGGCGGTGAGAGTGAAAGCCGGGGATTTTCGGAGCTGTCGCAGGGCGAAACGAAGGTCCTGGGCCAACGTGGTCACGCGGAATCTCCTGGGTTTGGATCAGCAACTTTAGCGCCGCCGGTGGGTGGGCGAAGGCGAAGGGGATGTGGCTGAATTTTCGTTGGTTGCAGGAGCGGAAGGGGGCGGCGGCTGTTCGGAAGTGGAGGGAGCTGTTCGGAAATGGGCAGTGACGGAGGAGGGGCGAGTTAGACTGCTGCTCTCCGCGTTATGCGCCGTGTGGTCGCTGCAGTCGGAGATTTCGCGCGGCGGGCCCGGGATTGCGCCGGGCAAATCGCGATGCTCGTCTGAAGATGCAGCCGGTCAGCGTAGCGCAGCAGTTTTTCGAGGCTCACCTGGGAGATTCTCCCCTTCAGCAAATTGCTCACGGACGGCTGGTACTCGTCGAGGATTTCCACAAGTTGCCCCTTTGTGTAGCCCTTCATCCGCACGTGTTCCAGAATGGCGGACAGAATCTCGGTTTTGACCTTCAGAGCGCTGGCTTCCGACGCGGAAAAGCCCAGCGCGTCGAAGATGTTCCCCTTCACGATATGGGCTGGCTTTATTTTCCGCTGCGCTTTTCATGTGCCTTTTGCTCCTGCAATCGCTGCCTGACCAATTTGAGGCGCTGCCTGGCAACCTCGATGTCGCGCCGGTCCGTCTTCCGGCTGTCCTTCTCAAAGCAGTGCAATACGTAGATCGTGTTCCCCACTTTAGACAAGGAGATGGTCCGATACCACGTCCGCTCGTCGGACTCCTTCAGTTCGTAGACCCCGGAGCCAATGGAACTCATGGCGCGCGTCTGCGATGTTTGCTGCCTGCCGATCTGGAGCTGCCGGAGGGAGAATCCGAGCGCCCGCTTGATCTCGTCAGGGAAGCTCGATAAGACCTCCAGAGAATCGCCCTCGATTGCGGTGTCGTTCGCGATTCCGGGGATCATTCTCCGTAGGGAACCCAGATGTTTTTCACCTGCGTGGCGTGTTGCAGGAACCAGCGACCTTCGGCCTGCGCTGGATTGAACCAGTCGTACTCGTGGCCGTCGTTGGTCCATACCTGCTTCATGTTGCCAATGGAGGCGGCGCGCACCATCGCGGCTTCCTCATTGCTGCGGAAGCACCAGATCGCCTCGACGCCATCGTGTTCGGCCAGAGTTTTGCCCAGCTCGGCCAGTCTGCCGGCCACGAGGTTCACGATTCCGCCGGGCAGGTCGCTGGTATCGAGCAACTGATATAGATCGCCCATGATGAGCGGGTAGCGTTCCGATGGCACAGCTACCACGGTGTTGCCCACGGCAATGGCCGGCAGCACGAGGGAGAGCAATCCCAGCAGCGGCGCGTCCGCTGGAGCGAGAACGCCGATGGTCCCTACTGGTTCGGGCATGGCGATGGTGATGTTGCGTCCGGGCGGGTGATGGACGACTCCTTCGTATTTATCCGCCCACGCCGCGTAGGTGAAGATGCGCTCGATGGAGAGATCGGTCTCGGCCGCCGCCTGCTCGTCTCCGACGGCCGCTGCGAGGCGGTGCGCGATTTCGTCGCGGCGCTGGATCATGTTTTCGGCGATGTAGTAGAGGATCTGGGCGCGGAGGGGCGCGGTGGTTCGCGCCCAGCCGGAAGCCGCGCGCGCCGCTTCCACGGCGTTGCGAATGTCTTTGCGATTGCCGAGAGGCGCTTCGCCGAGCAATTGACCTTCCTGACCGAAGACCGGGAAGGAGTAGCCGGAGTCGGGCCTCGCCTGTTTTCCCCCGATGTACTGTTTGACGGTGCGGTCGATGGGCGAGCCCGCTGGAGCGAGGTTGTCTTGTTCCTCGGAAGACTCCATGCGGTTGGCTGCCGATCGGGCGGGAGGCAAAGTGGACAGCCATTTCGGCGTCAGATATTCGAACATGCCCTCGCGTCCGCCTTCGCGGCCATAACCGGATTCACGATAGCCGCCGAATCCGCAGGCTGCGTCGAACTGGTGGGTGGAGTTCACCCAGACCACGCCAGCCTTGACCTGGGAAGCCAGATCGAGGGCAACGTTAATGTTCTCGCTCCAGATGCTGGCCGCGAGTCCGTACACCGTGTTGTTGGCCAGCTCCGCAGCCTCCGCTGGAGTGCGGAAGGTCATGGCGGTGAGCACGGGGCCGAAGATTTCTTCCTGCGCCACCGTCGCCGTGGGATGCACATCGGTGAGCAAAGTAGGCGGGAAGTAAGAGCCTTTTTCGGGGAGCGGGTTGCGAGGCTGCCAACAGCGGGCGCCCTCCGCCACTCCAGCGTCGACCATGCGGCGGATGGATTCCAGCTGGACCGGGGAAACAATCGCGCCGATGTCGATCGCCTTGTCGAGTGGATGACCGACGCGCAGCGTTTCCATGCGCTGGCGGATTCGGGAATAGAGGGTCTCTGCGACACGTTCCTGGACCAGGAGCCGGGAACCGGCACAGCACACCTGGCCCTGGTTGAACCAGATGGCGTCGACGAGGCCCTCGACAGCGGAGTCGAGATCGGCGTCATCGAAGACAACGAAGGGCGACTTGCCACCCAGTTCGAGGGAAAGCTTCTTATTGGATTGCGCGGTGGCTTTGCGAATGATGCGGCCGACTTCGGTCGAGCCGGTGAAGGCGATCTTATCGATGCCGGGATGTTCGATCAGGGCCTGACCGGAAGCCGGGCCGCCATTCACCACATTCAGCACACCGGGCGGCAAACCCACTTCGATCGCGAGCTCAGCGAAAGCGAGCGCGGTGAGCGGGGTATTTTCGGCGGGCTTGATGACGACGGTGTTGCCGGCAGCCAGCGCGGGCGCGACTTTCCAGGCAAACATGAGCAGCGGAAAATTCCACGGGATGACCTGGCCGACCACGCCGCAGGCGGTGTAGCCGGGAAACTCCGACTCCAGTAACTGGGCCCAGCCGGCGTGGTGATAGAAATGCCGCGCCACCAGGGGAATGTCGATGTCGCGGCTCTCGCGGATCGGCTTGCCGTTGTCCATGGTTTCGAGCACGGCCAGGCGGCGCGAATGCTTCTGGACCTGGCGCGCGAGGGCGTAGAGATAGCGCGCCCGTTGGTTTCCGCTGAGCGCCTGCCATGCGGGCAGGACTTGGCGCGCGGCGGCTACGGCGGCGTCCACATCGGCGGCATCCGCCTGAGCGATTTCGGCAAGCGTGTCGCCGCTGGAAGGATCGCTGGTCGCAAAATATTCGCCGCTGACCGGCTTGACCCACGCGCCGCCTATGAACGCATCGAACCGGCGGTGATGCCGCTCCAGCCATTGCACCGCTTCTTTCGGATCTTCCGGCGCGGCTCCGTATTCCATGGTGTGGAACTTTTCGGCAATGCTCACTGCGGCTCCTTCCAGAGATCGAATGCCATTTACGCGATCGGGTGACGGTACGCCGCCGAATAACGGCCGGTCAGGTGATGCTCCAGCTGGCGCTCGATATCGGCGAGCATGCCGCTAGCGCCGAACCGGAACAGCGAAGGCTCCAGCCAGGGGCGGCCGAGTTCGTCTTTCATCATCACCAGCCAGTCCAGCGACTGCTTTGCGGTCCGGATGCCGCCGGCCGCTTTGAAGCCCACCGCCATCCCCGTGCGCTCGGCGTAGTCACGAATGGCGCGCACCATGGTCAGCGATACGGGCAGAGTGGCGTTCACCGCTTCCTTGCCGGTCGATGTCTTGATGAAGTCGGCGCCGGCCATCATGGCCACCCAGCTGGCGCGCGCTACGTTGCGCAGGGTCATCAGATCGCCGGTGCCGAGGATGGCTTTCATGTGCGCCGGCCCGCAGGCCTGCTTAAAGGCGGCGACTTCGTCGTACAGCGCCTGCCACTCGCCGTTGAAGACATGTGCGCGCGTGATGACGATGTCAATCTCCGACGCTCCTGCTTCCATCGAACGGCGAATTTCCTCCACGCGCTCGGCGAGCGGCGATAAGCCGCCGGGAAACCCAGCCGAGACGGCGGCGACCGGGATGCCGGATCCCTCCAGCGCTTTGACCGCGGTTTCGACGAAGGCGTGATACACGCAAACGGCGCCGACGGTGAGGTGCAGTTCTTCGATGCCGAGGCCCTGGACCAGATGGCGCTGCAGCGGATTGCGGGCCTTGGCTCACAGCCGCCGTATGCGGTCCGCCGAATCGTCGCCGCTGAGCGTGGTCAGGTCCATGCAGGCAATGGCGCGGAGCAGCCACGCCGCCTGATTTTCCTTCTTGACGGTGCGCCGCGTGCAGTGAGTTGCCGCTCTGCGCTCGACGGCGCTGGTGTTGACCCGCACCTCGTCCACCCAGTCGACATTAAGAGGAATGCGCCGGTTGCCTTCGAGAAGGCGCCCATTGAGAACCACGGGAGTGGATTGTGTGGCGTGAGCGGCGTCGTGCGCAGATGCTGGTGGTTGGAGGGCCATGTTCACTTTCTCCGCAGGAGAAGAGAAGAAGTCAATGCAAAGAGGATACTGCTATCCGCTGCCGATGAGGATCCGGGACCGCAGGATTCCATGCTGTGGGAGCGCTATTGATTGGTGCCGTGAGGGGGGCGAACCGCCATGGCCGCGAGGGCCGGCGGATTGTGAGTCCCTTTTCGGCAACTTTGCATGACCTTGCAGGTGAGAGCAGGGAATCGCAAATAGCCAGTATTGACGCGTGAGCGAGGCGCAACGGCTGCTGCAACTGGAAGAGGAGAACCGGAAGCTGAAGCAGCTGGTAGCCGAGCAGGCGCTGGACATCGTGGGCTTCAAGGCGTGCTGCGCAGACATTTATGAGACCACTTCCAGATATGCGCAAAGCGTAGCATGGGGTAGTTTCCAGTTCCAGATGGATGGAACGTTCCGGGATTCAGGCAAAGGGCAAGGATGAAGATCGCGATCATAGGCGGCGGAATCGTTGGATTGGCAACGGCATACCAGCTGCTTCATCGCTTCCCCTCTACCCGACTCACAGTCCTTGAAAAGGAAGCCGGTGCAGGCCGACACCAAACCGGACACAACAGCGGCGTGCTTCATTGTGGGCTTTTCTACAAGCCGGGTTCATCGAAGGCGCGCCTGGCAGTGCAGGGTATTCGCCGACTGACAAGATTTTGCGCTGAGCACGGTGTCGGCTATGAACTCTGCGGAAAAGTGGTTGTCGCCACTGAACAGCGCGAAATCCCCAGGCTCCGCACCCTACTGGAACGAGGCACGGCGAACGGACTGACAGGACTGCGACCTCTCGATCCTGAACAAATCCGGGAGTTGGAACCACACGCTGCTGGATTGGCCGGATTGCACGTTCCTGAAGAAGGGATTGTAGATTACGCCGGTGTTACGGAGAGGATGGCCGGCGAGATCATGCGTCTGGGAGGCGATATCCAATTCTCCTCAGAGGTGATCGAGCTACGCGAACGCAATGGCTGGCACGTTCAGACGTCGGGGGGCGACTTTGATGCCGATTTCCTGATCAACTGTGGCGGATTGCAAAGTGACAGGGTCAGCCGCATGGCGGGGAATCGCGATGCGGTAAAGATCGTGCCGTTTCGCGGAGAGTATTACCAACTAAAGGAGAATCGCCGGCACCTGGTCCGAAATCTGATTTATCCAGTGCCTGATCCTGCCTTTCCGTTTCTTGGGGTCCATTTTACCAGGATGATTCGCGGCGGAGTCGAGGCCGGCCCAAATGCCGTGCTGGCGCTAGCGCGCGAGGCATATCAAAGAACCGATTATTCTGTCCGCGACATGGTCGAGACTTTCACCTACCGTGGCTTCTGGCGATTCCTGGTTCGCTATCCGGCAATGTGCTGGCAGGAGTTGAAGAGTTCTTTTAGCAAGGAATTCTTCTGCCGGAGGCTGCAGCGTCTGGTGCCGGAAATACAGGTGGATGACCTCTTAGAGGGCGGCGCTGGTGTGCGAGCGCAGGCTCTTTCGCCGAGCGGTGAACTTCTGCAGGATTTCTATATTGTTCGTCAGGAGCGGGCCCTGCATGTACTCAATGCTCCCAGTCCGGCCGCGACCGCCTGTCTGGCCATTGCGGACGAGGTGATTGATCGAATAAGAGATGCGATAAGCTAGTGGACGATTTCCCAAAATACCGTACTGGTATCGGAAGTGTTGCTGGATTTGATCACGAAGGATGTATTCGGGGTCACAACTCCCAGAGAGACAGTACCAGGTGTTCCGCCCGCGGCTTGAGGTGAGAGCCGCACCATGCTCCAACTCTGAATCTCGTGTGTGCTCACCGTGCACATGCCGCTGGACAACGTGCACGTCCCGGATGCCATCCCGTCGGTGAACTGATTGCCAAAGTGGAGCGTGTCTGTGTTCCAGACGACGCCGATGCCCGAAAGCGACGAGTAGACGCCGAAGGCGTTTCCATAGACGCGGGAGCGCCTGGAACCCGTGGCCGCAAAAGAGTTGTTATTGTTGTATCCGATGTTCCCGGTGAGGATCGCGTCGGTCCCACTTTCCAGGAAACCGTAGTCCGCCACATTTGCGACCGTATTATTCGTCAGGTGGGTGGATAGAGCGCCATCGTCGATCCCTTCGTGCATGGTTCGTCCCGATGACACAGACGTGTCACCGAAACCATCGCATGAGTTGCCATCTATGGTGGCCGCCTGGAATCCGCCGGTAAGCTGGATACAGTAAAACATCTGTGCGGAAGCCGTATTACCGCCGATGGCGTTATTGCTCACAATCAGGCCGGCCCCGTAACCCGAGGGAACACTGCTCGCCGCGTTAATTCCGGCGTAAGTCACACGGTGGATCGTATTGTGACTTACCGTCAGGAGATTCAAGGGCGCGCCCGTAGCCGCATGAATACCACTCGACCCCACAGATGACCCGTCTATCGTGTTTCCCGAGATGGCGTTAAGACGGCCCTGGCCGAAGAGTATGCCATCTCCCGTGAAGTTTGTAATCGTGTTGCCGTTGTACGTCGAGTCGTAAGACAGGACAGCAGCAATACCATCGGGGATGTAAACGCAATCCTTTAACTTATTCACGTTTACATTCACAACGGTGTTAACGCTGTTATTGTTGACGGTCAGGCGAGTGGCCCCGCTCACCGTTATTCCCGCCATCGGAATGGAGGTGGTTGGCAGCATCTGGGCACAATTCCACACGACGTTGTCATCGATGTGCCCGTCTATCAATGATTGGGTGTAGATACAAGCACCTGCCGCGTTGGTAACATGATTGCCAGTAACCGTCGTGCCGATAACAGCATCGACGATGTCGATACCGGAGGTGGTGTCGTCGGCACCGATCCTGGTCCATGTGAATGTTGGTGCGGCGCCCCCTGATCCATTAACCGCAGTGATTTGATAGCAACCACCAAGATCAGTGTTGTGCGAAACACCCAGGGCGGAGTTTACGCAGACCCATTGGCCGATTGCATAAGGGATGACGGATCCGTTGGTCATGGTCGTGGTAGCAACGTTTCCAGAAAGAACGGTTGACACCCAGTTCCCCGATGATCTGCCAACGTGAGCGTTTCCGTAGACATTGATGCCGTACCCCTGTCCAGCCTCAGCATTCGCGGTCGTGTCGTTCTTATACGCATTATTCTGGTCAACATAATTACCTGAAATCGTCGAGTACTCTGAATTGTAAAGCGCAAGGGCAATCTGTGTATTATTGCCCGTAATGATGTTGCGAGTGAGTTGGAGGTCGGTAGTAGCTGACCGACTGAAGTTACCTGGGAAGTAATTGGGGTTGGCGACAATCGTATACCCCTGAGGGCAAACGCTCGGTTGATTGTTCTTGTCTCGGCAGTTTCTGGTTGCGCCAGTGATAGATGGGCCGTTGTTGGTCAGGACGTTGTGGTCAATGTGGATGTGGGTACCTCCCTGGATCCAAATGGCTCCGCCGAGGCCCGAGACCAGTCCCTGAGACCCTCCCTGGATACTCAGGTCGTGGATGTAAACGTTTGAGGATTGAGAGATGGCCAGAGCGCGGTATGTTGGTCCGGCGATGTAGAAGTGGTCCAACTCCACCTTGTGGGCCGAATTGCTCTCAATAACAAGTCCGGAGCCATTTGAATCCTCAGAGGTAAAGAGGAAGCCGGAATTGTCGCCGGTCCCATAGATATGGAGGCTGCCGGGACAGCCGTCATAGATGACAGACTGAGCGGTGAGAGCAATTGGTTTGTTGGGTAGCATCACGGATGCGTTGCCCCCGAGTGAGCAGATTGTGTTTATGAAGCTTTGCCAGGCTTTGGAGTCAGTCGTCGTGCCGTCGCAGGCGAGTCCATAGCCGTGGCAAGGGTTGTAAATGGTATCCAGTGACGGCGAGCTCGGGGCGGGGGCCTGGCCTGGCGGGAGCTGGACTGAGGCGCCAGAGATCGTGTGTGGGAGGTGGATGGTGGTCAAGAATGCGGCCAGGGCCGACGGGAGCCAGGCGAAAGCGAGGACGATCGCGAGGCCGAGCAGCAGGATCCTTTTGATCGATGAGCCCCAGTCGTTGCTTCGCATGTTCATCGTTTCTGGCGCAGGAAGACAGTCGGTGCTCATCGGGCTGGTGCGGGAATTATAAGGGCAACATTGGCATCGGTGGAGGTTCTGCGCCATCCAGCCTGCTTGCAAAGCATGTATGCAATCACTTTCAGCGATTGGAGCTGTTGCGAATTCGGTCACAACGGTGGCACTGAGCCTCAACGGGCGACGACCTGGGTTCTCGTTAACGTTTTTAATATCAAATTGATATATGAACATGACGACACAATCGCGGCTGACACGCTACGGTATTGACGAGCGATGAAAACGGTTGATATAGTAACGCGATAAAACCCCAAGCAGTGCCCCGGTGCAAGAATGCGCATACTTCTCACGCTCCTGCAGCATCCTGTCCAGGGACACCGTATGCGGGGAATCCGCACACGAGGATATTCGCTTGTTTCCAGTTGGCTCCGCCCCCACTGCGATCAATCAGAACTCGGCGTTGAGAATCACCGCCGCTGCCAATGGAGACGGGACAGATGCCGGATGGTACGCCGTCTCCACAGTGGCTCGGCACGAGAAGCAGGTCGCGAGATTCCTGCAAATCCGCGGCATCGAGCATTATTTGCCTCTATATCGGGTGAATCGGCGATGGAGGGACGGTTCAAGAGTTATGCTGGACCTCCCGTTGTTTCCATGCTACCTGTTCGCAAAAATTCACCCAGCCGAGCGTCGTCACGTTCTTCAGGTCCCAAGCGTAATCGGCTTCGTGAACGGGGTTGGAAGGGAGCCGGCACGGCTTGCGGATGAGCTGATGGAATCGCTGCGAAACGGGCTCTCCATCTGCAAGGCCGAGCCGTATCCGCTGCTGCTTGTTGGCCAGAGGGGCAGGATCAAGTCGGGGATCCTGTCCGGACTGGAAGGAGTGTTGCTGCGAACCGGCAACGACTGCAAGATGGTGCTCACGGTTGATTTGATCATGCAGAGCGTGGCGGTTGAAGTGGCGGCGGAGGATCTTGAAGTGTTACCGGCGGCTTCCTGATTTTTCTGGTTGTGCGGGGAATCAAAGCAGTACACGTGCCCATCATGGGCGATATTCGATGATCACCCGGAGGCTGGGACGGCTTTTTGTTTGACAGCATTCGAAACTGCGGCTATCTTGAGTGGGTCTATCTGAAGCGCACAGACCCCTTACCCATCAACCCCAGAAGGCGAACGGTGCAGGTCGTCCAGCGCTTACTGCAAAAGGGAAGCTGTCCGCATCGCAGAGCGTTTCGCGGAGCTTCGTAAAACAAAAAGCCAACTGTGGAAAACCCTCGATCCAGGCGAGGATGGCGAAGCCCTGTTTTGGGGGGCTCGGCGGCCATGGGATTTAAGCCATTGTTAAGGGCTCGCGGCGCGGGAATCCAAATGACACAAATCCAGCAAGCCAGTCCAAGAGCATCGCAGGAGCGGATTCTTGCCACCGCGGCGGGATTGTTCGCGCGCCATGGATATAACGGCACCAGCACACGGGAAATCGCTGCGCAGGCAGACGTTAACGAAGTGACAATCTACCGTTATTTTCGCCGAAAGCGCGATCTATATTGCGCGGCACTTGAATCGGAGCTGGCGAAAGTGAAGCTTCGCGGCGATTTGCTGGCGAGAGTGGCGGAAGCCAATGATGGGCGGACAGCACTGGGCCGTACCTTCGAACTGATCGCCGCTACATTGGGATATAGCCCGAATCTGGTGCGCCTGGTGCAATTCAGCACGCTGGAGCTGAGCGAAGATGTGGATGAACTCCTGAGAAAACATCTCCGCGAACTCCTTGAAGTGGTTGCGGATTACCTGCAGCCATGGGTGGTCCGGGGCGAAGTGCAATGCTCCAACGCAAAAGCACTGGTGCTGGCGCTTGCCTTTTTGGTTTTCAGTCATCATTCGTTCCGCCGAATCTTCTTCGACGATGTTGCAACGCCGGCGGAAATGCTGAGTGCCTATGCAGATTTGAGTCTTGCGGGCAATCGGTCCTGATGGTGAACCCAGCACATTTGTTCGGGATGAACCACCCACGGCGTGGCAGTCCGCGCTGGGCAAAACCACGCAGTTACATCCGGGCAGTCCCGGCAGCCGCGTCACTCCTACAGGAGGCGAAGTGAGAGCGCCAAAATCAGCGTTGCGGTTCGAAACGATGGTGAGAATCTGTGCGGATCTCGTGATCCTGAATACCGCGTTATTGGGCGGCCTGGCGTCGAGGCACATTTTTTTCAGGCTGACGGAATACCCCGAGAACACAATTCTCGGACCCTATTTTCATAGCTTCTGGGCTCTCTCCATCATTGGCATTGGCCTTTTTTATGGAGTGGGCTTCTACACCAAAGGACGGGCGTATGCGAGCCGCTACAAGGCGCTGGTTGTGGTGCAGACGACCATTCTCGTCTACATCATCTTCGGATTTGCGGGCTTCGTCTTACCCTTCGTGGCTCGCGTAGGCAGGCCGGCCCTTCTCTTCTCCTGGAGCTATGCAACGGCTGCACTGGTGTGTGCGCGGCTCTGGGCAGTCATCTGGCGACGGGTGATGGCACTGGAGAGTCACAGCGCGTCTGCTCCCGCGTTCGCCAAACCGGACAGCAACGACACTGTCCTGCTCATTGGGGGCGCCGGCTACATCGGGTCCGGACTGCTGCCGAAACTGCTCAAGGCGGGGTACAAGGTTCGCCTGCTCGACGCGTTCCTCTATGGGCGCGAACCGATTGCGCCCTGGACATCGCATCCGAATCTGGAAATTGTCAAGGCCGATTTCCGGCGAATCGACGTCGTGGTCCGTGCGATGCGCTCAGTGAATACGGTCATTCACCTTGGGGCGATTGTCGGGGACCCCGCCTGTGCGCTCGATGAGGAACTCACGATCGACACAAACCTGTTGGCCACCCGTATGATCGCCGAGGTGACGGAAGGACAGGGGATCGAACGGTTCATCTTCGCCAGTACCTGTTCCGTCTACGGGGCCAGCGATCTGTATCTGGATGAATGGTCCGCGCTTAACCCCGTTTCTCTTTACGCCCGAAGCAAAATCGCGTGCGAAAATGTGCTGCTGGGAATGAAGAGCGAAAGCTTCTGTCCGGTCATCCTGCGATTCGGAACGATCTACGGACTGTCCGGTCGTACGCGGTTTGATCTGGTAGTGAACCTTCTTTCTGCGAAGGCCGTGGTCGACGGCGTGATCACGGTATTTGGCGGGGATCAGTGGCGGCCTTTCCTGCATGTCAACGACGCCGCCCTCGCAGTGTATCTGGCCTGCGGGGCGCCGCGTCAGGCACTGCAAGAGACGATCTTCAACGTCGGGTCAAATGAACAGAATTGCACCCTGGGCGAACTGGGACGACTCATCCAGAGGGCAGTTCCGAAAGCGGAATTGCAGTTCTTTGAGGAGAATGTGGATCGGCGAAATTATCGTGTGGATTTCAGCCGGATACAGAAGTCTCTGGGATTCAGTCCTGAATTGACTCTCTCCATGGGAATCCAGCAGGTCCTCGAAGCGATCGCAAGTGGACAGGTTATCGATTACAAGGACCCCCGCTATAGCAACGTACGGTTCCTTTCAGAAGAGATCGGTCCTGAATCGCTCCGCTTCAACCAGCAGCAGTGGGTTCATGAAGTGCTTCCATCCGACTCCGCGGTTCAGATTCCGATCAGCGCGGCATGATGCTTGAGCAGGTATCGGAGGGGGAGCGAATTGCCAAATCGTTTCCGGGTCATGGGCATTTTTAGGAACAAATGTGACAGATCAGCACGGACGCCGTTGTCGGCCGAGAGCTGGCCCATTTGGACATGGTTTTCATCTGTCACAGGGCCCGAGAGGCGCTAACAATAGTCTCGAGGCAGTCTCGGCGCCGATGGCTATGAGGGATGCCGTGGTGAGCCTCGCCACCTGGGCATTAGAACCGCAGGAGTGGAAGGAATCAGATGCAGTCGGATAAATCACTGGTGACGACAGAGCTACGGCACCGGCTCCTCCCCGTGGAGCGTCCTGGGGGGGGTGGAGGGCCGAAGGATGAGAAGCTCGACATCGCGTGGCTGATCAATATTTTCATCCGCAGGCGCAAGATCCTGATTGCCTCGGTGCTGCTGGCTCTGGTGATGGGTGCGGTGTACTGCATGATAAAAACGCGCCGCTATGAGGCGCAGGGGGAGATCGCTGTACATGCCGAGGGCTCAGGCGCGCTGAACCTCGAGGATGCATCCGGGGGAGCGCTGGGTGCCATGGGAGGAGACTGGAGCAGCCGGCTGGAGACGCAGGTCCGAGTCCTCCGCAGCGGGACGCTGGCGGGCATCGTGATTTCCGATCTGCAGCTCGATCAAAAGCCTGAGTTCAACCCGTTTCTGAACAAGCCCAAATCTGTTCCCGAATACATCAAGCAGGCCAGAGTGCAGGAGAACTTCGCGAAGGATTTGACCGTTCAGTCGGTGCCGCGAACCCAGGTAATCCAGATAGGTTTCCGGAATCAGGATCCCGTGCTGGCAACTGCGATTGTCAACGATCTCTCCCGCGTCTATCAGGAACACAGCTTCATGACCCGTTACGAGGCCACGCAGCAGGCCTCCACCTGGCTTTCGCGGCAGCTGGGCGATCTTAAAGGTACGGTGGAGCAGGAGCAGGAGCGCCTGGCGGCCTACCAGAAGCAGTACGGCATTATCGGCACAGACGAAAATAATAACCTCGTCATGACGCGCCTCGACGAACTGAGTCGACAGCTCACTGAAGCCGAGGCAGACCGCATCACAAGGGAAGCCAAATATCGTATCGCGCTCTCGGGGGATCCGGCGCTCGTGCAGTCGATTTCGACGGACCCGACACTGCCCGCACTGGAGCAGGAACGAGCGAGTCTGCAGAACCAGCTTGCAGAGGCGCAGACAACCTACGGTTCTGCCTATCCGCGCGTGGTCGAGATCAAGGCGCAGCTTGCGCAGACGCAAAAATCGATCGAGCGCACGATGGACCAGATCCGCGAGCGATATAAGAACGAGTTCGGGGCTGCGCAGAATGAAGAGAACTCTCTGCGGCGATCGCTGGACGAGCAAAAGCAGGCCGCCTACCGGCTTAGCGAGAACTTCAGCCAGTACAACATCCTGAAAGACGACGTGGAGTCAGGGCGGTCGCTGTACGAGGATCTGCTCAGCAAGCTCCAGGAGGCCGGAATCGCCGCCAGCCTCCGTTCGACCAACGTCGAGATCATCGATGCGGCGGTGCGACCGATCAAGCCAGTCGAGCCAGAAATTCCGTTCGTCATGCTGTTCGCACTCTTTTGCGGAGTCGTAATCGGGATCGGGCTCGTCTTTCTCTATGATCGGATCGATCAGCGCGTTTCCTCCATCGAAGAGGTGGAGTGGATTTCCCGCCTGCCGCTGTTCGGCGTCATCCCCAGTATGGGGTCGCGGGGGCGGATGCGCGAGCCTGGGCCGGAGTCCGCCAGTTCGCTGGCCCTGATGTCAGTGCGGCGACCGCAGGCGCAGTTCTCGGAAGCCTTCCGCTCGCTGCGGACGGCCATTTTGCTTGGAGCAGCGGGCGCTCCGCCTCGCATCATCGTCATTACCGGATCGATTTCAGGCGAGGGCAAGAGCACCATCAGCGCCAACTGCGCAGCAGTGCTGTCGCACAGCGATCAGCGCATCCTCCTGATCGACGCGGATATGCGCCGCGGCAAGCTGCATGAAGCACTCGGGCTTGGTGCTCGGGTCGGGCTTTCTGAATGTCTCGCCGGGGCCTCAGACTGGCGTACGGCAGTCCGCAGCGTTCCGGATGCTCCGCACCTTGATTTTCTGAGCCGTGGCGCCCGTCCGCCCAGCCCCGCCGATCTGCTCAGCTCGCGGCAGATGGAGCACCTCATTGAGGAGTGGTCGCGCGAATACGATCACATCGTCTTCGACACGCCGCCGGCGCTGATTGTGACCGATGCGCTCTTGCTCTGCCGGTTCGCCGACGTCGTGATCACAGTTGCCCGCCACCGATTCAGCAACCGGCACGCACTTCGCCGCTCATCCGAGCTGATTCTGAAGTCCTCGCGGGGCGTCGTCGGCCTGGTCGTGAACGCCCTGGATCTCACCGGCACTTATTACGGCTACAAGTATGGTTACTACGGGCCGGCTGATGCTTCTAATGAGGCCTACTACGAAGAGGGGACCCCGGCGGAGCACACCAAAGCATGATGCTGGGCAGAGCCAGGGGGCGACTGGGCAAGCTCAGCCGTTTCTACAATAATCTTTTCCTCCTCGCCGGCGGCTCGGTCGCTGGTCAGCTGATTCTGCTGGCCGCTGCGCCCATCCTGACCCGCCTGTATACGCCCCGGGACCTTGGTATAGCGGGCGTGTATGTTTCCATTCTTGGCTTTATGTCGGTGGGCTGCATGCTGCGCTACGAGATGGCCGTCGCAGCCTCTCGTGATTCCCGGGAAGCGGCATCCGTCACGGTACTGGCCTGTACGCTGGCTCTAGGCTCGGCGTTGCTGGCGGCAGTTCTGAAGGGCCTCGCCGTGCCGCTTCTGTTGGTGCACATCCGCAGCGATGTTCGTCTGATTGTGCCCTATCTCTACTGGGTCCCCATTGGGATGGCGACGACTTCGATCTATCTGGCCTTCTCCATGTGGGCGGTGCGATTCGAGGAGTTCCGGGCATTATCGGCGACCAAAGTGACGCAAGCGATCTGGGGGGTCCTGATCCAGCTCG
>Ga0182024_10007750_pt1 | contig 23061 bp, 22 predicted proteins | sample P32metaG_FD_120480 | JGI IMG/M metagenome (GOLD analysis project Ga0182024, IMG submission 120480) | Permafrost microbial communities from Stordalen Mire, Sweden - P3-2 metaG (Illumina Assembly) | ecosystem: Environmental > Terrestrial > Soil > Wetlands > Permafrost | place: Sweden: Stordalen... | reverse complement strand
CAGCACGCCAAGAAGCGTCTTACCGCCCGTGAGCGTATAAAACTCCTGGCCGATCCCGGAACATTTTTTGAACTTGGCCTCTACGCCGCGTACAAAATGTATGAAGAGTGGGGAGGCGCTCCCGCCGCCGGCGTCATCACCGGCCTCGCCCGCATCCACACGCGCATGGTCATGCTCATCGTGAACGACGCCACTGTCAAAGCTGGCGCCTTTTTTCCGATGACATCGAAGAAAGTCATCCGTGCGCAGAATATCGCCATTGAAAATAAAATTCCCACCATCTATCTAGTCGATTCCGCCGGAGTTTTCCTTCCGCTGCAAGAAGATGTCTTCCCCGATACTGACGATTTTGGCCGCGTCTTTCGCAACAATGCGGTCATGTCGGCAATGGGCATTCCACAGATCGCCGCCATCATGGGCATGTGCGTCGCCGGCGGCGGATATCTTCCCGTGATGTGTGATCACGTGCTCATGACCGATGGCAGCGGTCTTTTTCTAGCCGGACCCGCGCTCGTGCAGGCCGCCATCGGCCAAAAAATTTCTGCCGAAGAATTAGGCGGAGCAGCCATGCACTCCGCCATCAGCGGTACCGTGGATTTTCGCGAGCCCAACGACGAAGCCTGCATTGCCCGCATCCGCTCGCTGATAGAGAAGTGGGGATACCGACGCCAATCTCCCTGGCACCGCAAAGAGCCTGCCGAGCCAGCCATGCCGACCGAAGAAATCTATGGCGCCTACGACGCATCTCCCGCGCGCCCTTACGATATGAAAGAAATTCTCGCGCGCATCGTCGATGAAAGCCGCTTCGACGAATACAAGCCGGAATACGGCAAGACACTGATCTGCGGCTACGCGCGTATCGGAGGCTTTGCTGTTGGCATCGTCGCCAATCAAAAACTCCATGCCCAGCAAACCGATCACGAAGGCCACAAGCGCGTAGAATTTGGCGGCGTCATCTACACCGAGTCCGCCGAAAAAGCGGCGCGCTTCATCATGGATTGCAATCAAGACTTGATTCCGCTCATTTTTTTTCACGACGTAAACGGCTTCATGGTCGGGCGCGACGCCGAGTGGAGCGGCATCATCAAGGCCGGAGCGAAGATGGTGAACGCCGTGTCCAACTCCGTGGTGCCAAAAATCGCCGTGATCGTCGGCGGCTCCTTCGGGGCCGGACACTACGCTATGTGTGGGAAAGCCTTCGACCCGCGCTTCGTCTTCGCCTGGCCCACCGCAAAGTACGCGGTCATGAGCGGAGATGCCGCCGCCGGCACACTCGTAGAAATTAAAGTGAAACAACTGGAACGCAGCGGCAAAAAGTTAAGCGAAGAAGAAAGAAAAGAACTTTTCGACTCCACCAAAAAAACATACGAGGAGCAAACCGATCCTCGCTACGGGGCCGCCCGCCTGTGGATCGACAAAATCATCGATCCCGCCGAAACTCGCCAGGCAATCACGCAAGCGTTAGAAGCCGCATCGCTAAACCCTGAAGTGGCAGACTTCAAAGTGGGAGTCTTGCAAACATGATTTACCACGGAGGCACCGAGGCACGGAGTAAACTTCTTTGCGAAGAACTCACCGAGAAGATCATTGGAGCCGCTATCGAAGTACATCGTGCGCTCGGTCCGGGACTGCTCGAGTCTGCGTACGAAGAATGTTTGTGCCATGAGTTCAACCTTCGCGAACTCGCATTTAAGCGCCAAGTGCCTTTGCCGGTTGAATACAAGGGCGTAAAACTTGATTGCGGGTACCGGGTAGACGTACTCGTTCAAGATGAAGTCGTCCTCGAACTGAAATGCGTGGAGCACCTGCTCCCAGTTCACGACGCCCAATTGCTAACCTATCTCAAGTTGACGCGAAAACGTGTGGGTCTGATTATTAATTTCAATGTAGCAACGCTAGTAAGAGGCGGAATAGTAAGAAAGGTTTTATAAAAGAGATCGGTTTCTCCGTGCCTCCGTGTCTCCGCGGTGAAAATGCCTGACGCCATCAAACTAATCGAATGCCCACGTGACGCCTGGCAAGGCCTCAAAGGCCAGATCCCTGCCGATCTAAAAACCACCTATCTCAAGGCCCTCATCTCCGCCGGGTTCAAGCATATTGATGCCGTGAGTTTTGTTTCTCCCAACGCCGTCCCGCAGATGGCAGATTCCGAAGAAGTCTTAAAAGAACTCGATCCACCCGACGACGTAGAAATCATCGGCATCGTCGTCAACGAAAAAGGCGCGCAGCGCGCGATCGCGACGCAGGCGGTGCACACTCTCGGCTTTCCCTACTCTCTGTCACCGACTTTTTTGCAAAATAACCAACACCAGACTTTGGAAGACGCCATCGAGGAACTGGAAAAGATCGAGAAGAAAGCCGACGAAGCCGGACTCGACACTGTCGTCTACATCTCGATGGCCTTCGGCAATCCCTACAACGATCCGTGGACTGTCGAAGAAGTAGTCGAAGCCGTTGGCTTACTAGAGATCCAGGAAATCCGCCAGATTTCCCTCGCCGACACCGTGGGCCTGGCATCTCCCGAGAGAATCAGCGAAGTAGTTTCCGCCGTTATGGAAAAGTACAACTACCTGGAAATTGGAGTTCACCTCCACAGCCGCCCCGATCAGGCCGCCGCGAAAATCGGCGCCGCCTACGACGCCGGCTGCCGCCGCTTCGACTCCGCCATCGGCGGCCTCGGCGGATGCCCCTTCGCTCAAGACGACTTAGTCGGAAATATTCCCACAGAAATAGTGATAGAAACTCTGCGCAGCCGCGGGGCCGAATTGCCGCCGCTTAAATTGCTCGATACTCTGGTTCGCGCCAGCGCCGAAATCGGCAATCGTTACAAAACTCCGAACGATACCGTGTGATGCCAACCCAACTCATAGTCAAATTGTCATCCTAAGCGAGGGAACGACCTCATAATCAAATTGTCATAGTCAAATTGTCATCCTGAGCGAAGCGAAGGACCTGCTTTTGCCCCCGCCGATGCTCTTACCCCAGGCGATTGAATTTTGCTCTAAAGCTCACAAAATCGTTGTGACACCCCGCACCGCTAGCTTCTGCAAACTTTGCCATTCTAAGCGAAGCACCCGTTCTTTAATGCGTGATTTCTACGTTTACATCCTGTCCAGCAAATCGCGTGTCCTCTACACCGGCATCACCGACAACATCTACCGCCGCACGTGGGAACACAAAAATGACGTCCATCACGGCTTTACTCGCGATTACAAAGTTCACCGTCTCGTTTACTATGAAACGTTCAAGTATGTGAACAACGCCATTACGCGCGAAAAAACTATTAAAGGCTGGCTCCGTCAAAAAAGGGTCGCTCTAATAGAGGCGGAAAATCCAACGTGGGAAGACCTAAGCTCATCGTGGTTCGATGGAAAGCAGGTCCTTCGCTTCGCTCAGGATGACAAAGTTTTTAGGCCGGATAAGAAACTGATTACTGACGCTCATACGCCGGCCCCAGGTTTACGAATGATCTACAAAACGCTAAAACTAGCCGTCGATTCGGGCATCGCCACCATAACTCTTAACCGTCCCGATAAGCGCAACGCCATCAGCTATGAACTTATCGACGACCTTATCCGCGCCCTAGAAGACGTAAAAAATTCTCCCGCTCGCATTCTCATTCTGACCGGGGCAGGGAAGGCCTTCTGCTCCGGCATGGATCTCGATAATCTGAAATCTCTGATCGGACGCACGCCTGAGCAGAATCTCGAAGACACGCGGACGATGGTCACTCTCTTCCGTTCGCTCTACGAATTTCCCAAACCGACGATTGCCGCGGTGAATGGCGCGGCCATAGCCGGCGGAACCGGACTCGCCTTTCTCTGCGACTTCACACTCGCCGTGCCAGAAGCCAAGTTCGGCTACACCGAAGTTCGCATCGGATTCGTTCCCGCAATCGTCACAACTTTCTTGCTGCGACAGGTTGGCGAAAAAATTGCCCGCGATCTCCTGCTCACCGGACGAATTTTCGACGCCGAAGAAGCTCTGAGAAAAGGCCTCATCAATGAAATAGTCCTCGCGGAAAAACTGCTCGATCGCGCCCGCGAACTCGCCGAGCAACTGGCCGAGAACAGCCCGCTCTCGCTCTTCAATACCAAGCGCCTGCTCACCGATCACGCGCGAGCGGAACTTGACCTCCAAATTGAAGCTGCCGTCCGTGAAAACGCTAGCATCCGTGAGAGCGCCGACTTCCGTGAAGGCATCGAATCATTTCTCGAAAAACGCAAGCCAAAGTGGACAGGCCGATGACCCACTCGAAAGCCTCTACCCCGTCTCAAGAAGGAAAACAATCGACGACCGTGAATGAAACTCGCATCCGCGTGCGCTATGCCGAGACCGATCAGATGGGTGTCGTCTATCACGCCAATCACTTCGTCTGGTTCGAAATTGGACGGGTTGAACTCTTTCGCCAGCTCGGCTTCAGTTATAAAGATATGGAACACGAAGATGACTGCTTCATCGCGGTCGTCGACGCGCAGTGCCGCTACAAGGCCCCCGTACATTATGATGACGAGGTCATTGTGCGCACCTTTCTAAAACACGTCCGGGAAAAAGTGATTCGCTTCAGTTATGAACTACGAAGCGCGGACACAGGAAATCTTCTAGCCGAAGGTGAGACCACGCACATCGTAGCGAATTCGAAGATGAAATCGCGCCCGCTACCAGAGAAATATATGAGGGTCTTTCGCGCCGCAGTCGGCAGCCCCTGAAGGGCGTCATATTCACCCTGAATTCCGCATCGCGAAAGAGATGCCATGACAAGAAGATGTTACTGACAACTGACAACTGAGAGCTGAACTCCGAGAACTGCCTTTTGAAAGCCCTACACATCAACGGAAACGATCTCACCCTCGAAGAGGTGCGAGAAGTGGCGCGCCTCGACGTGCGCCAGCCCGTGCTTCTCGACCCCGACGCGCGAGAAGCCGTTAACCGCGCCCGCGCCGTAGTCGATGCTCTAGTAGCGAGCAATAAAATTTCCTACGCCATCACCACCGGTGTCGGCAAACTGAGCGACGTCCACATCGTCGGCGAACAGGTGCGCGAGTTGCAAATCAACCTGGTTCGCTCCCACGCCGTCGGCGTAGGCGAACCGCTTTCCATTGCCGACACGCGTGCCATGATGCTTCTCCGCGCCAACTCCCTGGCCAAAGGCAACTCCGGAGTTCGCGCCCTCACCATCGACACCATCTGCGAGATGCTCAATCGCGGCGTTACTCCCATGGTCCCATCACAGGGAAGCGTCGGAGCCAGCGGCGATCTCGCGCCTCTCGCGCATCTTGCACTCGCGCTGATCGGCGAAGGCGAATGCTTTGATGATAAGGGCGCGCGCATGGCAAGCGCCGAAGCCTTGAAGCGCGCCCAGATCAAGCCACTGGTGCTGGAAGCGAAAGAAGCAGTGTCGCTAATCAATGGTACGCAAGCGATGCTGGCGATCGGCGCGTTGATGCAGCTCGCCGCCGAAACCCTGGTCGACACCGCCGACGTCATCGGCGCAATGGCCTGCGACGCTCTCAAGGGAACCAACGTCGCGTTCGATGAGCGCATTCAAAAGGCTCGCCCCCACGCCGGACAAATAAAGACCGCATCGAACCTTCGCCGCCTGCTGGAACAAAGCGAAATCCGCGAGTCGCACCGCGAGTGCGGCCGCGTGCAAGACGCTTATTCGCTGCGCTGCATTCCGCAGGTGCATGGTGCAGTGCGAGACACGCTAAAACATTGCCGCCAGGTATTCGAAATCGAAACGAACTCCGCCGTCGATAACCCGCTGGTATTCGTCAAGAATCCGAAGATAACGGATGGCGAAGGCGACGTACTCTCCGGCGGAAATTTCCACGGCGAGCCCTTGGCGTTCGCCCTCGACTTCTTGGCGATTGCGCTGAGCGCGTTGGCCGGAATCAGCGAACGCCGCCTCGAGCGCATGGTGAATCCCGCGCTCAGCGAGGGTTTGCCGCCGTTCCTCGCGCCCGGCGCTGGCATGAACTCGGGCTTCATGATGCCCCAAGTCACCGCAGCCGCGCTCGTCAGCGAAAACAAAGTGCTGGCTCATCCCGCGTCAGTCGATTCCATCACGACCTCCGGCAATAAAGAAGACTTCGTCTCCATGGGCATGACCGCAGCGAACAAATTGAAAAGAGTAGTCGAAAACACGCGCAACACTCTCGCCATCGAAGCCATGGCCGCCGCCCAGGCCATCGATTTTTTGGCCCCGCTAAAAACCTCAAAGCCCTTGCAGCAAGCGCACGCCGCCATCCGTACCGTCTGCGCAACCATGGAGAAAGATCGCGTCATGTATCAGGATTTCGTCCGCATCGCAGACCTGATCGCCACTGGCAAAATAGCCGAAGTATTGCGCTAATTCAGCGGAATTTCAGAATCGAGCCAAAGCTGAATCTTTCAACCTTGAGCTTGTCATGCAAACCATCAAGTTAGAATTTGCCATGCAAAACAAATTGTCATCCTGAGCGGAGCGAAGGACCTGCTTTTCGCCGCCACCCCTGCGTTCGCTCAAGCCGATTTCGCCGCCGACCCATCCAACCCCAACTCCGCTGCAATCCCCTTCATAGCCTCGATGCAAAACGCAATATGCTCCTCCAGATCTAAACCGAGTTCGACAGATCCTTGCACAATGTCTTCGCGATGAACGCTGCGCGCAAAAGCTTTATCCTTCATCTTTTTCCGCACTGACTTAGCTTCAACTTCGGCCAGCGATTTCCCCGGCTTCACCAGAGCGCACGCCGTAATAAATCCGGCAAGTTCATCGCAGGCAAACAGCGTCTTCTCCATCGCAGAAACGCGCTCCACCCCCGTGTACTCCGCGTGCGACATAATCGCTCGCCGCACTTCCTCGGAATACCCGCGCTTTTCCAAAATCTCGCATCCTCGATACGGATGGTCTTCAAGACTCGGATATTTCTCGTAATCGAAATCATGCAGCAGCCCCACCATGCCCCACAATTCCTCGTCCGCTCCCGATTTACGAGCATACGCGCGCATACACGCTTCCACCGCCAAGGCATGTTTGCGCAAACTTTCTGATTGAGTGAACTCAGTTAGTAAACACCACGCCCCTTCACGTTGATTCACTGCTTTTTCCATAATTGTCCGAATTTTCCTCGATTTTTGTTGCTCGATTTTACTCCGCCTCCATGACCGCGCCACTCTTCTCAAACTTTTGTCTTGACATCCACAGCCCCCATACCTCAGATTACGCACTAGTTGGCTTTGAGAGTAGCCCGCTCTGGCACTCGCAAAACCTGAATGGCAACCACATTAACGCCCGTGGACTCACGGGAAGTTGTACGCTGCGACCACTGCTCGTTAGTGCAATTCCGCACATCAAATAGCCTTTGCCGCCGTTGCCATCTCTCTTTGGATGAAGACGAGGCCGAGATTGCCGCCATGACTCCGCAGCCAGAAGTCATGCCCATCAGCCCTCACAATACCGGGCGAGGCCATCTCAAACTGGCATTCTCGATTCGTTCACTGCGGCTGCGCAACGGCCTGAGCCAGCGCCAACTCGCGCTGCGCATGGCAGTCCCGCGTACCTACGTCTCGAAAATTGAAAACGAAAAGGCCACCCCGACACTCTCTTCATTGGAGCGGTTGGCGAGGGCCCTCGAGGTCAGTGTTCCGGATCTCCTTTCGGGCGGAGAACGCAACCGGCAAGAAGAAGTCCGCGAATTAATGGAAGATCAGTTCGTGGCTGAAGTCATGCCATATCTGTCACAGCTCAACGGAATGCAAATGTCGAGTATTCTCGCGCAAGTGCGAGACTTGACGATTCGTCCGCGACGCAGCGCATAGGCGTCAATTTAAAGAATCAGGGCGACAACCGCTTGCAGGCCGGTTGCATCTTAAGCTGGGTCTGATAAGTAGTCGGTTTTAAAATTTCGATTTTTATCCGGGCACACACCAACTGGACAGCCGGAGCCTTCGGGCTCCGGCTTTTTCTTGCGCAGAAAAGATTTCAAGTGCTCGATTTTCCTCTGTGCTCCTTAGTGCCCTTGGTGGTAGCCGCTTTTGTCCCGGAAGACGTACAACCAAGGCGATGTATCCACCCACGTAAATTCTGGCGTGTAATTAATTGGATGTACAAATACGCGCTCCCCCAGCCAACCGGTCGGTAACAAATTTCGTGATCGGCATTGGCCATGCTTAAATGAAAATTAGGAGCCACAATTTTCGTCATGTTAACTATTCGTCACGTTCCGAGTACTATTTGTCATCCCGAGCGAAGCGAGGGATCTGCAGTTAGCGGGGCCCTCGGCCCGCAACAGCCAGGTTAAGCGCAACCGGAACACGGAGACACTTTGGACTTCCAGCTAAACGAAGAGCAATTGCACCTGAAGAAAACAGTTCGCGAGTTCGCTGAACGCGAGATCGCACCGAACGTCATGAAGTGGGACGAAGCCAGCGAATTCCCATTCGCGACCATCAAAGAACTCGGCAAGCTTGGCCTGCTAGGCATCATCTTCCCGTCCGAATACGGCGGCGCCGGAATGGGCTACGTCGAATACGTCACGGCCGTCGCCGAACTCTCCCGCGTTGATGGATCCGTCGGCATCATCGTCGCCGCCCACACCTCTCTGTGTTCGAACCACATTTATCTGGCCGGAAACGAAGCGCAGAAAAAGAAGTATGTCTCCAAACTAGCCACCGGAGAATTTATAGGCGCGTGGGGACTCACCGAGCCTTCCGCCGGTTCCGACGCCGGCAGCGCCCGCATGACCGCAACCCGCGCCAAAGGAGGATGGGTTCTCAACGGCTCCAAGACTTTCATCACCAATGGCCACTACGCCGACGTAGTTGTTGCGCTGGCCGTCACCGATCGCACCGCCCGCACCCACGGCCTCTCGGCATTCGTCGTAGAAAAAAATACGAAAGGCTTCCGCCCCGGTAAAAAAGAAAACAAACTCGGTCTGCGTGCCAGCGATACCGCCGAGCTGATCTTCGAAGACTGCTTCATCCCCGCAGAAAATCTGCTCGGAGGCGAAGGCAACGGCTTTCGGGACGCCATGCGCATCCTCGATGGCGGACGCATCTCCATCGCCGCCCTTTCGCTGGGTATGGCGGAAGGCGCATTCGATGCGGCGTTGAAATATTCGAAAGAGCGGAAGCAATTCGGCCAGGCCATCTCCGAATTTCAAGCCATCCAGTGGAAACTAGCCGACATGGCCACCGAAATCGAAGCCGCCAAACTGTTAACCCTGCGCGCCGCGTCCATGAAAGACGCCGGAATGAAGACCACGCAAGAATCTTCCATGGCGAAACTCTACGCCAGCGAAGTAGCCGTAAGGTGCGCCAATGAAGGCGTTCAGATTCACGGCGGCTACGGCTTCATCAAAGATTATCCCGCCGAAAAGTTTTACCGCGACGTAAAACTCTGCACCATAGGCGAAGGCACCAGCGAAATCCAGCGCCTAGTAATCGCCCGCCAGTTGCTTAAAGACTAAGAAAGTTTATTCAAATCTTCGAGCAAAAATCACTGTCATCCTGAGCGCAGCATGATCTTCACGAAGTGAAGATCATGCGGAGTCGAAGGACCCCTACACCCTCTCCGCACGCCCTCTGCCGCAGGGAATTCCCACGACAAGTCAATGCAGCACGCATGGGGTCCCCCAAGCGATTACACCGCGGCGATCAACCCCAGCAAACGCACCGGGCCGCAGGTTGCTACACTATCCTGTTTGAATAACCCCGGCACATCTCTCGTCGACCGCATCCGCTCCGGCGACCCTCGCGCCCTCGCCCGCGCCATCTCCGCAGTCGAGAATCGCGCCGAAGGCTGGTCCGATCTCCTCAAATCCCTCTTCCCCCATACCGGCAGAGCCCGTGTCCTCGGCCTGACCGGAGCGCCCGGAGCCGGCAAGAGCACACTCGTCGATCAGCTGGCGAAACTCTACCGCAAACAAAATCAAACCGTAGGCATCATCGCCGTCGATCCCACCAGCCCCTACACCGGAGGAGCAATTCTAGGCGACCGCATCCGCATGCAGGATCACTACAGCGATCCTGGAATCTATATTCGCAGCATGGCTACTCGCGGGTCGCTGGGCGGACTGGCGCGCGCTACGGCCGATGCCGCCACTGTGCTCGATGCATCCGGCCGCGACATCGTGATGATTGAAACGGTCGGCGTCGGCCAGGACGAAATCGATATCGTACGACTCGCCGACGTCACCATCGTGATTCTCGTCCCCGGCATGGGCGACGATGTCCAAACCATCAAAGCCGGAATCATGGAAATCGCCGACATCTTCGTCATCAACAAGAGCGACCGTGAAGGGGCCGAGCGCGTCGAACGCGAGATTCGCGCCATGCAATCCTTAGCCGCCCGTACCGATCGCTGGACGCCTCCCATCGTGAAAACCGTAGCCAGCGATGGCGTCGGCACCAAAGAATTGGCGGAAGCAATCGCAAACTACGAGGCGTATCTTAAAAAAGAAAACTTGGCCTTCAAAAAAAATGTAGAGAATTGGCAAGATCGGCTCGTAGAAATGCTGCGCGATGCCATGCTAGAAAAAGCCCGCCAGCAAATGGATGCCGGCAGCCTCAAACGCTACGCCGCCGAAATAGCCGAACACAAACGCGACCCGTATTCACTGGTAGATGAAATCATGAAGGGAGTAGTACGAACCACGTAGCGGCGGAGCATTCGTCCGCCCGGCGCAACGGAGTTGCGACAAGGGCTGGCGATGCTAAGCCGGCCGGACGAATGCGTCCGGACCTGCGCATTGCTTCTTTGGGTAAATGCAGTTCAGGAGATGCAGAATGTTTCAGATTGACCATCTCGGCATAGCAGTAAAATCGCTGACCGCAGCCAAATCCATCTACGAAAAACTCGGCCTCAACGTCTCCCCCGAAGAAACCGTGGAGCAGGAAAAAGTCCGGCTGGTCATGATCCCCATAGGCGAGAGCCGCGTGGAATTACTGGAATCAACCTCAGAAGACTCGACCATAGCGAAGTTCATCGCCAAGCGCGGCGAAGGCCTGCACCACATCTGCATGCGCGTCCCCGACCTCGCCGCAACCGTTGCAAAATTAAAAACCGATGGAGTACGCCTCGTGTCCAACGAAATCAAAATCGGCGCCGGCGGCCATCGCTATGTCTTCGTGCATCCCCAAAGCACCGCTGGTGTCCTATTGGAATTAGTAGAGAGCTCACATGAGAACCGCCCTTGATTTCCCCTGTGCCCTCTGTGAAACCCCAGTGTCCTCTGTGGTTAGCTTTTGTGTTTAGCCTTTGACTAAATTTATGCTACTGCTAGCAATCGACACGTCCGGCAAGAATGGTGGCATCGCGCTAGTCGAAGTGTCGACAGGCCAGAGCCGAGTCGACGTTCTCGAAGTTATGTCCCTGGACGGCGGTGTCTTCTCTGCCCAACTAGTGCCGCAAATTGCAACCCTGCTAAAGAAGCACGGACGCAGCAAGAACGACCTGCGAGGATTTGCCGTTGTCTCCGGCCCCGGATCATTCACCGGACTGCGCGTCGGCTTGGCCGCAATCAAGGCTCTAGCGGAGGTCCTGCAGCAGCCCATTGCAGCGCTTTCCTTGTTGGAAGCAGTCGCACGGAACAGCTCATCACATGGCCGGCTGCTCGCCATTCTCGATGCGGGCCGCCGCGAAATCTACGTAGGCGATTTCGAAATCGACCCGCGGAACGCATCGATGGTTCGCATGCACAGCGAGCGCCTGATGACCCGCGAAAAGTTTCTAGCCGAAGCTCAAGCCGCCAATTCCAGCAAGACGATAGTCACGCCCGACTCCACATTGGCCGCCGCGCTTCGCGATGACGAAATTCACGTAGAACTGATTGACTATCCCAATACCGGAGTGATCGCCCAAATGGGATGGGAGCGCCTGCAGCGTGGCGACACCGTACTTCCAGAAGCGCTGCAAGCAAATTACCTCGGCCATTCCGATGCCGAAATATTTTCGAAACCGCCACGGTGAACGCCGCGGCCTCTGAGATTCCAATGCCCCTTACCATCCGCGCGGCCGCATTGAACGACGTGCCGGCCATTCGTGCTATAGAGCAGCGTGCGCCATCCGCATCGCATTGGACGGCTGATCAATACAACAAATTAATCGCGAGCGGAATTGTTCTAGTTGCCGAACAAGCAAAAATCCTGTGCGGATTCATTACCGCCCAAGAAGTCGCCGGAGAGTGGGAGATTGAGAATGTCGTTGTCGCTCCTGAATCTTTGCGACAGGGCATCGCCACTAATCTGATAGGCGAAGTTATCAGGCGAGCCCATGCTGTAAGCGCATCAGTCATTCGCCTGGAAGCCCGTGAATCGAACCTGGCTGCCCGTTCTCTGTACGAAAAACTCAATTTTCAACAAGAGGGAACTCGCCCCGCCTACTATCGCAATCCCGAAGAGCCCGCCATTCTGTACGCCATGCAACTATAGAATATAAAAAAAGCAAAAAATCAAACCTCGAACCAAACCTCGAACCAAACCACGCCTTCCTTCGTGTCCCTTAGTGCCCTTACTGGTAAACGATCTTGCGCACCCCGAAACAGCAGATTGCCGAGCAAGACCCCCCCGCAAAAGCCGCATCTACCTGCACCATTTACGGTGCAAAGTCGCGCAAGGCCACTTTCCGGCCTGCCGCAAAAATATACAGCCGAAATCCGATTGAAGCCTTAACCCTCCCTGTGCTACTTTTTGTCTGTGCAGTTAACAAAACAATAGGAGGTCTGGCAGGATGCTGACTCCAAGAGAGCCCCTCCTCACCGGTCATGATCAATTCCAGAGACTGGTGCAGGAGCACTCGCAATACTCCCAAAGACTGGAATCCCTCACCCAAAAGCGGTACCTCACCGACGACGAAAAACTTGAAGAAGTTCGGCTCAAGAAACTTAAGCTGCGCCTCAAAGACCAGATGCAAAGTATCGAGCATCAGATCCAAGGCCATTCTGCGTAAGTCGCGCGACTGAAGCCTCAGTCTTGCATGTGCGCGCTGGCCGCGCGGACGCAAGACGGCGACAACTAAGAATTAATGAACTGCGACAGGCCAACCCTGTCCCGCGTTAACGCAATGGAGAGCCGGGCGTCCTCGCCCGGCCTAAGCTGGCCGCAGCCGTGAACGCCGGGCGGCGACGCCCGGCTCTCCATCACACAAAGTTAAAATACGGCGCTCTTAAGCGCCTTTTTTATTGCTCCTCGGCAGAAGTCCGCTACCTCGCTCTATAATCATTTTTGATTTCCTATGGTTCGTGACGGCTATTTCTACGCTGCCGGCTGCCTGCTAGCCGCGGTCCTTATCGCGTGGCTTACGCACTGGCCATTCGCCCTGCCCCTGTTGCTATTGGCCGCCTTTTTCCTGTGGTTCTTCCGCGATCCCGAGCGCTTCATCACCACGCTCCCTGGAGCTGTGGTTTCCCCGGGCGACGGAAAAATAACCGACATTTCGCCGGTAACCGTGAAAGAAAAAACCCTCCAGCGGATCAGCATTTTTCTCAGCGTCTTCGATGTGCACGTAAATCGTTCGCCCATTGCCGGCGTGATTCGCGACGTGCATTATCAAAAGGGAAAATTTCTGAACGCCATGGGTGCTAATTCCGCGGAAGAAAATGAGCAGAACATCGTCACCGTCGAGGGCGATGGACGCACCGTAATCTTTAAACAGATCGCCGGTCTTATCGCGCGCCGCATAGTTTTCAATTTCAAAGAAGGAGACCAAGTGGCTCGCGGCCAACGCGTAGGCCTCATCAAGTTCGGTTCTCGCGTGGATGTCTTGTTCGATCGCGATGCTGTGATTCACGTAAAGCTGGGAGAGCGCGTCAAGGGCGGACAATCGGTTCTTGCTCTTCTGCCGATCCAGGAGCCCGTCGCGCCGCTAGTTCATGAAAGCTCAAACAGCCGGGAAAAGATAGAGCGGGAGGCTCACTAACTCCAGAGGTTCACAACTATGGACGAGCTAACGCCAAGGCGCCGCGAATCAGACCGCCCCCGCGGGAAAATGCGTAAGGGCATCTACATTCTTCCTTCGCTATTCACAACCGCGAATATTGCCGCCGGCTTCTACGCCATCCTTCAGACCGTTCACGGCAGCCCGACGGATGCCTGGCATATGGACTTCGCCGCCAAGGCCATCGGCTTCGCCGTTTTATTCGATGGCCTCGACGGACGCATCGCCCGCATGACCAACACGGCCAGCGATTTTGGCAGGGAACTCGACTCGCTCGCCGACGTCATCACCTTCGGCGTAGCCCCCGCTCTACTTGCCTGGATGTGGGGGTTTCACTTGCTCCCCACGGCGTTTATCAGTGCCGACCTCCATCTCAAGATTATTCAACTGGGATCCATCGCCTGTTTCGCTTTTCTGATTGCAGGAGCAAGCCGCCTCGCGCGCTTTAACATTGCGAAAAATCCCCAGCCTTCGAACCCCGGCCGCCCCGGCAAAAAATATTTCGTCGGTATGCCTATCCCCGCCGGTGCAGGAGTGATCGCTGCGGTCGTACATTTCGCCGGTGGCGAGCCCGTCACCTCCTGGATCACATCCTTGAGTTGGATGTTAATGGTGATTGTGGTCGGTTACCTGATGGTGAGCACGTGGCGTTTTTATAGCTTCAAGGATATTGATTTTCGTTCCCGCCATCCCTTCCGCCTCATCGTGATATTCGGCGTGATCGGCGCGTCGATCTGGTTCTTTTCGCGCCCGGCGCTTTTTGCCATCGCGATTCTATATATGGCCTCTGGCGTTCTATGGCGCCTGCAGTGGATCTTTCACCGCAAGCGTCCGCCTGCACCTCCGGCCTATCGTGAAGCATCTCAAACTCCATGACCCCAATTTCCAAAGCGCCAGCATCCCGGACCGCCACCTCCCAGATCGATTTGCGCGGAACCAACCTCTATCGGGTGGCCATTGTCGGAGCGGCATCGCTAGCCGGTAAAGAAATAGCCGAGGTCGTTCGCGACCGGAATTTTCCGGCGGCTGATATTCGCCTGCTCGACGACGATGAATCGCTCGGTCGCCTCGAAGCCGTCGGCGATGAAATCAATTTTATTCAAAGTATCCGCTCCGAACAGTTCGAGCGCGTCGACTTCGCCTTCTTCGCCGCCGATGCCCGTTCCACGCGCAGTAACTGGAAAGTCGCGCGCGATCTCGGCGACACCATTATCGATCTCACCTACGCCCTCGAAAATGAAGAAGGAGCCTCCATCCGCTCCCCCTGGATCGAGCGCCAGACCGCCCAACCTATTGCCCCGGAGTTGCAGCCGGGCCCGGTAGTTGTAGCCCACCCGGCCGCTACTGTTCTCGCACTGCTCGCTCTGCGCGCTGAGAAGTTTGGACAAATACAACGCATGGTAGCCAACGTCTTTGAACCAGCGTCAGAAAGCGGCCAAAAGGGTATGGACGAACTCCACGAGCAGACCGTGAATCTGCTTTCCTTTCAGGAATTGCCGAAAGCTGTCTACGATATCCAGGTCGCTTTCAACATGGTGCCTCGATACGGCGCAAGTTCCAAACTGTCCCTACAAAATGTCGCGCAGCGAATCCAGCATCATTACCGGCTCATTGCCCACGGAGTACTTGAGCTCGTGCTGCAAGTTCTGCAGGCCCCCGTTTTCCATGGCCACGGGTTTTCCGTTTACCTGGAATTCGACAAGCCCGTCCTGCTCGGAGATTTCTCGCGGGCTCTTGCTGGCGACCATGTGGTGTTAAGCGGCGATCCGGAAGATGCGCCGACAAATGTGAGCGCAGCGGGCCAGGGAGACATTCTCCTTTCGGTCACCGCCGATGCCAATCGCAAAAATGGCGTATGGCTCTGGGCCACTACTGACAACCTTCGCATTGCCGCTTTAACTGCCGTTGAATGCGCTGAGACCATGACGGCATCTCGACCCAAGGGCCAGATTCAATGAGGCGTTACGCGAAAAATGTTTTCGCCGGTGCAATGGCGCTCTCACTGGCCTTGTCCGTCTCAAGTTGCGGCTATCACACCGCCGGAAATTCCGCGTCCGAAATTCCCCGCAACGTTAAGACCATCGCGATTCCGGGCTTTGTCAGCCGCAGTCCCACGTTTCGTGTCGAGCAGCAATTGACCGATGCGGTCGTCCGCGAATTCGACGCTCGCACGCAGTATCATGTCATTCACGAATCGAGTGCCGACGCCGACGCCACGTTGAATGCGACCGTCTTAAACGCGTCTTCCAATCCGCTGGCTTACGACTCGAACACTGGCCGCGCCGCCAGCGCCATGATCACGGTGAACGTCCAGGTCACGTTGACCGATCGCAAAGGCAAGATACTTTTTCAGAATCCGAACTACATATTTCACGATCAATACGAACTCTCACGCGACCTCAATAGTTTTTTTCAGGAAGATTCACCCGCCATGGATCGCATCTCCCGCGATTTCGCGCGTACCTTGGTGGCGAATATTCTGGAGGCTTACTAATGCGCGCCTTCTCTCAAGCCGACCGCTTTCTAACCGAGCTTGAAACGCGCCAGCTTAAACCCGCCTACGTTCTCGTCGGCGATGAAGCCTTCTTTCGCAAGCGCTGCCGCGACGCCGTTCTCGAGCATTTAGTCGCGCCCGACACGCGCGACTTCGGACTATTCGAATTCGATCTCGCCGAAACTTCGCTGAATGAAGTTCTGGATCGTGCTCAGACTCCCTCGCTGATGGCCCCATTTCAAGTCTTCTTTGTGCGCGGCGTCAAAACTCTATTTGGACGCGGTTCCAACGAAGAAAAAATCTCTGCCATCGAAGCCTATTGCAAGAATCCCAATCCCGACGCGCTGGTAGTTTTTGTCGCCGATCACATCAGCATCCCCGCCGATGCCCGCAAAATGGAGATGACCGACAAGGATCGCTATCAGAAAATCCGCGAAGACCTCGGCTCCTTCTGCGGAATTGTCGAACTCTGCCGCGTGCAAGAGGGCGAAGCCGTCCGCTGGATCGGCGAATATTGCGCCACCCGCGACGTAAAAATCGATCCCGACGGGGCCCGCGAATTAGTCGACGCGCTCGGCGGCGACATGATGATGGTCTCGAATGAACTGGAGAAGCTCATTCTTTACGTCGGCGAAAAGAAAAAAATAACTCTCGGCGATGTCGAAACCATGGTCCTCGCCGCCAAACAGCGCTCGCTCTACGAGCTCACCGACGCCATCTCCGCTAAAGCGCCAGCTCGCGCCCTCGAAGTCCTCGACTGCCTGCTTTCAACCGGGGAGGGCGAAGACGCAGCCATCGGCCATCTCTACATGCTGGCCAAAACTTTTCGTCAGATGCTCGTCATCCTGGAGCGCAACGTGCGCGACCAGCGCATGCTCTGGGCCGCGTTGTGGCAGGGCTTTCGCGTGCCCCCATTCGCCGCCGACGATATCATCCGCCAGGCACGCCGCTACAAATCCAAACGTGAATTGACCCGCGCCATCCGCCTCATCGCGAAAGCTGATTTAGCGCTGCGCTCAAATCCCGTAGGCAAGCGATTGGTGCTGGAAAAGTTGATTCTAGATCTCTCCGCCCAACCAAAGCCCGAATCGACCAGCGGCTGGATGCAAGAAGAACTCCCCGTGTAGAAAGAACGCGGTGCAGGAAGAATGCCCCTGTAGAGACGGGGCTTGCCCCGTCTCCGCAATATGCCCAACTCTCTACCCCTTAGCCTCAGCCACCGCCCTCCGCAACTCCTCAACCTTCGGAAAATTCGGTTTAATCTTTACCACACGTTCCAGTTGCTGCCGCGCCAATCCTGCCTGCCCGCTCTTCGCATACGCCAGCCCAAGGTGGTAATTAAATAGCGCATTATCGGGCTCTTTTTTCACCGCTTCTTTAAAGAGTGTGATCGCCGACGTATACACCTGCTTGTGATAAAAAGCCCAGCCCATCGTGTCAGCCGAGTTCGGATTATCCGGAAGTTGCCGCCGCGCCGTCTGCGCCATTGCAAAAGCTACGTCCAGATTGCCCCCCTGCTGCAACATCACATACGCCATATTGTTGGACGCTAAGGGGTTCTCCGGCTGAATCGCAAGCGCTTTCTGATACTGTTGTTTCGCGTTGTCCCAATCTTCTCTGTTCTCATAAATACCGCCAGCCAACAGCGGGAACATAATCTCTTTCGGATTCATCTTCGATCCAGCGAGATAAGTTTGCAGCGCTTGATCCATTGCCCCGCGCTCGCTCTGCACCAGGCCCAGCTTGACCAGCGCCGCACTATTCTTCGGATCCAGAGTAGAGGCTTCCTTAAACTCCGCCTCCCCACCAGCCAGGTCTTTTTTCTGCTCCGCCAAAAGCTGCCCCAGCATAATGTGAAACGCGGCATTCTTCGGATATCGCTCTAATTGCGTCTTAAGAACAGCGATCGCCCGGTCAGGTTGCTTCTGGATCAGATCCACATTGAGCACACCGCCCAACGCATCAACCGAATTCGGATCCTGATCCAGCCCTTGCTGATAGGCCTTCTGCGCTTCGGCAAGTTGATTTTCCGCTACTCGCAAATTCCCCAATTGCACATACGCGATCGGGTTGACGGGCTGTTTCTCCAAAGACTTCTTTATAAATTCATCAGCCGATGCGTATTGCTTACGATCGATGTCCGCCACCGCCCGCATCAAGTATCCGTCGGGAGCCCCCGGTTGCAGGGAAATGATTTGATCTGCCTCCTGCGCAAGTCCGCTGGCGTCGTTTCGATGGATAGCAACTTCCGCCAAAGCCCGATGCGCTTCCACCATTTCCGGACGCAGTCGAGCCGCATCATGCCATTCCGACTCCGCGCGATTCATGTTGCCCAACTGATCGAACGCCAATCCCAGCTGGTAATGCGCCACCGCATTATCTGGATCATTCTTCAACACGGCCTGCAGCGTATTCGTGGCGTCGTTCGACTTGCCGCTGTGGATCTCGATCTCCGCTCTATAAACTTGCGCGTCCTCGTCGTCAGGCTTCGACTTCAGCACCTCATCATTCAGCTTGCGCGCGTCTTCCATCCGATCTTTCAGAATGAGAAGCTGAACGTAATTCTTCTTCACCACCATGTCCTTCGGATGTTCCTGGAACAATACTGCGTACTCCGCCGTGGCTTTATCGAGCTGATTATTGGCGAAATAAAAATCCCCCAGCATGCGATAACCCACAGGATCGTTCGGAAAATCTTTCTTCGATTGCCGCAGAAACTCCTCCGCCTGCCCCGGCTTATTTTCGATAATGTACAACGTCGCTAGAGCAAGCCTCGGATTGGGATCGTCTGACGCCATTTGCATCGCTCGCTTGAACCATTGCTCCGCCTCAGGATAGCGTCCCCGCGATTGGTAGAAATTTCCCATCGATAGCAAGGCATTCGTAGACTTCGGACTAAGTTCGGCCGCCTTCTTGAAACTCGCCTCCGCCGCATCAAACTCTCCCCCTCGCATCTGAAGCAAAGCCAATTCCAGATAAGTATCAGAGCGGCCTGGATCCAGTTGCAGCGCCTTTTGCAGGTCCGCCATGGCCGCAGGCAAGTTACCCGTGCCAGCGTAATAGTTCGACCGCGCAATGAATACTTCCGGATTGTTTGGTTCCTTTGGGGCAACCAGATCCAGATGCTCTTTCGCTTCACTGAATCGATGGAACAGAATCAGCAGGTTCGCTAAATCCAGATGCGCGGCATATTGATCAGGCTGCAATTGGATTGTCGTCGACAACTCCTGGTAGGCCCTCGCCCACTGCTGCAGCTTCATTTCCGTCAATGCCATCTTGTAGTGAGCGTCGGTAAACCGATCGTCAATTTGGATCGCATTTTCGAACTGAATTTCGGCCTCGCGATAACGGCCCTTGTCGTAATACCGCTGTCCGCTTTCCAGATACTTTTGTTTACGCACATTTGGATCTCGCGAGCAACCTGTAACCATCGCCGCCAGCAAGCAAACTCCGGCCATTGAACACCGGAATCCCCACCCTCTGCCTAGTCGCATATTCTTGAATGCCTCGTCATGCCGCAAACCGCAAATTGTGTCTTATCAGTGTCCTACTGCACAAAGGTACTCTGCCGTACCGAGGGAGGAAAAGTTACCGCCGTTATTATCGCAAAATTGACCCGGCGGCCGACACCCGATTCGATCGTATCCAGCCCGATCGTATCTATTGCGATCGGCTCTAACCCGATCATAACCATAAGCATACGCTCGCGGTCAGGCGCTTTCGTAATCTGCCCTGAACCACCCGCCCATGGCATAGTTCAGGCTGATTCTATGACCCACTTCCCTCTGAGTAATGCCCAGCAGCGCTCGCCCCGAGTTCGTCTTAATGGCTCAGTCGCAGCCGCGGTAATGGCCGAAGGTGGCCACAAGGCGCGGGCGAAACTCCAGTTCATATCCATCACCGGCGGTTTGCTGCAGTTGACGCATGAACTTTCCGCCGGGGATTTCGTGGAAATCGCATTCCACACTCGCTCCGGCGCTATCCGCGGCATGGCCGAAATGTTGCAGCCAGCCCGCAAGTACCAAAGCGCCTGCATGCAACCCTTCCGTTTCATCGCTCTCGACGACGATGATCACCGCAAATTGCGCATGGCGCTCGATTGCGCCCTGGATCGCAGTTTCCTGGACCCGGTTTCTCAGGAACTCCAAACCCCGCCCGGCTTCTAACCCGTCGCAATCGATATACTGAGGGTTGAATACTGTGTGCTGGCCGTCAGCGCGGAAAACGAGCTTTAATCGGCCTGCTTTTTTGCGGCAGTCATCGTATCGCTACATTGATGCTGTGATACCAAGCACCCAGATACTAAGCACTATAGTGACGTCCAAGGTGACGACCAAAGCGACAACCAAAACCATCACTCACTCCGCAGAGGAGACCATCGCCTTCGGCCGCACCCTTGCCCCCGAACTTTCTCCGCCGCTCATCATTCTCCTGCGCGGCGATCTCGGAGCCGGCAAAACGACTCTCGTAAAAGGAATCGCGGAAGGCTTCGGAGCCGCTCGTGCCGACGACGTCACCAGCCCCACTTTCACCCTCATACACGAATATCGCGGACCGCAAACCACTCTCTATCACATCGACCTTTACCGAATCGATACCCAGCGCGAACTCGAAACCCTCGCCCTCGACGACTTGATCGCTCCGAATTGCATCCTCCTCATAGAGTGGGGAGAGAAGTTCCCCCGTTTGCTGCGCGATCAGAATCTCCAAATTACCTTGGTGCGAATCGAGGAGACCGAGCGTAGCATCGAAGTAACCACTTACTGACTCCGAAAAACGGAGTAAATCATTCGGACAGGAGTTGAAGCGCTTTTGAAACGAACGCATCTCGCATTCCTATATTTATTCCTGACGGCTGCTTTATGCACCGCACAGAACATAGCGCAGTCCCAAAGCTCTGATTTAAATTGCATTCCCGACCCCGAGCAGAGAAACTCTTCACTAACCGTTGCCTCGTACTCAAGTGACCCTGCCTTGCCCGACGCCCCTACTCCCCAGCAGAGTTCTTCCCCGGACCAGCCCGAGGCCTCCAGTCCCAGTTCTCCTGGCGACGGACGGCAATCCGATGCCAAGACCGCGCCTCCACCGGCAAGTACTGCCGCGCCCGTGAAAGGCCCTATCGCTGGGCAGGAGCAGCCCAAGAGAATTCTCGGCATCATGCCCAACTACCGCGCTGTGAGCGCCGGGGCAATTCCGCCCCCGCCAACCCCCAGGCAGGCGTTGAAAATTGCTACCTTGAATAGCTTTGACTATTCGTCCTACATTTTCGTCGGCATTACATCGCTTCTGGCCGAGGCAACCGACGCTCACCCGCAATTAGGCAAGGGGGTAAAAGGCTTCGGCGAATATTACTGGCGCGGCTTTCTCGACAAGACCGATGGCAATTACCTCGTCATCTTTGCTTTGCCCACTATTCTTCATCAGGACGAGCGCTATTTCGCCAAAGGCCAGGGTGGTGTTTGGAAGCGCGGCATATATGCGGCGTCTCGCATTCTTATCACACCCAATTATCACGGAAACGAGACCTTTAACGCGTCTGAGATCTTCGGTCGCGGCATAGCACAGGGTATTTCCTTAGCTTATTACCCGAGCGGGACCCGGACCGCGAGTGCGCTCTCCGAGAAGTACGCATATGCCCTGGGCCGGGACGCGCTCACCAATGTCTTCCGTGAGTTCTGGCCTGATATCGCCACCCACGTGCTCCATCGCCATCCGTAGTTGCGCGCGATCACTGCTTCCGTGTGTCGCGAGTGATCCCGCTGGACAGCAGTATTATGAAAGAGGGCATGACCTTAGAACGCTCGCTGACGATCGCAAGCTTCCGAAAGCGCAAATTCGATCGACAGGGAGTCATTTCTTGAGAATCAATCGTTTCATACACGCCTGCCTGCTCGCTTCGTTGCTGATCGCCATCGCGCCCATTTGCTTTTCGCGAAGCTTATCCGCGAGCGACCTACAGGATTCGAACGCTCAATCAGCGACCCCTCCGGCGGACCAGCCTGCAAACCACCAGGCAACGCAAGATGCTAGTCAAAAAAAGAAGAGTGACGTTCAAGACAAAACAGAGGCTCCCTCCACCACAGCTCAAGGCGCCAACTCCTCTGGAACGCCCTCTGGAACATCCAAAGACCGTCTCTTCTATGCCCTGCCAAACTTCCTGACCCTGGAAAATGCTGGCGAAGTGCCGCCTCTAACCGCCGGACAAAAATTCAAGGTCGTTGCCCAAGGCTCTTTCGATCCCGTGCAAATCGTCTGGTATGGATTTCTTTCCGGCGTAAGCCAGGCGGAAAACAGCGAACCCGGCTACGGGCAAGGCGCCCAAGGCTACGGCAAGCGCTACGGCGCATACGCCGCCGATGGCACCATCGAAAACTTTTTCGTAGGCGCGATTCTTCCTTCTATATTCCGTCAGGATCCTCGCTATTTTCAGTCGGGCCAGGGCACCTTCTGGCAGCGCACGGAGTATTCCGTCAGCCGCATCTTCGTAACTCGCGCCGACTCCGGAAAGAACGAATTCAACGTTTCTGAAATCTTGGGCTCGGCCATCTCGTCCGGGATCTCCACCTACAGTTATCATCCCAAGTCAGACCGCACCGTGCCGAACACACTCAGCGTCTGGGGATCGCAAGTGGGCTACGACACCATCACT
>Ga0182024_10007749_pt1 | contig 23061 bp, 15 predicted proteins | sample P32metaG_FD_120480 | JGI IMG/M metagenome (GOLD analysis project Ga0182024, IMG submission 120480) | Permafrost microbial communities from Stordalen Mire, Sweden - P3-2 metaG (Illumina Assembly) | ecosystem: Environmental > Terrestrial > Soil > Wetlands > Permafrost | place: Sweden: Stordalen... | reverse complement strand
TACCACGAGAGGGGCAAGTTCGATTTCATCAACACCGGCGGCTACTATCACGTCCTTCCGCTTGATCCATTGCGTCAGTTCATTGACACCGCCGCCGAAGTGCAGCGCGCCATGGGCTTCCAGAATGAGAAGGACCACCCCGAAGTTGCTCCCAGTCAATTCGAGATCAACTATGGCTACTCCGAAGTGGTAGCGGCGGCCGACCAGATTCAGCTCTACAAGCTGCTCACACGCCAGATCGCCAACAACATGGGCTATACGGCCAGCTTCCTGCCTAAGCCCGTTGTCGGCGTAAACGGCAGCGGCATGCACACCAACGTCTCCGTTTCCAGCGGCAAGACCAATCTCTTCTGGGACGAAAAGGGCGTGGAACAGCTCTCCAAGTTCGGCTGGGACTTCCTCGACCGCATTCTTACGAGGGCTCTCGACCTTTGCCTCATCTTCAACTCCAGCGTCAATGCCTACCGTCGCCTAGACCCTCACTTTGAAGCGCCCAACCAGATCCGTGCCTCGGCCACCGACCGCGGCGCAATGGTCCGCGTGCCTATTGGAAATCACCGCTCCATGCGCACCGAGGTCCGCGCCGTGGCGCCCGACTCCAACCCCTATCTCTCGCTCTACGGCATCTTCAAGACCGGCATCGACGGCGAAATCTCCTCCGCTGATAATCTCCGTGCCGGCGGCCGCTATTTGCCCGACAACATCCAGGCAGCCATCGACGATTTCAAGGAATCGAAATGGATCGCCGAAGTTCTCGGGGTAGACGTGCAAAGCCGATATGCCGATCTCAAGCAAGCCGCAGCCAACCGTTCGCCGCGCGAGCTGGGGACCTTTGTCAAAGGCTCTGAGGTCCAATACCACCACGAAGTCTACAACCAATCTCTTTGGAATTTGTTCTAGACCGAATGCGCAGCCCTTTTTGAAAGGGCACGACTTTAGTCGTGCCGTAAACAGATCGAATAATGAGGAAGAATTGGCGGCGCGATCCAATCGGTCACACCGCCCTTGCTGCGCTTGAACCCGCTCGGGATATATATTGAGTTATCCGTGAATCCCCCTCGATCATCCCTGGCTACAGCGTTTTTGATCTGCGCGTTCTTGGTCTGCGCCCAATCTATCCGCGCAAACGCCCAAACCAGCAACGGCAACTTCATCTTCGCGCCCCTTTCCAGCGGAAATGCCCGCCCCGGCACCCAGCCCAGCAGCCATGCATCCACACTGGTCGAGTTGAAAGACGGCGACCTGATGGCGGCCTGGTTCACTGGCTCGCGCGAAGGTGCAACGGATGTTGTCATCCGCGGCGCACGATTCACGCACGGAGCCTGGACCGCGCCAGTCGAATTGGCCCGCGGCGACCACGTGCCGTGCTGGAATCCAGTGCTCTTCCACACCGCAGATGGACGCCTCTGGCTCTACTACAAATACGGAACCAGCCCCGACACATGGGCGGGAGCGCGCAAATCGAGCGACGATGAAGGTCTCACATGGAGCGCCGAGGAGCGCCTGCCGGATGGCATTCTCGGCCCCATCAAAGACAAGCCGCTCATCTTGAGCGACGGCACGATTGTCAGCGGATCCTCCGTTGAACACGGCTCGTGGACGGCGTGGATTGAGCGCTCATCCGATGGCGGAAAGACCTGGACAAAGTTCGGTCCAATTGCGCTGCCCGAAAGCATCGATGTCTCCGTCGATAAAGGCCACGCGTCGGCTGGGGTCCATCTCCTGAAAAAGAAAACGGTCGGCATCATTCAGCCCACGATTGTGCAAATTGACAGCATGCACCTGCGCTTCTACGCGCGCTCCAAATCCCGGGCCGAGCGTATTGCCGCGTCGGACTCATTCGACGCAGGCCTGACCTGGTCTGTGCCGCACTTCATCGATCTGCCCAATCCAAACGCCGGTATTGACGCCGTTCGCCTGCGCGATGGGCGAATCGTCCTCGCGTTCAACAACAGCAATCAGCAGCGAACTCCATTGAACCTCGCCCTGAGCACAGACGCGGAGCACTTCCGCGTCTTCAAGACGCTTGAAGACGCGCCCGGAGAGTATTCCTATCCCGCCATCATTCAGGCCGCCAATGGGGACTTGCTGCTCACCTATACCTGGCGCCGCGAAACCATCAAATTTGTTCGCGTGCCATTGTCGGCAGTCCCGGCGAATTGAACCCGGCAGAGCGCCTTCAACACTCCGCTGCCTGGGCACTCCTGAGCCTTGGCTGAAGACCCGGGGCACAACGATTTAGAATTGCCGCACAGCATGGAACGAATGGCTCGCATCTTTCAGATATCGACTGCAAACAGCCCGCTGGGCTTCAGAGGATCAAGCAGAATGTTGATAAACAATTGTTCAGGATTCAGAACGGCTTTCTCGACAGCGGCTCTATGCATTTGCTGCGCAACCAGCTTCGGACAGCAGCCAAGGCAGTACACCAACCAGGACTACGCCGCTGCCGAAAGATTCATGTCTTACAACGTGAACCCTCTGGCCTACAAAGGCGTCGTACATGCGCGGTGGCTCGACGATGGCCGCTTCTGGTATCGCGACGTCGATTCCAGCGGCACCACCATCGTTCTTGTCGATCCCGCCAGGGGCACCCACGTGCCGGCCTTCGATCATGTCAGGCTTGCTGCAGCTCTCTATGCCGCCTCCAACGGCTCCATCAAGAATGATCCTGCACATCTCTCTATCTCCGAGCTCTCACTCGCTGACAACGACCATGTCTTGACGCTCACCATCTCCGGTGCATCGTACCGCTGCAATCTCGGCTCGACTCCTGAGTCCTGTAGGCGGATGCCTTCGGCGGTCGACCCGTCGCTGGTGCAGGAACCCCTTCGCGGCGACAAAGAACCTCCGCCAAATCTCTCTCCCGATAAGAAGCTCGGCGCCTTCATTCGCGATTGGAATCTCTGGGTCCGCGACATGGCCACCGGCGCGGAAACCCGGCTCACCACCAACGGCGTCAAAGATTACGGCTACGCCACTGACAACGCCGGTTGGAAGCACTCAGACGCCGCCATCCTGCTCTGGTCACCCAATTCAACAAAGATCGCCACATTCCAGCAAGACCAGCGCAAGACCGGCGAGATGTATCTCGTCCCGGTCACCAACAGCCATCCAAAGCTCGAAGCCTGGAAGTATCCGCTGGTTGGCGACGCTAACATCACCATGATTGAGCGCGTCGTCATCGACGTCCACACAAAAAAGCTCGTCCGCCTCAAGATGCCTCCCGATCAGCACCGCTCCACGCTGTGCGACGACGTAGCCTGCCACGGTACCACCTGGGACGACGTCGAATTCAGCCCCGACGGCTCGCACCTGGCCTTCGTCTCCACCTCGCGCGATCACAAACAGGAATGGCTGCGCGTCGCCGACACATCCACCGGCGATGTGCGCGAAGTCATGACCGAAATCGCGCCGAAGTTCTTCGAAAGCGGCAACGAAAAAATCAACTGGCACTATCTGCCGGCTTCAAATGAGATCCTCTGGTTCAGCGAGCGCGACGACTGGGGCAACATGTACCTCTACGACCTCACCACCGGCCATCTCAAAAATCAGATCACGCACGGCCCCGGCAATGTAACCCAGGTGCTCTACGTCGACCAGAACACGCGCACCATCTACTTTGTCGGCGTCGGAAAGGAAGCGGATCGCGATCCCTACTTCGAGCATTTTTACAGCGTCCACTTCGACGGCGCCGGCCTGCGGCTGCTCACTCCCGAGAACGCCGATCACGACATCAAAGTATCGCTTGACGGCCGCTTCTTCGTCGATGCGTATTCCACGCCAACACAGCCCCAGACCACCATTGTGCGCGCCAGCGACGGCAAGACTGCGATGGAAGTCGGCAAGCAGGACATCTCAAAACTTCTGGCCTACGGCTGGACGCCGCCGACGCCCATCAAGGTCAAAGCGCGCGATGGCAAGACCGACCTCTATGGCCTGATGTTCAAACCCACACATTTCGAAGCATCGAAGAAGTACCCCATCGTCAACCTCGTTTATCCCGGTCCGCAGACCGGCTCATGTGGCAGCCGTGAATTCGCTCCCACTCACCGCGACATGCAGTCCCTTGCGGAATTAGGATTCATCGTCGTTTGCATTGACGGCATGGGAACACCTTGGCGCTCAAAAACATTCCACGAAGCTTACTACGCCGATCTGGGCGACAACACCATCCCCGACCAGGTCAGCGGTATGAAAGATCTGGCCGCGAAATACCCGTTTATCGATCTCGATCGCGTCGGCATCTACGGCCACTCGGGCGGCGGCAATGCAACCGCGGCGGCCTTGCTTCACTATCCTGATTTCTTCAAGGTCGGCATCGCCGAGAGCGGTAATCACGATCAGCGGGATTACGAGGATGACTGGGCCGAAAAGTGGTCTGGTCTCGTGGTTCACCATCCCGATGGCACCAGCAACTACGACTCACAGGCAAACCAGAACTTTGCTAAAAACCTGAAGGGCCACTTGCTGCTCGCCCACGGCACCATGGACGATAACGTTCCGCCCAACAATACCCTCCTGCTCGTCGACGCACTCATCAAGGCCAACAAGGACTTCGATCTGCTGCTCATCCCCAACGTCGCCCACGGCTATGGTCAGGCCTCGCCCTACATGACCCGCCGCCGCTGGGACTACTTTGTACGCTACCTCGCCGGCGATCTGCCCCCGACTGAGTATGAGATGAAGCCATTCTCAACCGCAATGGCAGTCCTCCGAGATGGACCCGATGCCCCGGATGAATCCGGCGAAGATTTTTGAGTACGAAGCGAAACCCCGTTTACTGGCCTTAGCAACGAACTGGGTAGCTACGTATCATAAACTCAAGACAGACCTGAGGTAGGGCCATCTGCACTTCGCAGTTTTGATTTTTCGTGGGAGGGCATTGCCGGGCGAATCACCTCCCGTCATCGACTCTCCCAATCCTTTTTTGAACCTTCCCCAGACAGTCTTCTATTCCTAATTCGATAAACAAATTGAATCGATTATGACCTCGCGATCCCTATACTTGATTTGGCAGCGGAGTGCATGCCCAATTAAGGGCGGAGCTCCCGGCCACTATAACCAGGTTGCCGTCCCGGTCCAGCTTCAACCTTTTTGCCCCGTCGAAACAGAGCTGGATGGCCTTTGGGTCGGTGCCCGCAGCCAACTCGAAATCGAATTCCAGCCGGCCACCGTTTCCGTAATAGACCAGGTCCACGCCGGGGTAGACGCCCGAGTACCTCACTCTTTCGAAGGTCGCCACGCGTGCGTGCCATTTGGCCGGATCGTTGCCCAGGAAGTAGTTCGCCGTTCCGGGCAACCGAGCCTCGCCTGCGAGAACTGGAGTCGTACCAACGCCGATCATCCTCATCTGGAGGATGTCGGTGCTTGAGTCCGCGCTCCGGGGCCATTGCGGCTCGCGATTCCCTGTTCGGCTTGCCAAATGGTACGAAGGCTCTCTCTTCGAGAGCAGGAGAACCGCCTCTCGGTCCTTGAAGAGAATCGAGTAACCCGCTCCCCGCGACAGAAAGCGCACCTGGGCGTCCGTTTGACCCTGGTTGCTTTCAAAGCTCATCGGCAATGCAGTTAAGCTCCTGGCGATCGGCGCATTGCCCTTGATTGATACTGAGGGAACGCCTGAGGCGAGCGCAGGCAGCAGCAAGGCACAACTAAACGCGGCGAGGAGAAGAGCTAATGTTCCGTGGCGGGTAGCAAACATCTCAATCCCCCCTCAGACAATTGGGTGCCCCAGGTCTCGCCTTTGAGACCTGGGATTGTGTCGCCGTGATCCCGTCGCCACTAGGCCCAATGAGACTCGATCTCGACCGTCCCTTCGACTCCGGCTGAGTAATGCGTGAAGCTCGACCAGGCCCACTCTTCCGGCCGCTCGACCAGACCACGCTTGACCGGATTGCGATGCATATACCTGAGCTTTTCCACACGTTATGCGCGTTGAAATCATAGTAGCGCGCCCACCAGAAGGGCCGCTGCCTGCTTTGGACAGGTACCGATAAATTCAGCGCTTGAATTGCTTTTGAGAGCGGTGCCCTCTTCGGCTCGCTTACGAGGAGATGAATGTGCTCTGGCATAGCAACGTACCCGCAGGCGACAAAGTCATACCGCTGTCGCATCGACTCGAACGATCGCTCGAACAGGCTCCGTGCCGCCGCCCTGTCAAGATGAGCGAGTTGACGATAACAATTGACGGCGATGCTGAAAAAACTTCCCGCCTGATGGTAGCGGACGAGCCCCTTCGTCACGCCAATACCCTACCTTCGTGGAGACATGTCGCAAGACGAAAAGATGCCCTTCAAGGTTCGTGAAACTCCCATGTCTCAGGGTCGAGAAATGGGGCACCCAGATTTGCGGCTGGTTGGACGGGCCACCCGCCAGACAGCATTTCTTGGCGAATTACAGTAGACACTTACGGATTGCATTTTTGTGAAACATAACCTCCGCCGGTCCGAAGCTCGATGGCTATCTTTCGCAATTCTCTGATTGCGTCCTCATCTGGAGGACCGGGGCGATTAACCAAAGGATCGAGCTCGTCGCATTGTTTGCGAAATTTGTCCAGTTTCTTATCTTCTAAGGCGCATTCAACAAAATCGTTCCACTCCTGAGGATAAAGGCTCGTATTGTCAAGAAATCGCTCATTTATGCTCGCCATCTGATCTTCAGTCAGCACCTTCCGTTTGCCCGTGAAATAGAGTAGAAGTGGGATTGAGAGCCACGCCAACCCCAGTAACCACTCCCAACGATGAGTTGGGCCGAAGACGCCAAGAAGAGCTAATAGAGATAGTCCCGCTCCAAGCAAACAGCCAAACAACCAGCAGACAAAAGCAACGCTTCGCCACGATCTCTTCATTTTGAAACCCCATCTGCCTCTCCGCCTCTATTGCGTAGGCGGACCACCCCGCCAAGATGGCGGCCAAAGGTTAATATGGCCATCGTTTATCTCTTTCGATACCCACGCGCCACCAATTCGAAAGACATACTTCCCGTAATTGGATGCGTAGCTCCACCCGACCCGCAGGTTGTCTCCAGAATTAAGCAATGGATAATTGCCATTAAATCTTGTCCCAAAAAGCTCACCTGCTTCTACCTCTCCAATGTCGCCGGCGACGCCCCCAAGTACCCCCGTAAGACTCCCACCATAGAAATACACAGGAAGTCTCCACGTCCCCGCCCATCCAGCCTGTCCGGATATGCTTTGCGCGATGAGAAGTCTATACGCATCATCATCGCCCCAAAAATAGTGATGATCTGGATTCTGAACCCATTCTTGGCCCGAGGTAACTCTGCACCACCAGTTGCCTTGGCACCAGACAACGATTGATGCCGATTTCATGTCCTGATCGGAGATACCTCCAACCGTATTGAGGTACGTTTGGTAACTGTCCTCGGCGGCGGCTGGAGGGTGCCAGTTGAATATCGAATCGCCATGAGGCATTGAAGCGTCATAGGAGCCCAGATCATATGGATCAAAAGGGTCCGTGCCGCTTGGATCAACAAACACAAGCGGATTACTCAACGAATACGAGTACATATTCCAACTCTGCGGGCTGGCAATGTTGGCGCCAAGATTCAGAGGATCCGGCGACATGAACCGTCCCATGCTGGATGCGTAGTACCTTGCGCCGAGGTAGTCGTTACCGGATTCCATGTCTCTTTCTTTGCCGGTGAAGAGATGCTCGGTAGGAGTGGGCAGGCAGGTTTCGCCGTCACCGAAGGGCAGGCTGAAACAATTCCTCTCCACAACGCCGGCGTAGTCGGTTTGGACACGGCGTGTGCCCAGCCAATCGTAGGCGTAGAAGTGCACCCCGTCTTTGTCGTAGGTGGCAATGAGCTTTCCTCCGGCCCAGGCGTTGGTGTGGGCCCACGTCAGGCTGCCGTTGCCGTTAGGGCCAATCTCGGAGACCTGCTCATCGTTGAGGCCGAGGACGTAGTCGGTCTCGGTGGACGGCAGCAGGCCGCTCACCGTGGGATCGCAGCTCATCGTCGTGATGGGGCCCTTGGCCACGCGTACCCCTTCTGCATTGTACAGGTACCCGGTCAGGGTCGTGATGCCTGGAATAGGCGTGCCCTGGACTGCGCAGATGCGTCCCTCGCCATCGTAAGGGTAAGACGTTTGGCCGATATCGGTCACGAATTCAGCAATCCCAAGAGCTTCGCCGCCTGCACTCAACGCCTTTGGAGCAGAAGCGCCCAATCGTGCGTATCGCGCCAACTGGAGTCGTCCGGTGGATCGGGCGAGGTCCATGACGGGCCCGTAACATCTTCCGGCAGCGGAATTCTTTGTCCGCTGCTCGCATTGAACCACTCCGCGCGATAGGTCCCAGTATCCAGGCGAATGGTCACCTTGCTTCCATGGGGCAAGTAAACCGCGTAAAGATGACCGGGGTCGGCAAGACAATAGTCTCCTTGATCGACCAGGTCATCGTGAGGATTGGCCTTCCACCATTCAAAGCTGGTAAAGAACTCCACGATGTGGCCATATCCGACAAACATGGTCTGGGTATCGTCGCCACGGCCGTTCATCCAGCCACCGCCTGTGTCCGGCCAGACGTTGGTTCCACGGCGAGCGCTCTCTCCGGCTGTCTGATATCCGCCAGCCATGGTTATCTCCCACGCTGTTCTGCGCAAAACGTCGGCTGAGTCGGAACCGGCCGCAGCCCACGACGGATAATGATCCTCGTATCCGTATTCTTCGTTGGTCTGCGGAATGATGCGGCCTGCCTGCTCCTGCAATTTCCTGGATTGAAGCATCAATGCATGCTGATTCCGCGACCAATCCTGGTAGGACGTGAAACCAAACCAACCGGAGGCGCGGTCCTGGTGCTCCGTGTGTATGGGATGGCTGGTAGCCAGGTGATGATATGGATCCCACTGCTCGATGAGCATGCCGGTTTCGTGGGTCCAATTTTCATCACGGAAACTGTCCAGGTCGTCGCCCAGATCCCAGGTGATGTTTGAGAAGGCGGCCAGGCGTGCCGCCGCGTAGCGGATGTACCGGTGTTCGTCGTCGCTGCCTGCCACCATGTGAATTCCACTGTCGCCCATATCAAGCACAACCGAAATCACCATGTTGCGCTCGCGCGCGAAAGCCAGCATGCGTTCGAATTTCTGCCAATAGGGCACGTTGAAACGTGAGTAGTCGAATCCAGGATGAGAAAAATCATCTGTTTTTGCCGCTGGCCAAGGCGTCAGGAAGACTGTCCAACTCGAGCCTACCATCACAGGCTCGCCAAAGAAGACACTCTCGCGCCCAGCCAGGGCTACCCGCATGCGGTTGACCTTGAGCGCGGCCAGCCTGTCGATGCTGTATTGAATGGTCCGCTCGTCGCGCCAACCCACCAGCCAGTAGGCTGTTGTTCCGTTGAAGAAGTAATGCTCGCCCGTTCCTTCCCAGACAAAGTGCCAGGGATAGGCCGGATCGACGCGAAGCGGCCCGCGGCGGCGCTTGTCGATTGCAGTGAATGCACCGGAATAAACCTGGGCCGCGGCGCCGGTTTTGAAGGTCACGTGAAATGTGTAGGAGCCGCTCTTCGACGGCATAAACCGAATACGGTAGAAAGTGCCATCCGGAGAATCGCAGAACCCATCCACGGCGATTTGCTCCGCTGAACCCGCAGCTTCAAAGTCGCCGGCTATCGAGGCATCCGTAAAGGGATTCGACGCCGCGGCAGCGGGCAGTTGGGCGGTGACTTCGACGAAATCGAAGACCGCGACCTCCGCAGAGGATTGAGTGAACACGGCTGCCGCGGCGCCCTCAGCAATTAGGTCGATTGCGGGCAAAGCAAGCAGCGGCAGCAGCACGAGTGCGCGCACTCTCAGGCCGTACCTTTGTTGATGCCTATCGCTCGTAACCGTAGAACGCAGGATAAGTCCGCCGAATCCGTATCTCATCGAAGCCTCTCAATGTCCACGGCGACCCATCATAGCATTCGTGCAGCAGTTGCTGGATGGGAAATAGTCAGCCGAAAAGGAAAGATTCCTTCGTATGCCAGCAATCCATCAGCCGCCGACGCAGGTTCGGCGGACACTCCAGCCCGGGTGCACGCAAGGCCGACGAGCTGGTCGCCTCTCCGCAATGTTTCTGAGTTGCCGCCTGGCGCTGGTCGAGATTACCGCGTCGGTTCAAGGGTTAATTTCTGCACCCGCCAATTCAGCAATTCCGCGGCATATAAGACGTTCTCAGACGGGCAAGCCAGTTCGTGAATCCAGCCAAACTGCCCAGGGCCGTGGCCGCTGGACCCAAGCTCGCCAAGCACCTTGCCATCCAGCGCGAGTTTATAGATGCGCCCCGGATAACCATCCGACGCATACAGCACCTGGTGCGGCCCTGGCGTAATGCAAATCGCCCACGGAGACCCGTTCAACATGGTCTTGTTCAAAGGCGCCGGAGCTTCGGCGGTGGCGGGCACTTCGGACGGCATGTTTCCCATCCAAGGGCGAACCTGGTGATCGTACGGCACGTTGATGTGAATCTCGCGCAGATACTCGCCATCTCCATCGAAAACCTGAATGCGGCCATTGCCGCGGTCGGCCACATACACGTTGCCCGCATCATCCGTAGCGATACTGTGCGGCACATTGAATTGGCCCGGACCCGTCCCCGGTTCGCCCCAGGACTTGATCCAGTTTCCGTCTTTATCGATCTTCGCTACGCGCGAATTGATGTAACCGTCACTGATATAAGTATTGCCTGCTGCGTCCCAGGCCATATCTGTAACTTGGCGAAACGCCCCGTCGATCGGCTGCAGCGGAGGCTTGGGGTGCTTGAGCGGACCCGTGCCCTCGTCGGAGGCCTCCTGCTTGCGGCCGAAGACCATCAATACTCGGCCTTCCGGGCTGAATTTGATAACCATATCAGAGCCTTTGTCGGCGACCCATATGTTGTCTTCCTTGTCGACCTTGACGGCGTGGGCATAGCTCCATGCATACAGATGGTGGCCGATCTCGCGAACGTACTTTCCATTGGCGTCAAACTCCAGCAACTGCGCCGCCGCCGCACCATAGGCTGGGCCGGTCGTGCCGCCGCGAGAAAAAACGAAAACATGCCCCTTTGAATTCACTGCCACGCCTGCCACTTCCCCGAAATAGAGATCCGGCGGAAGTTGAAAGAAATCCGTCTGCGCATGGAACTTGATCTCCGGCGCCGATTGCTGGGCAACCATCTGGATGGGCAAGCTAAAAACAGCCGCCAATGCAAGGCATTTCATTCATTCTCTCCTGTCAGACGCTACGCTGATGCAATAGGCGTTGACGTGCGTCATAGCTGCAGACCTCGGGTTGTAAGAAAAAGCCCGAATCATGGTGAGGTTCGGACTCCGGGCGTTGCTAACAATATAGCCGGTAAGAGCAACAACGCGGGGAGTCCCTGATCGAGTTCTTTGTTGTATGAGTTGTCGCCTCTTCGGAAGTAATCAAATATTTAATTTCCGATTTGCCAGTGATCCGCCCGGAACTCAGCCGAAGCCTCGGAAAACGATCGAGAAGCCGACCTTGCAGTACTCAACGTTCCTTTCGTTTCTGGATGAGCGCCTCAGCGACTTAATGTCAACTGATCGGGACAATGTATGGTGGCGCGCATGGTCTTAGCCTGAAAACAGATGCGAGAAATGTCCAGAGCTGGACACAGCCGAGGTATATTGATTCCTATTTGAAATGTACGGTGGAAGGCGCAGGCAATGGCTTGCGCGAAGGCTTTTTCCCGATCGCCTTCCCCTTCCACAGGGGCCAATCCCAAGAGTGAACGGCGCTGTTTTCGGGCTCTTGCGAGTCTTCCAAGGAGAAACAGACCATGAAACGAAGAGAGTTTCTAAAAAGCGCGACGCTCGCGGCTGGAACAAGTGCGACTGTGGGGTTCGCTACAGAACCTAAGACCCAACCTGCGCCAGACACGGCCAGAGGAATGCCTCTGGGGAAGATCGCGCTGGAAGAACACTTCATGGTGCCTGACTTTGTCGATTACTTCGCGGAGACGTATCCAAATATCAGTCCTGCGATTGCGAAGATGGGCCTGGGAACTCTGCCGGATCTTGGAGACAGGCGAATCGCAATCATGGACCAGAACCGGATTGACTTCGTGGTTTTGTCTCTTGCCGGGCCTGGTGTTCAGGTTGAAAAGGACGCTGCGGTTGCGCTGAGGAAATCAAGATCGGTCAACGATTTTCTGGCCAAGGAAATCCAGAAGCGCCCCAATCGATACGGCGGCTTTGCCCATCTGGCTATGCACAATCCCGTCGAGGCGGCCGACGAGCTCGAGCGCTGCGTGCGTGATCTCAAATTCCGGGGAGCTATGATCAACGGCCAGACGAACGGCGAGTATCTCGATGTGGACAAGTATTCGGTCTTCTGGGAACGCGTCGCTGCTCTGGAAGCTCCGATCTATCTTCACCCTGCCAATCCAGTCGATCGTCCGGCGACATATGCTGGTCACTCCGAGCTTTGGGGTCCGGTCTGCAGCTGGGCCTTCGAGACTGCGGTTCATGCATTGCGATTGGTATTTGCCGGTGTCTTCGAGCGCTACCCAAAGGCCAGGCTGGTGCTTGGTCACATGGGTGAAACGCTGCCTCTCAATCTGTGGCGGTTCGACAGCCGCTGGATGGTGTGCAATCGAGGATCGAGGACCCTTCCGCAGGCGCCGTCGTTCTATATCAAGCGAAACATCGCGATCACAACGTCCGGAGTCTGTTCCGATACCTCGCTGCGCTGTGCACTGGACGCCATGGGGGAGAGCAATGTGATGTTCTCTATCGACTATCCGTTTGAAAAGACCGAGGTGGCAGCTCAATTCATCGAGAATGCGAAAATCTCTGAAAATGAACGGATCAAAGTGGCATCCGATAACGCAAAACGCATCCTCCATCTGAATCGCCGGATTGGCTATATCGGTTCTCCAGTTGCCGTAGTGGGATAGCAAGGCTGCTAAGTAGCTTTTTTCTTCAAGAAAAAGCCACCATTGAGACTTTCTCCATAGCTGCAGTTACTCTGGTCCCGCTTTACTGGGCGAGAATGGTTTGGTTGGCGAGGATGCGATAGAGGGTAGAGCGGCTGATCTGCAGTTGGCGGGCGGCGCGGAGCTTGTTGCCGCGGTTCACATCGAGAACATACTGCACATGGTGGCGAATGATGGCGTCGAGCGAGAGGTCGCCGGTATGGATGGCGGGCTGCGGTTCCGGCGCGAGCGCCTCATTGGCGTTGGGCAGATTGAGGTCGCAGGGGCGGATGACACCGTTGTCAGCCTCAAGCAGTGCGGCTTCCAGGACGGAGGCCAGTTCACGCACATTGCCGGGCCATGGGTGTTGCAGCAGGCGAGCCAGCGTGCCGGGGCCGAGCGAAACAGGACGCTGCTGATATCGGTTGCAGAGCCTGTCGAGCAGAGACTGCGCGAGCGGCGCGATGTCTTCGCGGCGCAGGCGCAGCGGCGGAATGGCGAAGCGAACTGCGCTGAGCCGGAAGGCGAGGTCAGGCAGCAGCAGGCCCTGGCCGGCCATCTGGCGAAGCGGGGTTTGCGAGGAAGCCAGCAATACGGCACGGCCGGGGGGCCGGTCTTGCATGGCCTTGAGAACGCCCAGCAGAAGGCCCTGACCGGGAGGGGCTAACAGGTCTACGCGGTCAAGGTAAGTGAAGCCGGCGAGGGTGGAGGGGTCGGCATCCGTGACCAGCCATTCCCTTGCGTCGCGCCGTTGAAAGCTTGAGCCGGCCAGCGGAGAGCGGCTGAAGAGATAGCGCGCCAGGGTCTGCTTGCCGGTGCCGTGTTCGCCTTCGATGGCGGCCACCTGCACATGTGGCGCAGCCATATCCGCCTGCAGCAGGAGCTTGCGCCAAACCGCGCTGACACCCACCAATTGCAGGGCCGGCTGCGAATCCGAATCTATGAGCCGGATGCCGGAGGGCTGTGAATGGGGCTGAGCGACGGTATTCATGGTTCTCAACGTACCTCGTCTCCTGGACTTGCTGGAATCGGACTTGGACCTGAACCAGCATGATCAGCGACCCCGAAGAGCACAATCAGGACTCGGACCAGCCGCATCAGGCCAACAAACGTCTTATCGGCTTTCGCGCAAAAAGGATGAACCGGAGAGATGGGGAGATCTCTCCGGCCCGGTGTTGTCCTTGTCGCGTTAAGGGTCGTCCTTGGTTCGTTAAGGACTGCGCGCGGGTTTAGCGGTAGCGCTTGGAGGGCGTGTCGGAATAGATTTGTCCGTCGCGGATGTGGATGACGCGATGGGCGTAGTCGGCAATGTCCGGCTCATGTGTGACCAGCACGATTGTGTTGCCGCCGGCGTGCAGCGTGTCGAAGAGAGCCATGATCTCGACACCGGTCTTGGAGTCCAGGTTGCCGGTGGGTTCATCGGCCAGAATGATGGAGGGCCGGTTGACCAGTGCGCGAGCTATGGCGACACGCTGGCGCTGGCCGCCGGAGAGCTCATTTGGCTTGTGGTTCATGCGATCTTCAAGGCCCACATTGGTCAGCGATTCCTTGGCGCGGGCAATGCGCGCCGCGGCAGGCGTGCCGTTGTAAATAAGCGGCAGCTCGACGTTATGGAGCGAAGTGGCCCTGGCGAGAAGGTTGAAGGTCTGAAAGACGAAGCCGATTTCCTTGTTGCGGATCCGCGCCAATTGGTCGTCGTCCAGATCGCTGACCAACTGGCCGCTGAGCCAGTATTTGCCCTTTGAAGGGGTATCGAGGCAGCCGATGAGATTCATCAGGGTGGACTTGCCGGAGCCCGACGGACCCATGATGGCTACATACTCATTGTGCTTGATGCTCAGGGAGATGCCGCGCAGGGCCTGGACCTGCTGCTCCATGCCCATATCGTAGGTGCGCCACAAGTCTTCGACGACGATTACATTGCCGTCTTTGGCGTCCGATTGCGCGTGATTTTCGCTGCTGATGCTTTCCAGAGCCATCCGAATCTCATCCTTTGCCGGGTGATTGCAGTCCGGCCCCTCTTCTTTTCCGGCGTTGCCCATTCAGCCTTGGTCATCCAGCCTTGCTCAAGACGCGGCTGAACGCCCTCCTGGTGATCGACTAAGCCCGCGCCCAACAGGCTCGCTTGCTGCGTTTGCAACCTGGATCAGGAAGACGAACCGGAGGGCGGCACAGCCGGTTTTTCAGTGTCGCGCTTGACCAGCGAACCGCTTTTCAAGCCGCGAAGGGTCTTGAACGGGCCGGTGACAATCTCCTGGCCTTCGGTCAGCCCGGTCAATACTTCAATGTCGGTGGCGCCGGTAATGCCGGTCGTGACGGGAACGAACTTGGCGCGTAGTTTGCCGCTCTTGTCCTTATCCAGCAAGTAGACGCCCTGTATGGGAGTGCTCTTTGTGGCGGGTGTTGTAGACGCAGCCTGGACGCCACCCTGACCCTTGGGCTTGTCGTCATTGGGATCGTGCATGGTCAAGGCCTGGATGGGAAGCGAGAGCACATTGGACTTGTGCGCGGTGGTGATCTTGGCGGTTGTGGAGAGCCCGGGGCGCAGTTCGGTTGTGGGATTGTCGAGAGTAACCACTACCTTGAAGTCCTTGGCTTCTTCAGTGCCCGTTGTCGACTGCGAGGTGGCGACTCCAGTGGAGCGCAGCAGCGCCTGGTCGCCCACCAGGGTGACGTGGCCCTTGAAGACCTTGCCGGGAATGGCGTCGACGGTGACATCAGCGGGCTGACCTATCTGGACGTTGACGATGTCCGTCTCATCGACTTTGACCTCGGCCGTGACCACGCTCATGTCCGCGATGGTCATAATGGTAGAGCCTTCGGTATTCTGAATGCCTTCGACCACGGTTTCGCCCTCGCGCAGCGGCTCGTTGGTCACGATGCCGTCGAACGGCGCGATGGCCTCGGTGAGGTCGAGCAGGTTCTTATCGCCGCGCAGCATGGCCACCTGGGTCTGCATGTGGCCGCGGGCCGAATCGGTCTGCGCCTTGGACTGGTTAAGCTGGGCAACGGCCTGAGCTACGGAAGCCACATCGAGGTCGTAGGCGGCTTTCTTGGCGTCGTAGTCCTGCTTGGACAAGATGCCGTCTTTGTAGAGGGCCTGGGCGCGGTCCCAATCGAGCTTCTTTTGCTCAAGGTCGGCCTTTGCGTGATCGACATTGGCTTCCTGGGTCTTCTCAGCAGCAACGTCGGCGGCAATGTCAGTCTTGGCGGCCTCGATGGCGGCGGCCTGGCCGTCGACGCTTGCTTCCTGCTGGACGTGCTCGATGGTGGCCACGACCTCACCCTTCTTCACCTGCTCCCCCTCCTTGACGGCGAGGTGGGTAATGCGGCCCATGGCGGTGGCGCCCAGGTTGACATAGTACTTTGCCTTGATCTGGCCGGTGCCGCTGACAACCGTGGCCAGATCCTGTTTGACGAGCTTGGCGGTCAAAACTTTGGTGTAGCCTGATTGCTGCCTGTAAATGAATAAGGCCACAAGTCCGGCAGCCACCACGACGGCGAGAACAATCAAGAGGATCTTTTTCATGTGATGTTCGTGCTCCAGGTCTCTCCAGTTTTAGTTTACGCAACCGGGGCGGCCATGGTTCCCAAGCGGCTCACAGTGCGTACCCAAACGTTGACGAGGCCGGCTGATGGCACAGGCGGTGCCAACCAGGTACAATCCAGTTGGCTTCGGCCAGTGCGAGAAGTGCGGCATGCGGCGACGCCCCAAAAGGCGGCCTCACGAAGGATTGCGCATGCCTTTTGGACGGCTTAGGTACCCAAGAGGTCTCAAATCTTCATTTGACTGGCGTTTTTCCCCCGGCCGGCGAGACAGCGCGGGTTACGTTTGGGGTGTTTCCGCGTCCAAGCGGAGAGATAACTCCATACGGAATCTTGCCCAGCGTCGTTGGGACCCGTAGAATAAGGTTCGCAGGAGTTTTGAAGGCCATGACTTTCGTCAGCATCAGGTTCCTATCCGTCGCAATCGGCTGTGGTGTGATTTTAACCCCCTCTGTCGGGCTTCTGGCCCAGGAGTCAGCAGCTCCGACGGCCCAGCAGCAAGCCCTACCGGCCGCCAGCCAAAACCAGGAACCGGACCCACTGAAGCGCGAGCGCTCCGACAAGCAGAAGATCGCCGACAGGGGTGCCCTGAAGCAGGAGTTGAAGGGCGCGTACAAAAGCTGGCTCAATCAGGATGTTGTCTGGATTATTACCGATGAAGAAGCGCGCGCCTTCAAGACACTGAGCAACGATGAAGAGCGAGATGCCTTCATTGAACAGTTCTGGCTGCGCCGCAACCCTGAACCGGACTCGCCGGAGAACGAATTCCGTGAGGAACACTACCGGCGCATTGCCTACGCCAACGAACATTTTGCGGCCGGCAAGCCGGGCTGGAAGACAGACCGCGGCCACATTTATATCGCGTACGGCAAACCGGACTCCATCGATTCGCACCCCTCTGGCGGCAGCTACCAGCGGCCCATCGATGAGGGCGGCGGCGAGACCTCAACCTTCCCGTTCGAGGTTTGGCATTACAGGTATCTGGAAGGCATCGGCGACAACATCGATCTGGAATTTGTGGATACGTGCCAGTGCGGCGACTATCACTTCACCATTGATCGCGGCGAGAAGGATGCGCTGCAGCACGTTCCCGGAGCCGGTCAGACGCAGTGGGAAGAGATGGGCCAGGCCAAGAGGGCCGACCGCTTCAAGGGCGGCGTTGAGAGCCTGGGCACCGGACCGATGTCGTCCGGGCAGGGTGCAAAGGAATTTGATCGCATTGAACTGGCGGCCAAGATCTTTGCTCCGCCGCCAATCAAGTTCAGCGATCTGGACAACTTCATTTCCGAGCACAAGATCATGAGCGGACCGGTGTTTCCCTTTGACGTGCGAACCGACTTCGTCAAGGTGACAGATAGCACTGTCTTGGTTCCCGTCACCGTGCAATTGAAGAACAGCGATATCACGTTCGTGACCAAGGATGGGGTGTCAAAGGGTTTCGTCAACATCCTGATCAAGGTGACCACCCTGACCCACAAGACGGTTCAGAGCGATGAGAGCACGGTGCAGGTGGAGGAGCCAGCCGAGTTGCTGGAGAAGGCGCAGGGCCGCAAGTCCGTTTATTGGAAGGCTTTGCCACTGCTGCCCGGACTCTATCGGATTGATATTGCCATCAAGGACGTGAACAACCCTGACCACCTGGGCCTGTATGGCAGCAGCCTTGAAGTGCCCGCTTATCATGATGAAAAGCTGGCCACCTCCTCGTTGATTCTGGCTGATGAGATGAACGTTGTCTCCTCGCGAGAGATCGGCGAAGGCAGTTGCGTGATTGGCAACACTCATATATGTCCGCGCGTGAGCCCCAATCGGGCCACGCCCGTTAGCTTCAAGCGCGGCCAGCAGCTGAATTTTTGGATGCAGGTTTACAATCTCGGTATCGACGAGGCCACCAAGAGCAACCTGGCCACAGTGACGTACCAGATTATCGACTCTGCGACAAACACCGTGGTCTTTGAGAAGCAATTGGAGTCAAAGGACTTGGGGGCGCATAGCGACCAGTTAACCGTGGAGAAATCTTTGCCCATGGCGGGGCTCCAGCCAGGAAAATACAAGGTGACGATCAAAATAAACGACACAATCTCGAAACAAGAGATTGCGCAATCGGCACCTTTTGTCGTGGAATAGTATGCATCCCGCGCAGCACAGTTACCGGACATCAGATTCGGAGACGGGCGCGGGCTCAATTTGCAAGAATCCAGCCAGGGATGCCGCCAAGTCACCAAATGTGATCATGCGCAGGGTTCATCTCGTCTTGTTTACAACACTGATTGCAGTGGGTAGCGCTCCTGTCAACGGAGCCGCCCCCGGATCGGTTTCAGGCGTAGTTCGCGACTCGGCGGGGATGGTGCAGATTGGTGCTGAGGTGCAACTTCTGCGCCCCGATATGACGGTGATTGCCAGCGTCTACACCAACGAGACAGGCCACTTTACCATTCCTTCTGTACTGCCCGGCCGCTATGCCGTCAAGGCGATGGGTGAATCGTTTCTGCCTTCGCTGCGCGAGGACGTGCGGGTGCGCACCAGCACCGTGGTCTACCTGACCCTGAATACACTTTACGAAGTGATGCAGTGGCTGCCGTCTGAGCCGCGCGCCGCGAATACCGAGCAGGACGACTGGAAATGGACGCTGCGTTCAGCAGCCAACCGTCCGCTCCTTCGCTGGCTTCAGGACGGGCCTCTGGTGGTGGTCTCCGACGGTTCCGGCACAGCGCCGAGGTTGAAGGCGCGCCTTGTGGCCGTAGGCCAGGAGGGAACGTTTGGCGAGAGCGGGGAGCGCGTTATGGCCACGGTGGAAGAGACGCCGGCCGATAGCCGCGAACTACTGGCTCAGGTGGATTTCGATCCCGGATCGGACGCCGGCCTGGAATCGATGCTGGGGTTCCGCCAGGATCTGGGCTTTGCCGGCTCGGTCCAGACTGTGGGCGCGGTGGCGATTCATCCGGAGATTGACACTGCCGGGAGCGATGGGTTGGACGAGGCCGCAATCCGCTCCTGGGAGACAATCCACCTGGGTAGCGATTTGGAGGCCGAAGCTGGGTCCACGCAGGCCCTGGCGCGGTTTGCCCAAAATTCATCCAATCAGGATTCACCCAATACGATGGCAGCGGCACTGCCGTTTGTTACCGTGGCCTGGCGCAATGGCAGCGAATCGGTTCGTTACCGGTTGGCTACTTCCGTCCCAGCTTCACCCGATGTAGACGACACCCAGGCCCAGGCGTGGCTGCCTGCGCTTTCAATGCGCAATGGGCGGTTGGCGATGGAGCATGGCCTGCATCAGCAGATTGGCTGGGAACGCCAGACCGGCAACTCTGACCTGGCCGTTCTGGTTTACGCCGACAAGATCGACAATCCGATGATGGAGGCCTTGGAGCACTCCATGAACGGGCCCGGGAGTGAGCACCAAAATGGCACCGGCAACCCGGGTGTTGCGGCGATGCCTCCGATGGCAGCTCAACTGCTTTACGACACAGCGAGCGGCCTTGTTCGAACCGCAGGACCGGCGTTTTCCTCGGCTGGCATGCAGGCGACAGCAGAACACCGGCTGCCTGGACGTAGCCAGATCCGGGTAAGCTACGCAAACGGCAGTGCCCTGACTCTGGCGTCCTCGTCGCAGCCAACTAGGCAGCCGATGGGGCTGGCTCAATTACTTGCTTTGGCACATGCGCGTCATACGCAGACTTACTCCATCTCTTTGTCAGGCACGCTCGAAGGCAGTGGAACCCGTTGGCGGGCGACATATCGCTGGCAGCCCGAAGCCACGGTTACCTCGGTGGCATCGTTCACTGAGAATGATGCGGAGCCCTACCTGAACCTCCAGCTTCGGCAGCCTATTCGCCTTCGCCGCGATGGAGCGGGAGGCTTTGAGGCGTTGGTGAATCTGCGCAATCTACTCGCGCAAGGTTATCAGCCTTACCTCCTAAGCGATGGTTCGTTGCTGGTGTTTGCCCAGTCTCAGCGTGGCGTGAGCGGCGGCCTGGCCTTTACGTTCTAGAGCATTTCTACGGCGATCTCCGCTCTATATTTCTTGACGCCGGAGGTCAGGCAGAGGACCGCTGAGCTCTCATGCAGATCCTTTGGAATCCACTCACGAATGTGCTATATTCTTCAAGTGGCAGAAGCAATTGCCTGCCCGATCGAGCTGTGCGCAAATGCCTCTGCCGCACGGTGAATCCCAATCGAATGGACGCGTAGCTCAACTGGCAGAGCATTCGGCTCTTAACCGACAGGTTGTAGGTTCGATTCCTACCGCGTCCACCAAATAAAATCAACAACTTAGAGCAATTGAGAGGGGCCTAAAATCCCCTGAAAAATGGTCATTGTGCCCATTTTTGTGCCCACGCCGTTTCAAAACAGTGGCACTCTCGATAGCAATCCTGCTCAAAGTCCTGATCCTTGGCAGCGGTATAAATTCCACCTCAACCTTCCGGTTTCTGGATACCTCGTTTCGCCAATTTGCGCGAATCCACCTCCTGCTTCACTCTCCACTTGCGCCGACCGCATTTCGGCCGGCGCCTCACGCGAGAACAGGAGCACACGATGGCCGTTTTTAAACGAGGAGAAGTTTGGTGGTACAAGTTCTATTTTGCCGGACGGCTGATCCGGGAGTCCTCAAAGTCCAGTTCAAAGACAGTGGCAAAGGACGCGGAGAAGCAGCGACGGCGCGAACTCGAGGCCGGATTTCATAACATCGCGGACGTCCGTCAGCAACGCATCCGGACCCTCGAGGCAATCATCGACGAATACCTGGTCGGCTACCGACTGCGCAACCGGGCGCCACGTTTTGCCAAATACGCATTGGGGCATGTCTCCAGACTGCTCGGGAACAAACTTTCCGTAGATGTGGATGCACCCGCTGTTCTGAAATACCAGGAAGATCGCCTGCGCGAGGGCGCGGCTCCCAAGTCGATCAATGAAGAGGTCCGGTTTCTATTGAAGATGCTCGGCGATCCGGGGGAGATCGTCCGCGCCCAGTTGCGCAAGGAGAAGCAGCTCAAGCTTAAGGTGAGGATACAAATCGGCAAAGCATTTGACGCTCCCGAGACGAACAAGCTCAGCGCCGAAGTCGCAAAATCGCGAAGTCCACACATCTACATGGCTTACACGCTCGCCCGCAATGCAGGTCTCAGAGATGGCGAGATCAAGACACTCACCTGGGGGCAAATTAACTTGACAGACCGTTTTCTCACGGTCGGCCGAGCCAAGACCGAGGCTGGGGAAGGTCGGACAATTCCCTTCAACGACGAGTTGTACGAAGCCGTTGTCCAGCATCGGGCCCAATTTGAAGTCAAATTTGGGCCTATCCAGCCGCAGTGGTACATATTTCCATTTGGTCGACCTCGTCCGTCGGATCCGACCCGTCATGTCACGACACTCAAGACAGCCTGGAACACGGTGCGCCGAAATGCAAAAGTAACGGGCCGGTGGCACGATAACCGACACACCTTGATCACGGAGCTTGCTGAGAGTGGAGCAGGTGACGAGACGATCATGGAGATCGCGGGTCACGTGTCCAGAAGTATGTTGCGCCACTACAGCCATATCCGGATGTTTGCCAAGAGGGCGGCGCTCGATGCTGCACTTGCCGCACGGAAGAAGTGACTGGGAGGCGGGGAAAGTTCACTGTCTTCGATTTGACCGAGATTTGATATCCAACTACGGTTCTGCATGGAATTGATCGCGGAACTGTCCCAAAAGGAGATCCCAATGGATTCGTTACTGATGGAAGAAGAGGTTTCCGAAAAGCTTCAAGTGAGCCTTGCTTGCCTGAGGAGATGGCGGCTTCAGGGCGGAGGGCCGAAATACGTAAAGATGGGGCCGATGGTCCGGTACCGCCCTCAAGATATCGAAGATTGGCTTGTCACGCTCCCGACAGGTGGGAACGGACACAGACTTGCTGTCCGGAGCGTACGTCGGCCAAAGCTGGCGATCTCGGCATAGCAACGGTTCAGCAGTCTTCTGACGACGATGATCAGAATTCTAACCCACGTTGCGCTGGAGGTAGTTATGTTTGGCTCAACGGAAGAGCTTTCGGGAAAGCTTGCCGCGACGGGCTATTTCATCGATCCGGTGATGATCAAGGTCGTGTATCTCGCGGCCAGGATGCAGAAGCCGCTCTTGCTCGAAGGGCCGGCGGGGAGTGGCAAGACGCAATTAGCCGTCTCGGTCGCCAAGGCCGCAGGGACGCATATCGAGCGTTTGCAGTGCTACCGGGGCGTGACTGAGGACCAGGCCATCGGGAAGTTCGACGAAGGGCTGCAAAGGCTCTATATGGAGTTCGCGCGCGGTGACCACGCGGACTGGCAGAGCGTGCAGGCGAACCTCAAAGGCCGCGACTTCTTCCGGGCAGGGCCGCTGATGCGCGCGCTCGAATGCGAGCGGCCGTGCGTGCTGCTAATTGACGAGTTGGATAAGGTGGACGAGGGTTTTGAGGCCATGCTGCTTGAAATCCTCTCCGCCTGGCAGTTGTCGATCCCCGAGTTCGGCACGGTCGAAGCCAAGAGCATTCCCTTCGTGGTGCTGACCAGCAACGAGGAACGCCGGTTGGGCGATCCCATCCGCCGGCGCAGCCTCTACGTGCGCGTCGAGCATCCTAC
>Ga0182024_10007748_pt1 | contig 23062 bp, 20 predicted proteins | sample P32metaG_FD_120480 | JGI IMG/M metagenome (GOLD analysis project Ga0182024, IMG submission 120480) | Permafrost microbial communities from Stordalen Mire, Sweden - P3-2 metaG (Illumina Assembly) | ecosystem: Environmental > Terrestrial > Soil > Wetlands > Permafrost | place: Sweden: Stordalen... | reverse complement strand
CGGACGTGCTCGACTACCTGGCGGATCTCAACGACACGGACGATATCAGCGCGGAAACCGAAGCCGCCATCGAAGAAGGCCTCGAAGACATTCGCGCCGGCCGCACCATTACCATCGAGGAGTACCGCCGGACCCGCGGCCTGTGAAATGCCGCGTCGAGCGTGACAGCCCGCGGGTTTCAAGCCGCCTGATTTATACTTACCCTTGAAGGTAAGAGACGTGATCCGGGCAATCGAGCAAGACGGCTGGCGGTTCCATTCTCAGAAGGGGAGCCACCGTCAGTTTGTCCATCCCGCGAAGCCCGGCCGTGGACGGTTGCGGGCAAGCCAGGTGACGACGTGGATGCGCCCAACATGGCCAGCATTTTCAAACAAGCCCAACTCCAGAAGCCCAGGAAGAGCTAGACAGATGAAAAAATATGCCATCGTGATTTCGAAGGTTCCCAACAGCAACTACTGCGCGTATGCTCCGGACGTCGACGGCTGCATCGCCACAGGCGATTCCATTGAGGAAGTAACGCGTCTCATGAAGGAAGGTCTTGAATTTCATTTCGAAGGCACACGCGAGGACGGCCTGCCCATTCCGCAGCCCACCACCGAAGTAGCCTACATCGATGTCGAGGTTCCGGTAGGCCATGAAGTTCCCAGGCGGTAACAATGCCCCCAACCGAACCCCGACCGTCAGGGAGGGGATTACCGCGATTCACCCAACCCCAACTCCCATTTTTTCAACCACCTCCCACTTCCACCCGGGCGCCCTCAACTCCCCCCGCTGCTATATCAAGGCATGTCCACACCACATCGCACCGAAATCAACCGAGCCGAAATTAATAAAGCAAATGCCCAGCACTCCACCGGCCCCAAAACCGCCGCCGGCAAAAAGCAATCCTCCCTGAACGCCCTCCGCCACGGCCTCACCGGCCAAATCGTCGTAATGCCCACCGAGGACCTCGAAGCCTATCAGTCCCATCTAAAATCGTTCAATGTCGAGTACCATCCCCAAGGCGCAACCGAAGCCCATCTCGTCCAAGCCCTAGCCGACACCTCCTGGCGCCTGAACCGCGTCGCCGCGTTAGAAACCAACCTCCTGACCCTCGGCATCGCCAGCGAACTCAGCCCCATCACCGGCGCCCCGCAAGAGATCCAGGACGCCATGTCGATCGTCGCCGCGCTCGAGAGCCAGTCGAAAGCCTTAGCGAACCTGAGCATGCACAGCCAGCGTCTATCCCGTCAATTCGAAAGGACCGTCGCCCAGCTCCGCGACCTCCAGAAAACCCGCAAGGCACAAGAAAAGCACGACCTGAGCGACCTTCTCGACATCATGGAAATGTACGAGTCCAAAGGAGAAACCTACGATCCATCCGCAGATGGCTTTGGTTTTTCGGAACCGCAAATCGAAGAGAGCATCCGCACCCGCAACCGCGAACGACTGGCCATGGAAGCCTATGAGCACCGCTGCGACACCGCCGCCGAGTAGAGCACTCTCGTACAATCAGAAGATGGCCGCAACCGCCGACGTCACGTATCACACCTCCGGATTCATCCGGCTGACACGGCCGCAGCTTGTCGGGACACTTGGCGGATTGCTGCTCGCGCTGCTGGTCTCGGCGCTCGATCAGACCGTGGTCGGAACGGCGGAGCCGCGCATCATTGCGAACCTCTCCGGGTTCGACCGCTATCCGTGGGTCGCCACCGCGTATCTGCTCGCGATGACCGTATCGGTCCCGATCTTCGCCAAGCTCTCCGACATCTACGGCCGAAAATGGTTTTTCCTCAGTGGCCTGATCGTCTTCGTCGCCGCCTCGGCATTTTGCGGAGCCTCCGGGCAGCTTCCTTTGCCGATCGACGGTATGAATCAGTTGATTCTGTTCCGCGGCATTCAAGGCATCGGCGCGGGAATCCTTTTCGGCTTGACGTTCACCATCGTCGGCGACATCTTCTCGCCGATCGAGCGCGGAAAATACCAGGGAATCTTCGCCGCCGTATGGGGGCTCGCATCGATTTTCGGCCCCACGCTGGGCGGCTTTCTAACCGATCATTATTCGTGGCGCTCGGTGTTCTACGTGAACCTGCCGGTGGGCGTGATCGCCGCGATCGCGATTTGGCTCGAATTTCCGTCGTTCCGCCCGCAGGGAGTTCGCCGAAAAGTCGACTTTGCCGGAGTGGCCACGCTCACGTTGTGCCTGGTGCCGCTGCTGCTCGCGTTCACCTGGGTCACCGATTACGGCTGGACCTCCGTGCGGGTCGAATCGCTGCTGGGATTCGCGGCGGTTATGCTCGTGGTCTTCCTCTACGCGGAAACGAAAGCGTCGGAGCCGGTGATCCCTCTGGCGCTGTTCTCGAACCCGATCATTGCAATCTGCTCGGTTGCGGCGTTCGTGCTCGGCATGGGGATGTTCGGCATCATCATATATCTGCCGTTGTTCATGCAGGGCGTGATGGGCGTGTCGGCGACGCAATCAGGCTCGCTGCTGACGCCTCTGATGATGGCCGCGGTCGTCGGAAGCATCGCCGCCGGACAGTTCACTTCGCGGACGGGGAGATACAAACCTCTCGCCTTGGCGGGATCGATCCTGATCGCCGTGGCGATGATCCTGTTCGCCCGTATGAGTGGAGACACCGTGCGCGTTGAAGTGGTGAGAGCCATGGTGATCGCGGGCTTGGGGCTCGGCTTGATCCAGCCGGTCTATACGCTGGCTGTCCAGAACGCGGCGCCACGCGAGCATATGGGCGCGGCCACCGCGTCCACGCAATTTTTCCGATCGATCGGCAGCACCATGGGCGTGTCGATCTTCGGCAGCGTGCTGCTGACGATTTACAAACACGACTTCCAAAGCGGAGTGCCGCAGGGCACGCCGGCAATCGCTCTGAAGCCATTTAACAATCCTTTGATGCTGGCGCAAATTCGCCCGCAGCTCGAAGCCGGATTCGGACGCTACCCGGGCGGCCTGGAACTGCTCAAGCTACTGCTCGCGAATGTACGCATTGCGCTGGTGCACGGGATTCACGCGATCTTTTTGGTCGGCGCGGTTATCATGTGCGGAGCGGTCATACTCAATGTGTTCCTGCCGGAAGTCCGCCTGAAAGGGAAGATGTCAGTGGAGCCGGAGGTCGGATAGCCTCAGACCGATTGCTTAAACGTCGTTTTCAGATGAATCTCGACGGATGCAAGCGCCTTCGAAAGAGGACACCCCGCCTTCGCCCCAGCCGCGGCGGCCTCAAACGCGGCGGCATCGATACCGGGAACCTCGCCCACAGTTTCGAGCTCGATTTTCGTGATCGCAAACCCACCAGGGACCGCATCGATATGCACCGCGGCCGTAGTGTGAATGCTCGTCGGCGGATGACCGTCTTTCGTCAACGCTCCCGACAGAGCCATCGAAAAACAAGCCGCATGCGCTGCGCCGAGCAGCTCCTCGGGATTAGTCTCGCCGCCGCCCACAAATCGCGACTTGAAACTATACGGACTATCAAGCGCGCCCGTCTCTGTTTTCACGTGCCCGGTGCCCTCTTTAACTGAGCCATTCCATTGCGCCTCTGCGTGACGAATCATGAATCGTTCTCCTGTGTATAGTCTAGTTGATATGGCGAAACCGACTTTCGATCCGGGCCTGACGCAACAATACACCGGCATTCTGCGCCGTGCCATCAATAAAGACGGCAGCTTTAACGTATCCCGGCATGGTACCGGCTGGCGCGACATCCATCCGTTCCTTTTCCTGATCAGCCTTCCATGGCCTTGGTTTCTGGCCCTGGTGTTCGCCGCCTATCTTGCGGTCAATACGCTTTTCGCCGCGCTCTATTATTCGCTTGGACCCGGACATCTCACGGGTGGCGACGCGCCCCATAGCCTCGGCCGTTTTCTGAATGCATTCTTCTTCAGCGCGCATACACTCACCACGGTTGGCTACGGAAATATCGCGCCGGGCACGATCTCGGCAAACATTTTCGCGGCGATCGAAGCACTGATCGGACTGCTGGGATTCGCGCTCGCCACCGGCATTCTCTTCGGACGCTTCTCTCGCCCTTCGGCGCGAATCGGGTTCAGCGAACATGCGTTGATCGCCCCCTACGAAGGCGGTACAAGTCTTCAGTTTCGCATCGTGAACCGGCGGCCCAACGCTCTGATGGAGATTGAGGCGACCGTGATCCTGATGTCGGTCGAAGGTGAGCCAGGCAAGCAAAAACGCACCTTCCAAGCCCTGACCCTCGAACGCGATGACGTCGATTTTTTGGCCCTGACGTGGACCGTGGTGCATCCCATCGACCAATCCAGCCCGCTGTCCGGAAAGACGAAAGAAGACCTGCAACAGAAGCAGGCCGAAGTAATCGTTCTGATCAAGGCCTTCGACGAGACGTTCAGTCAGAGTGTGCGCGCAAGGTATTCCTACCGTTTCGACGAGATCGCCTGGAATGCGAAATTCACGCCCGCATTCGACTTCGACGCCACCGGAAACATGGTGCTGAATATCAACAAGGTGGGCAGCTATGCACCGGTCGAGCCTTAACGCACCACGACTTTTGTCAAGCCTGCGTTACCCGCCGCGTCGTACACACGAATCACGATGAGATGCTCGCCCTCGGAAACTTTTTCGACCCGAACGAGAAAACGCTCGCGCGGGGAATCGGTGACGCCGTCGGCGGCCTCGACCGGCATCCACTGCCCGGCGTCGAGCGAATACTCGCACCGGCGCAGCACGGAACCGCGATCCTCCGCATCGACATCGACTTCGACCACGTTTCCAGAGCGCCGCGGAGCGCTCGCCGTCACCACCGGCGGCGTGCTGTCGATCAAAATGGGAGCGCTCACCAGTTCCGCTTCCCGCGCCAGGTTCGCCGGATTCGAAGGAGAGTCCGACGCCACCACGCGAAAATAGTAACGGCCGTCGGCGAACACATCGGCGTCCAGCAGATAGGTGTTCTCGACCATGTTCGCGCGCAGCAGCTTCCAGCGGGTCTCGTCCTCACCGCGGAAATAGAGGTTGTAAATCAGGCGGTCGCCATCCGGATCGTCGGCCTGCCAGTAGATTTGCACCTGCTGTCCTGGAATGCGCGATAGCGTCTGCGAAGGTGTGCCGGCAGTGGCCGGAGCCTCTCCCGAATCGGTCACGGTAATCGCATAGCTTGCGGTTGCGGCCGCGGAGGCTGCCGGGCCGGACTTCCCGGAGCTGCTGACCGCGCTCACGTTAATGCTCCGTACGTTCGGAGGGGTGTTCTGGGGCAGATAAGAAATCGTCACGCTATCGAGCGCGGGAGCGGAAGGACCCGAAAATTCGGCGCGCCACTGTATATACCTCGCGTTCGGACTCGTAATCGCCGCGCGGTCCGGATCGGTCAGCGGGGCGGACCAATCGCTCCAAGTGGCGTCGGGCCGCAGCGAATTTCCACTGCGCGTTTTGAACGCGATGCCTTTCGTGTCGCCCCTCCAGGCAAGCCTGCCCCAACGCGCGACCGTCGAGGAATCGTGCACCGGCGATTCAAACCAGCCCGTGGCTACGGTTCCCGCATCGAGCCGCAGAATTTTACCGAGGTTCCCTGTCGCGGCCAGTAACACGCCCCGGGATTCCAGCAGCCGCGTAGCTTCGCCCTCGTTCGATTGCGCCATCAGCGTCGCTTTCCGGTCGCGATCCAGCCGGTAAAGCCGCCCCTGGACGTCGGTCACAAATAGAAGTGACGAGTTGAACATCGCCACGTCGTAAATATCTTCTTCCTTCGAGCTCCACAGCGTTTCCACCGTGTTGTCAGGATGGATCACATAAAGCGCGGACTTGTCGACACCGGCGTAATCGACGGTTCCCGCGGACGCAACCGTCACCGTGGCCGCCGCCGGAGCCTTCACCATTTCGGGCTTGGGAGGCGGCATCAGCCCGGCCTGCTGATCGGTCACCGTAACCGTGGCGATCGTGGGCGCGACCACCGCCCCCGCACCCGTTGCTCCGCTGTTCGCGGATCCGATTCGCCTGGCAACGCTGCCGCCAAGCGCCGCAACGTAGAGATTGCCATCCGGCGTGGGAACGATGGCGCGGATCTCGGGCAAATTGGCGTCGTACAATACGAACGCCTTATTCGCCGCGGTGATGCGATAAAGTATCCCGTTCGGCTCGCTGCCGGCGAGCAGAGCGCCTTTGGAATCGAGCTCGAGGCACGTCACGTGGGACTGGCCCGTCTCGTAATAAATCGCGCCGACGCCAGCCGCCGTAACACGAAAAATTCTCCCCTGATCGCCGGTGCCGACGAAGAGAGACCCGTCCGCGGCCGCCTTCAACGCCCAGATATAGCGCGCCCCAGGCGAAAAATATTCGATGGCTTTTCCATTCTCAATGCGATAAACCGAGCCGTCGGGCGACGTGCCCGCGTACACCACGCCTTTCGAATCCACCGCGACGGCGAAAATTTCCGACTGATCCGATGTCCATACCAACGAGCTCTTTCCGGCCGCATCCAGCTTATAAAGACGTCCGCGATGGCCTGTGCCCATATAAAGCGACCCGTCGGGCGCATTGGCGATGCTCCAAATCTGAGGCTGGCCGGAGTCGAACAGCGTGTCGAGCTTGGACCCGAGCATCAGGCGTCCGTCGCGCGTGAGCGAGAGCCCATTGATGCGGCCGCGCAGAAAATCCTGGTAACCGGTCATCTCCCAGGTAGCTGTCGTCGCTGCGAAGGAAGCCGCGGCGCACGCGAGCATCAGCCCTGCCCGCTTCATTGCTCTTTCACCTCGACCTGCACCGTCTTCGATCCGGTCACGACGTTGTTGCCGCCCGGAATCTCGATCTCGGCCAGCTTCGATCCACGCAAGCTCGCGACCGCCGTGGCCTGCGTCTGCGCGCGACTGAGAATCATCGCGACCGAGGGAGGAGGACTGGGGAGATCGCGTCCGTCGATGGTGTAAGCGGATTCATTGCGCCATACGCGCACGTAGGCTTTTGTGTTGCTGCGCAGGCCGTTGAGAAATTCCAACACCTGGCCGGGGGAATGATACTGCAATCCGATGGACGCTCCGAACTCGGTCACATTTGTGGTCGACGCATCGGCCGCGGTGAAGTTGATCGGACCCATCGGCGCGCCGACCGGCACGCGATAGAGAATCTTGCGTTGCGTTTCATCTCCATTTTCCCCCGTGAGGGTGACGATCAGCTCGACACTCTCACCCGGCCGCACGCTTCGCGGCGCCGCGATATCGGTGATTTGCATCTGGCTCTTTCGCTCAATCACGCCGACGTCGAGCGTCACGCCTTTCAGCTTGAACGCATCGAAACCGCTTGCCATGGCGAAGTTCAGAGACGTGCCGACGCCCAGCGCCGCCAGCGCCGCCACTGCCACGTCGCCGCTATACACGTTATCGACGCGCACGCTGCCGCCTTCGAAATCGAGATGGCCGGTCACGGAAAATGTCGACCCGCCCTGCGCGCGCTCCGTCGCATCGATCGCCGAAAACAGCGCCATCTGCGTCACCAGAGGCGTCATCACACGATCTTGCACGACTCGCATGTGATAGGAATTGTTCCCGACGTGGATATCGACCGGAGCCATCGCCGCGCGCCGGCCCATCACGCCCGAAACCGCCGTCGAGCGATCGTCGGTGAGCGTGCCCATCCATTCGCGTGCGGCGGAAATTTTAAACGAGCTCGATACGTTCGGCAGCAGCGCGAGCACTTCGGCGCGCGCGAACGGAATATCGCTGGGACCCGACGCCATGAAGCGATGCCCGAACGCATAGATACGATCGCCGTCGATGCAGGTGACCGTTCCATCCGCGCTGATGCTGTAATCGCCCGATAGAAGCTGCGCGCTGATCATGGACCCCGGCTCGATGTCCTTCGGATCGCCCATGCGGTCCGTCGGCTTGCCGCCTCCAGAAACACCCTGCCGTGGATCCATGCCCATTTCGCGAAGCTGGGCGCCGAAATGCTCCAGCGTAGCGGAGGTGAATCCGGAAAACGAAACGGGCGTGGCGATTTCTTCCAGGCGCGCGTCGCGAGCGATGTAACGTTGCCGCGCCATGATCCGCGGACCGTCCGGCTCTACGCGCAGCATATCTTCAATAGGACGAATCCCGGCGATCGCGTCCTTTGAATATGGAAAACTCAGCGCGACCGCGCCCGCGAGCTTGCCGTCGATGTAAACCGGCGATCCGCTCATGCCCTGCATGACGCCCGTATGTTCCAGCGGTCCACCTTTCAGACGACCGAGGATAATGGATTCCTTAGGGCTCAAATTCTCAAGCACGCCGAGAATCTCCACGTCAAATTCTTCGACGCGCGAGCCCGCGAAAACGGTGCGTCCGACGCCGTGCTGACCCGCGCGGATATCCTTGAGCGGAAAAATCGCGGGCGCGGCATGAAGCGTGGCGGCTATCATGAGTCCGCCGAAAAAACGAAGCACAAGCACGTTTTTATTGTAGTTGTAAAAAGCCCTCATTTCCCCAAGCGATACAATAATTCTTGCGACTCCAATGGGCGGCAGCCGGGCTTATCGCCGGGATCATTATCGCAGCGATCTTCTTCCTTGCGGAAGAGCATCGGGGTTTGCCGGTTCTTAGCGTGGATCAGTCCGCGATGGTTCGCGAAATTCAGAGCCTCAGCGAGTTGGTATCGGTGAAATACACGGTGCAAAAGGTGGTCGGACTGGAAGAGCAAAAATCGCCGGTCGGCTCGGAGAAATTGTTGCTGATCGTGCAGGCGGAAGTGCTGGCGGGGGTTGATTTGGCGGCAATATCGCCCGGCGCCATCAGGATTCTCCCGCATAACGACATTAAAATCGCACTGCCGCCGGCGCGAATTTTTCACATTTTGATTGACGATAAAGAGACCAAGGTTTGGGATCGCCGGATCACCTGGTGGACGCCCTGGGTCTCCCCCGATCCGGATCTCGAACGCCAGGCGCGCCTCGCCGCGAGCAAATCGGTCGAGCAGGCGGCGCTCGACATGGGCATTCTCGATCAGGCGCGGCGCAATGCGGAGACGGTGATCCGAAATCTACTGCAGACCCTCGGGGCGAAGTCGGTCACGCTCGGCAGTACTTAGATCCTTCCAAAGCGTACGAACGATTTGCCCCTCATACTGGCTTTTGTCTGTGATTCCGACGTGCCTGGCCAGCAGGCGACCTTTCTGATCGATCAGCAGGGTTTCCGGAAGGGCCGCCAGGCCGCCGTATTTCTGCACCAGCGCGTTATCCGCGATCGCCACCCGGTAGTTGATCCTGAGCGCCTCCATTGCCGGCCGCACCGCCTGCCATCCGCCCTTGTCGAGTGAAACCCCAATCACCTCGAACCCATCGCTCCCGTACCTACGTTGAAACTCGACGAACCAGGGAATCTCATTCTGACAGGGTTTGCACCACGTCGCCCAAAAGTTCAGTAAAACCACCTTACCCATCGAATTGGACAGCCGGAAACTCGCGCCGGTCGCGTCGGTCGCTTCAAAATCCGGCGGCGCAATTCCCAAAAAGCTATGGACGAACCACATCAGCTCATGAAGATGATCGTGAAAGTCCGTTTGGCCGAGCACCAGACTCTGGCACGCCTCCAGGCAGGGGGCCAGAACTCGTTGCGCAAAAGCCCGTGGCGCGGGGAACGTCGCCAGGCAGATCACTGCGACAATCGCCGCCAAAATCGTACGGGCTCCGATGAACCTCGCCCGCGCGCGGCGCTTTTCGAACCGCGCGAGTGCCGTCGTGACATGAGGTTGCCACTCGGTCTCGGGCTCCAGCTTCGAAAGGCGATCTTCGACCCATTGATCATTCTGTTCCATATCGTTTTATGTACTCTTTCCGGAACGCGTCCTGGGCGCGGCTGAGCAAGGTTCCGATGGAGGCGGGATTCAATTCGAGGGCGGCCGCCAGTTCCTCATAGCTGAGGCCCTGGCTTCTGAGGACCAGCAGCTCGGCTTGGCGAGTTTCAACCATGGCCAAAACGAGCCGAACTCTTTCCCGCTCCTCGGCGGCACTGCGGACGTCCTCCGGTGTGGGTACCTTTGGACCGAATCCGAGCAGCCGTTCATACCGGCTCCTTCGGGTCCGATGCCGCAATTCATCTAAACCCTGCCGAACCGCGGTGCGGTAAAGCCATCCCTCGGCCTTCTCGCAGTGAGCCTGTGGACTTCGCCAGAACTTCAGGAACACCTCGACCGCAAGCTCCTCGGCGCGTGCGGGATCTTTAACCACCCTCGCAATCACGCGCGCGACGCGGTCATACTGCGCGCGAAACGTCGCCTCGAAATCAAACGCCGCATCCTCCACCACTTCGCTGGGTGCGTTCACAATATAACAACGCCGGCCGAGCGGAAATTGTGACGGATTCCTTTGCGAGCTCTGCGCCTTTGCGTGAGCTTTGCCTTAGGCGATGATCTTCGAAACCGCCGCCTGGAACTTCAGCATCTCCGCCTGTGTTCCCACAGTGACGCGGACTTTGGTCGGCCAGGCCGGCCAGATGCGCCCGATCATGACCTTGTTGTCGGCCATCGCCTTGGCGAACTCTCCGCCGGGACGGTTCACTTCCATCATGAAGAAGTTCGTTTCGCTGGGGACGTACTTGATGTTCTTCTTCTCCAGGAACTCGAAGGTGTTCTCACGAATCTGTTTATTCAGCGCGCGCCGCTCCGCGATCAGGCCTTTGACTTTCATGCTCGCGGTCGCGCAAGTCAAGCCCATGACCGGCTGCATGCCCGCGCCGTAGGGACGAAGCTTGCCGAGAAGGTCTGGCCGCGCCATGGCGAATCCCGCCCGAATCCCCGCCATGCCATAAATTTTCGAGAACGTCCGCAGTACCACCACGTCCGCACCCTTCGCCACCAGGTCGTTCGCCGGCTGCGCATGATCCGAAAAGTGAATGTACGCCTCGTCGATGACGACGACCGCGTCCTTCTTCTTATTCGCCAGCAAATATTCGATATCTTTGCGAGCCGTCAGCGTACCGCTGGGATTGTTCGGATTACAAACGTAATACGCGCCCGCCTCGGGATCGGCCTTGATCATGGCCTCCACGTCATGGCTGAAATCGGGCCGCAGCGGCACCTTGTTCAGCTTCGACCCGATAAATGCCGGAGCACCCGCGCCATATCCTGGATCGCCCATCGTCCAGCTATGGGTCGGCGAAGTGAACGCGCACTGGCAGCGATGCAGCGGATCGCTCGACCCGGCAAACGCCGCGATGTGGTCTTCCGGCACATCCTCAATGCCGGCTACCGTCTTTGCAAAATCCTGATCGTCCCCGATCGGCGAGTAGCGCCATGCCAAAGGAGCGATCTTCGCCATCGCCGCCACGCCCTCTTTGCACGGACCCATCGGGTTTTCATTGGAGCTGATCCGCACCATGTCCGGGTCGTTCATCCTGCCGCCCGCCCCGCGCATCATCCTCCGCTCCGCGTCCTGCGCCATCGCGAATTCATTGTAAAACGGCAGCGCCGCTCCAGCTGTCAATAAGCTCGTAATCCGGCCAAGCTGCCGGCGCGAGAATCCTTTTTCAAGCAGTAATTCCGTCTGTTTCACTGGAAGGGCCATTGTAAGTTTCTCCATTAGATTTCGCTCGGACATTATCGAGCCATGGCAGGAGGAGGCAGCATGGCAGCCTCCCGGTTGTTAGCATTATTGGGCTGTTAATCCATGATTGTCAAGTAGAAAGTGATAGAATCCACTCAAGGAGCGCACTTATGCCCTTAAATCCCCTCCTGTACCGCGTCGCGAGAAAAACCTCCCAGCCTGAAGGCTAGAGCGGCTGCGGTTCCCAGCGCCTCTGCAACGTCACCGCAAGCACGATAATCAGCGCTTTCAGCATCATTTCGACGTTGCTGTCGACGTTGTTCAGCCGCAGCATATTCGTGAGTACACCGATGGTCAGAGTGCCCACAATCGTCCCGCCGATCGATCCGCTCCCGCCTGCGAGGCTGGTCCCGCCGATGACCACCGCCGCGATCGCATCCAGCTCATAGGCGACTCCCGCGTTCGGATTCCCCTGATGATTCTCCGCCGCATACAAAACGCCGCCCACTCCCGCGAGCAATCCGGCCAGCGTGTACACCCATATTTTGACGCCCCGGATCGGCAAACCCGCGTAGCGCGCCGCTGTTTCGTTATCCCCCACCGCCCTTACGTGGCGTCCGAAAACCGTTCGTTGCAACACTATCCAGAAAATGGCCGCGAGCACCGCCCATGTGCCGATCACGATCGGCTTCGTCCGCAACAGCTCCGCAAAGCGAGCGGCGACATCCTGGCCGAATCCGATGTCGATATTCGCATTTCCCGTCAACCACTTAGCGAGTCCGCGGATGCCGATCATGGTGGCCAGCGTCACTACGAACGGCTGGATTTTGAGCAGCGCCACGCAGGTTCCATTTACCGCGCCTACCGCCGCCGAGGCCGATAACGCTATCAAAATAGACGTCGCGATGGTGGCGTTCGGCCTGGTAAGTCCCATCGCCACAACAGATGTCGCCAGCGCCAGGGTGCTGCCGACGCTCAGATCGATGCCGGCCGTCAAGATCACGAACGTCATGGGGAGGGCGATAATTCCGGTTACGGAGACCTGGCGGAGGATGTCGGTCAGGTTGCCGGGATCGAGGAAAATTCGCGTGGGGGTGACAAGAATCGCCAAAATGACGATGCTAATCAGGCTTAAAACGCCATTTCTGTCGCTCCAACGAGCCTTATTTGACCTTAATTTCACCTTCGCAGAGAATAGCATCATGCGACTCGTTATGGTTTTGTTGGCCGCCGGCTCCTTGTATGCGCAGCGTCCGGAACACCCTCGTCCGGATTTTGAGCGCGCGCAATGGATCAGCCTTAACGGGCAATGGGATTTCGGTTTCAATGACAAATTCGGTAGCAAGATTACCGTGCCGTTTTGCTGGGAGAGCGAGCTGTCGGGCATCAAGGAGATGCACGAGACCACCGGTTGGTACCGGAGAAGTTTTCGGATTCCTTCGGAATGGTCCGGCAAGCACGCATGGCTGCATTTCGACGCGGTCGATGAGGAGGCGCAGGTCTGGGTGAATGGACAGGATCTCGGAACGCATCATGGTGGATACTCGCCGTTCGAATTCGATTTAGATAAGATTGCCAAGCCGGGCGACACCGCGACGGTGGTGGTACGCGTGGTGGATACGACCGATCAGGAACTGCCGGTGGGCAAGCAGACTCCGGGGTGGTACACATATACGAGCGGGATCTGGCAGACGGTTTGGCTGGAGGCTCGGCCGGAACATTATATAAAGAGTTTCACGGTGACGCCGCGGCGGGATGGCGAGAGATGGTTCATCGATGTCGACGCAACGGGAGATATCACCGGTTCACTTCAAATTTCCGGAATTATCTCCATACCATTCAAATTCGAAAGCGGCCGCGCGCACGGCGCCATGGAAATCAGGAATCCGAAGTTGTGGAGTCCCGACTCGCCCTACCTTTATGACATCGGTCTCGCGGCGGGCGAGGACCGCGTGAAAACGTACTTCGGTCTGCGCACGATTTCGCGCGGCAAGTTTGGCGATCTTCCACATGAGTCGATTTTTCTGAACGGGCAGCCGGTTTACTGGAGAGGTGCGCTGGATCAATCGTTCAATCCGAAAGGAGTTTATACGGCGCCGTCCGACGAGTTCCTGAAGCATGACATGGAACTGGCGAAGGAGGCCGGGATTCAGTTCTTACGCATCCATATCAAAGCCGACGAGCCGCGCAGGCTTTACTGGGCCGACAAGCTGGGGGTGCTGATCATGCAGGATATGCCTAGCGCGTCGTTTCAGAATCCCGCCAAGCGCTACGCGTGGGAAGAGACTATGCGCGCGACGATGGCCCGGGATCGCAATCATCCGTCGATCTTCGCGTGGGTGGCGTTCAACGAGACTTGGGGGCTGTCCTACCTGCGCAACTTGCAACCGGCGTATCCTCAGAATCCGGACACGCAGAAATGGGTGGAGGCGATGTGGAAGGAGATGAAGACGATCGATCCTTCGCGGCTGGTCGAGGACAATTCGGCGGACAAGCACGATCACGTGGCGTCCGACATTAATTCCTGGCATTTTTATATCGACGATTATGCGCGGGCGAGGGCGGCGATCGAGGAGGTCGTGGCGAAGACGTTTGCCGGGTCGACCTTTAATTTTGTCAAGGACCGCGTGCAGGATACCGCGCCGCTGATCAACTCGGAATACGGCGCGGTAAGCGCGGGCGGAGGGGATCGCGACGTGTCTTACGGGTTCCATTTCCTGACGAACGAGCTGCGGAGGCACGAGAAAATTCAAGGCTACATTTATACCGAGCTGAGCGACATCGAATGGGAACACAACGGGTTTTATAACTACGACCGGTCGGCGAAAGAGTTCGGGTATAACGAGTTTGTGCATGGCATGACGACTCGGGATCTGCAAGGAGAAGATTTCGTGGGCTATGACGGGCCTCCGGTGATGAAGGCGCCGTCGTTCGCGCTGCCGGTTTTCATTAGTCACTTCTCGGCGCGGTCCGATCAAGTCATGCTGCGCTGGTGGCTGATCGGTACCGACGATTTTGGCGCTCCGGTGATTACAGGCGCGCAGACGCAGCCGGTCACATGGGAGCGCGGGCGCGTGACGAACCAGACTCCGCTCGATGTGCGCGTGCCGGGGAGCCGGCCGTTCACGGGCGCGGTTGGGATGGACCTGATCGACGCAACGGGGAAACGGATCGCCGCGAACTTTGTGAATGTCGCGACGCGCTCCGCTCTATCGCCGCGTATTGAGGTGATCAATGCTCATACAATCGCGCTGCGATTCTCGCCGGTCGAGGTGCGGGAGCAGGGTCCCGACAGCGGCATCCATGCCGGTAAATTTTGGGCGGCTGGGCAAGTTGAGGTCGCGTATCGCGTGACGCTGCCGGATTGGGCGATCGCGGCGGGTCCTGAAAATATCGAGTTCGTGGCTGAGATGGGAACGCACGCGGGGACGGCGAAGCTCGACTGGCCGTGGCGGCAGAAGGTGGTCGATTATCCGCAGACGGATGTTCATAAATTTCCCGGCGAAGTGCATGTAGTGATCGGAGGCGCGGATGCGGGCAAGGTTATGCTGGCCGACGATCCGGCGGATATTCGCGGTTTCCTGTCGAGCGCGGCCGGGTTTCATCATGCGAGTTATGGTTATTTGACGCGCGTCTCGGCGATGGCCCCGAAGGGTGCGACGGATTTGACGATTCGAATTGAGGCGACGAAGGGGATTTCGATTTACGGCGAAGGGATGGGGCGTTTTGGGTTCGATCCGGTAGTGATCGTGCATACGGCGAGGGATGTGAGGGTTAAGAACTAAGAGATTATGGCCGCTGATGAACGCGGATTAACGCGGATGGCAAGTGGTGTCGTTGAGTTCGCCAGATCGTCGGCCACATCCGCCAAGCGCTCCTCTAGCAGGTGTCGACGAGTTGGTGAACGCCGGCGGGCGTTTGCGCACGGCGAGAAAAGCCGCCTGAAAAGGCGGCTGCCGCCAATATTGGCCGCCCCACAAAAGAGTCGGCGCGATTCCAAGGGGTTTGCTGACACGGCTCGTTACGCGAACACGACTGTTTTGTTCTGATACACCAATACACGATTCTCCAGATGCCAGCGGACGGCGCGGGAGAGCACGACTTTTTCCAGGTCGCGGCCTTTGCTTAACATATCGTCGACTGTGTCGCGGTGGGAGACGCGGACTACATCCTGCTCGATGATCGGACCTTCGTCGAGAGTCGCGGTAACGTAATGGCTGGTGGCTCCGATCAGTTTCACGCCGCGCTCGAAGGCTTGATGGTAGGGCTTCGCGCCGACGAACGCGGGTAGGAAAGAGTGGTGGATGTTGATCATCCGCAGCAGGTACTGGGCGACGAAGTCGGTCCCAGAATCTGCATGTAGCGGGCGAGCACGATCAGGTCCAGGTCCGGACCGAGCAGCTCCATTATTTCGCGGTCGCCTGAGTTTTTGAGGAGATGGAAAGGGATTTTATGAAAGTCGGCGAGCGGCTCGGCGGTCGGGTGATTGCTGACGATCATGACAATATCGCATGCCAGTTCGCCCGAGCCGTGCCGGTACAGCAGATCGGCAAGACAGTGATCGTAGGCGGAAACCAGAATAGCGATCTTGGGACGGTAGTTGGTCAGCGCCAGGTGATAGTTGATCTCGAACCGTTCCACCAAGGCCCGGAAGTCGCGCTCGAAATCGGGCATCGGAATATCGAAGCCGTCCAGATCCCACTCGAGGCGCGATAGGAGAAGGCCGCGGCCGCTATCGAGATGGTCGTCGCAGTTCAACACGCTGCCGTGGTGCGCGACCAGGAACTGAGAAATTGTGGCCACCGCGCCTTTGCGCGCGAGGCGCATGGAGTGCTGAGCAGCAGGACGGCGGTGTTCTTCACTTTCGTTCATAATACCCTTATGAAAATCCTGAAATGGGTGTTGCTCGCGGCCGTCCTGATTCAATTCCTTCCTTTCGGGCACGACCATACCAATCCGCCCGTGACGAAGGAGGCGCCGTGGAACTCGCCCGATACCAGGGAACTGTTCCGGCGGACTTGCTTCGATTGCCACAGCGATCAAACCCAATGGCGTTGGTATTCCTACGTGGCGCCGGTATCGTGGCTGGTGGGGCGGGACGTGAATCAGGGCCGCAGTCACTTGAATTTTAGCGAGTGGGACAAGCCACAGAAGCACGCGGAAAACGTCACCGAGCAGGTGAAATCAGGCGGAATGCCGCTCTGGTTCTACGTTCCGCTGCATCCTTCCGCCAAGCTGTCGGATGCTGAAAAGCAGGCGCTGCTGGATGGGGCGGCAAAGACGCTGGGACCTCAGAAATAAAGCCTTGACAGCTATACTGTGTATCGTATAGTATGTGATACATACGATGTTATGCACGGTATAGAATCGTTCGATAATCTCCGTCTGGAGCTTCGCCGCGGATGCCTGGTGCTGGCGGTACTGGGCGCGTTACGTGAGGAACAGTGCGGTTATACGCTGCGTAAGTCCTTGGCGGAGCATGGTTTGGCGATTGACGAGGGCACCTTGTATCCGCTCCTACGCCGGTTGGAAGGCCAGGGACTGCTGGCGAGCGAATGGCGACTCGAAGACAAGCGGAATAAGCGCTTTTACGGCCTCACCGGCGAGGGCACGCAGATTCTGGAGCAGTTGCTGGCCGAGTGGCGGGACATCGATTCGTCTATACGCGGAATTTTGGAGAAGCAAGGAGCAGGGTCATGGAACTAATCGAACGCTATTTGCAAGCCGTCCAATTCTGGCTGCCGAAGGGACAGAAGAGCGACATCATTGCGGAATTGTCGGAGGACCTTCATGCCCAGATCGAGGAGCGTGAAACGGGGCTCGGCCGCAAGCTGACGGAGGCGGAGGTCGACGCCATTCTGATGGAGCGCGGGCGGCCTGTGCTGGTGGCGAACCGCTTTCTGCCGCAGGAACATTTGATCGGGCCGGTGCTGTTTCCCATCTACCGCTTTGTGCTGAAAATCGTCATGCTGTGTTACCTGGCGCCGTGGGCGCTGACGTGGCTCGGTCTGATGATCTATAAACCGGGCTATCGCGCCGAACAGGGCGATCACTGGATGGTCGCTTTAGGATCGGCATGGGGCGCATTGTGGACCACGGCGTTCATTGCGGTGGGCACGGTGACGATCGTTTTCGCCATCCTGGAGCGGGTGCAAGCCAAGTCCCACTTCCTTGAGAAATGGAACCCGCGGAAGCTGCCGGCGGTACGCAATCCCACCCTGATACCTCGCTCGAGTTCTGTATTCGAGGTGGGCGCCAACCTGTTTTGCCTGATCTGGTGGCCGACCTATATGTATTCCCGTGTTGTCCGAATCGGTCCGGACGTGAGAATTTCGCTGTCGTCGCTGTGGCCCTTGTTCTTCTGGGGAGTCCTGCTGTTGGCGGCCGTCAACACGGCGCTTGCGAGCGTAAACCTGATGCGTCCTTACTGGACCGGACGGCGAGCCACTGTTCGGTTGGTCACCGATTTTATTGGATCGGCGCTATTCTGCTGGCTGCTGAAAGCCAACGTACTGGTCGGAATTGCGGTCGTCAATGTTTCGGCCGAACGAACGATCCCCATCATGAACCTCATTAACCTTGGGAAGGCGAGAGCGTTCCCGGCGTCGGTCGCAGTGTGTATCGTGATTGTGTGCGTGGACGCTTACAGAATCGTGCGCCTGAGGACGGCGAGGGCTCGGCTTACACTCGAAGCCATCGCGCATTAGCATTGGACTCCTCTTTGTGGTGAAATAGAAGTTACCCCCACTGCCTGGAGGAACAAGCACACTTGCATACAGCAGTCCTCGCCTTGGAAGACGGCACGGTCTTCGAGGGCAGTAGTTTTGGTGCGCCCGTCGAACATGCGGGAGAGGTTGTTTTCAATACCTCTCTGACCGGCTATCAGGAAATTTTCACCGATCCTTCGTATGCCGGTCAGATTGTGGTGCTGACCAACCCGCAGATCGGCAACTACGGCGCGAATGGATCTGATAACGAATCGGTTAAGCCGTTCATTGAAGGACTGGTGGTGCGTGAGTTCTCTCCTTTATCGAGTAATTGGCGCGCGGACGAGACTGCTCAGCAGTTTTTGACGGGGAACAGCGTGCCGGTGATTGCGGGCATCGATACGCGAGCGCTGGTTCGCCATCTGCGATCGCGAGGGGTGATGCGCGGGGTGCTCTCGGCTAGTGGCGGGACGAAGGACGATCTTGTCGCGCGCGCGAAGAATTCTCCGTCGATGGCCGGGCTCGATCTGGCCACTCGCGTCACTACGCCGAAAATTTACGAATGGTCGAAAGCAGTGGACCTCTGCTCGCCTTCCGATCTCGCGGGCGCGCCGGCCGAGACGCGATTCCACGTGGTCGCTTACGATTACGGCATGAAGCGGAACATTCTGCGGAGGCTGGTGCAGGTCGGCTGCCGGCTCACCGTGGTTCCCGCCGGAACATCCGCCGAGGACGTGCTGGCGCTGAAGCCCGACGGCGTTTTTCTCTCGAACGGACCGGGTGATCCCGAGCCTCTGGAATATCCCGCCGCGCAAGTGGCGAAGCTGGTTGGTCAGGTGCCGATTTTCGGGATCTGCCTGGGGCATCAGATTCTCGGGCTGGCGCTGGGAGGCAAGACCTATAAGCTGAAATTCGGGCATCGGGGCGGGAATCATCCGGTGCTGAACAGCGTCACGGGCAAGGTCGAGATCACGTCGCACAACCACGGTTTCGCGGTCGATCCGGACTCGCTCAATCTGAATGAAATCGAGATCACACACACCAATTTGAACGACGATACGCTCGAAGGCTTCCGCCACCGCAATCATCCTGTATTCTGCGTGCAGTATCATCCGGAGGCCGCGCCGGGGCCCCATGATTCGCTCTACCTTTTCGACGATTTTGTGAAAATGATGGAATTGGAAAAGTAGCCGATGCCGCGACGCAACGATATTCACCGCATCCTGATCGTCGGCTCCGGTCCGATCATTATCGGGCAGGCATGCGAGTTCGATTACTCCGGCGCGCAGGCTTGCAAGGCGCTGCGCAGCGACGGTTACGAGGTTGTCCTAATCAATTCCAACCCGGCGACGATCATGACCGATCCGGATCTCGCCGATCGCACTTATGTCGAGCCTTTGAGCGTCGAGTTCGCGGCCGAGGTGATTCGCCGCGAGCGTCCCGACGCGCTGCTGTCGACGGTCGGCGGCCAGACGGGTTTGAATCTTGCAATCGCCCTCGCCGAAGCGGGCGTGCTCGAAAAGTATGGCGTGGAGCTGATCGGCGCGAAGGTCGACTCGATCAAGAAAGCCGAGGACCGGCTGCTGTTCAAAGACGCGATGCGGAAAATCGGCCTCGAAACGCCGGTGTCGCAGCTCGTGAATAGCGTCGAAAAGGGGCTCGAATTCGCCGCGCGCATCGGGTATCCGGTCATCCTGCGCCCCAGTTTCACCATGGGAGGATCGGGCGGCGGCATCGCTTACAATCGCGAGGAGTGCGAGGAGATTCTGGAACGCGGCCTCGATCTTTCGCCGGTCAAAGAAACGCTGATTGAGCAGAGCGTGCTCGGGTGGAAAGAGTACGAACTGGAAGTGATGCGCGATGTCGCGGGCAACGCGATCATCGTCTGCTCCATTGAAAATTTCGATCCCATGGGCGTGCACACGGGCGACTCGATTACCATCGCGCCGGCGCAGACGCTGACGGATCGCGAATATCAGATGATGCGCGACGCGGCGCTCGACTGCCTGCGCGAAATTGGCGTCGATACGGGCGGCTCGAACGTCCAGTTCGCCATCGATCCGGTGACGGGCCGGATGGTGATTGTCGAGATGAATCCGCGCGTGTCGCGCAGCTCCGCGCTCGCGTCGAAAGCCACGGGATTTCCCATTGCAAAGATCGCGGCGAAGCTTGCCGTCGGCTATCATCTGCACGAAATCAAGAACGACATTACACGCAAGACGCCCGCGTGTTTTGAGCCGACCATCGATTATGTGGTGGTCAAGATTCCTCGATGGCAGTTCGAAAAATTTCCCGGCGCGGAGCCGGTGCTGGGCACGCAGATGAAGAGCGTCGGCGAAGTGATGGCCATCGGCCGCACCTTCAAACAGGCGCTGGGTAAAGGCATGCGGAGCCTGGAAACCGGCAAGGCGGATGGCGCGACGAAATTGGTCGAGGAGCTGATCGAGCCGCGCCTGATCACGCCGAATCCCGACCGCCTGGGCTACATCCGCTATGCGTTTGAAAAAGGATATACAGAAGAACAGGTGCACGCGTTCACCTCCATCGACCCATGGTTCCTGCGCAATGTACGGGAGCAGGTCGACCTCGAAAAGGAAATGGCCGCATTGTCGCTGGAGACCGTCACGCGCGAGCAAATGCTGACGGCCAAGCGCGACGGGCTGTCCGATTCCACGCTGGCCCGAGGCTGGAACGTGAAGCCGCTGGATGTGCGCGCGCGGCGCAAAGAACTGGGCGTGGTCGCGGTCTTCAATCGCGTCGATACCTGCGCGGCGGAGTTTGAAAGCTTCACGCCGTACATGTATTCGAGCTACGAATCGGAGTGCGAATCGAACCCGACGCGCCGCAAGAAAGTCATGATTCTGGGCAGCGGTCCGAACCGGATCGGGCAAGGGATCGAGTTCGATTACTGCTGCTGTCACGCGTCGTTCGCGTTGCAGGAATTCGGAATCGAATCGATCATGGTGAACTGCAATCCGGAAACGGTTTCGACCGATTACGACACCAGCGACCGGCTGTATTTCGAGCCGCTCACACTCGAAGAGGTCCTCAACATTTGCGATACCGAGAAGCCGGACGGCGTGATCGTGCAGTTCGGCGGGCAGACTCCTTTGACGCTGGCCCTGCCTCTGAAGGCCGCGGGCGTGCCGATTATCGGCACCGATCCTGAAAATATCGACCTGGCCGAGGATCGCAAGCGCTTCGGCAAACTGCTGGACGACCTGAAGATTCCGTCGCCTGAAAACGGCTCGGCGACCAGCGCTGAAGAAGCGTGCGCTGTCGCGCGATCCATCGGATTCCCGGTGCTGGTGCGCCCCAGCTACGTGCTGGGCGGGCGCGCGATGGTGATCGCCTACGACGAAGAGACGGTGCGGCGCTATATGCAGGAAGCCATCGGCTTTTCGCAGGATCGCCCGGTGCTGATCGACCGGTTCTTAGAAGACGCGACCGAAGTGGACGTCGACGCGCTGGCCGATATGCATGGCAGCGTGCTGATCGCCGGCATCATGGAGCATATTGAAGAAGCCGGGATTCATTCGGGCGATTCGAGCTGCGTGCTGCCCGCAACGTCGCTGGCCCCCGACGTGATCGCGGTTATCCGGACTTACACCGAGAGCCTGGCCCGCGCGCTGAATGTGATCGGCCTCATGAATGTGCAGTACGCGGTAAAGGAGGGTAAAGTCTACGTGCTCGAAGTGAATCCGCGGGCCTCCCGCACCGCGCCCTATGTTAGTAAGGCGACCGGCGTCGCGCTGCCAAAAATCGCCGTCGGGCTGATGCTCGGCAAGAAGATTGAAGAGTTCACCGATCAGACCGGGGTTCTGAAAGTCCCGCAATACTTCGTGAAATCGCCGGTGTTTCCGTTCAATAAATTCCCCGGTGTCGACCCGACGCTGGGGCCGGAGATGCGCTCCACCGGCGAAGTGATGGGCGTCGGCGAGAACTTCGGCGAAGCGTTCGCCAAAGCTCAATTAGCCGCCGGCCAGCCGCTGCCCGATAAAGGACGCGTGTTCATCAGCGTGAACGATCGCGACAAACTAGTGGCCGTCGCGCTCGCGAAACGCCTGACGAACCTGGGCTTTGAAGTCACCGCCACCCGAGGCACCGCTGCGGCGATTCGGGCCGGTGGCGGCGTATCGAAGACCGTCTTTAAGGTGAATGAAGGACGCCCGAATGCGGTCGATCTGCTAAAGGCAGGCTCGCTCGATCTGATTATCTATACCGCCACCAGCGGTGCGCACGCTTTCTCGGACGAAAAATCGATCCGTAAGAATGCAGTGACTTATCGCGTCCCCTGCATCACTACAATGAGCGGCGCCAAAGCGGCTGTGGAAGCGATCATCTCCCGCCGCCGCGATCCAATCCGGGTCTGGAGCCTCCAGGAAATCCACGGTGCGCCGGTGGCTAAAACGTCGGCGTAACGGAAACCGTTCCCTCTGGTCACGGCCCGTTGCGCCACTCTTATAACGCTTTAGCCAGCTCTTCGGCGAATGCGCTTTGCGGACCACCTGCGGCCCGTTTGGCGCCGCCTGCGCTCCGTTTGCCTCGCCGCGGAGGACGCTGATCGACCACTGGAGCAGCCGTCGCGACCGGAGCACTCGCGCTCGAAACCGTGGCGGCAACAGGAGCTTGACCCCCGTTATGAGTCGGTGGAGGACTGTGATAGCTTCCCCGCTCCGGTCCGCGCTCCGGTGGACGCTCCGGCCGTTCCCCGGGCCGCACCGCACTTTTCGGCTTGGGCGGCTGAGCCGGATTCGCGCGCAACAGACGGTCCTCAAGAGGCGCCCGGTCGAATCGGCGGATTATGGAGTTCATTTCCTCGTTATTCGGCGCTTCAATGAACGCGAATCCCTTGGACTCCTGTGTTTCCGGATTGCGGAT
>Ga0182024_10007747_pt1 | contig 23065 bp, 18 predicted proteins | sample P32metaG_FD_120480 | JGI IMG/M metagenome (GOLD analysis project Ga0182024, IMG submission 120480) | Permafrost microbial communities from Stordalen Mire, Sweden - P3-2 metaG (Illumina Assembly) | ecosystem: Environmental > Terrestrial > Soil > Wetlands > Permafrost | place: Sweden: Stordalen... | reverse complement strand
GACTCTCTTCGTCTTCCTCGACTTTTCGATGGCCTTGCGTGACCCTCTGAACCGCCCGATGCGGACCCGCATGTCGGGTGGTGTGGCAGGGGAGAGCGGGCGACCGCTCCCCCTATGCCGATTTTTATCCCGTTACTTCGAATTGATTTCATCGGATAGGCCTGGATTTTCCACGTTACAAGACCCACCCTCCAAAAACCTGAGGGTGGGGCACCCTCCGTGTCTGTTCAATTTTTGTTAGACGTTTACTCGCGGGCGCAAGCCGCCATTAAACAGGGCCTGGGTGTTTCCACGTTACAAGACCCACCTGCCGCGGCAGGTAAGCCCTCCAAAAACCTGAGGGTGGGCCACCCTCCGCGTCTTTTCAATTTTTGTTAGACGTTTTGTTCAATTCTCGATTGGATAATTTAAAGGGATTTGAGGACTTCGATTTCGCCTTTTTTGCGGAGGATGTCTACGGAGACGCCTGCGGAATAGCGGTGGATGATTACGTCGCAGTCGGCGCCGGGGATGCCTAAATTATCGATGCGCACTTCTTCGATGTTGGCGGGCAAAACTGGATTGGAGAAGCAGACCTGGCGCTCTGCCGCTTTGATCTGCAGGCCTAGCGTGGCCTGGAGCAAGAGATATGGGGCGGCTGCGGCCCATGCTTGTGGCGCGCACGCGACGGGGTAGAGCGTTGGGCCAATTGATTCGGTGCGTTTGTGGAAGCCGCAAAAAAGTTCGGGCAAGCGATGCAGATCGACATGCAGGCTGACCTCGTAAAGACCGTTCAGGATGGAGGCGACGGCATCCTGGAAACCGTAGAGAGAGAGTCCCAAGCCGATCAAGGCATTGTCGTGGGGCCACACGGAACCGTTGTGGTAGGACATCGGGTTGTAGCGCAGTTCTCCGGAACCGATGGTGCGCACGCCCCAGCCGGAGAAAACCTGGGAGGACATCAGTTGGCTGCTCATTGTTGCGGCGTGTTCGGGCGAGGCGATTTTGCAGAAAAGTGTTTGACCGGCATTGGAGGAGCGCACTTTGCATTGCTGTTTTTTGCCGTCGAGCGCGAGCGCATACATGCCGATCTCTTCGCACCAGAATTCTTCTTCAAAGCGCTGCTGAAGGCGATCGGCTTCCAGATTGAGTTTCAGCGCGACATCATTTTCGCCGAATTCGCCGGCGAGCATGGCGGCGGACCGTTTGGCGGCGTAGGTGTAGGCCTGCACTTCACATAAAGCGATAGGCGGCTCGGCTAACACTCCGTTTGAATGGAAAACGGAATCGTGGGAATCCTTCCAGCCCTGTTGAATCAAGCCAGTGTTAGAGCGCCGCGCATATTCCAAGAAGCCATCGTGATCGCGATCACCGTACATATCGATCCAGCGCAGTGCAGCCTGAATGTTGGACCAGATGGAGGATAAAAATTCCGTGTCGCGGGTGCGCAGAAAATATCCGGCGGCCAGAACGATGAATAACGGCGTGGAATCCACGCTGCCGTAATAGCGGCCGAAGGGAACTTCTTTGAGCGCGGCCATTTCGCCGCGGCGCATTTCATGAAGAATTTTTCCCGGCTCGGCGTCCTGTTCGGGAATTTCTTCGGTGGCCTGTTCGTCGGCAAGATACTGCAAAACGCTTTTGGCGATGTGCGGTGCGATCCACAAAGTTTCAAGCGCGGTGATGAGCCCGTCGCGGCCAAAAACGGTTGCGAACCAGGGGACGCCGGCGTAGGGATACTCGCCTTCGGGATTGCCATCGGTAAGCATGCGCAGGTCGGCTTCAGAACGCTTCAGCCAGGAGTTGACACGCTTATTGGAAGTGGTGATCTGGCAGTTGTGCAGGCGTTCGTTGGTTGAGCGGTTGTGCAGAGTGTTGAACGCGGTCTGATAGGAATTGGTGGGCACAGGAATTAGATTTCGTTCACAAGAGACGGTTACGAAAACGGATTGCTCCTGTTTGGGCTCGAGAGTGAATTCGTAACGGGCCTGACGGGTGGTAAGCACGCGAGGTTTGGGAGTGAATTCAACACGAGTTTTCCTGCTGACATTATCCAAGCCGCGGTAGGAGAGGACCGCGGTATCGCCGTCGAGACAGTCGGAGAGGCGATCGCCTTTTTTTGCGCGCTTGGTGCCGCGTACTTCGAAAATGTCGGCGAAGTCGGCTTCGAATTGAAAGCTGAGAGAGATTTGCAGGGGTTGCAGACCGTAATTGATGAGGCGGATCTGTTCGTAGCAGGTGGCTTTGTCGAGAAACTTGGAGCGGAAGAGATGGATTGTTTCGCGCGGCAAGCCCTGTTCGGTTTTTAGGCTGACGCCATTGGGGGTAGTGCTATCGAAATTGGTCATATCGACGGCGAGAAAGGCGTTGTCGTCGCGGATGGTGGAGCTTAGAAGCATGGGAGTTTGCGAATTTAACTGCAGAGTCATGCGCGAGAGATGCCGTGTTTCAGAGTGGAACAAGCCGAACTGGCCGAAGCCCAGCGGCTCGATGTCGCCATAGCGATTTAGAACGGCGAAGGTATCGCCGTATTTGAGGACGCGCGTGCGGTCGTCAGCGAGCGCCGAGGTCGCCTTCACGTAATACTGGTCTTTGACGCGAACTATGTCTGCCACAGACCTATCCTGCCACGAATCGGGAATTTTTTATTATGCGATTGCCTGTGAACGAGGGGTGTCAGAGATATCCTGAGTACGCGCGAGGTGGATATCCGACGCCATGGACTGGTAGACCTGGATATATCGTTCGGCCATGTGCGCGGAAGTGTAGCGCTTTTCAAAAACATTGCGGCAAGCACTGCGTTCGATCGATTCTATTTTTCCTACTGCGGCAACGGCTTGATCCATATCATTGACAATGAAGCCGGTGAGGCCTTCCTGCATTACTTCCGGAACGGAGCCGCAATTGAAGGCGATGGTGGGAGTACCGCAGGCCATGGCTTCGATCATGGTTAACCCAAAAGGTTCGGGCCAATCGATGGGGAAAAGGTAAGCGTAAGCGTTGCCGAGAAATTCGCTTTTCTCGTTTTCACCGATCTCACCGATGAATTCAACGTTGGGATCACCCATTAAAGGCTTGATGGTGGATTCATAATAGGCGCGATCGGCGTTGTCGATTTTCGCGGCAACTTTCAGAGGCATTCCGGCGCGTTTGGCGATTTCGATGGCGCGGTCAACGCGTTTTTCGGGAGAAATACGGCCTAGAAAGGCAAGGTAGTCTCCCGCCTTGGGATTAAAGGTTAAAAGATCAGCAGGCAATCCGTGATGAATGTTGGCAACCCAGTTGGCAAGCGGCAATGGTTTGCGCTGCGCCATGGAAATGGAAATGACCGGGGCATCCGCATAGCGTTTATAAACTGGAATTAAATCGGGAAGATCGAGCCGGCCGTGAAGAGTAGTAACACTGGGCAGGGCGCAATGGCGGGACAGCGGGAAATGCATGTAATCGATGTGAAAATGAATGACGTCAAATTCGGGCGCCATACGCATCACGTCATCCAACATGGCTATGTGATGGGCCAGATGGTCGATGGAATTTTTGCTTAGCCGAAGAGAAGTTTTTGTGCCGGGAATGAGCTTTGCCGAGGTTTGCGAATCTCCGCTGGCGAATAGAGTTACATCCTGGCCTTGCGTGACCAGTTCTTCAGTCAGGTACGAAACAACACGCTCCGTACCTCCATACATTTTTGGTGGAACACTTTCATATAGGGGGGATACCTGGGCAATTTTCACTTGGGCCTCGTGGCGGGCAATTACGCCCATCAGCACCATCGAGTCTAGGCCTTTAAGTTGTTAAGGAGTATCCAGTGAATCCAGTAGATAGATTAACTGACTCGACAAATTGCATTTTAAATTCAAATCATTTGAATAAGTATTTCGATCCTTGAAGAAATGCTTGCACGACTCGCGTATATAATGAATCCAAGAGCTGGGAGCGACTTACTCACGCCGTGACGGTCACAGACGAACGATCCATTCCCCAAAAAAACGAGACGAGCGCCACGCCGAAGGCTGTTCAGAGGGTGGTGATTGAAAGTGTGCTGCCGGAAATTGATTGCGGACGGTTTCCAATTGCGCGCACACCGGGTGAACTCGTGGCGGTGAGTGCTGATATTTTTGCCGACGGGCACGATGTGATCGATGCCGCGCTGCAATATCGCAGAGAAGGCGATGCAGAATGGCAGTACGAACCCATGCAGTTGATTACGAATGACCGATGGGAGGCGCATTTCCGGCCCGAGAGCACCGGAATTTATTTTTATACTTTGCGGGGGTGGGTAGACAGGTTCAAAACCTGGGCTCGCGATTTGGGAAAAAAAGCAGGCGCGGGGCAGGACGTGTCGCTCGACTTGATAACAGGGGCGCAATTTTTGGCTGCGGCTGCGAAGCGCGCGAGTGCCACGGACAGACAGAACTTGAATGCGCAGAGCGCGCGGTTGAGCGAGATTGCCGGAACAGATGCAGCGGCTGCGGTGGCGTTCTCGGAAGATGAAGATTTAATTGCGCTAATGTCGCGGTACCGGGAGCGCACAGGCGATACGGTTTACGAGAAGGAGCTGGCGGTGCGCGTGGATCGCGCGCGGGCGCGCTTCAGCTCGTGGTACGAAATGTTTCCGCGCTCGTGTACAACTTCCGCTGAACGCCCTGGGACGTTACGGGATTGCGCCGAGTACATCGAATATGTGGCGGATATGGGATTTGACATTTTGTATTTGCCGCCGATTCATCCCATCGGGGTTACTGAACGCAAAGGCAAAAATAATTCCGCGACGCCGACCACATCTGATCCGGGCAGTCCGTGGGCCATTGGTTCGAAAGACGGAGGCCACAAGGCGATTCATCCGGAGCTGGGAACTCTAGCGGACTTGCGGGCACTAAGAGATAAAGCAGAGCTACATGGAGTTGAGCTGGCTTTGGACATCGCCTTGCAATGTTCGCCCGATCATCCTTATGTGAAGGAGCATCGCGAATGGTTTCGCTCGCGCGCGGATGGCAGCGTGCAGTACGCGGAGAATCCGCCGAAGAAATATCAAGATATTTATCCATTGGATTTTGAGACGGCTAACTATGCGGAGCTGGCAGAAGAATTAAAGAGCGTGATTTCGTTCTGGATTTCGCAGGGCATTAAGATTTTTCGGGTGGACAATCCGCATACCAAGCCGTTTGCGTTTTGGGAGTGGCTCATTCGCGAGACGCAGCGGGAATATCCCGACACAATTTTCCTGGCGGAAGCATTCACGCGGCCCAAAGTGATGTACCGGTTGGCAAAATTGGGATTCACGCAGTCGTACACGTACTTTGCGTGGAAAAATACCAATATGGAGCTGACAGAATATTTCACGGAGATCGCGCAGCCTCCGGTGAGCGAGTTTTTTCGCCCGAACTTGTGGCCGAACACGCCGGATATTTTGAATGAGTATCTGCAGAAGGGCGGACGGCCAGCGTTTATCGCGCGATTGGTGCTGGCCGCGACGCTAGGGGCGAATTATGGAATTTACGGGCCGGCTTTCGAGTTGGGTGAAAATGTGCCGGTGCGCGAAGGCAGCGAAGAATATCTGGACTCGGAAAAATACCAGGTGCGGGTGTGGAACAGGAAGGACCCGAGAAGTTTGCGGGGCCTGATAAGGCGGGTGAACAGCATTCGCCGAGATCATCTGGCTTTGCAGCACAACGGCGGTTTGAAATTTCACCCCACGGACAATCCGATGCTGATCGCGTATAGCAAAACGTCGGAGGATCGCGGCGACAAAATCATGGTGGTCGTGAATCTGGACCCGGTGAACAGACAAATGGGCTGGGTGGATGTGGCGTTGAAGGAATTCCGGTTGGCGGATGGGGAGTCTTATGAGGTCAATGATCTGCTAACGGACAGAAAATATATCTGGCAGGGAAGCAGAAATTATGTGGAACTGAATCCGGCTGCTTTGCCTGCGCATATATTTCGTATTGATCCATTACGATAATATTGTGAGCTTGCATTCACGCTGATGAGGCGCTGAAAAGGAGAGTTACCCCGTTGGCGTTGCAAGAAGACAACCTGTGGTACAAAGACGCGGTCATTTACCAGACGCACGTACGCGCGTTTTGCGACAGCAATGGCGATGGCATAGGCGATTTTGTAGGGCTGACGCAGCGTCTCGACTATCTTCAAGAGCTTGGCACCAATACCGTCTGGCTACTGCCATTTTATCCTTCGCCGTTACGCGATGATGGGTATGACATCGCGGATTACACCACCGTACATCCGAGCTATGGCACGCTGGACGACTTCAAGGCGTTTCTCACCGCGGCGCACAATCGGGGATTGCGGGTAATCATCGAAATGGTCATGAATCACACTTCAGACCAGCACCCGTGGTTTCAGGAAGCGCGCAGCTCGCGGGATAACCCGAAACGTGACTGGTATGTGTGGAGCGATACGGATACGAAGTACCAGGGCGTGCGGATTATTTTTATCGATACAGAATTGTCCAACTGGACGTGGGACCCGGTATCGAAATCGTATTACTGGCACCGGTTTTTCAGTCATCAGCCGGATCTGAACTTTGATAACCCCGCGGTGTTTGAAGCGATGTGGGAGATCATGAGGTTTTGGCTGGACATGGGCGTGGACGGGTTCCGGTTGGACGCGGTGCCGTACCTGGTGGAGCGCGAAGGCACGTCTTGCGAAAATCTGCCGGAGACCCACGCGATAATCAAGCAAGTGCGCAAACGTCTGGACGAATTTTACCCAGGCAGAATGTTGCTAGCAGAAGCGAACCAGTGGCCTGCGGATGTGCGTGCGTACTTTGGTGATGGCGACGAGTTTCATACCGCCTTTCATTTTCCGTTGATGCCCAGAATGTTCATGGCGGTGAAACTGGAGGATCGCAAACCGATCATTGAGATTCTCGACCAGACTCCACCGATTCCTGAAAATTGCCAATGGTGCATTTTTTTGAGGAACCACGACGAGCTTACCCTGGAGATGGTGACGGATATCGAGCGGGACTACATGTATGACGAGTACGCCACGGATAAAACCATGCGCATCAACCTGGGTATCCGGCGGCGGCTGGCGCCCATGATGGAAAATGACCGGAGACGGATCGAGCTGCTGAATGGATTACTGATGTCCATGCCGGGCACGCCGATCGTTTATTACGGCGATGAAATTGGGATGGGCGACAATATTTACTTGGGCGATCGCAACGGGGTTCGAACGCCAATGCAATGGAATGGGGGCACGAATGCGGGATTTTCGTTCGCTGATCCCGAACGGCTATATTCGCCGCTAATTTCCAACTCCGTATATGGCTACCAGGTGGTGAATGTTGATTCGCAACGGAGATTTGGCCACTCGCTGTTATCGTGGATGAAAGCGTTGATTAAGACCCGGAATTCGTACCGGGTATTCAGCCGGGGGACGATGGAATTTTTGCGGCCGTCGAATCACCGGGTGCTGGCATATATTCGCGAGCTGGGCAACGAGAAAATACTGATAGTGAACAATTTATCGAGTTCAGCGCAGGCCGTTGAACTGGATGTGCAGCGGTATAAAGGTTACATACCGATTGAAATGTTTGGCAGAAATTTGTTTCCGAGATTTGGGGACTTGCCGTACCTGCTGACGCTGGGTCCCTATCAATTTTACTGGTTCCGACTACGCCGCATTTGACGCTGGCAGTTTAAGCTGCACATTATCGACGTTTGCCCGGTATTATATTTCCGCCCGGTTGAAAGTGAGAGTTGAAGTACTTTGGCTGACGAAACCTTCCTTTCTGACGACCTACTTCGTCAATTGATGAGCGTCGGCGAGGTGGACCTGCTGGTTGGGATCCTCTCGCACAGCAGCGCCAACACTATGCGCAGGGCTGCGCATTCTGTTGAAAAAAGTTTGCAGCAGAACTTCGTGCGCCAGCGAGTGGCGATTATCAGCGTTGACGGCGGGACGGCGGAAGATTCTGATTCGGACGAGCACTCGGGCGATGGACAACCCGGGAATAATTCGTACTCGAAAGGGCTGAACTCGCTGCGGACTATTCATCGGATTACCGCCGGATTTAATGGGGCGCCGTCGCCGGGTCTGGCGTTGCGCACCATCCTTTCATCGTCTGACCTGTTGCGAGCCAAGGCTTGCGCGGTAGTTTCGCCGGCCACTTCCAGCACGGCTCCGGAATGGGTGGCGAATCTTTTGCGGCCGGCGTTTCGCGACAGCTTCGATTTTGTCGCGCCTTTATATTCGCGGCATAAATTTCAGGGTTTGCTGGCACGCAACCTTCTGTATCCGATGACGCGCGCGCTATTCGGCCGCAGGATTCGCGAACTGTATTCGGACGAGTGGGCATTTTCGAGCCGGCTGGGATCGTACTGCCTGAATGAAGATGTGTGGCACGAAGAACCGGTGCGTTCGCGGCCGGAAGCGTGGATGGGCGTTTCGGCCATCACGTCCGATTTTCGTTGCTGCCAGGTTTATCTCGGCGAGAAGCCGCCCCCGCCGGACGGTGCTGGTCCGGACCTGGTGGAAGTGTTGCGGCAAACGGTGGGAAACCTGTTCTGGTTGCTGGAAACACACGAGCAATCATGGATGGAGCGCAAGGATTCGGAGCCAGTGCCGACGTTTGGTCCGGAACACGCCGTCACCGCAGAACCGATGGAGATAAATCGCGCCCGAATGATTGAAATGTTTCAAACGGGCGTCAAAGAACTTGAACCAATCCTGAAGTCGATTTTAAGTAACGAAACACTTGCAGGAATCCAAAGCGTCGCTGCGCTGGACCAGCACTCCTTCCGGTTTAGCGCGGAGTTGTGGGTGACCATGCTGTATGAGTTCGCAGCGTCGTACCATCATTCGGTGATTAACAGGGATCACCTGGTGCAGGCCTTAGTTCCGCTATATCGAGGAAAAATCTATTCCTTTATAGAGGAATATTCGGATACTTCGGCGAGGGAGATGGAAGCGGCGAGTGAAAATCTTTGCCTGGAGTTCGAACGACAGAAACCGTATTTAACGGAGAAGTGGAAAGCAGGAGTCGAGGTGAAATCATGAGAGTCACCATCGTGCAGGGATTAGAGCAGGCTTACTACAACCTGGTGCATATGATCGCGGAATTTCTGCCGCGATTGGTGGTCATGGTAGTCATCATTCTGGTGGGATTGGTGGCGGCTTATCTGCTCGGCCACCTGGTGCGAGCGGTCCTGCGGCTAACGAAATTGGATCGGGTTTCGGAGGATGCTGGGGCTTCGCGGGTATTGCGCATGGCGGATCTGCCATCCATGACGGAATTGCTGAGCCGCTCGATATTCTGGATCACGTGGGTTGGATTCATTTTGATCGGCGTCAGCGTTTTGGGCGTGGCGGGATTGCAAGAGCAGATATCGCGATTGTTCCGGTTCCTGCCAGAAGTGTTTATCGCGATGTTGATTTTATTTCTAGGATTGGTACTGGCGAATTTTTTATCGCGGGCGGCGCTGCTGGCTTCGGTGAACGCGGGAATTCGCTCACCTAAAATCTGGAGCTGGTCGATTCGATTTGTGATCTGGATTTTGGCCATCTCCATGGCGCTGGAGGAACTGGGGCTGGCGCGACAGACGGTGCTGGCAGCGTTTTCGATTGTGTTTGGAGCGTCGATGCTGGGACTGGCAATTGCGTTTGGACTTGGAGGGCAGGATCTGGCACGGCGCGCGCTGGAAAGATATCTGGGAAATTCGACGAAGGAAAAATATAAAGAGCCGCAACCGTTGTGACCCATTGGATGGAGATGGAGAAAGATATTTATGGCCGCGCCGGGTTTTGGTAAAGACATGTTTTCTAATTTAAAGACGGAATTGCCGGGACAGCTGCCCGCCTACTTGAAGAGGCAGCGGTGGTTCGGGGCCAAGGCTCGGGAAGTTCGACGTACGGAGGTGGTGGATTTCGTTACGTTAGAACGGGATGGATTGAATGCGGTGATTGTGATGGTGAATGTGGAGTATGAGGGCGGCGGCGCGGATTTGTATTCGGTGCCACTAGTGGCGAGCAAGGACCCCGGTTCGAACCATCGCGAAGTTGGGGCACACAGCAAAGACCCAATTTCGAACCTCAAAGGCGAACCTGGGGCACCCGGTGTGGAACCCGGAAAAGACTTGGCGGGGCTGACGGTTTCTGGGCGGAATGGCGGGGAGAGGTTGGCGCTGAGCGACGCGCTGAAAAACGAAGCGTTTCTTTCTTTTTTGCTGGACGCTATTGAACGGAGATTGGTTTTTACCGGGGAGCTCGGAGAATTGCAGATGTCGCGGACTGATGCGTTAGCGATGCAAGAGACGGGCGCGGCTGGAAGCCTGCGGCCTCGCGCGATTACCGCGGAGCAGAGTAACAGCTCGGTGGCTTACGGGGACCGCTTGATATTGAAGTTTTATCGGCGACTGGAGGAGGGAATAAATCCCGATCTTGAGGTGGGTGGTTTTCTCACGGAGAAAGCGCACTACCAGCACACACCGCAATTGCTTGGAGCAGTGGAATATCGCGGAGCGCGTGGAATACGCATGACGCAGGGAATTCTGCAAGGGTTCGTGGCGAATCAGGGCGACGCGTGGCAATACACGATGAAGTCCATTTCGAATTTTTACAATGAGGTGGGCAAAAGTTCAGCTGAGGCGCCGCTCGCGGAGGCGCAGAAGGATGACGCGCGGGGATTGATCGCTCCATTTTTGGAAGCGGTAGGGCTTCTTGCGCGGAGAACGGCGGAATTGCATTTGGCTTTGGCGTCCGCGGCGGCTGGTATGGAACCTGATTTTGCTCCCGAGGCTTTTGACGAACAGTTTCAGCAAAGTTTTGAAGATGCTTTGCTGGAGTTGACGAATGGAATTTTTGCGCAGCTACGGCATGCGCAGGATCGGCTGCCGGAAAACGCAAAACCGAAAGCGGAGAATGTACTGGCCAGTGAAGCGGAGATTATTGAGCGCTTTCATGCCTCGTTGAGCCGGCCCATCCGGGCGGTGCGCACGAGAATACACGGCGACTATCACTTGGGGCAGGTGCTGTATACCGGTGCGGACTTCGTGATTATTGATTTTGAAGGGGAGCCGGCGCGGCCATTGTCGCAGAGGCGATTGAAACGTTCGCCTTTACAGGACGTGGCGGGAATGTTGCGTTCATTTCATTATGCGGCGCATGCGCCGTTGCTGGCGTCGACTGGCAGCGTGAAGGTGGATGACAAGAACAGGGAAAAGTTGAATGGCTGGGCGGAAGTTTGGGCCAAGTGGGTTAGCGATCGCTATCTGGAGGAGTATCTGAAAACCGCCGGCGGCGTGGAATTTCTACCGCCAAGCCACGAGGAAATTATGGCTTTGCTGCAACTGCATGTGCTCGAGAAAGCGGTTTACGAGTTGGGCTACGAATTGAATAATCGGCCGGAGTGGGTGGCTATTCCGTTGGAGGGAATCTCCAAGACTTTGGAGTCGTCAAATTTGTAGGGGAAGGATTCATCGTTATGAAACCGCCTAAAAAACCGCTGAGTTCCAGACCGAAAATCACGCCAAAGCCAGCCCGTAACAAAAGATCGCCACAAGGCGAGGCACCAGGCCCGGATGAAAACCGGCCTGAAACTAAAGCGGATGAGATTTACGGCGATACAAAAATTCCACCGAGCCACCGGAAATAGGTCCAAAGAATTTTCACACAAGACTATGTTCATTTACTTAGCGAGTAGTTTGTTCACTTTTGCCGTGAGGCTTTTGGCGTCGAAGGGCGCGCGGACTTTTGCGTCGTTGTCGAAATAGACGAAGACGTCGCGATTAGATTTCTGTGGGCCTTTTTCTTTGATTACGCGTTCGGCGTCCTCTGGTTCGCTGCCGCGCGCCCAGTGGCCGACGCGAGTTGTCCACTGCTCTAGTGAGGGCGCGTCGTAACCGCTGGCATACAAAACCTCTGAGCCGTGCAAGCGGCAATACATAAAATCGGAAGTAACGTCCATCAGGCGCGGCCACTCCACGGTATCGGCGCAAACGAGAGCGATATCGTATTTGCGCAGAAGGTCTATAAACTCGGGAGTCACGAAGCTGGCGTGGCGGATTTCCATGGCGTGACGCAGAGGGCGCTTGGCATCGGATTTCAGCGCGGTGCGGCCAGACATCCATTTATCGTGTTTGCCTGCTAATGCGGATGCTTTCTCTGTGTCATGCGGCAGCAACAAGAAAAAGTCCTCGAGGACCTCGGGCCTGAAGATGAAGTTCGGCGGTAATTGCCACAAGATCGGTCCGAGTTTCGGGCCTAAATTAAAAATTCCCGAAGCTAAGAAGTTTGCGATGGGAGCTTTGGCGTCTTTCAGGCGCTTGATGTGGGTGATGAAACGCGGAGCCTTGACAGAAAAAACAAAATCGTCGGGGGTCTCGGCGGCCCAGCGTTCAAAACTTGTGGGGCGCTGCAGCGAATAAAAGGTGCCATTGATTTCGATAGAGTTGAAAGTCTTAGAAGCGTATTCGAGTTCGTGTTTTTGTTTTAGGTCTTTGGGATAAAAAACGCCGCGCCAGGGTTTGTAGGTCCACCCGGAGATGCCGATGCGCACTTTTCCTGGGTCAGCCATGGAAAGTAGTTTAATCGGTCATTGCAAAACGCGGGCGATCTTCTTGAGGTCGGCGATGAAGCGGGCCATTTCTTCATGGCGAGCATCTTCATCGGGTGCACGCAGTATAGAAGAGGGATGTACGGTAGCGGCCACGTAGGGTGCGATGGCGGACTCGATGAATTCGCCGCGATGTTGAGTGACGCGAAAATCTTTGCCTAGCAGGACTTGAGCTGCCGTGGCGCCCAGGCAAACAATTACTTTGGGGCGAATGGCGGTGATTTCTGAATCAAGCCAGGGGCGGCAGGCGGCGATTTCCGCGGCGTTGGGTTTTTTATGGATGCGGCGTTTGCCGCGGGGCTCCCACTTGAAGTGCTTCACCGCATTGGTTACGTAAACTTTTTTGCGATCGATTCCTGCTTCCACGAGGGCGGTATCGAGCAGCTTTCCCGCGGGACCGACGAAGGGTTTTCCTGCAAGATCTTCCTGGTCGCCGGGTTGCTCGCCGACAAGCATCAGTTTGCTATGCTGCGCACCTTCGCCGAAGACGGTTTGCGTGCCAAGCTTCCAGAGATTGCAGTTTTTGCAGGATTTGGCGGCTTCGCGCAATCCCTCGAGCGAGGCCTGAGTAGGGATTAGATCCAGCTGTTTAGATAAAATGCGTTTGGTCATGCTTGTCCTTAACTCAGGTCAAAATTAGGATGCGTCAGAGCGCGCGAGGAGGGCAGGCTGTTGAGGCATGGACCGGATAGTGGAAGCTCAACTAGGCAAACCATAGAGGCAGGCACCGAACTACCCTGAATCGCCCCAAGAGCACTTCAGAGTCTGTCGAGGTCATTGAAGCATCTGGAAAGCCGCTGGCATAACGAATAGCACATGACTATGCCAAAAGTCCTACTGTTGGCGCAGGGCGCTCATGGGATCTACGCGGCTGGCGCGACGCGCGGGGACAAAACTGGCGAAGAGCGCGGCGAGGACCAGGACGGGGATGGTGATGGCGAAGGTTGAGATGTCAGCGGGGCGCATTCCTTCTACCAGGCGATTCAAGATACGGCTCGCGGCGAGAGCTGCAAGAATGCCTACGCCGACACCGACGAGGATCATCACGAGGCTTTGTCCGAGGACCAGGCGCATCACATCCAGAGGCTTGGCTCCAAGCGTCATACGCACGCCGATTTCGGGCACACGCTGGCTGGTCAAGTAGGCCAGCACGCCGTAAATACCGATGCACGCCAGCAGCAAGGCTAATCCAGCGAATATGCCGAACAAGAGCAACAGAAAGCGTTGGCGCGCGAGCGAGGCACTTACGAGTTGTTCCATGGTGTGGACTTCATACAGGGCTTGATCACGGGCCGCGCCGCGCAATTCGCGCCGCAAGGGCTCGACGACATTCAGGGGCGGGATGGTCGTTCGCGCGGCGATGGACATGATTGACGAAAAAAAATGCAGCAATGGGGAGGGCACCTGGGCAAACGGGTAATACATTTGATCACGCACTCGCGATTGATCATCGGCAGCCAGACCCCAATGGCGCACATGGCCGACTATGCCAACTACCAGAACCGGATCGGTCCCGAAGGCAGGAATCCAGATACGCTTGCCAACAGCATATTTCGTGCCGAAGGCGTGTTGGGCAAGATTGTCGTCGATCACGACGACGGGTTCGCTACCGATGCGATCGTGTTCATTGAAGAAGCGGCCCTGGCGCAGCGGAATGCCCATCACTTTCAAATAGTCCGGCGTTACGCAGGACGCTAGCGCGACGGGCTCCTGGGTCGGGGGCGGGGGCGTGGCGGAGGTCCAATATGGGAGGGAGTTCTCTCCTTCGCGCATGGGGATAATGTCGGCCAGCGTGACGGATTCAACGCCTGGGACCCGTCGAGCACGGTCGAGTACATCCTGCCAAGCATGGCGGAGCTGCTCGGGATTCCCGAGCATGCCCGGAGAAAGCGCGAAGCGCGCAGCGATTACGTCGTGCACATTAAAACCGGGATCGAGGGATGAGAGTGCGAGCAAGGTGTGCCCAAGCATTCCGGCGGAGACTAGCAGCACCACGGCTAGAGCGATCTCAGAGATTACAAATGCGCTGTGCAAGCGGCGCGAGCTTCCGGCAATGCTTCGCGCTCCAGCGCGGAGTGTTTGTTCTACACCGCGCACGGGAACGCGCAGCGCGGGCGCCAGGCCGAAAAGCAGGCCGCTGAAGAGCGAAGCGCCCACGGCGAACAGGAGCACGCGCCAATCCAAATGGACTTCTTGCGCGCGCGGTAAGGTGCCCGGCCAAAAGGCAACAAACGGATGAATGCTGACGAACGCGAGAACTATCCCGAGCAGGCCTCCGCCAAGGCCTAAGATTGCGCTTTCGGTAAGGCATTGGCGCGCCAAGCGGGCACGCCCAGCGCCTAGCGCGACACGCATGGCGAGCTCTCGTTCGCGTGAGACCGCGCGGGCCAGAAGGAGACTCGCTATATTCACGCAAGCAATGAGCAGCACCAGGCCAACTGCGCACAGGAGCAGCCAGAGGGTCGACCCGACATCTCCGACCAACTCTTCTTGCAGCGGGTAGGGGATCATGCTGAGACCCGCATTTGACTTCGGATATTCGTCAGACAGATGCCGCGCAATCAGCGCGAGCTCTGTGCGGGCCTCGGGCACTCCAAATCCGGGCCGCAAGCGCGCCATGACGCGCAGAAAACGTGCGGCGCGGTTCTGCATTCGCGGATCAGTGGTTTGTCTTGGCTCCAGCGGAGTGACTACGTCCGCCTCTCCATCCAACTGGAAACCCACGGGCGCAATGCCGACCACGGTATATGGTTTGCCGTCATAGACGAGCGACCTGCCGATGGCGTTGGGATCGCCGCCAAAGTTGCGCTGCCACAATCCATAGCTGATCATCGCGACAGGGGGTGCGCCGGGCCGGTCTTCATCCGGGCGAAATGCGCGGCCTTGAAGGGCAGAGACACCGAGCGTGGAGAACAGCTCTGCGGAAATCTGTCGCCCGTTTACGTACTCAGGTTCTCCGAGCTCACTGATGGTGCCGCCGCCATAAGTCCACGCCGCCAATTCAAGCGTCTTACTGTCGCGCTTGAGGTCGTCGAAATCGAGATTGGAGAAGCCCCAAAGCTCGCCAATCTGCTCGGTAAGTACTCGCAAAGTGACCAGTCTCTCTGGTTGCGGGTAAGACAGCGGCCTTAGCAGAACACTGTTGATTACAGCGAACATGACGGTGGTAGCGCCAATGCCGAGACAAAGTATCAGGAGCGCAACCAGCGTGAATCCGGGTTTTTGCCGGAATGTTCGCAGCGCGTAGCGAGTGTCCTGCAGCAAATCTTCCAACCAGCGTGTGCCGCGCGCGTCGCGGCATTTCTCCTTGACCTGTTCGGGACCGCCGAGCGCAAGACGCGCTTGTCGTCGTGCTTCGTCCGAAGTTATGCCTTGAGCAATCAACTGCGAAGTGTGCTGCTCGAGGTGAAAGCTCAGTTCTTTTTCTAGCTGCGCTTCCATTTGCGTTCGCCGCCACAGCCGCTTCCACCAGGTCATTGTGCACCGCCATCGGCCATGCCGAGGATCAGTCCAATCGCATCGATTAGCCGCTGCCAGTCGGCGGTCTCGGTTTTAAGTTGCTTCAATCCTTTCCGCGTCAGGCGATAGAACTTCGCCTCGCGCCCGGTCTCGCTCTCTTTCCAATCGGCAGCCAGAAGGCCGCGGTTTTCGAGGCGGTGCAATGCGGGGTAGAGTGAGCCTTCTGGTACCTGGACCGCGCCGCGCGAGACCTGTTCAAGGCGTTGCGCGATGGCGTAGCCGTGTACCGGGCCAAGCGCGATGACTTTCAAGATCAAGAGGTCCAGCGTGCCTTGTGGAAGATCGGATTTGGCGGGAGACATTATTAAACCCTTATACCTCGTACTTCTATGCATTAACACGAAATGAGATAGCAGCGCAAGGTCAGCAATTCCGTCCCGGGCCTGCACAAAATCCTGAAGGAAGTGCGCACCCAGAGTGTCAGCATCGTCCAGCGATAGTCGGCGCCTCAGAGATTGTGATGAAAATGGATATTACGACGGCAATACGATGTGCGGTTAATGTCCTAATTTCATACGGGCGGGGTCACCTAGAATCCAGCCCGCGAGAAATGCCAGCAGGGAGGCGAGAATTGCAATCGCGCCGACCGCAATCCATTTGCGATAGGAATTATCGGTGCGGTCCGTTATTGCTTTGTAGGCGTCGGAGGAATGCTTTACTGCGCGATCCGGGAGCAGGCTGCGTGATGGCATCTCTGCGAGGGGACTTTTTTGCAGCGTGAGTGCGGACGACCTCGCAGCATTGGCTATCAACGCCGATGTATTTTGCGGTTTCGTATCGGTTGAATTGAGGGGCGACGTCCGCTCACCTTGTTTTGATTCTTCTGGCAGAATCTTTTTTTCTTCTGGTTTAGCCTCTTGCGGCGCTTCTGGTAAGCGAGAATTCGGGATAGCTTCGGTTGCGTTTGGCTGCAATGAGCTTTCAAGCTGCTCAGTATGTTGTACAGGTTCTGGTACGGGCAAATTGGCATTCGCTTCGGCGGGAAAGTGTTCAGGTTCGGAAGTGATCGGCATTGCCGGGTCGGTGGTGGCCGGAGTAGCGAATGATTGGGGTATCGAGTCAGCTGACTGCAATGCCCGTTCATGCTGATGAGTTTCTTGTGCAGCCTCTTGTACGGGCGAATTGGCATTCGCTTCGGCGGGAGAGTGTTCAGGTTCGGAAGTGATCGGCATTGCCGAGTCGGTAATGGCCGGAGTAGCGATTGATTTGCGTATCGAGTCAGCTGACTGCAATGCCCGTTCATGCTGATGAGTTTCTTGCACAGCCTCTTGTACGGGCGAATTGGCATTCGCTTCGATGGGGAAGTGTTCAGGTTCGGAAGTGATCGGCATTGCCGAGTCGGTGGTGGGCGGCGTTGCGAATGACTGAGGAATAGGGTCAGCTTGCGGCAACGAGGCTCCAAACTGCTCACTTTCTTGTGGCGGTTCTTGTACGGATGGAGTCGCATTCGCTTCTATTGGAACTTTTTCAGGTTCGGAGGTGATCGGAATTGCGGAATCCGTGGTGGGCGGCGTTGCGAATGCCTGAGGCATAGGGTCAGCTGGCGGCAACGAGGCTTCAAGCTGCTCAGTTTCTTGGAGAGGTTCTGGTACGGTCGAATTCGCATTCACTTCGGCGGGAAAGTGTTCAGATTCGGAAGCGACGGGCGTTGCGGAGTCGGTGGTGACGGACGCGGCGAAGGATTCGGGGCTAGAGTCGACGACTGATTCCGGCGTCGAGTCAGTTACTTCTTGTACTGATTGCGCAGACTTTGTGGCGGCCCCACCATTTTGTTTGGCTTGGGCTGCCCGCTTGGCTCGCACTGTGGCGATGGAAATGCCCGCTCTTAGCTGAATTCGGGCCTTCTCGCTTAAGCCTTTAAAACGTATTCCTGCCTGCTTTCTGGAATCACTGATCCAGGCGACCTCCGCGTTGATTTCCATCCAATGTTCGAATTCCGGAGCCTGAAACCGCAAATTTCGAAGACTATTCAAGTCCAAATCTTCGGTCGACAGGATGGCCATGCCACCTTCGCTGATATTGAGGACGATGCCGCTGTTATTTTCGCCCAACCCTACCAGGCTGGCGCGCAAATCTTCAAATCGATGGTGGACACGGCGATCCGATCCGATGCCTTGTTGGTGCTGCGACATTTTTCCTCAAACTGCGCGGTTAGGGCGTCGGATGGGTTGATCCGGTGCTGGCCGTCGTAATGCTGGATTTGGGGACAATGAGGCGGCCGGACACGCGATGCTTGGCAAGTTGATTCACGACCAACTCCATGGGCGCGGTGTCATTAGGACGGTAGAAGAAGATGGGCTCGTCGAGCAAGCGATTTTTCTGCACCAGACGTGTGGTGCCAAAAAGCAGGGTGAGGTTGAACTCGTTTTTCTTTATATTCGAATCCTGCAACTCAATGGTCACGCCGGCGAGGACGGTCCGGGCGTTTTTTCCGTTCAGCACAAAATCATAATCGGAATGTTGTCCGGCGGTGCGCAGCAATTCGATCTCATGCTGATTGCGCTCCAAGCGTTTGTTCAGTTCGCTCACGGAGGCTTGCATGTCTTTTTTCGTATTGTCGACTTCCTTCCGAACAGCTGCCACTTCATTATTGGACTTCGCGGTGACCTTCTCGAGGTCGTTGCCGCTGACTTTGGTCTCCAAGTCACTAGCGCTGGCCTTCGCGCCAAGTTCGCTGCGCAGCTCAGCATCGACCTTGGCGATTTGCTGTGCGTCCATTCCGCGTACTCGTTCGGCGATGCGCTGAGCTTCGGCTTCCTCATCGGGAGTAAGTTGCAGGCGTCCTGCGACGACGCTCAGCTCGCCGCGGAGTTGCGCGTTGGTCTCCTCAGTTTGGGCAAGGCGCTTCTCAAGTGCATTGAAATTTTCGGTTTCGGTATGGCGTGTGCGCGCCGAGGAACTCCAGGCAAAACCCACGCCGGCAATGCCCAGAAGGCCTACTACTATCACCGCCGGGACTACCTGAAGGAGAGGGCTGCGGCGAGTTAACTCGACACGCTCTGGGTACACACGGGACAAGGGAGCCGACATGGGTCCTCCTTCTGACACTCGTAACGACTGGACGCTAGGAGCTTTATGCGCCTTCCGGGCAAAAATCAGGGCGCTAACGCATCTGTGCAGTATGGCAATAAACCATTTTGATTGGACCTGGGGAATAACCACATCCATGTAGTTGGTTCGTAGATAAGCTGTATCAAGGGAAGCAGAGATTAAACGCGGGTAATGCAAAGCAGGTCTTTCGCAGCCATCTAGGGGCAAATCGATCTGCTAAAGAACTTTACGGCTCGCAACCCTGAGAAACCTTGCCGCTTTGCTCCGGCCGTGCATTTCTGGAAATGGGAATCCAGCGTCGATCCGTAGTTCGTGTGCGGTTAATACCATCCATTGCTGGAAACTGGACTTATTGGGGACGCCAAACTTCGTTTAGAGTAGAATCAATTTCCATTCAAAGCACCAGGGAAATTTTATTGAAATTGAGAGCTAACAAACCCAAGGCGGGATCGAAACCGGAGTCCGAGCCTGAACGAAGAAAAAATCATCGGGTACCAACTCCGTCGGGGATGTGGGTGTCGTGGAAATTTGAGAAACAAAGGCACACTTCCCGAGTGTTGGATTTCAGCGCTTCGGGCGCGTTCATTGTTTCCAACGACACGGTGGCAGTGGGCACGCCGCTTAAACTGATTTTCGCGATGGTAGAAGGTGAATTAAAACTTGACGCGGTGGTGCGTAATTCCAGGGCGGGACAAGGTATGGGCGTGGAGTTCTTGTCTGTAGGCGGTAAAGAACTGGTATTGATACTGAAGGCTCTGAAACGTCTGCGACCCTGGTGAACGCGATTTGTTTGTCGAATCTGCCTGCGCGCACAGGACCCAAGGTTAGAGCTGTTCACCGCGTCTTTCCTGCCCCTACATGCAGCTTCCAGCAAGCGTGTTTGTATCCAAGAAGCTAATAGTTCGTTGTAAATTTTTTCTAAAAACGGTACCAGTGGTTCATTCGCCCGAACACGCAGAGTATTAGATTCTTGATGCTTATAGCGGCAGCCCATCGGCGAGAGCTGAACTGTCCCGCGATGCTTGCGGCAAAAGAGCGCTCGGACGGTCCGTGACTTTCACTAACGCCGAGACTCGAAGGTTTTCTGTGTAAATAGGCAGCGGACGACGCAGCTGCCTGAGAGATCGTGCAAGACCAGGAAAAATCAAGATGCCGAAAATTCTTCTTGTCGAAGATAACGAAATGAATCGGGACATGCTCTCGAGAAGGCTGGAGCGCAAGGGATATTCGGTGCTCTCGGCTCGCGATGGAGAGCAGGGGCATTTTCTGGCCTGTTCTGAAGCTCCTGACCTCGTTTTGATGGACATCAGCCTGCCGCTGATGGATGGGTGGCAGTTGACGCGCTTACTGAAAAGCAACGAACGCACGCGACACATACCCATTATCGCTTTGACCGCGCATGCATTGGTAACTGATCGCAATACGGCGGTAGACGCCGGCTGCGACGATTATGAGACGAAACCCATCGACTTTGCCCGCCTGGACAAGAAGATCGAGAATTTGCTGGCGGTGAAGAAATGATTGCGGCTTCACAATTGCGTCTGTTGCTCGTCGCAAATTCTTTTTGTTCTTTGGATGGCGCGAACCGGCAATGACACCGACGCAGACAGAACAAACTTCCGCTCGAAGCGCACTCGAGGTCAGGCTGGAACTGGCTGAGCAGGCCCTCGTTTACTCAAACCGGAATATACAAATCACCACGGAGATCCTGATCCAAGCTTCGGAAGAAGTGCTGCCGCTGCTGGTTGAGCGCACGGAAAATAGCGCCAATATTGCTGCGCTGGTTCAGACTATCAGGGAACAAGTGGAATCGGAGACTGAAAGAGAACTTCTAGATGCCGCCAGTGCGTCATGGTTAGCTGCGCATAAATACGGGCCATCACTTCACCAGTTGATTGATAAACAGAGATCTGCCGCGGCTGGGCAGGCGATGGCGAACGTGATGCTGCCATTTCTTCTTGATAACGCCTCGTGGAGAGCGTTTGTACAGTTCTTGCGCGCGCAGGTGGGTCCCACCGGGCCTTATAAACAATGGAAGCGGGGGCTGGCCAACCGTGCTTGCGAATTCGTTGGCGCGAATCAGGAGCTGAAAAGCGCGGTGGCCGAACGAGGCCGCATTGCGGAAAGGCTTTCGCAGTTGGCGTCCATTGTGGAATGTTCCAACGATGCAATTATCATGCACACCCTGGACGGCACGATTGCCAGTTGGAATAGCGGCGCGGAGAACATTTACGGTTATTCCGCGAACGAGGTAGTGGGGCGGCCGAGAAGTGTTCTGTTGCCCGCTGACCAGCCGGATGAGTTGCCGGCGATCCTTGAACTACTGAAGCGTGGGGAAAGAACTCCAGTGAAGGAAACTGTTCACATTGGTAAGGGCAACCTTCGCATTGAAGTTTCAGAGATGATGTCGCCGGTTAAGGATGCCAGCGGAAAAGTTGTCGGCGCGGTTGCCATTACTCGAGACATCAGCGGCCGAAGAACGTAGAAGAGTGATTTTACAAAGTCTTCTCTGCAAGGCTGAGATGTACCTCCACAGGCAAGCGTCGGTCGGGCCGAATCAGTTAGCTTTTCGAATCCACCACAACACGCGACCAACGATTCGCCAATTACGGTTTTTCATGCGTGGCACCGGCTGGTACGAGAGGTTCTCGGACTCGAGCATCTGCGTACCATTCACCAGTAAGAATCGCGAAAGCATCAGGCCATGTTGTGGTTGCCATGTCACAACGATTTTACCGCTCAATTGTTTAGGGTCGGTCTGTGCACTATCGACGGCGACGATGTCACCATCGTTGATCATCGGGGCCATTGCATCGCCGCGGACGGTTAGGCAGGTGGTTTGACCTGGGTTGGGACACCACGTTTCCGGAGCAGCAATCAAATCATCGACCGGTGCAGTGTCCATATCTATTACGTTGTCGCCTTGGTGGCCGTGGGTAGCGGCGTGAGCGACTAACATCGGAACTACCACAAGGCGAGAGCGCGCCGGCAGTTTGAGATTTTTTCTGGGGCCAGCAGCTATAATTTCCAATTCCGGAAGTTGCTCATTGCGCAACCGGACGTTCCCTTCATCGAACATGCGAGAAAGATCCGTGCTGCTGAACCCGGCACGCTCCCAAAACCACCAGCATTGCGGTTCCCCGGCCACGTTGCCCAATTGAATGTAAGACTGTGCAGTCGGTTCGTGGGTGCCACGCTCCCATCGGGACAATGCCATGGCGGAATAATGCAGGCGCGACGCAAACGCTGCCTGGGTAAGCCGCAAACCTCCGCGGAGTGCGAGGATCCGGCGTGACCACTCAGGCGGTCGAACTCTAGCTTTTGTCATAGGTCGCCGATGGACAGAGAGTTTTGCGACCTATAACGTCTCGAATACGTTCGATGGGAGTTTCACGAGGATTGATCGGCATATGCGCTCACCGGGACAGTAGGGGGGAATGGTACGCCTAGAGGCCACGAGACACGAAACGTGACAATTCATCTGCAACGCGAATTTATCATTTTCGACCCGCAAGTCTTCTCTCCGACCGACGTATACTTGCGAAACGCGCAGAGCTCACCTCGAAGAGGTGCCAAATGCCAGATCAGGACTGGATCAAGACGCTTGCAGACGGCAGAAAAGTGAAATTCACCTGCCAGGAATTGCTGGTGGACGGTGCGTTTATTACCGCGCAAATTGCAGGTAACGAGGTGGTCTATTCGGTGGTATTGCCTAAAGCAAAAAATCCGCTCAGCCGTGAAGATGTTGAAAGGCACTTCAGGGGCGAGCTTTCAAAGAAGTAGTGCCGCTCATTTTGGAACACTTTCCGTATAACGTTAGCGCTTTATCGGAGGCGCGCTTTCAGGAAAAAAGTGTGCACGAGCGCGGTGCTCCGGCGCGCTTTCGATAAAGCCGTTAGAAGGAAGCCGCCCGTGGTTGCGGCGGACGCGGGCCTT